>LXNI01000594.1_pt1 | contig 40128 bp, 33 predicted proteins | sample 809091 | NCBI WGS metagenome assembly LXNI01 (sample SAMN04870527, study PRJNA318959) | sponge metagenome | biome: 01000161; feature: marine sponge reef; material: water | host: Sarcotragus foetidus | place: Greece: Milos, Mediterranean Sea | collected 2013-05-29 | depth 5-7 m
ACGGCGAGGGCGCCGATCGAGTGCACGGGCTGGTCGTCGAACACGGGCCGCCAGTGGAGGCCGGCGTCGTCCGTCTTCCAGATGCCGCCGGTTGCCGCGCCGGCGAAATAGGTGGACGGGTCGCCGGGGACGCCGGCCACCGAGGCGACGCGGAAGCCGACGGGTCCGATGTGGCGCGCCCTCAGGCCGTCGTAGTGTGGGGGCGCGAGCTGTTGCGCCCCCAGCGGCCCGGCGGTCGGAGCCGCGGCGGAGAACACCACCGCCGCCAGCACCGCCACCGGCGCAGCGGGCAGGGTACGCCTACTCCGTGGTGATGACACGCCCCACTCGCGCCTGGAGCATCTGGTTGAACTCGGCGAGTTCGTCCGCGAGCACGGCCTGCAGCCGGACTTCCACCTCGTCGATCTGGTCGCTCAGAATCTGCGCGACCTCGGCGTGCTGGTCGGTGGGCGGAAAATCGGCCGTCCCCACCGTGCGCTGGAGGTAGGACAGGCGGCCGTCGATCATCGAGGGCCAGCGCACCCCGTCGGCCCCCGTGTTCTTGAGTTGCACGAGTTCGCTCTCCACTTCGATGAGCAACTCGTCGAGCGCCTCGCCCGCCTCCAGCACATCCTCCGCGTCCCCCGCCTCCTCGAGTACGGGGCGCAGGTCGTAAATCTGGCGCCGCAGGAGTTCGATCTGGTTGACGGCGTCGGCGAGCCGGTTTCGGTCCTCGACGATGTCGTCGAGCAGAGCCTTCTGCGCGAGGATGTCGGCCATCGACCCCTCGGCGTTCGGGTCCCGGAGGACGGTGAGCTGCTCGGACCCCACGTCCTCGCCGTCCACGACGAGCGTGACCGTGTACGTGCCGGGGGGCTGGCGCGGCCCGCCGCCGCCGCCGAAGAAGCCGCCGCCGACCTGCCGCGAGACCTCGGGCATGGGCATCCAGTCCGCGAACTGCGGCTTCGTCCGGTACTGGATCGGCCGCGCGTCCGGCCCGCGGAAGTTCCACCACACGCGGTTGAAGCCGTCGTGGCTCGATCCGTCGAGCGTGGCCAGCGTCTCGCCGTCCCCGTTCTCGACCCGCACCTGGACCTCGCGCCCCTCCCCGTCGCCGAGCCAGTAGTTGATCGAGGCCCCGTTGGGCGGGTTCTCGCCCACGGACCAGTCCTCGTACATCACCTGGGGTTCGGAGATGTCGTTGAAGCGGTAGGCGTCGCGCGGCTCGAACAGATGGGCGTCGGAGGCCGCGATCTCCGGCGTGAGCTGCTGGACCGCGCTCAGGTCGTCGAGGATCCAGTAGCCGCGCCCGTACGTTCCGGCCACGAAGTCGTTGAAGTGCTCCTGGATGATGAGCCCGTAGTACGGCGTCGGTGGGAGGTTCGGCATGAACAGCTGCCAGCTTTCCCCGTCATCGTAGCTGATGTAGACGTTCGTCTCGGTTCCGAGATAGAGGAGCCCCGGCCGGACCGCGTCCTCGAGCAGATAGCGCGTGTAGTCGACCGGATAGTTGTCGACCCCGTTCGTGATCTGCGTCCACGTCTCCCCGAAGTCGTCCGTCTTGTAGGCGCGGGCGTCGAAGTCGCCGACCTGGTGGTGTTCGATCGTGATGTAGGCCTTGGCCACGTCGTAGCGGGAGGCATCGATGCTCCGCACAATCCCGTCGGGAGGCAGGTTCGGGATGTTCTCCGTGACGTTCGTCCACGTCGCGCCGTCGTCGCGGCTCACCTGCACGAGGCCGTCGTTCGTGCCGGCCCAGAACACGCCCTGCTGGATCGGCGACTCGTCGAAGGCGTAGATCACGCAGCAGAACTCGACCCCGATGTTGTCGGGCGTGAGCCCGCCGGAGATCGTCATCTTCGAGCGGTCGTTCGTCGACAGATCCGGGCTGATGACCTCCCAGCTCTGGCCGCGGTTGCGCGTGCGGTGCACGTGCTGGCTCGTGACGTAGATCGTCTCGCTGTCGTGCGGCGAAATGAGCAGCGGGAAGGTCCACTGGAAGCGGTAGCGGATCTCCTCGGCGGGATATCCCATCGTGGACTCGGGCCACACCTCGACATCGCGGAACTGGCCGCGCTCCCGGTCGTGGCGCACGACGATGCCGCCGACCGCGCCCGCCCCGGAGGCGCTCGACCACACGATGTTGGGATCCGTGGGATCGGGCGTCGCGAAGCCGCTCTCGCCGCCACCGACGGTTCTCCAGTCGCCGCGCGGGATCAGGCCGCGCGCCCAGAAGCCGGTGTAGCGCGTGTTCGACGGCCCGTGGTAGGAGGGCCCGTCCTGCCGGTTACCCATCACGTTGTACGGAATCTCGTTGTCCACCGTGACGTGGTACATCTGCGCGATCGGAAGCTGCATGCGGGACCACGACGTCATCCGGTTCTCGGTGATCGCGACGCCGCTGTCCCCGCCGATGAAGATGCGGTCCGGGTTCTCCGGATCGACCCACACGTCGTGCAGATCCCACCCCGGGGCCGCCGGGTCGCCGCCCAACGGGCCGCCGCCGAGGAAGTTGAACATCTCGTACGTCGCGCCGCCGTCACGGCTCACGCTGAAGCTGGAGGAGAGGAAGTAGATTTCGTCGCGGTCGCCCGAGGAGACGCCGCAGCGGGTGTAGTAGGCCTGCCGGGTCGCGAGGTTGTGGCTGTAGTTCACCAGCCGCCACGTGCGGCCGCCGTCGTCGCTGCTCCACAGTTCGCCCGTGTCGGCCTCGTAGCCCTCCATGGGTACGCCGTCGCTCGTCTCGATGAGGGCGTACACCCGGTCGGAGTCCGAGTGGGACATGCAGACGGCGATCTTGCCGAGCGTGCCGGTCGGAAGCCCGTTCCCCTCGAGTTCGGTCCACGTGTCGCCGCCGTCCATCGTGAGGTGGAGCCCGCTCCCCGGCCCGCCGCTGTCGCGCTTCCACGTCTTGAGATCGATGTCCCACATGGTGGCGAAGATCTTCCGCGGGTTCGCCGGATCCATGACCATGTCGTAGGCGCCCGTGCCGCGGTCCGCGAAGAGGATCTTCTCCCACGAGGCGCCGCCGTCCGTGGTGCGGTACACCCCGCGTTCATCGGACTCCGCGTAGGCGTGCCCGAGCGCGGCGACGTAGACGACGTCCGCGTCGTGGGGGTGGATGAGGATGCGGCCCACGCGGCCGGTGCCCTCGAGCCCCATGTGGGTCCAGCTCTCGCCACCGTCGGTCGATTTCCACACGCCGTTTCCGATCGAGACGTTCGAGCGGATCGAGGTCTCGCCCGTCCCCGCCCACACGACCGCGTGGTCGCTCGGGGCGACGGCGAGGGCGCCGATCGAGTGCACGGGCTGGTCGTCGAACACGGGCCGCCAGTGCAGCCCGGCGTCGTCCGTCTTCCAGATGCCGCCGGTCGCGGCGCCGGCAAAGTACGTGTCGCGGTCGCCGGGCACGCCGGCCACCGAGGAGACGCGGTTGCCCACGGGTCCGATGTGGCGCGCCCGCAGCCCCTCGTACTGCTCGGGCGTGAGCTGCTGCGCTCCCAGCGGCACGACGGCCGCGAGGACGAGGGCGAGACTGATGGTGAAACGGCGAACGTTGGACATGGCTCTCTGCCTTGTGAATCGGGTCGTTTGAGCGAGGAAACGTGCGGCCCCGGACGAATGCGGGCCAGAGCCCGGGAGGCCGGCGAGGGACCGGTGACTCGGCTCGCGGCCCTTGTCCCTCCTAGGACCCCGGGGCGGTCCCCTCGGCGATCGGCAGTTCAACACTCGACGGATGGGTTGCGGAGCGGTACACACGCACGGTCGGCGGATCGTCCGTGATCTCCTCGGCGTTGTCCCGGTCCGCTCCCATCACGGTGAGCCGGAGACGGTGACCCGCGTTGAAGACGGTCGACGTCGGGTGCAGGTCGAGCCGGAGTTCGGCCGGCGAGTCGGGGAGCGGCTCCACGTCGCTTGCGTAGCTGCGCTGGAAGGGGAGGCCGAGGTTGTCCCACGGCGCCTCCGCGAGCGCGCGATGCGAGGCCCGCAGCACACCCTCGGTCACGTAACGGGAGCCGCCCTCCACGTCCACTTCCTCGAGCAGCACGAAGAAGTCGGCGTCCCTCTGCGACGAGGTCACCCACAGCGTCACGACCGGGTGGCCCGTGACCGTGAGGTCGGACTCCAGCGGCGGGGTCGTCCATGTAAGCGACTTCGCGTCCGTGTCACGCAGGTCCGGATATACCATCTCCGGCGCCGCTCCGACGGCGTTGTCCCAGCGGCTGGACGTACCGGTCGTCGTCGTGAGATCGACCAGGTACTCGTCGAACGCGGCCTCGGCCGTGGGCGCGTCGGGCGAGAGGCCGCCGTCGTTGACCGATGCCACGCTCCCGCTCGCCCCGGGCGCGAGGAAGAGGCGTTGGCTCGTCGTCTCCGGCGGCCAGGCCTCGGCCGACACCCAGCGCCAGTCGCCGGGATCGTTCATCACCGCGTAGTGGATCGGCGCCTCGTCCAGCACGCCGTTGTCGATGCCCTTGAGCCAGTAGTCGAACCAGCGGTGCTGCTCCACCGCGTACAGTTCGATGCGCTCGGCCATCAACTCGGGGTCGGGCATGCCGGAATGAGGCCAGGCTCCGATGCCCAGCTTCTGGGGCCCGCGGTAGTTCGCGAACCAGAGCGTGGCGTCGGTGACGAAGATGTCGTACCAGCCGTTCCAGTGGTACGCGGGAACCCCGGCATCGAGCACGTCCTCGAACACGCCGCTGGGCCCGTGGCGCTCCCACGCCAGTTCGGGCGCCGCATGGTCACGGTAGCGCCCCGCGCCGTACTGCTCGAGCACATCCCAGTTGTCCTCGTGCTCCTCCATCGCCTGCCGCAGGAGCACACCCTCCACGTCCTCGTCCACCGCCGGCGCCGGGATCGTGGTATCGAACTCGCGCGTGAGGCCGCCCCAGTGCTGGATGAGGTCGTCCCGGTACACGCCGCCGGGATACATGAGATCGTACATGTCGAGGGCTGCGACGTCGGGGAAGATCGCCTTCAGCGCGGCGGGCGCGCGGGAGGCGGCCATGTACTGCGTGATCCCGAGATAGGAGCCGCCGTACATGCCGATGTTGCCGTCCGACCACGGCTGCGAGGCGAGCCACTCGATGAGTTCGACCGCGTCGGTTGTCTCCGATTCCGAGAACAGCCCCTCGTAACGGCCGAAGGAGGCGCCGCTCCCCCTCACGCCGGCCGCAGCCACGACGTAGCCGTGCAGGACGAGCCGCTGCAGATCCTCGTTCGCGTCGACCTGGGAACGGATGTCCGGGACCGGGTCAAGATCCGGCGCGATCACGCGAATGATCTGGCCCGGATTGCGGTGATAGCGTGAATGCGTCCACACGACCGGCAGGGGCTGGTTCTCCGGCACGCCTCCGAGCGCGGGGAGGGTGACCTCGACCGCCAGCCGCACACCGTCGCGCATCTCGATGTAGCGCGAGGTGGTGACCCAGCCGTCGTATCGGGGCTCGCTGTACCCCTCGTAACGGCCGAACTCCGACACGCGAACCGGGGCCTCGCCTGCGGCGAGACGGGTTCCGTCGCCGGCGTCGGCCCCAGGCTCGGCGGCGCACGCCACGAGAAGGGCGGGCGCGAAGATGGCGGTGATTCTCCTCATTGCGTTCTTGTCCTGCTTCGTCAGTTGTAGGCCGGGAGGCCCGTCGCGTCGTGTCCAAGGATGAGGGAGTGAATGTCGTGCGTGCCCTCGTAGGTGTAGACCGACTCGAGGTTCGCCATGTGCCGCATGGAGGCGTACTCGGCGAGGATGCCGTTCGCGCCGAGCAGGCGCCGCGACTCGCGCGCGCATTCGCACGCCACGTTCACGTTGTTACGCTTCGCGAGCGAGACGTGTTGCGGGCGCATGGTGCCCTCGTCCTTCATCCGGCCCAGCCTCAGGCACAGAAGCTGCGCCTTCGTGATCTCGGTCAGCATGTCGGCGATCCGGACCTGCTGGATCTGGGTCTGCGCGATCGGCGTTCCGTCGAACTGTATACGGTTCTTCGCGTATTCGACCGACTCGCGGTAGCAGCCCATGGCCGCGCCGACGGCACCCCACGAGATCCCGTACCGCGCCTGCGTGAGGCACTTGAGCGGACTCTTGAGCCCGCCGCTGCCCGCGAGGAGGTTCTCGCGCGGGATTCTCACGTCCTGGAGGACGAGTTCGGAGGTGTCGGAGGCGAGGAGAGAGAGCTTCCCCTTCTGATCGCTGGCCGAGAATCCGTCGCGTCCGGTCTCGACGATGAAGCCGCGGATCGAGCCCACATCATCCAGATCTCCGGTCTTGGCCCAGATCACCGCTACATCGGCCATCGACCCGTTCGTGATCCACATCTTGGCGCCGTTGAGAACCCATTCATCTCCGTCCTCGACGGCCCGCGTGATCATACCCCCGGGGTTCGAACCGAAGTCCGGCTCGGTGAGGCCGAAGCAGCCGATGGATTCCCCGGTCGCCAGCCGGGGCAGCCACTCGCGCCGCTGCTCCTCGGACCCGAAGGCGAAGATGGGGTACATGACGAGCGCGCTCTGCACCGACACGAAGGAGCGCACGCCCGAGTCCGCCCGCTCGAGTTCCTGCATGATGAGGCCGTAGGCCACGTTGTTGAGGCCCGCGCACCCGTACGTCTCGGGAAGGTTCGCCCCGAAGAAACCCAGCTCTCCCATCTGCGGGATGAGTTCCCGCGGGAACGTGCGTTCGATGTAGTGGTGGCCGATGATGGGCAGGACTTCCTGATCCACCCACTCGCGCACCAGATCCCGAATGGCGATCTCCTCCTCGTCGAGGAGCGCATCGAGATTGAAGTAGTCGACACCCTCGAAACTCATTCGTGCATTTCTCCGGATTCTGGGCAGCCCGTGGCTGCGGGATGGTTGGCGGCGGACGTGTCCGCGCGGAAACAGCGGACGCCGAGTACGATGCCGGCGGCGGCGAGGAGGAGGCCCGCCGCGACTCCCGGCCAGCCGTACACGTGCGCGTTGACGACCAGCACGATCCCGACCATGGTCGCCAGGGCCGCGGCCGGCAGCCCCGCGAAGATCCGGACCGCCGTCCCGGTCCCGGGCCGGGCCGCCGGGCCCTCGTCCCCTATCGGCCGCGACGCCATCGGCCGTACCCCTTGACGATCTCGCGGCCGATGCGGAAGCCGAGATAGTACGCGGCCACCAGCGGCAGCGTCCACGCGTAGGCGGGAAGGAAGTCGAGTTCCGGCGACCGCCCGAGCCAGACCACGACCCATACCGCAAACGGCAAGGTGATGAGCGTGGCGATCGCGTGCCGCCACCAGCGCATCCCCCGCCGCATGCGGGGCCCGCACTCCTCGCACCAGTCGTCCTCGTCCAGTTGGTGCCTCGGGAACAGCTCGCCGCAGGCGCCGCAGATCACGCCCTTGAAGCGGAGTTCCTCCGTGCCCTCGCGCTTCTTGCCGGTCATCTACGCCCCTCCGTCCAGCCGTGCGATGAGCGCGTCGGCGAACTCCGCGGTGCCCGCCGTGCCGCCGATGTCCGGGGTATGGGCGGCGCCCTCCTGGAGCGTCCGGTGCAGCGCGGCCCGGATGCGCGCGGCGATCTCGGGCTCGTCCAGGTGGTCGAGCAGGAGGCAGGCGGCGAGCAGGAGGGAGGTGGGGTTCGCGATCCCCTGCCCCGCGATGTCCGGCGCCGATCCGTGCACCGCCTCGAAGATCGCCGCCTTCTCGCCGAGGTTGGCGCCCGGAGCAAAGCCGAGCCCGCCGATGAGTCCGGCGACCTGATCGGAGAGGATGTCGCCGAACATGTTCTCGGTCACGATGACGTCGAAGCGGTACGGATCCAGTGCGAGTTGCATCGCCGTGGCGTCCACGATCTTGTCGTCGAATTCCACCCTTCCCTCGTACTCGGCCGCCACGTTGCGCCCGACTTCGAGGAAGAGGCCCTGCGTGTACTTGAGGATATTCGCCTTGTGGACCAGGGTCACGAGACGCCGGCCGTGGGCGAGGGCGTACTCGAACGCGAAGCGGACGATGCGGCGCGATCCGTAGCGCGTGATCAGCATGACGGACTCGGCGACGGCGCGGGGGTCGTTCTCCATCCCGATGAAGTGCTCGATCCCGGCGTAGAGGCCCTCCGTGTTCTCGCGCACGATCACGAGGTCCACGTCCGGGTAGCGGGCGGCCGGGAGGAGGGTGACCGCGGGACGGACGTTCGCGTAGAGATCGAAGTGCTTGCGGAGCGCGACGTTCACCGACCGGAAACCCGAGCCGATGGGAGTGGTGAGCGGCCCCTTGAGCGCGACGCCGGTCGCCTCGATCGATTCGAGGGTCGCCTGCGGGAGCGGCTCTCCGACCGTCTCCATGGCGGTCACGCCGCCGAGGCACTCGCGCCAGCGGATGGGCGCGCCGGCCGCCTCCAGGATCGCGACGGTGGCTTCGGAGATCTCCGGACCTATGCCGTCGCCCGGAATCAGCGTCACATCGTGTAGTGTCTTCATCGTCACGAAGGTGCGAATCGATCGGCCAGGCGCAACGCGAGCGTGGTGAGCGCAAAGGGAGAGGCGGCCTCCGCGTTCGCCCCCTCGATGGCGCCGTGCCAGAGGACGGCGCTGCGCCGGACGTCGATCACGGCGAGCTGGAGCACGGCCCGGCTCTCCCGGTACGAGACGGAGAGGGGCAGGAGGACGAGGCGGGCGCCGAAGAGGGCGGCCACCTGGCGGAGCTGCGTGTGCAGCGGCTCGTAGAGCTGCGCCCCGGGCTCCGGCGCGGACAGCAGGCCCTGGTACGCGAGGCGACCCGGGTCGACTCCGATGGTCGGGTTGCGGGCGAGACGGGCCTCGACGGCGGGCGCGAGCGCCCAGTCCGAGGCCCCCGCCTCCTCCCCGAACGCGAACTCGATCTCGGCGTTGAGGAGGGCGATCGTCTGCCGTGCGCTCTCCGTCCCCCCGACCCACGTACCTCCGGGCTCCGGCACGGCCGACTGCACGGGAAGGACGACGACCGGCACGCCCGCGGGCACCGCCGGAGGGCCGCCGGCCGGAGACTGCTGCGCCGCCAGCGTCCCGGCGGCGAACAGGGCCAGCGCGCAGCAGGACGCTGCCCGGCGTCTCATGTCCGCGCCGCCTCGACGCGCGCGATCTCGGCTTCGATTTCCTCCTCCGACAGCGTGTGGTCGCATTTTTTGGCGAGCCCGAACACGGCGTCACAGAGGGCGTCGTCATCCGCATCGTACCCGTGCTGGCTCAGCCAGAAGCGGACATTGCTGAGGCCGGATACTGGCGAAATCTCGATGATCTGCTTCCGTCCCACGATCGAGGCCGGGACGCCGCTGTAGACGCGGTCCTCCAGCCAGCCGTCGCCCTTCTGCATGGCCTTGATGATCGCGGCCGCGTGGACGCCGGTCCCCGTCCGGAAGGCGTCGTCCCCGATCACGGGATAGTTGTGGGGCACTGCGACGCCGCACATTTCCGCCGTGACGCGGCAGTAGTCCGACAGCCGGTCGATCGGGTGATCGTGTGTCCCGAGCAGGCGGAGGTTCACGAGCAGCAGGTCCATCTCGACGTTGCCGATCCGCTCGCCGATCCCGAGCGCGGTCGCATGCACCCGGTCGACACCTTCCTCGATCGCCGCCAGCGCATTGGCCAGCCCGAAGCCGCGGTCGCGGTGTCCGTGCCAGTCGATCTTCACGGATTCTCCCATGCCGGCCACGATGTCCTTCGCGAAGCGTACGAGTCGCCGTACTCCGTGTGGCGTCGAGTGACCGACGGTGTCCGCGAGGCAGATCCGCCGGGCCCCCGCCTCGACCGCGGCCGAGAAGAGCCGGGCGAGCGTCCTGGGCCTCGACCGTGTCGTGTCCTCCGTCACGTACATGACCTCGAGTCCCTCGCCGACGGCGAACCCGATGGCGTCGCGCGTCGAGGCGAGGATGCGGTCGACGTCCCAGTCCTCGGCGTACTGGCGGATCGGTGAGCTGCCGATGAAGGTGGCGACCTCCATATCCAGACCGGTGGCTTGCTGGATGCGCGCCACGGGTTCGATGTCGGCCCGGACGGTGCGGGCGGCCGCGTTGGCCGCGATCGGGAGGCCGCCATCGGCGATCTCCCGAGCCAGCGCGACGCACGACTCGTACGCTCGGGATCCGGCGCCGGGCAGGCCGATGTCGGCCGAGTGGATGCCGAGTTCCACCATGAGGTGCAGGAGCTCGATTTTCTTCTCGATGGGCGGGTCCGTGACGGACGGATTCTGGAGGCCGTCGCGCAGCGTCTCGTCGTTGAGTTCGACCCGGCTCGCCGCGTAGTCGTGGCTCCCCGGCAGCGCGTTCCAGTCGTAGATGAGTTCGTCCTGGCTCACGCCCGCTCGCCTTCGACGACGCCGTCGTCCCCCACGCTGACTTTGCCGCGTACGCCTCGAAGCTTCACGCGGTCCCCGACCAGGGAATCCAGGAGATCGCAGTCTTCGATGACGCTGTCCGCACCGACGATCGTGTGTCGGAGGCGCGAACCCCGGACACGGCTCCCTGAGGCGATGCTCACGTTGGGGCCGACGGTGGAGGTTTCGACGATCGCGTCGGCGGCCACTGCGATGGCGCCCTCGACGGTGACCGACGCCGGGAGTTCGGGATCCCCTCCGTGTCCGCGCTCGAGCATGACCCGGTTCGTCTCCAGCAGCGTCTCCGGTTTCCCGCAGTCAAACCATCCGCCCACTTCGGCCGTATGGAGCCGTGCGCCACGGTCGATCATGTACTGGAACGCGTCCGTGAGAAAATACTCGCCCAGATGGGGATCGCGGTCCATCACATGCCGAATCCCCTCGAACATCAATTCATGATCCTTCACATAGTAGACGCCGATGTTCGCAAGCTTCGATACCGGCTCCGACGGTTTCTCGATGATCCGCTTCATGTAGCCGGCTTCATCGGTGAGGATGACGCCGTAGCGCTGGTAGTCCTCGACCTCCTTGGCCCAGAGGATGCCGGACGCGTCCGCGTGGCGGTGCAGCACGCTGAAGTCGGCATCGAAGAGCGTGTCCACGAACACGATGAGGACCGGCCCCGTCACGTAGGGTTCCGCCAGTCCAATCGCGTCGGCCGTCCCCCGCTGGGTGGCCTGCTCCACGTAGGTGACCGGGAGGCCGGGAAACTCGTCGGCCATCCAGGCCCGAATCCGGTCTGCGAGGTGACCGGTGATGCAGATGAACTCGTCGACGCCCTCGGCTCTGAGCTGCTCGACAACGTAGGAAAGGACAGGCCGATTGGCCACGCGCAGCAAGGGTTTGGGACGGGTGTGGGTGTGGGGACGGACCCTTGTACCCATCCCCGCCAACGGTATTATGGCCTGCATGTTGAACCGTCAGACTTTCGGGAGAGTTGTGCTGCTGCCTGCGGGGGCCGGGAGCCCGGGCCAACCGGGCCCCGCGGATCGCCAAGCTATCCGCCGGCGGCGGACGCGGGCAACCGGGGAGAGAGGACTCCCCGGATGACGGAGGGGCCTCCCGAGAGCGGGCACGGCGGCGGGGTCTCCCGCTGGTTTCACGAGCATTCGGCGGATACGCGCGAGCCGGGAGGACCCGAGCCGCGCCTGTACGAGATTGCCTTCTCCCGGGTCTGGGACCAGCTGCTCAAGTACGTGGGGCGGCGCTGGTGGTGGACGCTCGCCCACCGGGACGAGGACCTCGGGCTCATTTCCGTGCGATGCGTGGTTCCGCTCCTGCGCTGGGCCGACGACCTGACGATCTGGGTTGCTCTGGACTCGAACGGGCTCACTCGGGTCGAGGCGTTCTCTCGCGCACGCCGGAGAGACTACGATCTCGGCATGAACCGGCGACGGATCCGGCGCATGCTGAAGTCGCTCGACCGCACGTTCGGGCCGCGCGCCATAGTGCTTCATCCGCCCGTCAACGGCGGCGGGGAGAGACCGGGGGAGGCGTGATTCGGGGCATCGCGGCCAGGGCGGCGTGGCCCGGCCTGGTGCCCGGTCTGCTCTGCGCTCTCTTCGCGTGCGCGGGAGCTCCCCCCGGTGAAACGTCGGAGACTCGCGGCGACCTCGCCGGCGAACCGCTCTCGGCTGCCGTCGACGCGCGCTATCTTACGCACCTGCTCTTCGCAGCCGACGATGGGACGGCGTTCGTCGCCTCGTTCGATCAGACGGCCGAGGGCGAGGATCTGCGCCTCGACTACGATGTCCGCCTCGCGGAGGGAGACAGCTGGCGGTCGCTCGTGAGGGCGCAGGACACCCTGTCCGTGGCCCGGGCGGCGTGGCGCCTCCTGCCTGCGCGCGGGATGGCGGTACGCGTCGGCGATGCCGGCCAGGTCGTGAGCCTCCTGTTCAGCGAACCGGCGGGCCGGGACCCGGCGCCAGCGGGTGAGAACCCCGCGAACGAGGCCCCCCCGGGCGAGGCCGCGGATACCGTTCGTCTCGTGGCGGACGAAGAAGTGTCGGTCTGGACGGGGCCGACGGGACAGCGTGAGTCGCTGGGGATCGCGGCGCTCCAGACCAGGGACCGCGTCGTGCCCGGCATCCTCTTCTTTCGCCGCGCCGCCCGGGCACTGAGCATTCCCGTCGCGGCAACGGACGGACAGACGTTTGTGTTCGCCGACTCGCTCGGGAACGGCCTCGTGGTCCACGCCGGCACCCTCGGCCAGCCGGCCGTTGCGCACACCTGGCTGCACGGGGTGGAGGAGGCCTGGGGCGACGTGACGCTCGAACCAGCGGATCCGGACGGGACGCCGGGCCCGGCCTGGCGGTTCGAGATCCCCGGTACGACGGTACGCGGGAGCTTCAGGCCGCTGATGAGCGAGGACCCCGCCGACGGGACCATCATCCGCATGGAGGCCATTCTCTACGTCGGCGTGGAAGAACTCCACTTCAACGGGTTTTCCGCCACTCTGCCCTCTCCCTGATGGAATTCGACTGGCTGCGCGCCCTCGTCACGGTGGCTTTCGGCGCCCTGGCGGGCGGGATCACGAACCGGATCGCCGTCTGGATGATCTTCCATCCCTACCGGCCGCCGAAGTTTCTGGGACGGCCCGTACGGTGGTTACAGGGCGCGGTGCCGAAGAACCAGAAGCGGTTGGCCGACTCGGTCGGCGGGGTCGTGGGCGGAGCCCTCCTCACGCCGGAAGACATCACCTCCGAGCTGCACCAACTCGAGTCCGCTTTCGAGGAGAGGTTGCGGGAACTCGCCATCGAACTGACCGAAGGCGAGCAACCCGCGCTGGCGGATCTCCTCCCAGAGTCCGCGCTCGTCGAGGTTCGGGGACTCCTCACCCGGATTCTCGGGCAGGGGCGGGAGTTCCTGGCAGGGACGCTGGATTCGCCCGACTTCAGGGAAGAAGCCGGGGACCTCCTCGAATCCATCCGGGAATCGCTGAGCGACGCTTCGCTTGCCGGGACGCTGGAGCCGGAACGGGTCGCGGCCATCCGCGAGACGATCGACGGCTGGCTCGCACGGCTCGTCGACTCGTCCGCCTTCGAGGAGACCGTTCGCCGGCACCTGGATGAGGCCGCGCGGCAACTGCTCAGACCCCACCGGACGTTCGAACAACTGATTCCGGCGGGGCTCGTGGCCGCGCTGGAGCACGCGATCAGGGACTACCTTCCGGTCGCGATGGAGCGTCTGAGCCGGCTCCTCGACGACCCGGACGCGCGAGCGCGGATCGAGCATGTGCTCGGGGAGCTGTTCGACCGCTTCATGCAGGACCTTCGCTTCCACCAGCGCGTCGTCGCTCGCCTCATCGTGACGGAAGAGACGGTCACGCAGGCGCTCGACGCGCTGCGGGAGGAAGGCGCCGACCGCCTCGGTGGCGTGCTGCGCGAACCGGAGGTGCAGACGGCGATCGCGCGCAACGTCAACGATGGCGTGGTCGAGTTCCTCCGGCATCCTCCCTCGGAGGTGATCGGCGGCGCCGGCGATCCGCAGGTCGAGAGCGCGCTCGATGCGATGGCGGAGTGGCTCGTGAAGGCGGCTCGGGATCCCGGCTCGCGCGCCTTCCTGCTCGACCGGATCGAGGGACTGCTCGAGCGCTTCGGAGAGCGGAGCTGGGCGGACGTGCTGAGCGCCGTGCCGGCCGACCGCGTAGCGGCCTCGCTTGCGGCGGGCTTTCGGTCGGACGCGGGACGCGTCCTCTTCGACTCGATCGCCGAGCCGATGGCGGACCGGCTCCTTCACACGCCGATCGGCCGCCTGGGGCGTTTCCTGCGCGAGGACGCCGCCGTCCGGCTCTCGGATACGCTGGCCGCCCCCGCGTGGGACTGGATCGTGAAGCGGGTGCCGGAGGTGGCGGAGCGGATCCGGATCGCCGACCGTATCTCGACCAAGATCGAGAACTTCTCCATCGAACGGATCGAACACCTTGTTCGCGATATCAGCCAGCGTGAGTTCGACCTCATCGTGCGGCTCGGATACCTGCTGGGCGCCGGCATCGGCACAGGCCTCGTGATTCTCGATTCCCTCCCGGTGCTGGAGTTCCTCAGGGGTCTGATCGGATGAGGCCGGCACGCGTCTCGACGGCGAGCCGGGTCGTATGGGGCTTCGGCCTGACGGCGGTCGCCTGCGCCGCGCCCGACACGGCGATCGACCGCACGGAGGGCACGGGGGAGTTGCGCGGACTCGCGCTCGAACAGCCGTTCGCGGTGCCGGAGTTCACCCTCACCGATTCCCGGGGCCGTTCTTACGACTTTCGGGCGGAGACCGCGGGGTCGCTCACGCTGCTCTTCTTCGGCTACACGCACTGCCCCGACATCTGTCCGGTGCAGATGGCGGTGCTGGGGGCCGCGCTCGACGACCTTTCCTACGCGGAACGCCGCGAAATCAAGGTCGTCTTCGTGACGACGGATCCGGCGCGCGACACACCCGAGCGGCTGCGGAGCTGGCTGGATCTGTTCGACGCGTCCTTCGTCGGCCTCGGCGGCGAGCTGGAGATGGTGAACGAGATCCAAGCCGGATTCCGCCTCCCGCCGGCCCGGATCGAGGAGACGTCGCCTCCGCCGGGCGCGGGAGAGCCCTATTTCGTGGGACACGCGACGCCGATCGTCGCGATCACCGGCGACGGCGTGGCGCGGGCGCTGTACCCGAGCGGCGTCCGCCAGACCGACTGGCGCCACGACCTCCCCATGCTGCTGCGACTCCACCGGTCCGTTTCGGGGCCGGCGGGCGAGGCGGGCACGGACGGCGACTGAGGGCGCGCGATGCAATGGTGGTGCGCGGCGCAGGGCATCCCGTGGGACTGGTCGTGGCGCCCCTACCCGGGCGTGTGGCTCTTCATCGCACTCCTGTGCTTCGGCTACCGGGCCTTCACGCGGGGCGCCTCGCCTTCACTCATCGAGATCGTGCGCTTCGCCGGCGGCGTGCTCGTACTCTGGGTCGCGCTGGACTGGCCGGTGGGTGCGCTGGGCTCGGGCTACCTGGCTTCGGTCCACATGGTGCAGTTCCTCCTCATCGCGCTCCTCGCGCCGCCCCTGCTCATCGCGGGACTGCCGCGCGCGGCCCTGGAGCGCGTGGACGGTGGCGGGGCGACCCGTTTTCTCGAGTTCCTCACGCGGCCCCTCATCGCGCTGCTCTTCTTCCACACGATCGTCATCGCGACGCACTGGCCGGAGGTCGTGGACGGTCTCATGGCCTCGCAGGCGGGCTCGCTCGCGCTGGACATGGCGTGGCTCGGCGGCGGACTCGCCTTCTGGTGGCCCGTCGTGAGTCCACGCCCGCACCGGCCGCGTTTTCCGCTCGGCGTGCGGATCTGCTATCTGATCGCGAGCACCGTGTTGATGACGCTGCCGTACGTCTTTCTCACCTTCGCGGAACTCCCTTTCTACGCGACGTACGAACTCGCGCCTCCCGTGGGCGCGCTCTCGGCGGGTGAAGACCAGCGGTTCGCCGGGCTGATCATGCGGATCGGCGGCGGCACGATCCTGTGGTCGGCGGCGGGTGTCGTGTTTTGGTTCTGGTACCGCGCGGAGAACGACGCCGCCGGGTGAGCCACCAGGCGTCGCCTGGCTCGGCCGGCTGGCTCGGCCGCCTGGCGCGGGGCTAGTCGCTCACCTGCCTCGAGACCCAGTCGAGGTAGGGCGCGGAGCCGGCGGCCACGGGGAGGAAGAGGATCTCGGGGACATCGTAGGGATGGAGTTCGCGCACGCGCTTCTCGACGGCGTCGCTGCGGGTGGCCGTCGTCTTGAGGATGCCGAGGGCCTCCGCCTCTTCACACACCGCGCCCTCCCAGCGATACACGGAGGTCACGCGGTCCACGACGTTCAGGCAGGCGATGAGCCGTTCTTCGACGAGAGCCCGCCCGAGCCGCGCGAGTTGTTCGCGGTCAGGCCCGGTGACGAGCCCGACCACGACGCCGCTCACGGGCGGTCCCGCTCTTTTTCCCGCCCGCTCATGGCGTCCTCGGCCCGCTCGTAGAGCGCTTCGATCGCGCCGGCGAAGCGGGCCTCGATCACGCGACGCTTGACCTTGAGCGTCGGCGTCAGTTCCCCGCCCTCGACGGTGAACGGGCCGGGCACGAGAAGCACGTCGCGTGGCTGCTCATAGTGCGCGAAGTCGCGGCAGCATTCGCGCACGGCGCGCTCGATCATGCCGCGCGTCCGGGCGTCCGTGACGAGGTCGGCGTCCGCCGCTTCCTCGACTCCGTGCAGTTCCGGACGGACGGCCTCGAATTCGGGCACGACGATGACGATCGGGAACTTTCTCCCGTCGCCCAGCATCACGGCCTCCGCCACCATCGGATGCCGCTTGATCTCGGCCTCGATGGGCTGGGGGGCGATGTTCTTGCCGTAGGCGGTGATGATGAGGTCCTTCTTGCGGTCCGTGATCCGGAGGTATCCGTCCTCGTCGATCTCGCCCACATCGCCGGTGTGGAACCAGGCGTCCTCGTCGATGGCTTCGGCCGTCGCCTCGGGCTTGTTGAAGTAGCCCGCCATGATCTGCGGCCCGCGGACGAGGATCTCTCCGTCCCCGGCGATCCGGATCTCGGTGCCGGGGATCGGCTTCCCGACCGTGCCGAGGCGGATGGCGTCGAGCGGATTGAAGCTGACGGCGGGCGACGTCTCCGTGAGCCCGTAGCCTTCGACGATGGGCAGGCGCGCCGCGAAGAAGAAGCGGGCCACGGCAGGCGCCAGCGGGGCTCCGCCGCTCACGAAGTACTGGACCCGTCCTCCCGTGCGCGCGCGCAGCTTCGAGAATACGAGGCGGTCGGCGAGCGCGGACTGGAGACGGAGACCCGGCCCGACCGGGCGTCCTTCGAGTTCGGCCATTGCGCGCGCTTCGCCGACGCGGCGCGCCCAATTGAAGATCTTCTGCTTCGCCCCGCCCGCCTCCCGGGCGCTGGCTTCGGCCCTCTCGAGCACCTTCTCGAACACGCGCGGGACGGCGGCCATGAAGGTGGGTGAGACCTCGCCGAGATCGCGGGCCACCGTGTTGGGCGACTCCGCGTACGCGACGGTGACGCCGGCTCTCCACATGATGTAGTGACCGACGGTGCGCTCGAACACGTGCGCCAGTGGCAGGAGCGCGAGGGCCACGTGGGTGGAGTCGATCGGGAAGACCCGCAGCGCCATGTCCGCGTTCGAATGGAAGTTGGCGTGCGTGAGCATCACACCCTTCGGGTCGCCCGTCGTGCCCGATGTATAGATGAGCGTCGCCAGGTCCTCCGGACGCGTCTTTCGGGCGTGGGACTCGTAGGTCGACGCGAGCGCTTCGGGGGCGGACTCGCCGAGACCGGAGAGGGCATCCAGCTGCATCGTGGCGAGCGAGGACCCCTCGGGCGCCGTCACGGCTTCGAACGCGATCGCCAGTTCCAGAGCGGGGAGGTCGCCTTTCACCTCCGCGATCTTGTCCAGCTGCTCCTGGTCTTCCACGAAGACGGCGCGCGCGCCGGAGTCCGCGAGGATGTAGCGGACCTGGTCGGCGGGGAGCACGGGGTAGACCGGAACGGAAGTGAGCCCCGCCATGACGATGCCCCAGTCCGCCAGCGCCCATTCGAGGCGGGTCTGCGAGAGGATGGCGACGCGGTCGCCCGCTACGAAGCCCTTGGTGCGGAGCCCGAGCGCGATCGCACGGGCACGGCCCCCGATGTCATCGGTGGAGACCGAAACCCAGACCCCATCGGATCCACGCGTGCGCGCCGCGTCATCGCGGGGCCGGGAGAGCCCGTCGAGGAAGAGCTCGGCCAGTGTGCCGGGCCGATAGTCTTCCGGGAGCGGGCTCGAGATTTGCACGCCGCTAGTGGGTTACCGGTTCCGCGACCGGCACACCGAGCCGTTGCAGGGTGCGCCGGGCGTGCTCGAGATGCCTCGGTTCCTCCCGGTCCCCGCGCGCGTATGCCAGGAACTCCTGAAGGTGCCGCGAGGCCTCCCGCTCGGCGCCCCTCCTCAACAGCAGGAACGCCAGGCCGTAGTGCGCGGCCGTGCTCCGCGGCCGCTCCTCGAGAGCCGCCACATAGGCCCGCACCGCGTCATCCGTCAATCCGATGTGCGTATACACCACGGCCATCTGTTCCAACGTGGCCGGATGCCGCGGGTTGTACTTCAAGGAAAGACGAAACGAGGTAAGCGCCTCATGGTAGAGTTCCTGCTGGACGAGCTCCACGCCTTCCTCATAGAAGTCGGGCTGTCCTCGTCGGCGCCTTCCGTCACTGTCCCAGATCTTCCACCACACCATACCACCCTCCCCCGAGCGAGTTGGATCGTACATCTCACTCACACATCTTCCACACTATCCGAGCACATCCGGTTCCAACGTGCCCGAACACATCTGGTGACAACAGACAATTATATCGTCTCGTCAAGCGCTGGCAAATCCCGACTGCGTTCGCCGACCCACACGGTGGGATCGGAGGCGACTTCCGCGAACCCGGACGCGGCGAGCGCGTCGAGGTCCGCCGGGCTCGGGGTTTCCACGACGAGGCGCGCGCCGGGCCGGGCACAGCGCGTAATCTCGGACAGTTCAAGTGCCGTGGGAGCCGCGAGCGCGATGCCGTGAAGGGCGCCCGGACGCACGGGCCATCCGTCCGGCGCGGCGCCGAGGAGGGGATCGACTCCGGCGGCGAGGTCCTCCAGGGCCAGGGCCGCCGGAGCCGAAGGGTCTCCGGGGTCCGGTAACCAGGCCAGCACCTCGAGACGGTCCCCCAGCCGTGCGACCGCGGGGGCGCGCCCGGCGAGCCGAGGTCCCAGGAGCACGACCATGGCGGCCCGTTCGGTCACACCCAACAGGGCCGCAAGGCGCACCGCAGCCTCGGGTGCGGCCTCCCCCGCGGCGGCGGCCTTCCCCGCCGACCCGGCTTCCCCCTCAGGTCCGGTGGCAGGCCCGGTTCCATCGGCCGGGGTGGCCCCCCGTCGCACGGCATCTGACAGATCGAAGCGCATCGTCCCCCGGCGGATGGGCACTTCGATCTCGCACAGGGGGCAGCCCAGCCGTCCTTCGACCACACGGCGCGATTCCGCCCGATCGACGAAAGCGACGAGCCCGGCCGACGCCCGGCAGTCGGGACAGTCCAGGACTTCAGCCAGTTCGAGAAACATGGTGCCGCCTTCCGCGCCGTCGGGCGGACGCGAAGTCAGGGGCGTCAGGCGTCGCGAGAGTGGGCCAGACGCAGGAACTCCTCGCGCGTCCGGTGGTCCCGCCGGAAGAGGCCCCGCACGGCGCTCGTGATCGTCTTCGAGTTCTGCTTCTCGACGCCCCGCATCATCATGCACAGGTGAATGGCCTCGACCACGACACCCACGCCCTGCGGCTTGAGGGCGTCTTCGATCGCCTGTGCAATCTCCTCCGTCAGGCGCTCCTGGAGCTGGAGCCGACGGGCGAACACGTCGACGATACGGGGGAACTTGGAGATCCCGACGATCCGGCCGTCCGGGACGTACGCGATGTGCGCCTTGCCGAAGAAGGGGAGCATGTGGTGCTCGCAGAGCGAGTATACTTCGATGTCCTTGACCATCACCATCGAGTCGTGGGGTTCCTCGAAGATCGCCGTCCCGATGACTTCCTCGACGGTCTGGTCGTACCCACGCGTGAGGAACTGCAGGGCGGCCGCCACTCGGGCCGGCGTCCGGACGAGCCCCTCGCGCTCGGTATCCTCGCCGAGCAGTTCGAGCTGTTCGCGCACCAGGCGTTCGAGGGGTTCGACTGTGAGGCGGGACCTCGGATCCAGACGGCGGCGCGCCACGATTTCTTCGCTCAAGACTCCCTCCAATGGGCCCTGCGAGGGGGCAACGTCCCCGCGCCCCTCCCGGGATGCAAAAGGGGCGACCCGCAGGTCACCCCTCCTGTAGAACGAGATGCAAGGGGATTTCTTGAAGCCCTCCGCAACACGGTTCGGCCCCTACCATCGGTTTTCGCCGTCCCCGCAGGGCATGACGTCCGCCTCCGGATCGGAGACTCTATGGGCAATTGTTGGCTCAAGAAATATGCCCTTGCATCCGTCTGCAGGAACGTTAGTGCAGCCCCGGCCCCCCGGCAAACCCCTCCCGGCCGCCGCAAGCCGACCCGGGAAACGCCCGGCCCTCGCGGTGGCGCGGGGCGGTCGCCGAAGTCATGATCCCTTCCGAACCCCGCTCCCCCACGGAGGCGCCATGGCTCGCCAACCCGCTCCCCCGCGCTCCCCCGCGTCGTCTCAGGAAGTGACCGACGAACAACTGGACGCGTACATCCAAACGCGCCTGGCGCTACTCGGGGTCGATCTCTCCGCGCTCCCCGCCGACGACGAGGATGCGCCGGCCGATCAACGCCGTATCCTGGCGTCCGCGCGGCGCTTTCTGAAGTCGACGCCCGGGGCGATCGCCGACTTCGAGTTCGACCCCATGGGGCCGGCGCCGGCGATCTATCCCGCGGAAGTGATCGCGTGGAACCGTGGGTGAGCTTAACCGACGCCGCTTCCTCGAGCGGATGACGGCGCTGACCGCCACGGCCATGGCGGCGCCCGCGACGCTGTCCGCCGCTCCCGGAGCCGGGCCCGCAGGCGGCCCCCGAATCGACGGCGCCGCCACCGGGCACAAGCGACAGCCCGGACCACTGGACCTGCCCTCCGCGGACCGGCCGCAACCGACGGATCTCACCGAACTCACACTCGCCGAGGCGGCGCGGGCCCTGCGCGACGGCGACGTGGGCGCGGTCGAACTCGTGGAGGCGTATCTGGCGCGGATCGGCCGCTGGGACCCGCGTTACCAGGCTTTCAACACGGTGGTCTCCCAGGCCGCGCTCGAGGCGGCCCGGAGCGCCGACCGCACGCGGGGACGGGCGCCGCTGACGGGCGTGCCGCTCGCGATCAAGGACAACTACTTCACGGCCGGCGTCCGCACGACGGCCAACTCGTTCATCTTCGAGGACTTCGTGCCCGACTACGACGCGACCTCGTGGGCGCGGCTGCGCGACGCGGGCGCGATCCTGCTCGGCAAGACCCAGATGGGACCGCTCGCGACCACGGCCGCCTCGACCCCCACGGGAGAACGCACGACGGTGAACGCGTGGGCCCCCTATCATGAGGATGTGAGCCCCGGCGGCTCATCGAGCGGATCGGCGACGGCGGTCGCGGCGCGCATGGCCGCTTCGAGCACGGGCACCCAGACGGGCGGCTCGATCACGAACCCCTCGAACGCGCAGGGACTGACGGGCATCAAGCCCACGATGGGCCGCGTCCCGCTGCACGGAATTCTCCCCCTCACCTATACGCGCGATCACCCCGGCCCGCTGGCCAGGGACGCGGTCGACGCGGCGCTGATGCTGCAGATTATGGCGGGGCCCGACCCCGCGGACCCCCGGTCCCTCGGCCTCCCGCCGGTCCCCGACTACCTGGGGGCGGTGCGCGAGGGCCAGGGTGCGCTCGTGCATCCGGAGCGCGGAGGGGCGGTGCGGATCGGCGTGCTGCCAGGTTTTCTCGACGAGCCGGAGCCCCCGGAGGACCCCGCGCCCGACCCGGACCCCGACATCGACCGCATCGGCAGCTCGTTTCCGCGGCGGGAGCGCACGCAGGCGGCCTACCGCCGCGAAGTGGCGACGGCGGAGGCGCGGCGGCGCATGCTCGCGACCCTCGAGGATCTGGGCGCGGAAGTCGTCGAACTCGACTTCCCGACGCAGTGGGAGACGCTGACCAGCTTCAACTTCAACAACGTGCGGCTCCCGGAGCGCTCCGAGATCTTCCTGGAACACCTCCGCGATGACGTGAGGCAGTTCGGCGTCTCGCTCGCCCCGTGGATCAACGGGTTGCTCCTCCCCGCGGCGGAGTACGTCCGGGGCTCGCGGGCCCGGCTCGTCCTCCTGAAGGAAGTGCTGGACGAGGTGTTCGGCCGCTGCGATCTCGTGACGCAGACCGCACCCTACCCCTTCGACATGGTCGGGCTGCCGCTCATCGGCTTTCCCATCGGCTTCGAGACGGAGTCGACGGGCCATCCGAGACCGATCGGGGGCATGTTCGGCGCGGAGCCCTACGCCGAACACCACCTGCTGTCGGTCATTGCGGCGTACCAGCGCGCGACGGACTGGCACCTGCGGCGCCCGGAGAACCCGGACGCGCTCCGCCCCGACGAGGGCGGCGAGGGCGACCCGGGGGCGAGTTCCCGAACCCGCTACGACCTGTTCGACGTGATGGACACGGGGGAGTAGCGCCGCTCCCCCGCGCCGTGTCCCGCGGCGTGTCTACCAGGCGATGCCGTAGTCGTCGCCGTGGTGGCTCGAGCCGCCCCAGAAGGCCCCGTTCGCCCAGTCGAAGAAGATCGCGTTGATCGGACCCGATGTGCGCTCGGAGAAGGTCAGTTCGTAGCCCATCGATTCCAGGGCGGAGCGGATCCAGGGCGGCGTCGCGTCCTGCAGGAGCATCCGGCCCGGGCGCGTCTCATGCTGGCCGAACGAACCGCGCATCTGATAGCTGTTCATGTTCGGCGCCTCGACCGCCTGCTGCACGTTCATGTCCCACTCGACCACGTTCAGGAAGAACTGGAGCAGGTTCTGGTCCTGTCCGTCCCCGCCCTGGACCGCGAAGGAGAGGAAGGGACGGCCGTCCCTGAGCGCCATGCCCGGCGTGAGCGTGGCGCGGGGGCGCTTCCCGGGCTCGATCACGTTGTACGGATTGTCCGCCTCGTCGAGCACGAAGCTCTGCGCCCGCTGTGAGAGGCCGATGCCCGTCTCGCCGGCGATGACCGCCGGAATCCAGCCGCCCGAAGGCGTGATGGAGACGACCCAGCCCTCGGCGTCCGCCGCCTGCACCGAGGTCGTGCCGAGATAGAAGTCTTCGTCGAGTGCCGCGTGATCGCCCAGCGACAGTTCGACTCCCTGTTCCGTCGTGACGGCGGCCCGCGTCCCCCAGCGCTCGAGCAGGTCTGTGAAGGGATTCTCCTCCCCCTGGAACGGATAGGGATCGCCGGGCCCGGCGTTCGGATCGTTCCGGTCCCAGTCGATGGTCTCGAGCCGGGCCTTCGCGTAGTCCTTCGAGAGGAGTCCCTCGACAGGTTCCGCGGGCGGGAAGTACGGGTCCCCGTAGTAGAAGTCGCGGTCGGCGAAGGAGAGGTTCATCACCTGATAGAGGGCGTGGAGATAGTTGGCGCTGTTGTACCCCATGCCCTTGAGGTCGAGTTGCTCGGCCATGTTCAGCGCCTGCAGCATGACGGGCCCCTGCACCCAGGTCGTGAGCTTGTAGACGTCGATCCCCTTGTAGCTCGTCGTGACGGGTTCCTCGAGGTAGACCTGCCAGTTCGCCATGTCCTCCATCGTGATGAGCGCGCCGGCGGCCCGCGCGCCCGCCACGAAGTCGGCCGCAATGTCGCCCCGGTAGAAGGCGTCGTACGCGGCGTAGATCGCCTCTTTGCGGCTGGCGCCTCCCGCCAGCGCCTCGGCCTCGGCTTCCACGAGCCGTTCAAGCGTCCGCTTGAGGCCCGGCTGCCGGAAGATCTCGCCCTCGCGGGGGCCGGGGTTCTCCGCGTCCTCCGGGTGCGTGAAGTACACATCCATCGACGACGGCCACTGCCGAATCTCATCCACCGTATTCCGGATGCGGCGCGCCGCGTCGGCTTCGATCGGGTATCCGTCCGCCATCTCGATCGAGGGCCGGAGGACGTCGGCGAGGCTCAGCCGGCCCCATTCGGCGAGCATCGTCATGAGCCCGCCGGGGGTGCCGGGGGTCACGGCCGACAGCGGGCCGAACTCGGGCGGAAAGTTGTCGTGGCCCTCCGCCCGGTAGTGGTCCGGGGTCGCGCCGCTCGGCGCCACGCCGAGCGCGTTGACGCCGATGACGCGTTCTTCTCCGGGATGGTAGATGAGCGCCTGCGTCTCACCTCCCCACGAGAGCACGTCCCACATGGTGGAGGTCGCGGCGAGCATGGCGGCGGCCGCGTCGACCGCGTTGCCGCCCTGGTGGAACATGCGCGCCCCGGCGGTGGCGCCGAGCGGCTTGCCGGTGATCGCCATCCAGTGGCGCCCGTGCAGGACCGGCTTGGCGGTGCGCTGGGCTTCGACGACCGGCGGCAGGGCCAGGAGCAGCAGAGCCGAGAGCGCGACGCGGGACGTCAGGACGTGGCGGGGGAAGCGGGAGCCGAGAGCGACGGACATGATGGAATCCTCCGGGGAAGAACCGCGCGAACCAACAGCCGAATATGGGCCCCGCCCGCCTCCGGGCGAAAGCCGGGCCCGCGCTACTTCCGGCGCCGGATCCCGCGCCTGAGAGCCGTGGGTTCGGGGCGCTCGACCTTCAACTCCTCCGGGGGCGGCGGCTCGAGCTCGGGTTCGAAGCCGGGGACGACGCGGCGCTCGATCGTCTCGCCCAGCAGGCGCTCGATGGCCCGGATCTCGACCCAGTCGCTCGAGGCCATGAGTGTGACCGCGTCGCCGGTGTCATCGCCGCGCGCGGTGCGGCCTACGCGGTGCACGTAGTCTCTGGGGTCTTCGGGCACGTCGAAATTCACGACATGGCGGATACCCCGGATGTCCAGGCCTCTCGCGGCCACATTGGTGGCGACGAGGACGCGGATCGAGCCTTCGCGGAAGCGGCGCAACGCCTTGTCGCGCTGGTCCTGGTGCTTGCCGCCGTGCAGGCCCGCCACCGCGACGTCGTGAGACCGCAGATAGTCGGCGAGGTAGGTCGCCGTCACCCGTGTGCGCGTGAAGACGAGCACCTGTCCCTCCGGCCACTCGCCGAGCAGGTGGTGCAGGAGGGCGTGCTTCTGTGACCAGTCCACCGGATGGAGGACCTGGCGGATGCCCTCAGCGGCTGTCTCCCGGCCCACCTTCACCTCTTCGGGATCGGTCATCAGTTCATGGGCGAGCCAGCGAACGCCGTCGGGCATCGTCGCCGAGAAGAGGAGCGTCTGCCGGTCGTCGGGCGTGTGGCGCACGATGTCCTTGACGTCGTCGATGAACCCCATGTCGAGCATGCGGTCGGCTTCGTCGAGCACGAGAACCTCGACGCGGGACAGGTCCGCGTTCCCGCGCTTGACGTGGTCGAGCAACCGGCCGGGCGTGGCGACGAGAACGTCGCACCCGAACGAGAGTTCCGCCGCTTCGGGCCCGAGCGGAGTGCCGCCGTGGACGACGACGGACTCGATCGACGAGGCCGCGCCGTAGGTCTTTACCGCAGCGCCGACCTGCTGCGCCAGTTCGCGGGTCGGCGTGATGACGAGGCCTCGCGGGGCGGTGGACGGCTCCGTGGCCGCGAGCCGTTGCACGGCCGGCAGGGTGAAGGCCGCTGTCTTGCCGGTGCCCGTGTGGGCGGTGCCGAGAACATCCTGGCCAGCGAGGATGGCGGGGATCGCCTGGCGCTGAATCTCGGTGGGCTCGACGTAGCCCGCCCTTGCCACCGCCTCGACGAGATCGGCGGAGAGCCCGAGTTCGGCGAAGGGGTGCCCCTCCTCACTCACGAGCGTACCGTCTCATGAGTCGCGTGGCGCAGGGGGCGAACCGCCGGATCGGCGTGAATTTCTTCGAGAGCGGGCAGGATGACCAGACTTCGTTTCGCCATGGAATCGGACAGACGTCGGGTCGTCGCCCGACGAAGCATGCGCCGCCACGGTGGGGCGCGCGAAGCCTCTTCGCAAGACGGAGGGGGACCCGGGCGGCGGACAGTCGTCCTCCTCGCCACGCTCGCGGTGTGCCTCCTCCCGGGTCTGTCGGCTGGCTGTCGGCCGGCCCCGGAGGGACCGCGCCCGCCCCGCATTCCGACGGAGCAGGCGAGGCTCGACGCGGCTTCGGCGGCCCCCGACCCGGGGATCGAACTCCGGCGCCCGGCGGACCGCGCCGGGTTCGATATCGCGCACTATCGGCTCGAACTCGACCTCTCGCGTCCCGCCTCGGGGGCGTTCGGCGCCGTGGCGACACTTCGCGGCGCACTGGGCGCGGGAGCGGACCGGGTGGACCTCGACTTCATCGGGCTCGAAGTGGCGTCCGTGACGATGGATGGCGTGGCCGTCGAGGTCGGGCGCGGCGGCTCGGTGCTCACGGTGGGGCCGTTCGAGGCGGCCGCCGCCGAGGTGGAGCGCGAGATCCGCATCGAATACGGGGGCGCCCCGGAGAACGGCCTCTTCTTCGGCGAGGATCGCAACGGCGAGCCGGCCGTGTTCGCGGACAACTGGCCCAACCGCGCCCGGTGGTGGTTCCCCTCCAACGATCACCCGCTGGACAAGGCCACCGCCCGCTTCGAGGTGCTGGCGCCGGAGGGATATGAGGTCATCGCCAACGGACGTCTCGTGGAGACGCGAGCGGGGGCGGAGGGTGGGACGGTGTGGGTCTGGGAGACGGATCCCGGCGCGCCGATCCCTTCCTATACGATGGTCGTGGGGATGGCACGCTTCGAGCGTCGGCCCCTCGGCGGGGCGGGCTGCGGGCTTTCCCCGGCGGCGCCCCGCCCCGAAGGAGGGGGGGAGGTCTGCGCGGCCGTGTCCGTGTGGGCGCTGGCGGGCGATGGGGACTACGGGGCCGAGCGCTTCTCGCGCGCACCGGACATGCTCGACTTCTACACCGAGCTGATCGGGCCGTATCCGTACGAGAAACTCGCCCATGTGGAGTCGTCGACCCGCTTCGGGGGCATGGAGAACTCGAGCGCGATCTTCTACGGGCGCGGCGCCTGGGAGGAGCGGCGCATGGGTGAGGGGGTCATCGCGCACGAGACCGCGCACCAGTGGTTCGGCGACGCGGTGAGCCCGGCGTCCTGGAGCCACCTGTGGGTCAGCGAGGGATTCGCGAGCTACTTCGGCCCGCTCTACTTCGAGGCCCGGGACGGGACGGAGGCATTTCAAGCGCTCATGCGCGCGAGCCGCGAGGTCGCGGTGGGGTCCGACGTCGTGGGCCAGGCGATCGTCGACTCCAGCTCCAACCAGCTCTTCGACCTCCTGAACCGGAACAACTACCAGAAGGGCGCCTGGGTCCTCCACATGCTGCGCCGTCAGGTCGGGGACGAAACGTTCTTCCGCGGGATCCGGGACTACTACGCCGACCATCTTCACGATGTGGCGCTGACCGACGACGTGCGGGCGGCGTTCGAGCGAGCATCGGGCCGTGAGCTGGGCTGGTTCTTCGACCAGTGGGTCCACGGTCCCGGGCACCCGCAACTCGAGGTGGAATGGGGTCCCGATGCGGAGGATCTCGCGCTCTCGATCCGGCAGGTGCAGCCGGCGGAGTGGCCGGTGTTCACGCTCGATCTCGAGTTCGAGGTCGAGGGGGGCGGGGCCGATGGTCGTCGAGCGAGCGTGCGCGTCGACTCGCGGGAGGCCACGCTGCGGATCCCGGGCGCCGCGGGGGCCGACGGCGTGCGCTTCGACCCCGACGTCAGCGTGCTCGCGACGGCCGAACTGCGGCGGCGCTGACCGGGCGCGCGTCGCGGGTCGCCTCCGGGTCGCCGAGCGAAAGGTCGCACGCCAGGAGGTCGTCGTCCGTCTCGCGGCGCACCACCTCCTGCGCCGCGCCGTCCCGCACGAAGACGACGGCGGGGCGTCCGACCCCGTTGTACCGGCTCGACATCGCGAACACGTAGGCGCCCGTGCCCGGGATGGCGAGCACGTCGCCCACCTCCGTGTCGCCGGGCAGCACCGCCGACGGGGCGACCACGTCGCCCGATTCGCAATGCCGTCCCACCACCCGGAAGGTTCGGTCCGCTTCCCCGCCGGCCCGCGAGACGTTGAGCACCTCGTAACTCGCCCCGTACAGCGAGGGACGCGGGTTGTCCGACAGTCCGCCGTCCACGGCCAGCGCCTCCCCCGCCCCGTCGAGAGCCTTGCGGGCGTGAATCGTGTATAGGGTGAGGCCGGCGTTCGCGATCACGGACCGGCCCGGTTCGACGATGAGCCGATAGGCTCCAAGCCGCGCCTCCGCCCCGGACCGATGGAGACCGGCCATCAGCGCCTCGGCGTACCGCCGGGGCGAGGGCACCTCTTCCCCGACGCGGTAGGGCGCGGCGAGCCCTCCCCCGAGATCCAGTTCGACGGTCTCGGGAAAACAGAGCCGCAACGGCGCTACGAAATCCACCGCCGCCGCCGCGACCCGGGAGAAGAGCGCGGGATCCCGAATCTGGCTGCCCGCGTGGATGTGAACGCCCGCCAGGCGCCACTCTCCCGCGCCCGCGATGCGGCGCGCGACGGACGCCGCGACGGACGGCGACATCCCGAAATGCGTGCCCGGCCCCACGGTCCGCACTTTCTCGTGGGTCTCCGGGGTCAGGTCCACGTTCAGTCGGAGGAGCAGGTCGGGTCGATGGTCGGCCCCGACCGCGGTCGCGGCTGTCCGGAGGTCGGCGACCTCGTCCGGATGGTCGATGACGATCCGCCCCACCCCGTACGCGATGGCCCGTTCCAGCTCGGCGGCCGACTTGGCGTTCCCGTGCAGGATGACGTTCTCCATCGAGAAACCGGCTCGCCGCACGAGTTCGAGTTCCCCGCCGGAGACGACGTCCACGAGCCAGCCCTCCCGGGCCAGGAGCCGCACGAGGGCCCCGCACAGGAACGCCTTCCCGGCGTAGGTCAGCCCGGTAGCCGGCCCAAAAGCGGCGCGGAAGCGGGCGAGGCGGTCCTCGAGGTGCCGTTGGTCGATGACGACCAGCGGCGTCCCGAAGCGCGCGGCGACCTCCGCCAGGGCCAGTCCGCCGACGTGCGCTCGCCCGTTGCTCTCCGTCCATGAGACGGGCAGGACGGAGTTCACATCAGGGCGCCGACGACGGCGAAGCCCACGGTCGCGACCCCTCCCGCCGTGAGTGCGTACGGAATCTGCGTGCGCACGTGCTCGATATGGTCGGTGGCCGAAGCGAGCGAGGCGATGATCGTCGTATCGCTGATCGGGCTGCAGTGGTCACCGAAGATGCCGCCCGACAGGACCGCGGCCACGAACGGGGCGGGCGGCAGGCCGAGAGCGTTCGCGAGGGGTATGGCCACCGCGAGCATGATCGCGAACGTCCCCCAGCTGCTCCCGGTGGCGAAGGCGATCCCGCCCGTCACGACGAACACCAGCGGCAGCAGGACCATGAGCGGGAAGCTGTCTCCGACGACGCCCGCCGCATAGAGACCCGTCCCCAGCGACCGCGTTACGTCGCCAAGCGACAGCGCGAGCCAGAGCACGACCGCCATTCCGGTGAGCGCCCCCGCCCCCTTCAGACCGACGCGGCTCAGCGCCTCGAGGTCGAGTGAGCGCTGGGCCAGGGCGAGCACCCATGCAAGGGCCAGCCCCACGAGCACGGCCCACAGCACGCTCGTCGTGCCGGAACCGTCGGCAATGGTTCCGCCCCCGGTGATCCACATGAAGACGGGCATGGAGACGACCATGGCCGCGATCGGGATCAGCATGTTGCGAGGCTTGAGCGCGACGCCCTCGGCCGGCGGCGGCGCGATCTCCTCCGGGTCCGCGAGCGCCACGGCGTGGTCCCAGTGCAGACGCCCGTCCCGCGTGCGCGCCTCGGCCTTCTTCATCGGGCCCCAGTTCCAGCCCCGGAAGGCGGTCAGGCCCGCGAGCACCAGAGCCGCGACGGCGTAAATGTTGAGCGGAATCGCGATGAGAAAGACGCCGAGCGGGTTGGCCACGCCCTGCTCGGTCAGGATCCCCAGCACGAGGGCGCCCCACGCGTTGAAGGGGATCAGGATGCACACGGGCGCCGAGGTGGAGTCGACGATGTAGGCCAGTTTCTCCCGCGAGATCCTGAAGCGGTCGAAGAGAGGCCGGGACACGGATCCCGCGACGAGGATCGTGAGGTTCGATTCGATGAAGACGACGATCCCGATCAGCCACGCCATGATCTGGGCGCGCCGGGCGTTCGTCACCCAGCGCGCCTCCTCGACCCAGCGCACGAAGCCGCGCATCCCCCCGTTCGCTTCTACCGTCGCGATGAGGGCGCCGATGAGGAAGGTGAAGACGATGACCCGCGCGTTGCCCGCATCGCCGAGTACGCCGATCGCACCATCGATCGCGCTCGCGGCCCCGGTGGCCGGGTTCCAGCCGGAGAGGATCGCGTGGCCGAGCCAGATGCCGGCCGCCAGGGAGAGGAACACCTGACGCGTGTAGATCGCGAGCCCAATGGCCAGCAACGGCGGTAGGAGCGACGCGAAGCCGTACGTACCGACTTCCTGGAGAGCGATTTCGACCATTCACATCCTCCCGGTCTTGCCACGGACTGGCGAATCCGTGACGGGCGGCTCAGCGCTTCGAGACCCAGCGGCTCCGTCGATCGTAAAACCTGAGGGGTTGGTCCGCCGCGCGCGAGATCCCGATGCGCGTCGTCACCTCGACCGCCGCGTCCGGGACGCAATCTCCCCAGTGCAGGGAGAGCGGAGGATGGTCGAGCCGATGCCCCTGCAGTTCGGGGCCTGCCGCAAGCGCCTGTGCGAGGCGGGCCGGGCCGTTCGTCAGTTCGGCTCGGCCACGCCGATCGCGCATGACATCGAGCCCCTCGGTCGGCTCGATGGCCCGCAGGAGAACCCCGGCCGGGAAGCCTTCCGGTCCCGTCACCACGTTCAGAAGCCAGTGGATGCCGTAGTTGCGGTGGATGTACGCGGTGCCGGGCGGGCCGAACAGGGGCGCGTTCCGCGCCGTACGGCCGATCCGCGCGGCCGCGTGGCAGGCCTCGTCCTCGGGCCCCGTGTAGGCTTCCGTTTCGACGATCCGGCCGGCCGTCCGCTCGCCGGCGCAATCGGAGCGCACGGTGCAGCCGAGCAGCGCGCGGGCCACCTCGACCGCGGGGCGCGCCAGAAAATCGGCACCGATCGGCCCGGACACGAGGCCCGGGCCGGCCGGGTCGTTCAGCTCTCGCGCTCCAGCCGCCGGGCCTCGCGGACGACCTTCGCCCGCCCCTCGGAGAGCACTTCGTTCAGGCGCGCAGGCTCCGAGTCGATGACCTCGAACACGCGGTCGCCGAAATGCTCGACGAGCACCTCCGCGGTCCGCTTCCCGACGCCGGCGTAGTTGCGGACCATGTGCCCGATGGGGCCTCCCGCCGGCTTGGCTGCCGGCTTCGCGGCCGGCTTCGCTGCCGGCTTGGCGGACCCGGTGGCCGACTTTCCGCCGCCCCCGGCCGGGCGGGCCGCGGACCGGCTACGAGCCGGCGTGTCCGCGCGCTTCGCATCCTTCTTCGCCTTGCTCGTGGCGGGTTCCTCGTCGGCGATCGGGCCGATGCGAGGCGCGCCCGCCGTCTTGGCCGCGCCCGGCGCGGCCGGCCGCCCGCGGGACCCCGACCGGTAGCGTCCCAGCGTGCGCCGGGGAGGCGTCTTCTCCCGGGCCTTCTCCCGGGCGCCGGGCTGGCTGTCTCGCTGTGCCGGCTCGCGCTTCGGCGCCGACGCCGCGGGCTCCTTCTTCGGGGGCGTCTTCTCGCGCTTCGGTGCCGAGGCCCGCTGCTCCCGCGCCCCGGGCGCGCCGCGGCGCTCGTCGGACGCACCGCGTCGGCGGTCGGGCCGACGCTGATCGGGCCGGCTCTTCGCGGGCGCCTGCGAACCCTGTGCGCCCGACGGCTCCTTCGCGGACCGTTCGGTGCGCGGCGGCGCAGTCTTCTGCTCCCGGGGCGGGGCCTTCCGCTCCCTCGGCGCCCTGGTCGCCGGGGATGATGGCGCCCGGCGCGAGGCCGGCTTGCCTGGGGCCGCCGGCTTGCTCCCGGAGGCCGCTTTGCTACCGGGGGTCGCCTTGCTCCCGGGCTCCGGCTTGCTGGCGGGTGCCGCCTTGCTCTTGGGCGCCGCCTCGCTCTTGGGCGCGGGCCCAAGCCCGAAGCGGCCGAGCGTCTTCCGTGCGGCCCTGGCCGCGGCGGACAGCGCGGACCGCCCGCCCCCGTCGTCCCCGGTCTCGGGTGGCGTCGGCTTCGCTCCGCGCGCGGGCGCGGCCGGCGCCTCGACGACGGTGAGGTAGCTGTTGCCGTCCTCGTGCCGGGCCATCCGGACGACGCCCGCGTCGTGCGCGGCCCGCAGGAAGAGGCTGAACTTGCTGAAACCGAAGGCGCCCTCATCGAACGTGGCGTCGTACTGCAGGAGCTTGCGCTTGGCCATGGAGTCGCGGACGGGCGATCCGTCCCGCGAGAGCTCCGCCACCGCGCGCTTGAGCGCTGCATAGGCACCGTCGACGGCGGTTCCCGAAGGATCCTTGGACTTGGCCGTCATCTTCGCCTTCGCCTGCGCGGCCGGTTTCCCGCTCTTCGCGGGTGCCCGCTTCTCAGCGGCTTTCGGTGCGGCCGCACGGCCGCGGCCGGAACCTCCGCGGCGTCCTCGCCGACTCCGGCTCCTGGGCGCCGCAGTCTCCCCCCTGGAGGATACCGCGCCGCCACCCGCCGCTGCGGCCGCCGCCGCGCCCGAAGCCGGGCCGACATCATACTGGCCGTTTTCGCGCTTGTGCAGCACGATCCGCTCGCGCTTGGCCGCTTCACTCAGAAAGCGGTTGAACCGGGAGAAACCGGCGGTTTTTTCGTCGAAGCCCGGATCCATCTCCAGCATCACCTGCTTCAGGCGATCCGACCGCATGACGTCGCCGCGCTCGGACATCAGCGCGACGGCCTTGCTCGTCAACTCCCACGGGTCGTGCTTCTCGGTCTGCGTTTCGTCGGCCGACTGGAGTCCCGACACCCGGTTGTAGCTGTAGTACTCGTCGCAGTTCTGGACGAGGATGTCGGATGCGGACTCCTGGAGTCCGACGCCGATCACGTATTTCCCGTACTCCTTCAGCTTGAGGACGAGACTCGAGAAGTCGGAGTCCCCCGAGAAGAGGATGAAGGTCGCGATCTCGGGGCGCGTAAACACCAGTTCGAGCGCGTCGATCGCGAGTCGAATGTCGGTGGCGTTCTTCTTCGACGACCCGTAGGCGGGCGCGAAGATGAGGTCGATCGAGGACTCGGAGAGCGGCACGATGTACTGGGGATACCGCCGCCAGTCCGCATAGGCGCGCTGGACGGCCACCTTGCCGCGGATGATGTCCGAGTCGAGGAAGTTTCGGAGTTCCTGGCCCAGGTTGGACCGGATCCCCATGGTGACGTTGTCGAAATCGATGAGAAGCGCCGCGGCGTCTGCCATATCGGCGGAGGGACGCCGGTGAGGCGCCCGCGTGTACAAGTCGTTCATGTCCTCTTGTTCCGTTCGTTGTCCCGAACGGTCCGGTGAGGCCCCTCTGCCTCGCCCCCGGTGGCGGGGGGGATGGTGAGAGGGGTCTACGGAAGACCGTTCGCGTTTTCGCCGGTCCGGTCGCGGGCCCTTTTGCCCGACGGCCGCCGCGGCGACTGATCCGGCAGCCCGTGGCTGCCTGTTACTGGTCGGCCTCCGCGCGTATGACGCGGGCCAGGCTCACGCGGCGCGCTTGAGCGCTGGAGGCCTCCGGAAACTCATCCAGAAAGTGAATGAGATCCGGCACTCTGTACTCTGCCAGAGACTCGTGGCAGAAATCGCGGATTTCGTCGGCCGTGATCAGGGCCCCTTCGGCGGTGATCACGCAGGCGCAGATGAGTTCACCCAGCACGTCGTTGGGGATCCCGAGAACCACCGCTTCTTCCACCGCGGGGTGGGACCGGAGCTGCGCTTCGATTTCGGCGGGGTGGATGCTGTTACCCCCGCGAAGAATCACGTCGCTCAGTCGGCCGACGATATGCAGGTAACCCTCGGGGTCGACCATCGCAAGGTCGCCGGTCTTCAGAAAGCCGTCTTCCGTCATGGTCTTTCGGGTCTGTCCGGGCTGACGGAAGTACCCGTGCATCACGTTGAACCCTCTCACGGCGAGTTCGCCCACGGACTCGGTGGGGAGTTCCGCGCCGGCATCGTCGAGCACCTTGAGTTCGACCCCCTCGAGCGGGCGACCCACCGTGTGGGCCCGCTTCGACTCCGGATCCGAGGGGGTGGTGATCGAGACCGTGGGAGAGGTCTCGGTGAGGCCGTAGGCGATCTCGAGGTCGGGAATCAGACGGCGGCGCACGTCGCGCACGAGGTCGTCGCCGACCGGGGCGCCCGCGATGACGCCGGTGCGCAGGGAGTCGGGCCGGGCCCCGCCCCGTTCCAGCGCCCGCAGCATCATCACGAACATGGTCGGGACCCCGTGTACGACCGTGGCTTCTTGCTCCGTCGCGAGCGCGAGGGCGCCCGCCGCGGCGAAGGTCTCCTGGAGCACGAGCGTCCCCCCGGTGCCGAGCGTCATGAGCAGGGCGGTGAGTCCGAAAATGTTCGGCAGCGGGACGACACACAGCGTTCGGTCGTCGCTGTCCAGGCCCATCCGCCCGGCGGTCGCGAGCGCGGTCCGCACCAGGTTGTCGTGGGTGAGGACGACCCCCTTCGGGGCCCCGGTGGTCCCGGGCGTGTACAGGATGGCACAGGGATCCCGCTGCGGGTCCACCCCGGCCGGCGGGATTTCCCGGCCGCGGCCGGTCGCGATGAGGTCCTCGAACTGGAAGATCCGGTCATCATACCAGAGATCTTCTTCCCCGACCGTCACCACGTACTGAAGGTCCGGCAGCCGGGTGAGGAGGTTCTCGAAACGCTGAAGATAGTCCACGCCGTCCCAGTCCTCCGCCGAGATGGCGACGGCGGCCTCGGAGTTCCGCAGCATGAAGCGCAGTTCGCGGGCCGAACAGTTCGGACTGATGGGCACGAGGACGGCGCCGGCTTCCGCGACCGCGAGGGCGGAGATCACGAACTCGGGCCAGTTGGGCAACTGCACGGCGACGCGGTCCCCCGGCTCGACGCCCAGATTGTGAAGCCCGACCGCCAGGGCGCGCGCATGCGATGCGACCCGGGAGTAGCTCCACGACCCGTCCCCCGCCTGTATGCAGGGCGCGTGGGGGCTCGACTCCGCGTGCGGGACGAAGAGATCGGCGACGCTGAGCGTGGAGTTCGGTGACGGTTCGGCTGGGGTCACTTACTGCCGGTTCGGTGTATGGGTGCGCGGGAGCCTTGGCAGCCTGCCGGCTGCGGCCCCGACAATCTCAACTGCGCGAGGCTGGTCGTAAAGCCGTCGCGAGATGTTGCGCGAGATCTTCCTCTCCGAGAGCGAAACTGTGTCGTCCATCCGGGTCGGTCGCCACCTCTCCGAGTTGCGACAGGAACACACAGCGGATCCGGTCCAGGCGTGCCTTCTTATCCTTGGACATCGCCTCCCGAATCTCCGTTGGCTCGCGCTCGGTTTCCCAGTCTCCGTCGAGCCCGCACGCCTCGAGGAGGACGGCGAGCTGATCCGAGGTTCCCTGTTCGGTGATGCCGAGAAGCTCTCCGAGGCGCGCCTCGACGCGCATGCCCGCGGCGACGGCCTCGCCATGCAGGAGCTTGTAACCCTCGAGAGCTTCCAGGGCGTGGCCGACGGTGTGCCCGAAATTCAGGATCTCGCGGCGCCCGCGCTCCAGCGGGTCGTCGCCGACGACGGCCGCCTTGTGCCGCACCACGCGCTCGATGAGTTCCGCTGACGCCGTCGGGTCGCCGCCCGACAGCGCTTGGGCCCCGGCCGCCATCCAGTCCCACAGTTCCACGTCGAGAATCGCCGCCGTCTTGATGGCCTCCGCCAGGCCGGCGCAGCGCTGGTGCCGCGGCAGCGTCTCCAGGACGGCGGGATCGATGAGCACGGCCGCCGGGTGATGGAAGGCCCCGATCAGATTCTTGCCGACTTCGGTATCGACGCCGGTCTTGCCCCCCACGGAACTGTCGAGCATGGCCAGCAGAGTCGTCGGAATCTGAATGACGGGGACGCCCCGCATGTACGTGGCCGCGACGAAACCCGCCAGATCGCCCGCGACCCCGCCTCCCAGCGCGATCACGGCCGAGTCGCGGCCCAACCCCGCGTGAAGCATGCGGTCGCTCAGGGCGGCCCACTGTTCGCGGCTCTTGTTCCACTCGCCCGCCGGAAACGGGAACAGATCGGCGGCGTGCCCGGCGTCCCGCAGGCGGGAAACGACCCCGGGGCCGTAGAGTCGCGCGACCTGCGAATCCGCGATCATCGCGTAGCGGTGCGCCGGTGCGTGCTGCTCGCAGACCGATGCCACCTCGCCGAGAAGACCCGGTTCGATGTGAATCGGGTAGCTTCCGCCTTCGTCGACGCGGACATCCAGAGTCCTGCGGCTCATGAGCCTCCGTTGGAAACATCCGTCAGGCGCAGGTCCGTGACGGTCACCCCTTCCCGGTCGAGGGCAGCGGCCAGTTCAGCGATCGAGCGCCCGAGCGCGGGGTGTCGCCACTCGCCGGCAATCTCCGCCAGGGGCAGGAGCACGAAGGCCCGCTCCGCGAGGGCGGCATGCGGGATCGTCAGGCGCGGTGTCTGTACAATTTCGTCCGCGTAGAGAAGGATGTCGAGATCGAGGGGACGGGAGGCGAATCTGGGCGCGTCCGGATCCCGCCCGGCCCTCGACTCGAGATCCTTCAACGAGACGAGCAGAGCGGCGGGTTCGAGCCGCGTCCAGCCGACGGAGCAGGCGTTCAGGTAGGCGGGTTGTTCAAGGCCGTACGCTGGTGTGGTCTCGTAGACCCTGGAGAACCGGGGCTCGACCAGCACGGCGTCCGTCAAGCGCCGCGCCGCGCCGCGCAGATGGTCGATGCGGGAGCCCAGGTTCGACCCCATCCCGAGGGCCACCGCCCGCAGCAAGGGGTCCGCACCGGAGGATCCCCGGCCGGACCCCGTGAGGGCGCTCGGGGCGCTAGCGGGTCTCCGGGAGGATCGGGACGATGCTAGTTCCCGGGATTCGTGTTGCCCGGCTCATCGAGTGCGGTGTCTTCCATCGAATCGAGGGCCGGAACCGTCGGCCCGACATTCAGATCCACACACCCGGTCGCGGACGCACCCGCCAAACCGATCAGGATCGCGCACGTTGCCAGGAAGTGCGTGGCTCTCAGTCTCATGTATGCCTCTGTGCTCTTGCGCATAACCGTCTCCATGGCCGGAAGCTAGTGCGGTGGACGATCGCCGCACAACGAGGAAACGTCCGAAGTCCGCGTTTTCTGACACTCCCGGCCCGGATGTGAAGAGGCCACCGGGACGGACCCGGTGGCCTCTTTCGCCAACCCTCGGCCGCCCGCAGGCGTCCGGGGACGGGACTCTCCGCCGGAGGTGCTAGCGCACGACGAGATCGGCGTTTGCCGCCCGCTGTTCGGCTGCGATACTCCTCTGGAGACGCCGCAGAGAGTACGTGGCCCGCTCCAGGGCGGCTTCGAGACTGCCCGGCACGATCGCAGGCGGGATCGGGTTCCCGGCCGAACTCGGCTCGCCTCCGCCGAAGGTGTAGATGTCCCGCTGCAGCACTTCGAGGTCGGCGGCCGGAATCGGCAACTGCAGCGCACTGCCCGCCGGCAGAATGTCGTTGCGGCGACCATGCCAGAATTCAAGCCCGCCGAACACGTTGAACACGTTCTCGAAGTGCTCGAACCACATCGCGTCGCGCAGGTTTCCGCAGCGTCCCTGCACGTCGTACCGCTTGCGCGGCGTGCACTCGCCCGCCGCGTTCGACGGCACCGCATCCGTGGGATTCGACGGCGCCGGCGGCAGCCCGGCCTCCATGCGCGTCTTGTTCACGACATCCGCGGCGGCCCCGAAGTTGCCCATGCGGTAATGGGCTTCGGCGATGTACCCGTCCATCTCCTGGTGCGTCATGGACTCCATCTCGCCGAACTCGCAGCGGCTGCAACTCAGCGTGTAGTCGTCGTATCGCGAGTCGCCGTAGTGCGACTGCCGGTACGTTCCGCGCTCCGGCCGGAAGATGATCGTCGCGTTATACCGGTGGCGCGGGCCGTACGAGGCCGCCGAGGGGCTCACGGCCTCCCCGAGCGTGCCGTGCTCGTTGACCGCCGGGAAGCGCTTGTCATCCCCGAACGTCATCTCGCGCGCCGTCCGCTGCTCCGTGGGGAACGTCAGCCAGTCCTGGTACTGGCCGCTCTGGTCCGCCAGGCCGACCCAGTCCATGTGCATGCGGTGCCAGGTGTTGTTCTCCTGCATGAAGATCTTGATGCCGCTCCACCACGGAGTGCCGGAAGAACGGTCCTCGCCCAAGGCAACGAGTTCGCCCATGCCGTTCTCGGCATCCGAGATGACCTTGCCCCAGTTCACGCCCGCGGCCTCGGCGTCGGTTCGCGGCAGGTTCGCCGCGCAACGCGCCTTCCAGCTCACCAGGTAATCGGCGAACTGGTTGTTGTCCCACGCATTCCCGTTGATCCAGGTCTCCGGGAGCGTGAACGAGCCCGCGCGGGCGGCCGCCTCCGCCTCATCCAGCTTGCTCGCGGCGTACTGGTAGACGGCGTTGTAGTCGACCGTGTCCAGCTCGCCGCTGAGGTCGACCGTCTCGTCGACGATGAAGGCCTGGTCGTACCACAGCGCGAGCAGGCAGTTCAGCATGGCCTGGCTCGCCATCGCAAAGGTGCGGGCGCGTGCGTTGCGCTCGCCTCCGGGGCCGATCTCCAGACCCTCGTCGAGGGCCCGGATCCCGTCCGAGGCCCCCGAGATCCCGCCGTAGGCATCGCCCCAGTTCGCCTCGAAGACGTACGAGGGGCTGTACGCGGCCGAGTTCGGCAGCGGCTCGCGGGGCTCACGACCGAGGTCGTTCATCCCCATGTTGCCCCACGTCGCCGTATGACGGCTCGACATGTGGTTGAACGCGAAGTTCGCGTTGTTCCAGAAGTGCCCGATTTCCCAGACCTTGAGGTAGGAGCTCGCGATGAGCGTCTCCACATCGTCCGGGCCCGCCAGGGCTCGCGCCCGGTCCGGCTCGTTCAGGTTGTCGACCTGCAGGTCGCACCCCGAAAAGCCGACCGTCAGCGCCAGCGCGATGGCAGGCAGCGTCAGCTTCCTTTTCATGATCCCTCCATTACTCAATTCCATGACCGTCCGACCTCCGTCTCCGGAGGGCATCAGAAGACGAGCTCCGCCGAGAAGGTGAACGTACGGAAGTTCGGGTAGCCGAAGCTGTCGACCCGATTCAACGTCGCGCTCCCGACCTCCCCGCCGTCCCGGCCAACTTCGGGATCGTACCCGCGGTATGCGGTGAAGGTGAACAGGTTGCGTCCGATGGCGCTCACCGTGACCCGGTCGAACACATCTCCGAACAGGGACGAGGTGAACGACTCCGGCAGCGTGTAGCCGAGAGAAAGCTCGCGGACCTTGAGCCAGTCTCCGTCCTCGCGGAACCAGGAGTTGTCAGACCCGACGTTGTAGATGACCGAGGCGTAGCCGGTCGGCTTGTTCAGCTCGAGTGGCTTGCCCGTCTGGTCCACGTCCTCGCCGCGCAGTTCGCGAAGCGCCCACTGCGCCGTGTTGTTGTAGATCGAGTGACCTACCGACGACTCGAGGAGCGCGTTCAGGCTGAGGTTCCTGTAGCGGAAGTTCGTGGCGAACGACGCACTGAAATCCGGCGTCGTGTTCCCGTACGGGAGGAAGTCCGTCAGCCGGCACTTCTCCTCGTAGTCGCCCGGGTTCTTGGCGATGCAGGCCGGGGAGTAGTCTTCAACGTAGAACGGATGCCCCCACTTGTAGTTCCGCATTCCGCCATCGGCCGTGGCCACGTCGCCGTCCGTGCCCCACAGTTTCTTGCTGAACCCTTCCGTGTGGTCCGCACCGCCGGTGTAGACGAGAAGTCCGTCGTCGTTCACCTGGAAATTCGCGCTGCAGTCGGAGCCCGACACGCCGACCGGTGCGAGGTCCGCGCAGCTCGTGGCCAGGACTTCGCCCCACAGCTCGCCCAGCGGACGACCCTCGGAGACGTAGAAGGTCCCCACCGTGTAGTCGGGCACGTCCAGACGCGTGATCCGCTGCTTCGTCCGGTCCCAGTTCAGCCGGAACTGCAGGCCCATGTCCTGCGTGTCGATGGCCGCGTAGCGCAGCGAGACCTCGTACGTCTCCGCCG
>LXNI01000595.1_pt1 | contig 40096 bp, 26 predicted proteins | sample 809091 | NCBI WGS metagenome assembly LXNI01 (sample SAMN04870527, study PRJNA318959) | sponge metagenome | biome: 01000161; feature: marine sponge reef; material: water | host: Sarcotragus foetidus | place: Greece: Milos, Mediterranean Sea | collected 2013-05-29 | depth 5-7 m
CGGCCCTCCCGCCCCGTCAGCGGCTCGGATCCCCCATCCCCCCACCCCCGAGTCTTTCGATCCCCCAGTGCCCTTCCCTGGTTTCCGTCACGTCCGCTACGCTTCTGCGGCGCAAGCTCCTAGGCATGGTGCCGACGCGGATTGCCAGCCGCTCGCCCGACCCAGTGTTGTGTCCAGTCCTGCGACGGGGGGCATTCTCTGGCCCGGATTGTCATCCTGGTCCCCCACCGCCCCGGCGACCCCCGCCGCTCCAGACGACGCGCAGGTGCCTCCTGCCCCCGGAAAGCTCGCCGGGGGCAACCCTGACATGTACGCTCCGCTTCCGTTTGCGCTCCCTAGAAGGGCCAACCACCTTTCCGATAGCCCCCAAGACGGGGCTGGTGAATAGGAAGGGTCGCGACGGCATGTCCAATGCGTACCAGAGCGTTGACCCCACAGGCCCTGGCGACATGGTGAGCATCAAGTAGACAAGCAGGTCAAGACATTCCAGGCCTAGACGCGAACGGGACTCGAAGAAATCGTCGTCCACAAGGACCACCAAGGAGGAGCAAGAAGTGAGCAGCCCCTACGGATCGAAGCTCGACTCCGCCGACCTGTTGATTCTTGGAATCGAAGGTCTACGGCCCGGCCATTGCGTGCCGGTATCGAAAGCCGCTGTTCGGGACGCGGGATCGGAAAACGCTGCGCTCGACCGACAGAGGATTGGAGCGGCGCTCACCAGTGCTGTCCTCTACGCGGTCGTCGTCGAACTCGCCGTGAAGCACATCTGGGAGCAAGAGCACGGCAAGACCGCAGAGTACAGCCACGACGTGTCCCGCCTGTTTCACGCTTTGAGCTCGGAGACCCGAGGCGAGATCGAGGTCCTGTACAACAAGTGTTGCGTCGAGTATGAGGATGCCGTCCACAGCGGCAAGCGGCAGCATGGTCCTGGAGCGGTCAGGGTTGACATGGCGAATCTCGACGAGGCCTTGCAGTGGAACGAAGATGCTGTGAAGAACCTCAAGTACGACATGACGCCCCGCGGCCGTAGCGTGCCTACTGGTTTGTTCTGGGATTCCGACCATCTCTGGGTTGTGCCTAGTACCTTTCCCAACTTTGCCATCGAATTAGTGCGCTGGGCGGCTCGTCAGAGCTTCAGTGTTAGGCTTAGGTAACATTGTGACAACTGCGATTGACATTTGTCGTGTCGGACATCCCCACATCCGACCGCCTGCAACCCCTATCTATCGACGCGTGTAATATTTGTCGAATTCCGCAACGATGTTAGGGTTGTAGAAATCCTTCTTGAGACCTTTCTCACTTCCCGGATTAAGGAAACGTGTTCGCACAAAACGCTCATCACTCTTCAAAGCTCTGCATATTCCATGGAATCGTGCGTTCATAAGAAAGTCTACGTACCTGCCTCTCAATCGATTGGTTAGCTCCGCATAGTCCCAGGGAAACGCCTTCAGGATGTCTTCCTCCGCTACTCGAAGGGGTGTAGCCGACGGGTCCCTGCTCAGGCGATACTCGACAGCAGCTGTGCTACCTGGTGATTTCTTGAGCGTGATATTGACATCGAGGGCGACATGAAACGCTGCGGCAGCATCCACCGCCTCCTCCGTCACCAATTTCTCCAAGTAGTCCATAAGCCTGTTCTGGTGCGGTGAAGTGTGGAGAGCCGTTGCCACACCTGGTGCTCCGACAAAGCCGATGGGCATCAGGTATAGTTTGTATCTAGAAAAATCACGTTGAAACCACTGCGTCGCCAACTCGATGTAATTCTTCACTGAAGCCGTGCCGATCTCCAGCACCTTCTTGGCCAACCCTGCGCTGGGATTGATGAAATGCACGGCATTGTCGCGAACCTCGGACAACGCCAACAGGTTGTTTCTTACCGCCGACGGCAGGCCCCGACCTGCATCGCCGACAACTTCGTTGACAAGTTGCGGGAGTCCTTTCGTATACGCGTTCCCTGTTCGATTCCGCTTAATGAATCGGCGCTTGTCCCACTCGCCTTTGCTGGTTCTTCTCCGCTCGTAGACGTAGAGGGATCGGAGGTTGTTTCCATGGTCCATCAGAATGAGGCCCTTCAGTAGTAGCTCCCACGCATTCAGAGCCAGAATCGCGAATGCCTCCTCCCGGTAGGCGAAGTCTGGTTTGTTGTAGATTTCTATCGCCGATAGCATCGCTGCGTCGGCCTTTTCGAGGAACCGCCGGTAACGTGGGGGACGTCCCATTCCGTTCTCCTATTGCGATCATATCGGTTCAGGTCACTTCGGAACTCGTTGGTTTGGCCAGCTCGCGGACACCCTCGGTGTTTTCCCGGATATGGTGGTCTGTCACAACCACACCGGTCGGGTCAGTACAACCATCCAATCCCTTCGCGACGATGTACTGTCGGGAGCCTCGCGTGGACCATCTTACGCCATCTCCCGGCGTTGGGGCCCTAGACAACTGACAAACCCTCACCTACCCCCCCCACCCCCTCATACGCAACCTCAAACACCACCCCACCCAGCCACCGCTTGAAGTCCTCATTGTCCATGAACTGCTTGAACAGCTCCGTGTCGTCCTTCATAATCCCCATCATCACCCGCCTGAGCACCCTGTCGTGCTCGATCCGCGCATTCTCACGATCCGAATTCTCTCGCGCATTCTGGAACGCCGTATCCTCCGCCACCATCCCCGGAATATCCACCGTGATCATCTGCCGGACCCGATCCTCATCCGCCCAGTCGATCCCGCCGAACAGGTCGTTGAACTGCTCGATGATCGCCGACAGCCGGTCGATCTCCACCTCGCCCTTCCCTCCACCCCCCACCCCCGGCACCGGCCCGATCTCCGCGTTCTCGTCCTCCAGCATGATCCCCCGCATCGCCCGCTTCTCGACCCGGTAGCTGTCCATGTCGATCGTCTCGAGGATGCCCTTCGACAGGTCCTCCTCCACAGGCGACGGCAGCTTCGGGATCAGGAAGTTCAGGAAGATCGAGCGCTCCTCCCAGCCCTGGTTGTTGTACGGGAGGATCGAGGACAGGAAGGAGTAGGTCCGGACGAAGCCCCGGGCGTTGCTCTTGAACTCGACCTGCTCGTCTTCCCCCAGCTCGCTCATGTACACCGCCACGCACCGGTCGAGAATCGGATCCAGTTGGTCGCGCTCCACCCCATCCAGATAGCGCGTCACGAACTCCTTGACCTGGGCCCGCGAGTACACCTGCGCACCGTCCAGATCGCCCTGCAGATCGTGGAGCTTGTTGGGGTCGGTCTCGTCGGCTAGGATCGTGGCACGGTAGTAGTTCGAGAAGGCCTCGGTGATGGTCTCCGTGTCGTTCAGGAAGTCCAGCACGAAGACATCGTGCTTTTTCTGGTGCGACCGATTGAGCCGTGACAGGGTCTGGACCGCCTTGATCCCCGAGAGGGTCTTGTCGACGTACATGGTGTGGAGGAGAGGCTCGTCATAGCCGGTCTGGAACTTGTCCGCGCAGACGAGGAAGCGATACGGGTCCTCCTTGAACCTCTCGGCGATCTTGGACGGGGGGAAGTTGTTCAAGCTGGCCTCGGTCACCCTCTCCCCGCCGAAGTCCTTCTCCCCAGAGAACGCGACGATCGCCTGGTAGGGGCTCTTGCGCTCCTTCAGGTAGTCGCGGATGGCGTGGAAGTACTGGATCGCGCGCTCGATTCCGTTGGTGACGACCATCGCCCGCGCGTCGCCGTTGATCTTGCGCTGCTTGATCACCTGCTCGTGGAAGTGGTCGACCATGATCTCGGCCTTGAGCCGGATCGCGTGCTCGTGCCCCTCGACGTAGAGCCGGAGCTTCTTGCGGGCCTTCTTGACGTCGAACTCCGGGTCGCCCTCCACCGTCTTGGCAAGCTTGTAGTAGCTCTTGATCGGCGTGTAGTGCTTGAGCACGTCCAGGATGAACCCCTCCTGGATCGCCTGCTTCATGCTGTAGACGTGGTACGGGAGGTGCCGGACCGTGCCGTCGCTCTGCGGATGCGCATCGCCGAAGATCTCCAGCGTCTTGTTCTTCGGCGTGGCCGTGAAGGCGTAGTAGCTGGCGTTGGGGAGCAGCTTGCGCGACTCCATCAGGCGGTTGATCTGGTCCTCGTAGGTCTCCTCCTCGCCCACTTCGCCCGCCTCGCCGAGCGCGCTCGCCACTGCCGCGCTGGTCTTCCCGCCCTGGCTCGAATGCGCCTCGTCGATGATGATCGCGAAGGTGCGGCCGCGCTGCTCGTTGCCGATCTCGTCGAGGATGAAGGGGAACTTCTGGATCGTCGAGATGATGATCTTCTTGCCCTGCGTGATGAACCGCCGCAGGTCGCCCGAGCGCTCGGCATGCCCCACCGTCGACCCCACCTGGGCGTACTGCCGGATCGTGTCGCGGATCTGCTTGTCCAAGATGCGGCGGTCGGTGACGACGATGATCGAGTCGAAGACGGGCGTGCCGTCCCGCTCCAGCGGGATGAGCTGATGGGCCAGCCACGCGATCGAGAAGCTCTTGCCGCTCCCGGCCGAATGCTGGATCAGGTACCGCTTCCCCGCCCCATGCGTGCGCGCGTCCTCCAGAAGCCGGCGCACCACGTCGAGCTGCTGGTATCTCGGCCAGATCTGGACCTTCTTGCTCTTGCCCGTCTTCGCATTCTTCGACACCACCACCTGCGCGTAGTTCTCCATGATGTTGGACACGCTCGCCCGGGTGAGGACATCGCGCCACAGGTACTCGGACCGGAGACCGTCCGGGTTGGGTGGATTGCCGGCCCCGCGCTGCCACCCCCGGTTGAAGGGCAGGAACCACGACGCCTTCCCGCGGAGGTGCGTGCAGAAGTGGACCTCGTGCTCATCCACGGCGAAGTGCGCCACGCAGCGCCCGAACTTGAACAAGGGCTCGTTCCGGTTGCGGTCCCGCTTGTACTGCAGGATGGCGTCGTTGAACGTCTGCTTCGTCAGGCTGTTCTTGAGCTCGAAGGTGAAGACGGGGAGCCCGTTGATGAAGAGCCCGATGTCCAGCGAGCGCTGGGCGTCGTCCCGGCTGTAGCGGAGCTGGCGGGTGACGCTGAACTGGTTCTGGCGGAAGCGCCGCTGGGCGGTCTCGTTCTGGGCGGAGGGCGTGCCGTAGAAGAGGTCGAGGTCGTGGGGGCCGTGCTTGATGCCGTTGCGGAGGACTTCGATGGTCCCGCGTTTGGCGATCTCGCCCTGGAGGCGGGCGAGGAACTTGCGGCGGGTGTGGCAGTCTTCGTCGAGGCGGAGGGCGGGGGCGGTGTTGGGTTGGGTGGCGTGGAGGAAGGTGCGGAGTTGGATGAGGTCGACGCAGTATTCGCGGTTGTAGTCGTGGTGGTTGCCGGGGGACCAGCCGACGCCGCCGTAGGTCTGGGGGGGCTCTGCGACGGTGCGGCCGGAGGGGGGGTCGCAGGGGTCGCCGGTGAGGGCCTTGCAGATGAGGCGTTCGAGGCCGCGTTCGGTGAGGTCGGTGGTCATGGGTGGGGGGTGGAAAGTGTCCGAACTGTGGCCGTCGGACCGACGGAAGCGTCCGGATCGGACTCGCGACTCTTCCGGCTTGCATCGTGGGCGTCGACCTCAGGTCTTGATGCCGCTCCGTCGCGCACATCGAGCTTACCGGTAACCACATCAGCAATCAATCGGGTGCGGTACTCCTCGAAACGGTCGATGGTTCGTTTGGTCAAGGCGACGAGGTGATCGTTTCGTCTGATGGCCTTGTCCAGAAAACTGACGATGCGCGCCTGTTCCTCCCGCGGAGCCTTCGGACATACAAGTTGAGCCAGTGTCGACGTGTTGTAATGCGCCTGGATCGCACCGACCGACTGCGTTGTTGCCTGAGTCATAGCAGTGCGCGAGTTCAGGTAGTAGTACACGAACCGTGGTAACAAATCCTCCGAGCGCCGTACAATTAGGAGGTCGATACAGTTGGCTCCATCCAGCTCCTCCGGCACTACCGCTGCAGTGCCAGCTTGTCCGGTGCGAACCACGACTACGTCGCCACGGAAGATCTTCGATTTTCCATGAAGCTCGTTCGCGCCCTCGCTGATGAACACTAGGTTGTCCATGTCTACAACGCCACCAGACACATTGAGTGAACGGAGACAAGGTACTCCTTCATCCACGTAGTACTTCGACGGTGTTACGACGATGCCAACCGTAATCCCGTGCGTCAAATGCTTTAACCTTCTCACTTCCCAATGCTCCGGCACCTCCCCCAACCACTCCACCCCGGAGTCCTTGTAGGCCGGATACGGCTGGCCGGTTCGGACATCGATCTGGCCCGTGACGGCCTGGTGGATGATGGCCTGCTTCTGCTCCTCCAGCAGCTCGATCAGCCTTTCCTTGGCGCGGATGTAGCGCTGGATGCGCCGGTCGGCGAGGTCGAGGAAGCGGGCGATGGCACGCTGTTCGGGGAGTGGCGGAACTACCGCACGCATCTCGTACACGTCCTGGCGATCGAGCCCTGGAATTGCCGAGTCCTTGGTCACGCGATCAAGCTGCAACCATCCCAGAAGGTAGTAGAGCCAGCGCAGGTGAGCGGGTGACTGGCGCGTGTCGATAAAGAACGTTGTATCGATGGCGAAAACGGGCTCAACTGAGTAGTTCACTTTGCCAAACGACCCCTTCCGACCTACCACGATGCAGGGTCCCTGCGTGTTGGCTGAGTTGTGGAAACCAACTGGTCCATTCGAACCCAGAACAGAAACGGTACCGCCGCTCCGCGAGGCCGCCGCCAGAGCATCCCCATATGCGAAGTGGCAGATGCTCTTTATCCGCCGCACCTCCCAATGCCTCGGCACTTCCACCAGCGACTCCAAGTACGCGTCCTTGCAGGCTGGGTATCGTTTCACGTCTTCGATCATCCCCCCGCCACTCCATCCCCCATCTGCTGCTCAAAGGCTTGGCCAACCAGCCCCATAATGTAGGAGACCTCCTCTTGTGCTTGCAGAACAACCTCCACGTCACCATTTCCCCATCGCCCAAGGTTCGTCACATCTTTGGCGATTCCCTTTGGATCGCTCAGTTCGTGGAACCGCATATTCAGGGTAAGTTTCAACCGGGTCTGTTGAGGCACCACGTCAACGAAGTTGGTCTCGGCCTTGTACGCGACGTAGAGCTTGAGAACGTCTTCAAAGACACACGGGTCCAGTCTCAAGACCTCCTTCCTAAACGCTTCGAATAGCCTGCGGATCGCCGTGTCACCCTGAAGGCTCGGATGGTCGTCGAGCGTGTACTTCGTGGCGCCAACTGGCTGCCCGACACCCGTCTCATGGATGTCCACAGACAGCTTCGGACGGGCCCAGACCTGCACCGCTTGCTCCGCCAACCTGGCTGCCCGTTGTTTGATCGTGCCCTCGTTCCACGCGTCTAGTGACCCGAGCCCCTCGTTCAGATGCAACGGACTCTTCCGAAAGCCTCCCGGCATGTCGCGTTTCTGTAGGAACGGATGATCGCTGTACTCGGCGTTGTAGCGCGTGAGCGTCAGATTACCCAGCGTGTGAAGCCACGTCTCTCGCACTTGCCTCCAATCCGGGCCCAGCGCTCGTCGCCACTCGTCAGAGAGATCCTCGTTCTGTGGCAGAATGTGTTCTATTGTGTATTCGCCCAGCGCGACCACCTCTTTTCGACCGTAGTTCTCCAGTCGTCTTAGCCAATAGCTGCGGCGAGGAAAGTTGTAGAGGTTGCGGTGGGATAGTTCACGCATGAATTCCTGGTCATCCGGGAAGCGTCGATAGGACGGCAAGGTCAAGAAGTGCATTTCGATGCTCGCAAGATATTGGTCCTTCTTGAGCGCGCGGGCAAAGGTGGCGAAGGTCTTGTTGAGCGAATTAGTGGGAATAGCGCACACTGCGCGCCGGAATACGTACGCCTCCACCAATCGCACCGCACAAACAAGCTCATCCCCGGTGAGCTCATTCCCTGCGTAGTCGTGATAGAGTTCCAGCAGGAACGGAAAGGCGACATCCACTTTGAGTTCACGAACATCCCGGAATGCCAAAGCCAATTCTTGCACCGCTTCCTGATCCAGCGCCATCGCACAATAGTAGCCAGAGAAGGTGTGTATTTCCTTGACCAGGGCATCGACACCGGTGGCGCTCACGCCCGGGGTACGGGTGTATTGTTTGAACGCTTCGTACACCGCTCGAATCTTGGGAACCTCGCCGGTCTTGACGGTAAGGTAGTGACGCATGAACCCGTCGAAGTGCCTTCCGTATGCCTCCTGGCCGAAGGCGGTTTCCATCGGACGCCAGTATAGCGAGTAGAGTCGCTCTTGATGGTCAGGCTCGAGGCCCATGAGAACAAAGTTCCGAATGAGATCGGCCTGCGTCAGCTCGCGACCGGTCGAATTCATGCTCTCAAAGATCAACTGAGGATTGTCCTGGCTACGACTGAGCGCGATGTCCACGATCATGAGTTTCGCCAGCCCCTTGCAAAGACCGGTGACATCGTCGCCCAACGCCTTGATCCTCTTCGTGAAGAAATCAAAATTCTCCTTGATGCGGAGTGATGGGCTGCCTGGCAATTGCCTCTGCTCCATCAGCGCGAGGAGCGTATCCTTATCGGTTTGTGTCAATATCAGTTTGAAGCGACGCTCGCCCTTCTCGAGAGTGTTGAGCAGGTAGTAGGCTCGGAGCTTTTCTGTTGAGAAACCATCCAGAGGTTCGGTATCCTCCGGTTGAAGATGCCTCGCCAACGCCTCCAGAATGAGCATCAGCGTCGTCATGCGCTGCTGGCCATCGATCACCAGAAGCGGGGAGCGGCTTGATACCTGGTAGAGCCTCTCTTCGATGTAAACGATGGATCCAACGAAATGGGCAGCGATGTCCTCCCGTTTGCCCGTGCGCAGGATGTCCTTCCACAGCTGCTCACACTCCTTGCGGGTCCAGCTGTAGGTGCGCTGGTAGATGGGGATGACGAATTGGGGTGATCTATGCAGGAACTCAAGAAGCTTAGCCTCGGTGGCTTTCATCGCACGCTCTCTCCAAGAAGTTGTGTCAACAACCCTTCCGATTTCGATTCCACCGCTAGTATATCCGCCCGGATCTCCTCCAGCGTCCGCATCGGCTCGGGCTTGTAGAAGTATCGGTTGAAGCTGATCTCGTAGCCGACCTTCACGCTCTTCGGGACGTACCAAGCGTCCGGCGCGTACGGGAGGACCTCGCGTCGCAGGAACCCCTCGATGCCGCCCTGTTCCTGCAGTGGGATCTGCTCGGTGTCCCGGAGCTCGGGATCAGGCTGATACTTGACCACACGACGCCGCCAGCCATCACGGACCTCGCAGAGACCCCGGATCGGGTCGGGCGGCGTTCCCTCCCTGTGTACCTTCTTGATCACCGGTTCAGCAGTCTCATCCCGTTCAGCAAACCACTCCAGCAACAGTTTCTTCCGTTTCGCTGTCACCTTGGTGCGACGTGCCTCCAGCTCTTCACTGACCCATTCCAGGAACTGGTTGAAGTCAAGGTGGCGCTCGCCACCATCGCTGGCTACTACATCCAGCATGGCGTCCCACAACGCCATGTCGCCGACTTCGACACAAGCTTCTGCGAAGCCTTCCCCAACCTCCCACAGATCCACCGCCAGCCGCAACGGCCGCTCCACCGTCACCTTCCAATACCCGAATGCCTCGTTGTCGAAGATCTTGCTCTCCTCCGTCTCCTCGAAGTCCAGAAACGTCTGGCAGATCCTCTCGATATCCTCCTCACCGAGCTCGCAGTTCTTCTTCCCCAGGTTCTTCCGCAGGGGCCGGAACCACTTGGTCGCGTCGATCAGCTGCACCTTGCCTCGCCGGTGCTCTGGCTTCCGGTTCGTGATCACCCAGACGTAGGTGGCGATGCCGGTGTTGTAGAACATATTGAGCGGCAGGGCGACGATCGCCTCCAGCCAGTCGTTCTCGATGATCCAGCGGCGGATGTTGCTCTCGCCCTGCCCCGCGGAGCCGGTGAAGAGGGAGCTGCCGTTGTGGACCTCGGCGATGCGGCTTCCGAGTCTGGTCTCCTGCTTCATCTTGGAGAGCTTGTTGGCCAGGCATTGACTCTGAGGATGGTATCTGTCGGGATCACTTGGCCTTACGGGATTTCGTGGTCTAATTCCCGCTGTTTGATTCCCGCCAAATGAGATTCAGTCGTGCGCCCCGCGGCGGGCTTCCAGAGCCTTCCGAAGCTGTCCCTCGTCGGGCCTCTGGTAGCATTGCAGGACCGTCTTGGCGTTCTTCCAGCCGCCAAGCTCGCAGAGCACCTTGAGCGGCTGGTCCATCAGGTCGCTCGCAAACTTGCGCCTCAGCGAGTGCCAACCCCTCCGGTGCTTCCGCTCCATGCCGGCGAGTTGCTCGGCTCGGCACCACCAGACGTACGGCTGCGACGAGCTCACGCATTTCAAGGGATACTTCGGCGAGGGCAGCACCGGCGCGTCCCCGACCCCGGGGCTCCTCTTCCACGCCTGCTTGAGCACGGCGAGCGCTCTGGCGGACAACGGGGTCCGGTGCTCGTATCCCGTCTTCTCGTGCTCGCTACGCCACCGGATGGTTTCGCCGTCGAGGTCGATATCGGCCCACCTGAGGTGCCGGATGGCCCCGATTCGGTGCCCGGTCTCGTGCGCGAGCACGAGTGCGACGTAGAACCTCCAGCCAACCTGGCGGGACACCTTCAGAAGCGCCCTGTATTCCTCGTCCGTAACGACGACGCGAACCGGGTTCTTCTCGATGGGCTTCCTGAGACCCTTGAGCGGGTTCCTGTCGAGGAGCAGGCGGCCGTGCTCGTCTCTCGACCTCGCGGCCCAGTTGAGCACCGCCATCAGGAACGTGAGGTCCCTTCCGATGGTCTGGTCGGACACGGGCTGGCCGCTCGGACCGATTCTGCCCGCGCGCCGCGCCCTTATGAACCGGTCCCAGTCCCTTCGCGACAGCGTCCCGGGCCTTCGGTCCCGTCCGAGGAAGTCGAGGAACATCGCCGTCGCCGCCCGGTCGTGCATGCGGGACTGATGCGCCTTGGTGGGCGTCACCTCCTCACCGTAGATGTCAAAAAGCATCTCCAGGGTGAGCGGCTCGGACTCGGCTTCCGCCTTGGAAGCGGGCTCATGGACCGCCAAGCCAGCGGCAACCTCGTCCGCCTGCCTCTTGGCCCGCGACCAGTCGCGGTGTTTGAGCGATCTCGTGAGCCTGCGCCCGTTATCGCGCCACTCGATCTGGAACATGCCGGTCTTCGGATCCGGGAAAACCCGGACCCGGTTCCGGCCCCATTCGCCGGCGCTGTACGAGCGCCGACTTCGTTTCGTGCGTGCCATCGTTCGATTCCTCTTTCGATTGATGGACTGCACGATCTGCGCACCCGAAACCTCGCGCCGGGAGGCCGTCCGCGCCACCTTCCGGTTCATCAACGGCTTGGACCATGATCGCGGTCGCGGCCCGGTCCGCGCAGCCGCATCGCCGTCACCATCATCACAAGGTCGCGGCGAGCGTGCCGTAGCACTCGGCCAAGCGTGAAACCTGCCCGTCGAGCCGCTCGATTCGCATCCGCAAGGCTTCGTTCTCCGCGCTTTGCCGTTCGACGCGCCCGCGCAAGGCTTCGACGTGCTGCCTCAAGCCGTCGACCTGCCCGGAGTGCCGCCGCTGTTCCGTCTCGTACTGCGCGGACAACCTCTTCAAGGCCTCCGTCAACTGCCGTTCCAACTCGCTCATACAGTTCCCTCACTCTCTCGACAGCTTCAACGCCGGACGATCCCCGTCCACCCACCAGGGCGGATCGGCCAGCACCCCGTCCGGCACCACCACGAACCGCTCGCCCTTGATCTCGTGGAACACGAGCCCCCACGTGTCCACCTCCAGCTGGGCCAGCGTCCGCCGGGCGTCCTCGATGTCCCGGCCCAGTCCGGCGACCGTCTCGATCCGGGTCTGGATGCTCCTCGACAACCACTGCATCGTCGCCCAGCTTCCGCCGAAGAAACCGATCCAGAGGCTCAGGCCGACGATCAGGGGGCGGAGCCACGCCTTGACCAGCAACTCGCGCACCTTGCCGGTCGCCTCCTCCGTATCGCGCTCGATTGTACGCAGCGCGTTCCTCGCGACGCGCCGCGAGTTTTCGGCGAGCCGCCCGAGCTCGCTCGCGGTCAATTCCTCGATCTCCCGGCGCTCGCTCTTCAGCCGTCTCCGCAGCCGCTCGGTCAAATCGTTCGCGGTCGAAGTTCTCTCCATACAATTCTCCTTTCAGCCGCCACCGGTCCCCGGTCTCGGGGTCCAGCGCGGTCAGGTAGTCCTTGCCCTGACGCGGCACCTCAAGGCCCGCCTCCCGGAGAGCTGAGACGACATCGGCACGGTCTTCCACCGTACCGTGCTCGACCCTCTGAAGCAGGTAGTCCCGGATCAGGTCGCGGGGGGAGGCTTCGAGCCGGAGGCCGGCCCTCAACTGCGCCGCCTCGACGTAGGCGCGGTGCCCGGGCTGTTGCACTCTGGCCCGCGCCGGGTCGTCGGGCCGAGCCCAACCGCGTTCGTGGTTGAAGGCGTCCCGGAGCGGCCCGAAGGTCTTCTCCCATCCCGGCGGCGCGATGTTGAGGCTCCGGCCGGTCTCCAGGTCGCACCGCGCGGCGAGGACGTGGACGTGAGCGCCTCCCCCGTGCTCGCGGTGCAGCACGGCGGTCCAGGCGTATCGGTCGCGCTCCAGTCCCGCCCAGGCCGTCTTCTCGAAGGCGTCCAGGACCGCCTCGATCTGCTCGTCGGTGGGTCGGTCCTCCGGGGCCCAGGCGATCACTCCGGACGTGTACTTGTGCTCGAACGCCAGCGCGTCGGCGACGGCGGCCACCATGTCCGGGTTCCCGCGCAGCACCTCGACGCCCTCGCGCGGCTTCCCGGCCGCGTCCCGCTCCCCGAGGAGGTAGCGGGCCGCTGCCCCGGCCGAGCCGGTCCCGCGCGCGAGGAACTTAATCAGCATCGGAGTCCTGGCTCTCGAACCGAGCGAGGGTCGCGAGCGAACGCTCGATGGCGGTCAGGTGGCCGATCACCTCGACGGCCTCGATGGCCCCCTTGTGGGTATTTGCCCAGCGAGCGATCTGGTTGAGGTTGTTTCCGATGCGCGCGACTTGCTGCGTGCGCTCGCGCTCCACGTCGGCGTGCGCCACGGTCCAGGTGTGCCACCCGGCCAACCGAGCGGCGAAACAGATCCGACAGCGTCAGGCCCGCGGAGCGCGCCTTGGCGTGCCACCCGGCACGCTCCGCCTCGCTGGAGCGGATCTTCACCCACACGGCGCGTCCGGCACTCATGACGCGCCGTTGGCGATGTGGGGGTCTGAGGGGGCACAGCCCCCCGCCAGCTCCCTCCGGGGACGCGCGAAGCGTGGCCACGGAGGGTATGCTGGCTCTCCGCCCAAACAGGCGTCCGACAACCCCGTCGGCGGCGTGTCCGAGAGCCATCGGCGACCACCGCTCACGCGGTGGCGGAGCACCCCCGCAAACACTCCGGGGACCCCGTTCACTGGGCCTCGCAAAGCGCGGCCGTCGGCCCGCGATGCCAGAGCGGCCACTGACCCCCGGCAGCACCCCAGTAGGGGGGCACGGGCATCAGTCCGCCGTGGGATGGATCAACCTGAACTACGCGTCTCCTCCCGCGTTCTTGTCTCGTCTGGTGGTGCTACCTTCCACCCTTCGGTGACCCGAAGGGCAATATCTTACGGATTCCATCCGCGATTGGTTTCAATCCAGCCGGAGAGACGAAGGGCGGTACTTCGCCTCCCTGTGCGGCCCGCCATGAGCGGAGCGTTGTCGCGGTATCGTAGCCGGGATCGGCTAAGACGAATGCGGCCCGGCGGGAGTCCCAGCGCGACTGGCGGCCCGAGCGGGAAATGGCTGCGGAGGTTCCGGGGCCGCGCCCCGACCGACCCAGCGCGATGGACAGGTAGTCCATTGCTTCGATATCCTCCCACGAAGCGCGACCTGCTCGGTCCCCCTAGCCGCTGGGGAGTTACCTTGAAGCGACCATCGAAATCGCCAACCCGGAGGGACGTCATGCTCGATCACGCTCGTTTCGTCGCGTCCATCGCGGTCGAGGACAGCCTGTGAACAAGGCAGTCCCGGTCGTGGATCTCTTCTCGGGTCCAGGAGGGCTGGCCGAGGGGTTCGCTGGGTGCCGCGTCGGGCGGCACCGCCCACGATTCGAGATCGCGCTCTCGGTGGAGATGGAGCGGTGGGCCCACGAGACACTGCTCCTGAGAGCGTTCCTGAGAAAGTTCGGCCAAGACTACCCTCCCGAATACCACCGCTTCCTGAATCGCGGTGCTAGCCGAGTGCCCGACTGGCAGCGGAGCTACCCGAAGCAGTGGGCCGAGGCAGCCGACGAGACGCTGCGATTGGAACTCGGAACTCCGGAGGCCACCAAGGAGGTTGACAAGCAGATTCACCGCATTCGGCGGCGGCAGGGGTGCGAAGCCGTGCTCCTCGGAGGCCCTCCGTGTCAGTCGTACTCGCTCGTCGGCAGGGCTAGGAATGCAGGTAACGCGAACTACGATCCCACGAAGGACACCCGCCAATCGCTGTATTTCGAGTACGTGAGGATCTTGGCCTCGCTCAGGCCTGCGGTAGCCGTGATGGAGAACGTTAAGGGGATGCTCTCGGCTCGCCTTGGTGACGATCTGGTCATCGAGAAGGTCCTGAAGAGTCTGCGCCACGCCGCAGGGACCGACAGCTATCGACTCTACACGGTCGCTGGACCGGACAGTGGCCTCTGGAAGGACGACCGGAGACCCAGTGATTTCTTGGTGCGTGCGGACGAGCACGGTGTTCCACAAGCCCGGCATCGAGTCATCGTGGTCTGTGTACGGAGCGACATCGCGAAGGTCCTGCCGGTGGGTGACCTCCTCCGCATAGAGAAGAGTGATCATCCAGTCCCTGTGAAGGATGTCATCGGTCGGATGCCGCGGCTTCGCAGCCGAATCAGCCGCGCCGACAACCCTGAAGTGTGGCGCGATGTCATCTTGGCAGCGTGCAAGCGAATTGGGGACCTTCCGATGCCGAGCATGACCTCGGACGAGATGTCGCTATTCCGCAGCGAAATCCGCAATACGCGGGACGCAGCCAAGGGGCCGGTGCCCGAGTACGGCAACATGCCGGGCAACACAGAGATGGCTTGTCCCGATCCTCTGCGCTCTTGGATAGGGGACGCCGGAGTGGAGCGGCTACCCAACAACGAGACGAGAGGGCATATGCCTGCCGACATCGAGCGGTATCTTTTCGCGAGCGCCTTCGCGAAGGCCAAGGGAGTCTCGCCGCGAGCTTCCGACTTCCCAGAGATTCTGGCCCCAAACCATGCGAACTGGCTAACCGGGAAGTTCGCCGACCGTTTCCGGGTCCAAGTCGGTGAGCGTCCTTCGAGCACGGTCACCAGCCACATATCCAAGGACGGCCACTATTTCATTCATCCCGACCCGACACAGTGTCGCAGCCTTACCGTCCGTGAGGCTGCCCGGCTCCAGACCTTCCCGGACGACTACTTTTTCATGGGAGGGAGGACTCCGCAGTACGTTCAGGTTGGGAACGCCGTGCCGCCCTACCTCGCCCTACAGATCGCGAGACGCGTGGCCGATGTGATCGGAGAGTACGATCGCACCAAGACTCGCACGCTCGGCGGAACCACACCCGACCACTCCAGACGATACCCCGAACGGGCAGCTTCGGACGCCCTCGAGGCTGCGGTCACATGAGCCAGAGGGCATCTCCACAGCGTGAGCTCGAACTGGAGCTCGCGCCGAGTCCAGCCGCCCTCATCGAGAGCCTGCGGGACATGGGCTATTCTCTGAGAACCGCACTTGCCGATGTCATCGACAACTCAATCACCGCCGGAGCACGCAGGATTCAGATACTGGCGGACACTCACGTAGACCGTCCAGCGATCGGCGTGCTGGACAACGGATGTGGAATGAGCTGGGGGCAGTTGCGTGAGGCCATGCGGCCAGGCACCCGAAGCCCCCTTGAAGTACGAGACGACACCGATCTCGGCCGATTCGGTCTCGGCCTGAAGACCGCATCTTTCTCGCAGTGCCGACGCGTTACGGTCGTAACTCAACATCAGGGCGAGACCTCCTGCGCGCGATGGGACCTCGATTCCGTCGCCGCGAATGATCGATGGCTGATCGAGATCCCCGACGATGTTGACGAAGTACGCTGGTCGGAGTGTCTGCGGGCGGACGGAACACTGGTTGTCTGGGAAAAGCTCGACCGCCTTGTCGAGGCGTCGGAGAGGAGCGACTTGGTGCGCCAGTTGGACGATGCTGCGAAGCACCTGACGTTCGTATTTCATCGGTTCCTGGCCGGCAGACATAAGATCCGCTTGTCAATGAACGACAACCAACTGGAGCCGTTCGATCCGTTCCACACCAACCATCCTGCGACTCAACATCACCCGATAGAGAGAATGAGGCTTGGAGGCCGCCGGATTCGAATACGCCCAGTTACTCTGCCTCACCACGACAAGGTGTCGACTGCCGAATGGCAGCGGTATGCTGGGCCTGAGGGCTATGTCAGCAACCAAGGGTTCTACCTTTACCGCAACCGACGCCTCATAGTGCACGGTACGTGGTTTCGTCTTACCCGAAAGCAAGAACTGACGAAGCTGGCTCGCATCGGAATCGACATTCCGAATACGATGGACGCGGAATGGAAGATCGACGTCAAGAAGGCGTCCGCGCAGCCGCCACCAGCTGTCCGAAAGCGGCTAGCGAAGATTGTTGAGCGGATGGTTGAGGGATCCCGACGCACTTACCGAGGCCGGGGCACCCGACAAGCTTCCAGCAATCGTCTCCCGGTTTGGATTCGGCGGCAGAACAAGAGCCGCATATCTTATGATATCGCCACCGACTATCCGGCAATCAAAGCACTCAGAGAGGGGCTTTCGCCGGGATTGGGAGCGCAATACGACCGCGTTCTCCGCTTGGTAGCAGCCGCGCTGCCGGTTGAGTCCCTTCACCACGATGTCAGCGCCCACCCCGAGGCCGTCCGTGCTACGCCGTTGGCGGTCCGGGATCTGCGTCTTGTGGTGTCCACTATGTGTGGAGTTCTGAGAGAGCGCGGGCTGTCACGTCAAGCCATCAAGGAGTGGATGCGATCGGCCGAGCCGTTCAGTGTCCAGTGGCGGCAGACCGAACCGATCATCACAGACGTGCTCGGAGACCACGATGAGTGACTTGACCACCCTTCGTCGCTTGGTATGGCACCTCATCGGAGACGAGACGGTAGCTCCGACGCCCGGAAAGATCCGGGAGATGATTAACAAGATTCGTCCAGCCTGTCCTGAGGTCACCGACGACGAAGCGGAAGGTCTCGCCCTTGAGTTAGAGGAGACCATCGGAATACTGCTAAAGCCCGCACCAGCACTCTCCCGCCCTTTCGAGCCTTGGCTGGACGAGCGCAAACCTGCCGTGGACTGGTACTACTGGAAACGATATCGGGATTTCCTGGTCCACCGAAAGCGCTTCCCCCCACAAGTGGTAGCCGAGATCGACAATGACACGGACAGGATCGTCGGGTTTCTCGAAGATCCCGAAAAGGCTGGGCCATCGGATCGTCGCGGAATGGTCATGGGACACGTCCAGTCCGGAAAAACCGGAAACTACATCGGTGTGGTGACCAAAGCGGCCGACGCCGGTTATCGTGTGATAATCGTCATTGCGGGAACGCAGAACAGGTTGCGCAATCAAACGCAGGAGCGCCTGGATGAAGCATTCATTGGGTACGATACGGGAAAGGGCCTCCGTGCGTCTGGCCGCCAACAGGTCGGTGTTGGCCTTTACGGGTTGCAGCGCACACCCATTACGTTTACGACTGCCGCTAGTGACTTCAACAAGTTGGCGGCTAGCCAGATCGGCATCCGGTTGAAGGACCTTCAAAAGCCTGTCGTGTTCGTCATAAAGAAGGAAACACACATACTGAAGAACCTGATCGAGTGGCTGACTACGCACAACGCCCACCACCTTCGTGCCAATACCATCTCGGAGCCGATGGTGTTGATCGACGACGAGGCTGACAACGCTTCGATCAACATCAAGCACCATATCGAAAACGTATCGACGATCAACCGCCAGATACGCGAGTTGCTCAGTCTGTTTGAGCGAAGCGCCTACATTGGGTATACGGCCACGCCCTTTGCCAACATTCTTATCGATCCGGATGAAGATCACTCGGTGGTTGGCGAAGACTTGTTTCCACGCCACTTCATTGTGTCCCTGAATGCTCCCTCGAACTATTTCGGTGCCGAGGAGGTTCTTGGAGATCAAGGAGCACAGGTAATTCAAGAGATCGATGACCATCAGGATTTGCTCCCGATGTCCCATAAGATCGATCATGCCGTAACGCGGCTCCCAGACAGCCTGCGCGATGCCGTGCGGACCTTTCTTCTGGCCAAGGCAATCAGAATGGTTCTCGGACAGCGGAAAGTCCATAATTCGATGCTCGTGAACGTATCTCGATTTACGTCGGTTCAGCGGCAGATTCGCAATGAGATCCACGCTTACGTTGACGGAGTCGCGGCGAGTATTCGCGTTCACGGATCACGACCAGATGACGAAGCCCTGAAGGATCCTGAGATTGGGGCGCTATGGCGCACGTTCAACGAACAGTACGCTGAGTACGCTGAGGCGGAGGGGGTCAGGTGGGATCAGGTGCGTGCGCAGTTGGCAAAGGCGGTCGGCTCGATACGCGTTGCTGAGATCAACAGCCAATCTTCCGATTCACTGATGTATTCCGAGTACCGTGATTCCGGCTGGACTGTAATCGCGGTCGGAGGATTTTCACTGTCGCGCGGTTTGACCCTGGAGGGACTGTCCGTCAGTTACGTACTTCGCCGGTCAATGATGTACGACACGCTGTTCCAGATGGGACGCTGGTTCGGCTATCGGGATGAATACAGGGAGCTGTGCCGTGTGTGGATGCCGGACGAGGCGCGCGGATGGTATGAGCATATTGCCGCATCTATCGAGGAGTTGCGAGAAGAGCTTGTACAGATGGAAATCGCCAAAGCTACGCCGCAGGAGTTTGGGTTGAAGGTGCGTAGCCATCCGGACTGGCTCATGGTAACCGCTCGAAACAAGATGGGTACCGGTGTTACGCATAGAGTCAAGATCGGACTTGCGAACCGGTTTGTGGAAACGACCGTGCTGCACAGAGATCCGCCGTCGCTTGAAGCAAACATCCGAGCAGTGGAGGAGCTAGTGGCGGCTATGACGTCTTCCGGTGTGGGACCCCAGCATGGCTTCAATGTGTCTGAGGGGCGCTTGGTGCGCAACGTACCGATTGAGATTGTCGACGCTTTCTTGGTGATGTTCAAGAACCATCCGAGATCGCCGCTGACGCAGACGGACCCCGTGAGAAGACACATATCGAGCCGCAAGCCGGAACTGGCGACGTGGGACGTCTTGTTCGCGGGCATCAAGAAGACGACACCTGGTTCTCTGGTGTATCAACTGCCGGGTCTTCGAATAATCTGCCAGCGGAGGAAACCGGGAAGGGGAAGCAATGATGGCACCGTCAGTTTCGCGCGGAAACGAAGGGTGGCGAGCCGTGGAGTGGAGCGGGTTGGCCTCTCCGATTCCCGGCGCGAACGGGCGGAGGCGGCGTGGAGGGCGAAGCAAGAGAGCGACGGGCGTGCCGGAAAGGACAAGCGGAATTATCCGGATCGCATCTACCGAAAGGTCAGAGAGCGGCCTCTCCTGATCATTCACCTGTTGGCCATTGGGAGCAGGGATGAAGACTTGAGCGAGGAGGCTCCCGTGGTAGCTTGGAGCATCAGCTTTCCAGAGACGAGCGGTCCAGAAGAGACGGTGGAATACGTGGTGAACGAAATATGGTTCCGGGACCAATTCGGTGAAGATGACTGAGACGACGATGACAGCAAACGACCACCCCTGGAGGGATCTTGCCACCCCTGCCGAGGCGACCGGCTTTACCGCACGGCGGATTGCTGGGGTCGGATCCACGGAGTGGGGCATCTACTGGGCGGTGGACAGGCACAGGCAGTATCTCCTGGTCGTGACACATGGTGCCGGACTCCGGCCGCAGCATCGGTCACCGACGCTGCGCGGCCTCAGCATCGAGATGCGGCCGGACGAGGACGGGCATCGGGAATTCCTGGTGTTCCGGCTGACGGAGATCGAACATCGGGACATCTTCTATCGGTTCTGCATCGATATCGTGGATGCCGTAGGAATGGCGGAGTCGGGCCAAGAGGCCTTGGACATATGTATCATGCGGACATGGCGGTGGCACCGACTCCTCAAGGGAGGGAGAGACGGGCGGCTTACAGCCGAGGAACAGAAGGGACTGATCGGGGAACTCATGCTCCTGCAACGGCATGTGGCATCTGCAATCGGAATCGAGGACGGGGTACGAGGATGGGTGGGGCCGTTTGGAGCGCAGCGGGACTTCGAAATGGGGACTGTGGCAGTGGAGTCCAAGGCGTGTGCACCTCTGGCCTCCGCCCTCCGAATCGCCTCAGCTGAACAGCTGGACTCGTCGGGCGGCACCCGTCTATTCCTGCATGTGATCGAGATCGCTGAGGCCCCAAGCGAAGTAGTGGGGGCCACCACCGTTACTGACGTAGTGGACCGAGTTGGAGAGGTGATTGAGGCCAGAGACATCGCCGTCCGCGGGGATTTCGAGGAGCGATTGTGGGCTCTAGGATACGACAGTGCGGACGACTATTCTGATCGGCGATGGGTCATCGGCAGCACTTCTTTCTTTCAGGTCGGCGATGGCTTTCCGAGGATCACACCAGGGATGCTCCCGGCGGGAGTGACGGACGTTCGCTACCGAGTCGCACTCGGGCAGTGCGAGGGATTCCGCGTCGAAGCAGCGGCTGTGGTCAAGAGCATCTCCGGAGAAACGCGATGACCATACACGAATTCGCTGACGCCCTCCGGCAAGACGTGCTCGCTGAAGCTGATGCGGGCCGCCAGTTCCGGGAGGATGTGTTCTTCGAGAAGGCATGCGCCTATCTCGTGGAGGCGGGCGACCTCGACACCGCTGATCGGGCGGCGTACTGGCACCCCACCCGTGGCATCCGCGTCGATGGGTCAGGCGGTGACCCCGCTGATTCCGCCGGTACCCTAAGCCTGATCGGCTTGGATTTCAACGCGGAGCCTCGTAGCGGTCGCCTTGTCGGTAGCGAGATGGACGCAATCTTTCGGCGCATGGAGAGGTTCGTCACTCACGCGCTGAACGACAAATGGCGGAATGCGCTGGAAGAGACGAGTCCTTCGTTCGGGCTCGCCGACATGGTCGCGTTCCGATGGCCGAGCGTCAGCAAGTTGCGGTTGGTGTTGGTGAGCAACCGGGAACTCAGCGAACGAGTCGATGGCCGCCCGGCGGAAACCTTGGAGGGCAAGCGGGTAACCTACAGCGTTTGGGATCTGCGGCGGCTCCATCGCGCTGACGCGAGCGGCGAGCCGGAAGTCATGGAGATTGATCTCGCGAATGACTTCGGGGGCGCCATTGCCGTGCTTCCCGCACAGCACATTACAGGTGCTCACGAGTCCTATCTGAGCGTTATCCCGGGTTCGGTCCTGTCCGAGATCTATGATCGTTGGGGTCCCCGGCTTCTGGAGCAGAATGTCCGTGTGTTCCTCCAGGCCCGCAGCAAAGTGAATCGGGGCATTCGGGATACATTGGCTCACGAGCCCACGATGTTCTTCGCTTACAACAACGGCATTACCGCCACCGCGCAGCAGGTCGATATCAGCAACGAGCGCGGTCGTCTTTTGCTACAGCGGATGACGAACTTCCAGATCGTAAACGGCGGGCAGACGACTGCGTCAATCCACTCGGCAATGCGTAAAGGGGAGGATCTTTCCCAAACCTTCGTGCAGATGAAGCTTTCCGTGGTGGACGCAGATCGAGCAACTGAGATTGTTCCGAAGATATCGGAATACGCTAATAGCCAGAACCGTGTAATGGCTTCGGACTTCTTCGCTAACCACCCGTTCCACATCAGGGTCGAGAACTTCTCCCGAAGGCTGTACGCCCCGTCGCCAGAAGGGACCTTTCAGGAGAGCAAGTGGTTCTACGAACGGGCACGCGGCCAGTACGCGGATGCCCGCGCCTACAAGACCACCGCTCAGCGACGGAAATTCGACATCGAGTATCCGCGTCGCCAACGGTTCACAAAGACGGACCTCGCCAAGTTCCTGAATGTGTGGGGGGGAAGACCGCACGAGGTAAGCCAGGGTGCGCAGAAGAACTTCGCAGCCTTCGCCCGTCGCATCGGACAGGCGTGGAAGAAGGTATCAAATGACTTCAACGAGGCGTGGTATCGTGAGGCTATCGCCAAGGCGATAGTGTTCAAGGCAACCGAACGCATCGTCTCGGCCCAACCATGGTACCAAGGCGGATTCCGCGCGAACATTGTCGCGTACACCATCGCCCGAATAGGCCATCATGTGAAGGAGATCGGTCGGGCCGTTGATTTCGAGGCCATCTGGCGTCGACAGGCACCGGGTCCAGAGCTCAAGCGCACCATCGAGGTCGTGGCGGAACGGGTCAACCGTGTACTGACCAAACCACCCGAAGAGATGCGTAACGTCACGGAGTGGGCCAAGAAGCAAGCCTGTTGGGACCGTGCCAGGAGAATCCCTGTGCAATGGCCTGCCGAATTGGATGACGCGCTGATTTCATCAGAAGATCAGCGGAGTGCAACCCTGAGCGCCCGACGTGAGCAACGCCAACTGAACGGTATGGAAGCCCAGATCGCGGTGGTCAACGCAGGTGGTGACTACTGGACGGAGGTTCTCGCGTGGGGCCAAGAGCACGGACGGCTGTCGCCTGCCGAGATCGGAGTCCTCACGGTCGCGGCTGGTGTTCCCCGTCGGACGCCTACAGATAGGCAATCGCTCGTTGTACTCCGCGCGCTGGAAAAGCTGCGTTCCAGAGGGTTTCGGCGAGAACTGCCCCCAACGAACGGGTGACGACTCGCCCGCTTACCGAGTCGATCCGTCGATATCCGGGCTAGATTCCCGCAGGAAAGATTCAATGCGCGCCGCCACGGCTTGGTGGTCCTTGGTTTCGCACTCCCAAATCACTGTCGTCCTCCAGCCGCGTTCAGACAACGCCCGCTCGTTCCGCCTGTCCCGGACGACGTTGCCTTCGAACTTCTGCCGCCAGAATTGAACTCGCGTCTTCGGGGTGTAAGCGTACTTGCAGCCGGGATGTCGGTGCCAGAAGCAACCATGCACCATTATGATGGCCCGATACCGGGGGAATACGATATCCGGGCTGCCGGGCAGGTCCTTACGGTGGAGCCTGAAGCGGAACCCGAGCCGGTGGGCGATCCGACGCACAACCAGTTCGGGCTTGGTGTCGCGTCCGCGGATCCGTGACATGATCTCGCTTCGCTTGGCACGCTCGAAGATGTCGCTCATCAGTCAGTCCGCTGGTCTCCCCCGCTGATTACCGAATGGGCCTGTGCGAAAATACGATTGCGCGTGGCGTGCGGCCATGTGTAGGGAAGCAGGGTTGGATCGGACGCCGAACGTCGTCGATGCCCTTCTCGGTCCTGGGTTGGCCCACTTGCCCCCGCACCTGAGCGATTCGCCAATGACCGCGTTAAGGAGCGGTGATTCGGCGGGCGGAGCGATATCAACCAGCGCCACGATGAGTGTGCGGACGATTGGTCAAGCGCCCCGGCATCCTCCGCTTTCGCCCGGCGACCTTTCGCCTTGCCGGATTCTCGCCATTTGGCCCCGCATCGCCGCTATTCCAACACGTTGGGTTCAGATTCCGTCCCCGGGCAAGAATGGCAGATCGTGCAGTCCTGTATGAACTTACGTGGTTTCTTGCCTTGATTCAGGTCATCTGTGTCCTGCTGGCCAGGAAGAGCATCTGGCCGTCGCTGGAGCGGGTGACCAGGGCGTACTCGGGATCGTCCGCGTGCTCGATCACGAACCGCGGATCGCGCATCTCCTTCTTGCCGCCCATGCGCTGCAGGTCGGTCTTCCAGCTCTTCCCGTACGGAGGGTTGGAGAGCATGAAGTCGAACTCGCGCGACGGGAAAGCGTCGTTGGACAGCGTGGAGTGCTCCGGGCCACCCACGATGTTGTCAGCGGCCTCCCCCTCCCCCTTCAGCAGGAGGTCGGCCTTGCAGATGGCGTAGGTCTCGGCGTTGATCTCCTGGCCGAAGAGGTGGGTGGACACCTGCTTGCCCCGCTCCTTCGCGATCTGCTGCAGCACGTCCTCGGCCACGGTCAACATGCCGCCGGTCCCGCAGGCACCGTCGTAGAGCAGATAGGTGCCGGACTCGATCTGGTCGGCTACGGGCATGAACACCAGCTTCGCCATGAGCTCCACGGCGTCGCGCGGGGTGAAGTGCTCGCCCGCCTCTTCGTTGTTCTCCTCGTTGAAGCGCCGGATCAGCTCCTCGAAGACCGTGCCCATGCCGTGGTTGTCGAGGCCGGGATGCCGGACCGTGCCGTCGGTGTCCATCACCGGATCCGGGCTCAGGTTGACGTCGGGCGAGGTGAGCTTCTCGATCAGCGAGCCGAGGGCGTCGGCCCTGGAGAGGCGCGGGATCTGGTTGCGGAATTCGAAGTTCTCGAGGATGTCCTGGACGCTTGGGGAGAAGCCGTCGAGGTAGTCCTCGAAGTCGGCCTTGAGTTGGCTGCGGCTGGCCCGGGCGCGGAGGTCCTTCAGGGTGAACTTGGAGGTGTTGTAGAAGGCTTGGCCGGCCGCGTCGCGGAGCGCGGCCTTCTGGTCGACGACCCCGATGGCGTCGAGCGACTCCTTCCTGTCGAGGACGGCCTGCTTGGTGGGTTCGAGGACCGCGTCGAGGCGGCGGAGGACGGTCATGGGGAGGATGACGTCGCGGTACTTGCCGCGGACGTAGACGTCGCGAAGGACATCGTCGGCGATGCCCCAGATGTAGTTGGCGATCCAGTTGAGGTTGGGGGGGGTCATGGGGTGGGGTGGGGTGATTGTGTTCCCGGCCCGTCCGCGTCGTCGCCGGGGTAGTATACCGAACAAAGCGAGCGGCGTCATCATAATGGTGTAACCGATCGCCCTTGCACGTCTCGCGAGAACCGCGGTGGGGACGAGTCAACGGGAGGCTGTACGCCCCGCGTATGACAACTGGAGATTACATTGTGTAATGTTCTCATTACATTTTGAGTCACCAGCCCAGTACTTTGTGGGCATACCTTCCATTCCGACTTCGTGCAGACTCCTCGATCGCCGGTAGGTTCTGGACAACGCCCGAGGCAGGGCATGGAGTCTTCCCTTCATCGACGCCTTCTACAACATCCGATCTGCGGTGGAGACTTGCGGCACCCGTTTCGATACAGCAACGTGAGTCGCCCAACATCCCGACCTCGCCGTGACTTCAGTCCGGATACCATCCACACGCAACGAGACCATCATCCCTGTCAATCTCTGCGGCCACCGTGCGGTCGATTCGCTCGGTTCGCCGCACCCTTGCCTTCTCTCGGGAATCTAATGGACCGTCCCAAGTCCCTGCTTAGTCCGTGTTTCGTCTGTCTCATCGGCTGCCTCGCCATGTGGTTCTTCGGACCCAGCTTGGTGGTGGTCGTCTCGGATCCACTGTCACCATCCAGTGTTCCGTGGCTGTTCCTGTTTCTTCTGCTGGGCGGAATCGTATGGGCCACGCGCCGGTACCGAAACCCGTGTACGGATGCTCAGAAGAAGCTCAGCCAAGCCGAATGTGACCTGGCACAGTCGACGAACGAAAGGGGCCACCCGGAAGCGGGCCCGACAGACGAGCTTGATGACCAGGTTGCCAACCAGTTTGGTCAAGCCAACCACGACCGGCTCTCCGAACTGTGGGCGCGATTCGTCAACGCAAGGGGGAGATCCACCGGCCATCCCGACCCGGGTGCGTCACCCTCGGGAACCGCTTCGGCCGGCGACTTCTTCACGACGGAGTCAATACTGGGAAAGAGATGGGACACGATCCCAGACGCACTTCCCGGCGTGTTCACGGCGGTTGGTCTCCTTGGCACTTTCGTCGGGATCGCCATTGGTCTGGCGGACATTCCCCAAGGCGTCTCGGGCGGGTCACCGTCAGCTGAGGACCTCAGGCAGAGCATCGATACCCTCATCGGGGGAATGTCGACTGCGTTTTCCACATCCATTGTGGGAATCACCGCCTCGATTTGGTGGATCTTCGAGTTCCGGCACGTGAGAAAGAAGCTGGAATCCAGCTTGTCGGATTTCGTCCGTGTGACGGATCAGCTGTTCCCCGTAGAGGAGCCCCACGACACTCTGATGCGGATCGCGGCCGCGAACGACAAAGCCGCAGAGGCGGTAGGAACTCTGGATGGCTTCGCCACGCTGACCGAGGATGTGGCCAGCGTCAAGGGTGGCATTCAGACCTTGGGCCAAGATATACACGACGCCCTGGAACCGCTCGTCAAGGAGTACATCAAGGAGCCCATTGAGAACCTGAACGTCGATCTCGGTGAGCGCCAGACGGAAGCCTTGGGGCGGATGGTGACCGAATTTCGCGATACGCTTGTGTCACATGTCGGCGACGAGTTGGAGCGATTCGGGGAAGCACTGAAGAGCGCGAGAGACCATCAATCGTCAACGGTGGCCGAGCTGGACGCGTTCTTCACTTTGCTCCAGGAGGTATCCAGCACTCAGCTCCAAGTATTGGATCGCGGAGCCAGCGTCGCGGCGACCTTCGAGCGCGGCTTGGCGGCAATGACGGCGTCACAGGAAGCCATCGAGAGGGCTGGCGCTACGGCCCGCCAGATCATGGAGGAGGCCGAGGCCCTCGTCGAGGAAACCAGACAGCAGCTAGCGTCCCAGAAAGAGGCGGCTGATGTTCTAAGACAGTCGTGGGATGCGGAGAGGGACACGCTCAACAACTTGAAGGAACACTTCCTCGCCCTGACATCGGAGCTGGGCGACAAGATCATCGAGTTCCGGGGGTTGGCCGCCGAAAGGATCGGCGAGGTCTTCCATTCGTTCGATTCGGAAATGGGGAAGGTGACCGAACACCTCGGCGGGACCCTTGCGGATCTTCGCGATACAACGGAGGAGTTCCCCGGCATCGCACTTCGGTTGGTGGATGTCACGAGCAGCCTGGAGGAGACCAGCAAGGCACAGCACGAGTCGCTTACGCAGGGATTCGACAGGTTCGAGAATGTGACTGCGAAGGTCGCACACCAGTTGAACCTTGGCCGCGAGGAGTTGATCCAGGCGAACGAGCAGCTTCCAGCCCTTGTACAGGAGATCAACCGAGCGGGGGATCGGTCCGACCACCTTGCGGAATCTGTTCAACAAGCCGGCTCGAAAGTGAGCGCGTTGGTACAACGTGCCAAGGATGCAGACCGGCGATCCGAACAAGAGATAGAGCAGCTTTCGGCCGCGGCGGGCGAAATTGGGGCCGCACGTCAGTCGCTCAAGACACTGGATCGCACCATGAGCGAACTCCCGCAGAAGCTCTCAGAGGAGATTCGCCGGCATCAGGCGATCGAGAAGGCCCCGTCGGCACGAATTGACGGCGCGTCTCAGCACGGACGCCTGGATGGTGAGCGCACTCCGACACCAGGCAGGCCAAGGCCAGCCCCCCTTGAGCCTGCCAGTAGTCCACCGGCCAATGACGAACGTCAGGCGGCGGGACGGGGAGGTGAAACTACACAGTTGACAGATGTACGCGAAGCGACACCGAAGCACACTGAGGGTGAGTTCCGGTCGGACCGCATCCGCGTTACTTCCTCCAGCGCCGACGCGACCAAAGGGCCGGATGCCTCGCCGGAACCTCCAGATGATCCCCCCGATGAACCCATTCCGACCGCGAATCCGGGTTGGATCCGTAGGTTGTTCCGTCGTCCGGGCCAGTAACGATGGCTCGATCATTGTTCGGTCGGCGATCATCTCGGCCATCCCCCGATAAAGAGCCGGAGTACTGGCTGAGCTACAGCGATCTCATGGCGGGGCTCCTGATGGTGTTTGCTCTCATGCTCATGGCAGCCCTCTACCAGCAGGGGACACGTGAATGCCAGCTCGTGATCTACGACGCGGCGGCCGACTCGATCAAGAATCTGTTGGAAACCCGAACACGGGTGGTTGATCGCCTCCGGGACCGCTTTGGAGGCAGCAATGCCGTAGAGGTCGACTCCGCTGGTACGGTCCGATTTGCCGGCGGCTTGCTCTTCGGCCAGGCCAGCGCGGAAGTGTCGCCCGCGGGACGACGAGAACTGGCGTCTTTTGCGCGCCACTACTTCCCTCTGTTGCTGGAGGACGACGACTTCCGGGACCAACTGAAGAGGATAGTCGTTGAAGGGCACACCAACGATGACGGGACCTATGAGTTGAACCTCGGGCTGTCACACGCCCGTTCATTGGCCGTGATGCAAGTGCTACTGGAAGAGGCCGACCGCTTTGAGGACGATCTGAAGACGTTGGTGACCGCGAACGGTCGTTCCTTTGCGGACTTGAAACTCCTTCCAGACGGCAGCGTCGACAAATCCGGATCGCGGAGGATCGAGATCCGCTTTCAAATGGACGACGAGACCCTCGCGAGCCGCGTGCTTCAGCTCGGGAGCATCCTGATCGACCCTGGTGAGTGCGGGGAGGCATTGTCGAAGTGAAGTCGATTGAACATGTCCTTGCATTCCGTCCCGCGAGGCTGCCGGCGGTGCGACGGCGCATTCAAGAGAGCCACCCGGCAACCAGGTCGCGGCCCTCGGAGCTGACCCCTTCCGAGGTGTCCGTGCTCAGAGAACGGGTTGACGCGGCAGCCCGAGACCCGGACGCCGACCGGGAACTAAGCACGCTGGCGGGAGCCCTGACGCCCCGCGAACTGCGGACCGTCGTAGGCTCCATCGGGGCTTGGGACGATCTTCGGCCGGCGGTCCAGGCGATCGCCCTGGCACGTCCCAAGGCCGGATACGTGAGGGCCCTGTGGAGAGTCTGGCAGGGATACCCCAGCCCTCCTGAGATTGTGACCCTCCTTACGGTCATGGGACAGCGTTTCGGGATGTCGGATGCTCTGGGCGAGGCCTACGCTGAAGACGGTCTGGGGTGGTTTGGAGGACAAGCACCCCTCGATGCCATCGTCCGCTGGACGGACAACCGGCGTATCGCATCGGAGAAACTGCCCGGACTTCATGCCTCGCCGTTCAGGACTAACACTCCGTTGATCAAGGGGATCTTTCTCCGGATCCTCCAGATCGGCTCGCGCTGGCAGTTGCTTCAGATTCCTTGCGACGACGTGCTGGACGGGTGGAACAAGATGTCGGGAGAGGGTTTGAAAGAGGCCAGTGCGAACTATCTGGATCGCGTTGATCCACCATTGTGGGAAGATAATCGAGAAGCTCTGGAGGCCATTCGGGACGCATACGGGCTGCCGGGCGCCCGAAAATCCCGGCCGGCATTCTGGAATCGGGTCGACGAGAAGCGAAAGGGCGACTTCCGCGAGTATTTTATCACGCGGGAGCTGGACCGCGCATTCAGGGGCGATTCAGCACGGCACCGCTTCTGGATGAGGCTGCGGAGACAAATGCTCGACATCACCTCCGGGTTCGCGGGCGAAACGGAGTGGTCGCTGATCGATTTTCCCGGCTTCTCAGTGCTAGAATTCTTCAAGACAGGCAACGCTGCTTACATCTACCCGGAAGGTGAGAGGATTCTGGGCCGCATTAGGCGAGGGAAATGCACATATCCATCTGAAATGAAGCAGATCCTGGATCAGCCGGTCGACAGCCGCGGCGACAATCGGATCATTCACAGCGGTAGGTGGCAACAAAAGGCCTGGCGCACGCTGCACGCCTGGCGGGAACGCTACTCATGACAGCTCCGGCGCTGAATTCGCAGCCAACCCGGGCCGGAATAATGTTCTCGGACTTGAACGGCAATCCCATCCCGGAGTTTCCCGTCCTGCCGGGCTCGACAGTGGCGGAACTGCCGTCGGTCAGATTGCTTGAGGAACTCTGGGGAAGAAACATGGTGGAGCGGTCTGGTTCTGCCCTTGTCCTTCCATGGCTTGCCGTCTACGAACTCGACCGCCAGGAGCGGGGTATCCTCCGAATCCCCGAGCCGGATAAGCGCATTCGCGGCGTGCTGAAGTCCGACCTGTGGCTGTCCGCACCTGCTTTCCGGATCTGGCTCGAAATCGAGATTGTGGATCAAGCGGGTCCTCGCCGATTGCGCGCGGACGATCGGCGTGGCCTGTTGTTTGACACACCGGACGGGGCAGCACTACCGACAAAGGCCATCGGAGAGTTGGTGCTACTCCTTGAGGAACCCCTTCCCAATGCTCCCGCCGAGAGGACTCTCCTGGTCGCGGAAGCCAAACGACTGGCGGCCCAGTCGGGACACGTAAAGCTCGACGACTTCCTTGAGAGGGAAGAGTACATCGTCCCAGATGGAATCGGAATCGATGTCGAAGTGAAAACCCCGGAGGAGATCCAGCTTAGCCCGACCACACAGGGGGTGAACGAGGGTGACTTCCGAGGATTCTCTGACGGCCCCATCAAGTCCGTTTACACGCACTTCCAAACAGCGGGCCGACGGCGGCGGCTCGTGCTCCGACCAGATCAACGCGAGGCCATCGGCGACCTTCGGTCCAAGGGGCAACTGCGCGGATCCGATGTGCCCAGGTTTTTCGACAATCCGGAGGCTTTCCTGCCGGACGCCATCGAGATCGACCTTGCCGAGTTCAGCGAGAGAGTCCGCGGCCTAGTTCCGGTGCGCTATCGTTCGCAACCCTACATCTCGGTGGAGCGCACCAAGCGTCGGGACTGGTTCGAAGCGTCCCCGCACGTCGAGGTCACCGGGGAACACGCTGAAGACGGAATCCCCGACCGATCCGGCGCCCATGGCCAACAACCGCAGCCGGAACAATTGTCGCCTGACGAGTTTCGCCAACTGACCGAGGACGCCATCGCGAACGGCGAACGGTACGTGCGATACCGAGACGGGTGGATGGAGATCGATCCAGAGCGAGCCAGTCGTTTCTTCGGCTTCTGTGATGATCATCCTGACATCGGGACCGACGGAAAATGCTTGATCGATCAGCACGGCGCTCAGCTTGTTCTCGACGTGATTTCTAACACTGACGAGCTGGAATATGTTGAGTCGGACTCCGATTCGCCCTCGTTGCCGGACCTCCCGCGCTACGACAACCCTCGGTCGCTGCGGGCGGAATTGTACCCACATCAGCAGGTCGGATACAGGTGGATGAGGTACCTGCACGAAAACGGCTGGGGTGGCCTCCTCGCCGACGACATGGGGCTCGGAAAGACCGTACAGATCATCTCGTTTCTGTCGTTTCTTCACGACTCGGGAGCCCTGAAGCCCGCCTTGCTGGTCGTACCGGTCTCGGTGATTGTGAACTGGAAGAAGGAACTGGAGAAGTTCGCACCCGGGATCCAGCCCGCCCATGAGCATCGTGGCGCCGCCAGGGAGCGGAGCCCCGAACGGCTCGCAGAACACGAACTCGTAGTCACCACCTATGCAACGTTGCGGCGCGACCAGCTCATGCTCGGGACGATTGATTGGACTGTGATCGCTTGCGATGAGGCACAGAACGTCAAGAATCCGACCGCCAACGTCACGAGCGCGATAAAGGGCATGAAGGCATCGTTTCGCGTGGCTTGCACTGGAACGCCGGTCGAGAATGGTCTTTCCGAACTGTGGTGTATTGTAGATTTCGCGCAACCAGGTCGCTTGGGTAGTCAAGCAGAATTTCGGGATGACTTCGAGCGCCCCTTGGTAGACGGCTTGGCTGACACCGAGGACCAGGAAGGCCACGTCGCCCGGTTGCGGTCTCGGCTGAATCCCCATTACATACGGCGGACCAAGGAGGGGACCCTATCTCTTCCTCCCAAGACCGACCGGACGTACTATGTGCCTATGGGCGAACGCCAAGGAGCTGTCTATGCCCAGATCCTGAATGGGATCAGGAGTGGAGACACTAATCCGCTCGCGGCGCTTCAGCACCTGATAGCGGCATGCTCGCATCCTTGGATTGTGGACGGGTCAGGCAGCGCGGCGGAGCACGGCCAGTCGCCGGCGGATGTACCGAAACTCGTCAAGACCCTGGAGGTGCTTGATGAAGTCCGTGACCTGGATGAGAAGGTGGTCGTGTACACGCGTCTGAAGGTCATGCAACGGATTTTTCAGGCTGCTATCAGTGAGCGGTTCGGGTTCAATCCCAGCGTGCTGAACGGAGAAGTAACGGGTCCCAATCGTCACCAGATCGTCGAAGCGTTCAACCGCGGCCCTGGGTTCGACGCGATGATCCTCTCCCCGGAGGCCGCTGGTGTGGGACTGAACATTACCGGTGCCACCCATGTCATCCACTACACTCGTCTGTGGAACCCAGCCAAGGAGAACCAGGCTACCGACAGAGTCCATCGAATCGGGCAATCCCGACCGGTGACCGTGCACTATCCTGTCGTCGTTGGAGATGGCTTCAAGTCCGTGGAGGAACACCTCAATGACCTACTGAAGGAGAAGCTCCAGCTCGCCCGCAATGTCCTGGTCCCGAGGAAGAGCCTCGACTATTTCAACGAACTGGAACGGCGGGTCAAGGGTGGCTAGCGTTCCCTTGTCCAGTGGACCGGTGCATGTAGCCTCTCGTCGCCTGGCACAGGGAGGCAATCTTTCATCCGTGGCCTGCAACCTGACAACCAGACGTTACATTAAGTAATGTAAACATTACATTTTATTTTTCACCACGCGAACCGCTCAGCGACAAGCGGTCTCCAGCCATACCGGAACCCCTTCCCGCCCGGCCAATGTCGCGTCTGAGTCAGTCGCAGTACGTTTCCACTGCCCGTAGCGCTACCCACCATTTCATCCCACCCCGAAAGCGACCGCCAGCAACCCCGATGTCCTTCGCCCTCAGTTGGGTCGATCACGACCAGGAGGCCCGCAACCGGGTCGAGAAGATCCTCCACCTCCTGAACGAGCGGGAAGCCCGCGACGAACTCGGCTTGGGGCCGATCCGTGATTCCCTGGCTGATCTACTCTTCCCCGGAACGAGCACGATTCAGACCCGCCTGCGCTACTTCCTTATCGTGCCGTGGATCTACCGTGCCCTGGAGGTGGAAGGGGTCAAGGGTGCAGAAGTCTGGAGGAAGGGGAGGGACCTTGAGCTCGAAGTCGCGGACCAGCTTCGCGGGACCTCCGAAGCAGGTGTCTTCGGCAGGCGCGCGGGCCGTCGGCTCAAGCGGCTCCCCAGTTCGGTGTACTGGCTGGGACTCGGAACCTGGGGACTGCGCTACGACCGTCGGTCAAGTCGCTGGCACCAGGGCCTCCCTGCCCGACCGCGTGGATTCCCAAAGATCGACACGCTGGCGCTCACCTCGGTCGAAGCCCAGTACCTCCAGGACCGCGTCACGCAGTCGGTACCGGACACCCTCCTTGCGCACCTCTTCCTGCTCGCCCACCCAGCCAAGTGCCGCTTCCCCTGGGAGCACCCGGACTATGCGGGATTCCCCCCACCCCACAAGGTGGCGCTGGAGCACGCGCGCCTCTTCTCGGAAGTCATCTACAGCGCACCGCTGCTCTACAACCTGCTGCTCGCGAGGCGCGTCGAGAGTGAGGACAAGGACGCGGACTACTGCAAGAAGCTTGAGACGTGGTCGGGTGAACTCGACCGCAGCGCTCTGGCCAACTGGTCGGTGACGGACTTCTGGTTGACGGTTGGCCAGCGACGCAAGATCAACCCGTACGCGCAAGACTTCGTCACTCAATGGATCAACCTGGCCAGATCCGGCGAGCTGGATGTGGCCAAGCATGGCATCCCTGCGGACGACTCGACTCCGGCCCGGCTGGTCAGGGGGCGGGAGAAGGCACTCAAGCAACATCGATCCCGCTTCCAGAACCGGCGGTTGCTCGACCAGTGGGGCGGCGGTTCGGGCGTCTACCGAATGAGCTACCGGTGGGACAAGGTGCGGGACTACATCGGCGAGCTTGCGGCCGGACTGGGACAGGCATGACCCTCCTTGATCCGCAATCCGACCGCATCCTGTACACCGAGGCGCTCACGACACCGCCGGGATTCCGGTTCGACTGCGCTGTGGCGCTGACCTATTCTCTCGGCCTGGATACTCTCCTGGCCGTGCCGCTGCACCTACTCATCCACGCCGGCGAGCAGTCACAAACCAGGCTTCTCAAGGACCGGCTTGCAATTCTCGATGGACTGAAGCAGACGACGGACAACCTGTCCATCTTCCATCAGAATGGTCGCATTCTGGCGCCCCGGGGCAAGCGGGTTCTCTATTCCCTGCTGGAGGACTCCGTGTTCCGGGCATCGGCCCCTCGCGGCGGGATCTTCCACCCCAAAGTCTGGCTGCTGCGCTTTTCGCCCAAGGGTGGCGAGACCGAAGCCGACGCCGTGGAGCGCGCGCCCCTCATCCGGCTCGCGGTCCTGTCGCGCAACCTGACCGCCGACCCGTCGTGGGATATCTCGCTGACCGTGGAGGGGCGGCCGCGAACCGATGAGGTGGATGGGAACGAAGACTTGGTGCGCCTGCTCCGTGCCCTGCCCGAATGGGCACCGGAGCTGCCCGGGGACCGGGACCGCGCCGCCCAGATCGCCTCCCTGGCGGCCGAACTCGCCCGCACCTCATGGGAGCTCCCCGACGGCATCGACGAACTCCGCCTGCACACCATCGGTCTGGAGGGTCGCGTGTGGTTGCCGCCCCGCTCCGAGCGACTGGTCGTCATGTCACCCTTCTGCACGGTGGCCGCGCTGAAACGCCTTACCGGCACAAGCCGTTCCCCCCGGGCGCTGATCTCGCGCCCTGAGGAATTCGTCCGGGTCTCGCAGATGTCCAAGGACGCGTTCAACCCGTTCGGGCGGTGTCTGGTGTTACGCCAAGCCGCGGAGGCCGACGACGAGGACACTTCCCTCCGGCGGGGCGCACACATCGGGCTTCACGCGAAGCTCTACCTCTGCGATGAGGCCGATGGGACGCGGCTGTTTGTGGGTTCGGCCAACTCTACCCACCCTGCCTTGATCGGGACGACCAATGTGGAGGTTATGGTCGAGCTGGCCGGTAGCCAGAAGCGATTGGGTTCGGTGGAGGAGTTTCTGGGCAAAGACGGGTTCGGGGCCATCCTGGAGGACTTCGACCCCGACGATGTCGACCCGCCCAAACCGGAGGATGTGGAAAGCCAGAAGCAGCTCGAGCGTGCCTGCGACGCTGTCGCCGCCGCGGAGCTGCGCCTCTCCTGTCACGAGGCGGACGACGATCAAGGGGAGAGCCAAGGCTGGCGTCTGGAACTGCGTGCAAATGATCCGATCGAGGTCGCGCCGGGCCTGCGGATCGCGGCCTGGCCCATCACTCTGCCTCGCGGCCGGAAGCTCGACTGCCGCCCCCTCCTTGGCGGCCGGGAGGTCGTCTTTGGACCAATGGCCGTGTCTTCGATCACCCGGTTCATCGCCTTCGAGATCGCCTTGGAGCAGGACGGGCCGAGTCCGCCCGCGCAAACCTTCGTTCTTCGCGTACCAGCGGAAGGGCTCCCGGTTCAGGCGCGCGATGAGGCAGTTGTCCGACAGGTCGTGCGCAACCGGGACGGATTCCTTCGCTACCTCATGTTCCTGCTCGGCGCCTTCGAAGGCTTACCCGAGATCGGAGGGGGCGGAGCCTCGTCGCTGGAAGCCGGCGGCGGGGGCGGCTTCGGAACGCTGCCGCTGCTTGAGCAGATGACGCGTGCATTCTGCCGCGATCCGTCGAGGCTCGATTCGGTGCGTCGCCTGGTCGAACATCTCCGGAAGTCGGGCGCCGGCGAGGATGACGAGGAGATCGTTCCAGCTGATTTCCTGCAGCTTTGGAGCACCTTCGAATCGGCAATGCCGGGAGGGGATCGTGGCGAACCCGCACCGTAATGCCGAAAAGGCCCTGAGCGTTCTCAAGGACTTTCAGCGCCGAACGGTAGACTACGTATTCCAGCGGATGTGGGGGGATGATCCGCCTGCGCACCGCTTCCTGGTTGCGGACGAGGTCGGGCTCGGCAAGACTCTCGTCGCTCGCGGAATCGTCGCCAAAACGCTGGAGCATCTCTGGGACCGGGTCGGACGGATCGACATCGTCTACATCTGCTCCAATGCGTCCATCGCCCGCCAGAACGTCAGCCGGCTGGATGTCGGAGGCCTTCCGCATGCGGTCCTCCCGACCCGGCTCACCCTCCTGCCCGCGCATGTCCGCCACCTTGACAGCAACAAGGTCAACTTCATCAGCTTGACCCCGGGCACATCTCTCAACACGACCAGATCCAACCGGGGCGGCATAATCGCCGAGCGCCTGGTCCTGTGGCAGATGCTGAAGCGGCTGTCCCACCCGCGCGGAGGAGCCACGCTGACCTGGACTCGGCCCGCCAAGGATGTTCCAGGCACGATGTCGACCGCGCAATCGACTCAGTTGCTGCCGAGAGTGGCTCCCTCCGTGCACCGGGACGGCCTCTACAGGCTCCTACAGTGCGGTGTGTCGGACCGGAGCTACAAAGAGCACATGCGGTGGAACCTCCCATCCGTCGACGCATCCCTCACGGACGCGTTCCTCGAGCGGCTGCTGGACGACGGCAACCTGTACAAACAGTTGGTGAGCCTCTGCGAAGGGTTTGCCCGGCGGGGCTGGGTACGTGGCCAATACCCGATGGTCGGACGACTTCGCAGCACGCTCGCCAGTGTCTGCATCGAGGCGCTCGAGCCCGACCTCATCATCCTCGATGAGTTTCAGCGGTTCCGCGACCTCCTCGACTCCAGCAGCCCAGCCGCCCGCCTCACGCGGCAAATCCTGGATTTTCAGTACGGACAGGACACGCCGGAAGCGGGACTCAGGGCCCGGGTACTCTTGTTGTCGGCCACGCCATACAAGATGCTGACCCTCTATGGCGACGAGGGAGAGGACCACTTCTCGGACTTCCTGCGGACATGCAGCTTCCTCTGTGAGAACGATCAAGATGTGATGCACGGACTGCGCACGGCCATCCGGCGTTATCGCCTTGGCCTGCTTGATGGCCAAGGTCGTATCCAGGATCTGGATGTGGCTCGACGGGATCTCGAAGCCCGCCTTCTCCGGCTCATGGTGCGCACGGAGCGCGTGCGGGTCTCGGCGAAGCGCGATGCCATGCTCGAAGAACGCGAGTCCAGACCACCCCTCACCACGGACGACATCAGACAGGCACAGGTCATCGACCGGGTAGCGGCCGCGGTCAAGGCCCAGGATCCGATCGAATACTGGAAGTCGGCACCCTACCTGCTCAACGTCATGCGCCGATACCGTCTCAAGGACCACTTCATGGACTTATGCCAGGATCCTCCCGGCGAGCTTGCTACTGCCGTGCACGACAGTGAGGCGTGGCTTCTCAAGCAAAACGCGGTCGAGCGGTATGGCCGAATCACGCCCGCCAACCCCCGCCTGCGTCAGCTTCTTGACGACACCGTGGAACGGGACCAATGGAAGTGGCTCTGGATGCCGCCCTCCCTTCCATACCTGGATCCGGGGTCGCCCTACGCCGGAGAGGTAGCCGGCTCGACCAAGTCCCTGGTCTTCTCGTCCTGGGTCGTGGTCCCCGATGCAATTGCGGCATTCTGCTCCTACGAGGCGAACCGGCGCATGCTAGCCGAGGAGCGGGACTTGCCCGGGTACTCGGAACTGCACCGTTCCAGCTCGCGTCTGCTGGACTTTCCGTTGCGCGATAGTCGCCCGGGAGCCATGAACCACATCCTGCTCCTGTACCCGAGCCCCACGCTGGCCGAGGTCGGCGACCCGCTTGGGCTGGCTCTTGAGCGCGGAGGTGGACCCGTACCGGTTGACGAGGCGCTGGAGCGCGTGAAGGAGCGGATTCGGCAGCGGTTCAGGGACATTGGTGTCGAGCTCCCTGAGGGCGGATCGGGCAAGACGGATCCGAAATGGTATTGGGTCGCCCCCGCGATGCTTGACGGAGCCTTGCATCCCAAGAGTGCCAATTGGGTCAAAGGAGTTGAGGACTGGTTGCCCCCTTCGCACGAGGGCACGGATCAGAGGGGTTTTGCACGCCACGTTGCCGAATTTCATCGAGCGATGACCGATCAGCCTGATTTAGGGACTCCACCTGATGACCTGGTCGAGATTCTGGCCATCGTAGCGCTCGCAGGGCCGGGCGTGTGCGCGCATCGAGCGCTCCGGCGAATCGCGAACCTGGATCCAGCCCATCCGAAGCTGCTATCCGGTGCAGCCCGTGCGGCCCAGGGCCTGCGCTCGACCTTCAACATGCCGGAGAGCACCGCTCTGGTCCGGGCTCTCTCACCGAAGCGCGGGACGAGGTATTGGGAGCTGGTGATCCGCCATGCGCTCGCCGGGAACCTTCAGGCCGTGCTCGACGAGTATGCACACGTCCTGGAGGAGTCACTTGGACTGATGGGCAAGCCGCCCTCGGAGGTGGTCGACGGCATCGCAGGTGAGATGTTGGAGGCGCTGTCGATCCGCACCTCTCCGGTTCGAATGGACAACATTCGCTGCGAGGGGCCCGGTTCGCCGATCGAAGTCGATCCCTTCAACCTCCGCACCCGGTTCGCGCTCCGCTTCGGCGACCTCCGGGACGAACGGGGAGAGAGCGTCCAACGCGCCGACACCGTGAGGAAGGCGTTCAACTCCCCCTTCCGGCCGTTCATCTTGGCGTCAACCTCGATCGGCCAGGAAGGGTTGGATTTCCACACCTACTGCCACGCCGTCTATCACTGGAATCTGCCCCACAATCCCGTCGATCTGGAGCAAAGGGAGGGCCGCGTACATCGCTACAAGGGGCACGCTGTGCGCAAGAACGTGGCTGAGTGCTACGGTCTTGGGGGAATCCGAACGAAGTCACGGACCGGCCCCGATCCATGGAAGGTCCTTTTCCAACAAGCAAGGGATGATCGGGCCGCTGACTCGAACGACCTGATCCCCTATTGGATCTTTGAAGAAGGGAGCGCTCGCGTGCAACGGCGCGTGCCCCTGCTCCCCTTCAGCCGGGAGGTGGATCAGCTCCGGCGCCTGGTCGGTAGCCTCGCCGTGTACCGGCTCGCCTTCGGCCAGCCCCGCCAGCAGGATCTCGTGGAATACCTGCGCAGACGGCGCGAGGACACAGGCGAACTCGATCTGGATCAGTTCAGGATTTCGTTGGAGCCGCCGGGTGGGAACGAGTGACAACCGGGTGTTCTCCACGGGGATCAAGCGGGCCTACGACAACACCTGCGCGATCAGCGGTCTCCTGATCATCAACGGCGGCGGGCGGGCCGAGGCCCAGGCCGCACACATCCGTCCCGTGCACGCCAATGGACCGGACAGCCTCCAGAATGGCGTCGCGCTGAGCTCCACATTTCACTGGATGTTCGACCGCGGCCTGATCTCGATCGACGACGACTACAGCTTAGGGGTGACTTGACGCCTCGGTCGCATAGAGACTCTTCTGGAGCGCCTGTCACTCCTTTGGCCGGTTCAACACCCGCGGGACGATGGAAGATGACAGCCAAACCTCACATAATGTAAGCCCGACTTTACATTGTATTCCTCTCCACCGCTCCCCCACCCACGCCTCTCGAAGCGCGATGTCGATACCCACCCCGGCGGCGGCAAGGCACGGCGCCTCGACTGACCTTCATCCGGGTTGCGGTCACTGACGATAGCGTCTACGCTCTTGAACCCAAACAGCCGATACGGTGCTCATCATTCCACATCCAGAGAAGTCGAATGAGTCAACTCAAGGGCCTGGAGCAACTTCGATTCATCCTCGGCAGAGTTTCTGCCGGCGACGACGATGAGCTCACTGAGATCGTCCAGGCGCGCGATGAGGTAATCGGCCGTTACCAACAGCTCTTTTCGGATGAACACCTGCCGAACCTGACCAAAGAGGAGTTCAGGAGTTTCTTGCGCTATGAGAACAACCGGCACTGGAAAGGGATTAGTCGGCACTTAGGAGCCCTCACCGAGGACATGGAGGCCTTCCGCGTGTCCCTGTTGGTTCTCTTGGATGAGTCGCGGCCTCTGCGGGAACGACTCGACGAGCTTCGCCCCACTTCTGGGGAAGCGCCGGTGCCGGGTCTAGGAGCTTGCGCCGCAGAAGCGTAGCGGACGTGACGGAAACCAGGGAAGGGCACTGGGGGATCGAAAGACTCGGGGGTGGGGGGATGGGGGATCCGAGCCGCTGACGGGGCGGGAGGGCCG
>LXNI01000596.1_pt1 | contig 40060 bp, 36 predicted proteins | sample 809091 | NCBI WGS metagenome assembly LXNI01 (sample SAMN04870527, study PRJNA318959) | sponge metagenome | biome: 01000161; feature: marine sponge reef; material: water | host: Sarcotragus foetidus | place: Greece: Milos, Mediterranean Sea | collected 2013-05-29 | depth 5-7 m
CTGACCAAGCTCAGTTGCAGCCCGGCCACTGCCCCCACGCTGGTCGGCACGCCTTGCGGCGCGGGCACCAGCTGGCCCAAGCGGCGGGGTCGGCAGGGGCCGACACGCTCGCCGTGGCGCGGGGGCGGCAAAGCGATCCGGACTTGGCGGTGCAGCGTACTGCTGCGCGAGGTCGGCACCCGCGAAGTCGTGTCCTGCTCGGTACCGGCCGGCTATGCCGGCGGCGAGGGCCAGGTCTGGTTCGTGCGCGTGCTTCCGCCACAACACGAATTGTGCCGCCGGCATATCGTGTTCAACAGGCCCTACGTCATCCGGAACTGGCCCGAAGAGGCCTTTGTCGAGTATCTGGAGCGCGAGCGCGAGCGGGTTAAGGCGCAAAGGAGACCGCCCCGGACGGATGACCCGCACGGTCATCTGATGAAGTACGGTCCGGAGCCCAACCACTGGAACGAGTACATCCTTTGCGCCTATACGGGTCATCGGCATGAGGCGATCTTTCTGACCGGCATCCCCGACATCCGGGAAAGTCTTCCCCATGCTTCGACTTACCGGTAGTCCAGCCATCTTGGACCGACAGCGAGCGGCGCCTGACGGGCCAAATCGGCATCGAAGGAGCCGAAGGCGCGCTTCATGGCGGATGCCGGGCTTGGGGAGGAATGCGCGCGCGTCGCCGTCCTTCGCTGCGCTGCGCCGTCGCGGCGACGACCGGCACGCGGCTGACCGTCGGCCTCGTGAGGGCAGCCACCCGATGGCCCGGCGCGGGCGACGGTTGCCGTGCCTGGGCGAGACCCGAATGCCGGTCAGCAAGCCGGGCGTCTTGACTTGTAGGAAGTTTATGGCAGCTGGCGATAGCGGTCCGGGTGCCGGGCCGGTGATGTTTATGCCGGTTGCGAATAAACCATGTAGAAGCGGCTGAATGGACCCACGCGTAAATCCCTATGCACCCGGCGCTGGAACGCCGCCCCCGGAGCTGGCGGGCGCGACGACGTTCTCGCCGCCGCCCGTCTCGCGGTCCAGCGCAACGAGTCCGGCCGATCGGCCCGCAGTTTCATGTTCGTGGGGCTGCGCGGGGTCGGCAAGACGGTCCTGCTGAACGAAGTCCAGGCGATGGCCGAGGAAGAGGACGCGCTGACGGACTTCATCGAGGTCGCCAACAACGAGCCGCTGTCGATAACGGTCATTGGTACTCTGCGCTCGATCCTGCTGAAGCTTGACCGCATCAAGGGTGTGAGCGAGCACGTCAAGAGGAGTCTGCGGGTTCTGAAGAGTTTCGTGGGCGCGGTGAAGGTGACGGTCGAGGGCGTCGAATTCGCCATCGACATCGACGGCGAACCGGGCGTCGCCGACAGCGGCACGTTGAGCCGCGACCTTGCCGATGTCTTCGTGGCCGCCGGCGAGGCGGCCAGGGTGCGCAACTCCTCGATCGTGATCCTGATCGACGAAATCCAGAACCTGCCGCCCGAGGAGTTCGAGGCGCTCATCATGGCCGTGCACCGCACCGATCAGAAACGGTTTCCCCTGCTTGTCGTCGGCGCGGGACTGCCGTTGCTGGTCAGGCTTTCCGGGAACGCGAAGACCTATGCCGAGCGTCTCTTCGAATATCCCGATATTGGGGCTCTGGACCCCGCCGAGGCGAGACGCGCCCTGGTTAAGCCCGCCGCGCAGGCGAATGTCGAATTCGATGACGAAGCGGTCGCCGCGGTGATCCGCGAGACCCAGGGCTATCCCTATTTCCTGCGCCAAACCGCTGCCCACAAGGCCCTGAGGAGTTGCTCCCGGTCAGCCCGGTCTCGGAGAGGGTCTAGCGAGGCTGCTCCAGACAAATCAAGGCACCCACGGGGAAAGCGAGCGGGCTGCCGAGCTTCACTCGCGTGTCGACAGCGTGGAGCGAGAGGCGATCTCGTGATCAGCGGCCTCTGTTGCCGCAGACCGAACCACGTGTTCGAATCGTCCGTTGAACCCATGGCGGTCTGCATCGGAAGCGAGACCGTAGTTCCGACCGGCAAGTCCTGCGCCGTGTTGTCCTGACTCTGGGCCCGAGACCGCTGCGAACGGCGGGATCTAGGCAGACTTGTCGGACGTGCGCAGTCGCGCTTCCAACTCGCGGATCCGTTGATTCGCCGCATCGCGCTCCCGGGACGCTTCCTCGCGTTCGCGCTCGCTGACTTCCAATGCCTCGCTGATCTCCGCATGCGTCAGCATCTCCCGCCCCAGCAGCGGATCACGGAAGCGCAGTAGCCACCGCTCCGCCCGCAACTCCAGTCCCAGCGTCTCGCTCCGGTGCCAGCCACCCGCTCGCACAGCCCGAACCCGTTGGTAGCGACCAGCCTCCAGATGCCAGCCCTCCAGACGCTCCGCGATCAGCTCGCCCAGCGGGTCGAAGCGCCAGTACTCTTGCACCCCCATCCGCTCGTACGCCGCACGCTTGCTCGTCGCGTCGCGACCGCTCGTGGACGGCGACGCCACCTCTACCACGAAGCTCGGCACCACGCCGCCCTCCTCCCAGAGCAGATACGACTTGCGCAACTCCTTGTGCGCCGCGCCCATCACCACGAACATGTCTGGCACCACCACGGCTGCGCGGTCGCCTCGGCGGTAGTACACCGCCATGCTGCCTGCCACATAGACGTCGTTCCGCGGCTTGAAATGGGTATCCAACTGGTCGCGCATGTCGATGATCGACCGGGCATGCGGGTCGGTTTCCATCAGGATCTTACCGTCGGAGTAGGGGTACTCCTCCGGTTGACCTGCAGCCGGTGCGACGATGTCATCTAGGAGTGCGCTGCGAGCTGCCATGGCTGCATGATAACAGGCGGGATTGCGGCCTTGACGGACCCGGCTCGGACATGTTGATCACGTGCCGGACCCCCGCTGCAGGCGGCCGGAGCCGAGCGTCAAGCCGCCGGGGACTTGCGTGCCCGATCGAACTTGACTCGATCGTCAAGGTTGCGCCGAGACAAGGAGACTAGTCCGCCCCGTGGCGAACGTGCCGAGGCGACATGGGATCCTGACCACAACCCGGGGGAGGGCTTTGGTGTCCTAGACACGCTGTCGCTCGGTTATCAGGAATGTTGCACAAGGGAAGGCGCGGTTAGCGCTGAGATCATGCAGTGGACGGTCCGAGAGATCGTGACCCGAATGGCGAATCGACAAATCTGATTTCGAATGTCTCACACGCGCACTGAGTCTATTCCTCTCCGCGCTGAACGGGCGGATGCGTGGTCGCGCTAGTGTCAAGGTCCGGTGGCAGCTTATGATCAATATTCGAGGGCAATACGCTTATGAGACCGTCCCGCCGAGATTGGCTACGCACGGGCATGCACGCTCTGGCAGCCCCGATCATCATGACTTCCAACGCTAGCTCCTATTCCATTGACGAGATCGAAGAGCGCTTGGCGCTCGGCTCGGGCATCGAGGGCGTGACCAAGCAGGACCTGCCCACGCCATCACTATTGCTGGACTTGGATGGGCTCGAGGCGAACTTGCGGCGCATGGCCGAGCATGCCAAGGCGGCGAGCTTGGACCTGCGACCGCACGCCAAGACGCACAAGTGCTCCGAAGTCGCCCGTCGGCAGGTCAGTCTCGGTGCGCTGGGCGTGTGCGTTGCAACCATCCGCGAAGCCGAGGCGATAGCCGCGGCTGGAATCGGGGGCTTGTTGTTGACTTCGGAAGCCGTCGGCCCGAACAAGATCCACCGCGTGGTGCGCTTGGCGGCGCAGCAGCCCGACACGATGGTCGTGATCGACAATCCCGACAACGCTGCGGAACTGGACGCGGCCGCCGCTGCGGCCAAGCTCCAGCTCCATGCACTGGTCGATATCGACCCGCTCGGCAGGCGGACCGGTATTCCACCCGGACCGGCGGCGGTGCAGCTTGCTGAAACCATTGATCGGCTGTCCAACCTACGCCTGCGCGGGGTCCACGGCTACTGCGGCGCGTCCTCGCACGTGAAGGGCTTTCGGGCGCGCAAGGAGCACTCGGAGCGCTACATGGAGCCCGTGCTCGAGAGCTTCGCAGCCATGCGCCGCAAGGGGCTGCCGGCCGAGATCATGTCTGGCGCCAGTACCGGTACCTACAACATAGATTCGGCGCTTGACGGCATGACCGAGCTCCAAGTCGGCTCCTATGCCGTGATGGATGTCGACTATCGCATCATCGGCGGCAAAGGCGGTGAGGTCTACGACGACTTCCACAACGCTCTGCATGTCCTGGCAACCGTGATCAGCAAGAACCACGATGACATCGCCACGGTCGATGCGGGACTGAAGGCGTTTGCCACCGACCGCGACTTCGGACCGGAGGTCGCCCGGCCCGCTGGACTGACCTACGCGTTTCGCGGGGACGAGCATGGTGCGCTCACGCTGGCGGATGCCGAGCAGGAAATCGTGCTGGGTGACAAGGTCGAGTTGGTCGTGCCCCACTGCGACCCGAACGTCAACCTCTACGACCGAATGTACTGCGTGCGGGGTGACGCCGTGCAGGCAGTCTGGAAGGTTGACGCCAGAGGGCATATCTGAGCGAGATGGGCAGCGTTTCACTCCCCCAGGCCGAGTTGCCGGGCATCCGGCCGTTGTTCGCGGACTTGCTCTATAGCTTCTCTCGCGTGGGCCAGTTCTACCGCCACCCGCCATCGCTTGCAGCGGCCCAGGCTGCCGCCTCGGCGGTCCGGCTAGATCCGCGCCACCGGCAAGCCTTGGTGGACGCACTGGCCGCCCAGAACCGCGATGGTGACCGCGCGACTCAATCCAGCTTGGACCGACTCGCCCAGCCTGGCGCTGTTGTAGTGGCCACGGGCCAGCAGGTGGGCCTGCTGGGCGGCCCGGCGTTCACGCTCTACAAGGCGCTCACGGCGGTGCGTTGTGCCGACGAGCTGACGCGCCGAGGAACTCCTGCTACGCCGGTGTTCTGGCTCGCGACCGAAGACCACGATCTGGCGGAGGTGAACCACGCTTGGACGTACTCGCCAACGGACGGCTCGGGCAGGATCGAGGCGCGCACCGCCGGGGCACCCGGCTCTGCCGTCGGCGCGGTCGAAATCACCGACCCTCGCCTGACCGAATTCGAGGCGTGTTGCGAGGGCTTGCCATACGCGACCGAGGCCATAGCGCTCGCCCGCAGCGCCTACAGCGACGGCGCTGGCTTCGGAGAGGGATTTCGGAGCCTGTATAGCAAGTTGCTAGAGGGAACGGGCATTTTGTTCCTCTGTCCGCTGGGGGCGGGGATTCGGCAGCTGGCCGTCCCCTTGCTGCGCAGCGCGATCCAGCGTGCCCCGGAACTGGCCGACGCGCTCATACGCAGGGGCGGCGGGCTGAAGTCTGCCGGCTATCACGAGCAGGTCTATTTCCAAGCGTCGACATCGCTGCTGATGCTCTTTGAGAGCGCGGAACGGATTGCCCTCAAGCGCAAGAACAGTTCGTTCCTGTCCGAGTCCCGGGCCTATAGCAGCGAAGATCTGGTGGCCCGGCTGGAGCATTCGCCGCTCGATGTCTCGCCGAGCGCGCTGTTGCGGCCAGTGATGCAGGATTTCTTGCTGCCCACCGCGGCGTTAATCGCGGGTCCGTCCGAAGCGGCCTATCTGGCCCAATCGTCAGTGCTATACGACAAATTGCTCGAGCGGATGCCGGCGGTGTTACCTCGGGCCACATTCTCAGTGCTTGACGAGACATCTAGGAAGCTGTTGGCGAAATATGGCTTGACCGCGGCCCAGTGCCTCGTGCCGAGGCGAGAATTCGAAAGCCTGATCGCAAATTCACTAGTGCCGCCGCCGCTGACTGACAAACTGGCGGCGAATCGCGCCGAGATCGAGGGCCAGCTCCAAGAAATCGAGTCAGCTCTGTGCGAATTCGATCCTACGCTCGCGGCAAGCTTCGGGCGGTCTAGGCGCAAGATCGAGTACCAGTTGGAGAAGGCCAGCAGCAAGGTGGCGCACGAGGCCTTGCGACGAGCCTCAACCGCGCAGCGGCACGCTGCCAGGCTTGCCGATTGGATCTATCCGAACGAGAACTTGCAGGAGCGAGTCTATTGCGTGCTCTCGCTGGTCGCAAAGTTCGGGCCCGGCTTCGTTGACGACATCCGAGCCGAGGTCGAACCGGGCAACGCCGACCACAAGGTGATCTGCCTGTAGTTGCCGGTGTCGCCCGAGTGTCTGACTAGGCTAGCTTGATAGTTCGCGCAGAGATCGCGAAACCGCTGCGGCGGTTTCCGGCGACGCCCCCAGCAACGGCAGGCGCGGAATCCCGCCATAGCAGCTGCGCAGGTCCAAGGCACACTTGAGCGCCGGCGCACCGTGCGCTCGCAACAGCCCGTCGAATTCGAGCGCCCGCGCAACCAAGTCGGCGGCGGCCTCTCGCTCCCTGGTGCGAACCGCTTCCTCAATTGACAAGGCATAGAACGGCACTGCGGCCGCCAATGCAAGCACTGCTCCGCTAGCACCGTTGGAGAGGCTTGGCACGGTCACCGCGAGGTCGCGCACGAGGATAGAGAAGTCCGGGCCGCACGTCTTTGCAGCGCTCTCGATCTGTGCCGCAGAGCCGCCCTCCACCAAGGCTCCGACAATCGCTGGGTGCGCTGCCAGCCGCTGCACGATCGCGCCAGCGCCGCGGTCCAGCCGCGCTTCAACCACCAGCGGCACGGCTGATGTGTCGGCAACGGCGCGAAAGAACAATTCCGTGGCGGCGGCTTGCGGAGCCACGGAGCTCAGATCCGGGGCCTGCAGCACGGCACATGCGCAGCCCGCTGCCGCAGCCGCCGCGACGGCCTCGCGGGCATTCGCGACGCCGCAGCCGGAAATGGCCGCCAGCACCTGCGCGTCATCACCTGCCAGGACGGCGACTCGCCGCCAGATCTTCGCCCGCTCCGAGGCCGACAGTAGCGGCCCCTCTCCCCAGCGGTCGCACACTAGGAAGCCCGACAGCTTGGTCCGGCGAAGCTGCCCGAGGTTGTGCTCGACCTTGGACCAGTAGATGTTTCCTCGATGGTCGAACGGAGTGACTAGCGGGGCGTAAATGCCACGGAACCGCATGCGCGTCAAGACCCCATTCTAACGTTGGCCAGTCGGGAGTCCTAACCGGATGATCCGTGCGCGCTTTCTGGGTGCCGGAGCAGATCTTTACTTGGATTTCGCTGATTTCACCCGCAGACGGCCTGTGGTCGTGCCATGCTGGCGACCGGTGTGCTAGCCTTCATGCAGCAAATGCTTGCCGTAGGCAGGGGGGAGGTGCCATGCGCATTCCTAAATTGATTCCAGTGATGGCCTTGGCCTTCGCCACAAGCGTAGCGCTTTCCGGGCAGGGGCAGGGAGGTGGTGGCGGTACAGGAGGTGCCAGCAGTAGCGGTAATAGCGGCAATTCCAGCGACACCCGCGGCAGTAGTGGGCAAACGCAGAGCCAAGGTAGCTACGGCAACAACAATACACGCCAGAACGATCCGTTTGGTCAGCAGCAGAGCGACCCGTTCGGCAATCAGCGGCGCCCCTTGTACCTGCACGGACGAGTGGTCACCGATGATGGCACGCCGCCAAACGAACCGGTTGTCGTGCAGCGTGCCTGCACCGGCAATACCTACCCCGAGGGCTACACCGACAGCAAGGGAAGATTCAGTTTCCAAGTGGGCGGTGACATGACAATGCTAACCAGTGATGCCAGCGTCTCGGGCGGGCGAATCGGCCAAGGTTCGATGATGAGCGGCGGGGCGTACACTTCCGACGGAATTCGCGAGGTCGGCCTAGGGCGGTTCGACCTCAGCGCGTGCGTCCTGAGGGCGGAACTTTCTGGGTTCCGCTCCGACGATATCCAACTCGGGATGTACAGCACGATGGGCAACAACGATGTCGGCATCATCGTCTTGCACCGGATCGATGGGTTGGTCGGCAACGTGGTTAGCGCACTGACTCTGCAAGCGCCGAAGCAGGCGCAGAAGGCGTATCAGAGCGGCCTGCGCGAGATGCGCAAGAAGAAGCCGAACTACAAGAAGGCGGTAGCGCAGTACGCCAAGGCAACCGGCGCGTACCCAGAATTCGCCGCCGCTTGGGCGGCAATGGGCGACGCCAAGCTGGCCTTGCAAGATGCCTCCGGCGCGAAGGAGGCGTATTCCAAGGCGGTTGACGCAGATCCCAAGTACCTCAAACCCTACGAGCCTCTGATCAGAATGGCGGTGGACCAGAGCGACTGGACGGGCTTGGAGACGTGGGGCAGCTCGTATCTCGAGCTAAATCCCAACGCTGGTAACGTTCGCTTCCTGACGGCGGTGGCTGCCCTCAACACGGGCAAACCGGAAAAGGCCGAGGAGATGGTGCTGGCGATGCAAGCCAGCGAAGACTCCTCGAAGTTTCCACAGAGCTTCCAGATCATGGGGATGATCCTCGAGCAGCGCGCGGAGTTCGAGAAAGCGGCGGGTCAGTACCGCTCCTTCATCGGCGCCTCGAATGAGCCGAATTCGCAGAACGTACAAGCTCTGAAGCGCAAACTGCACGAGTGGCAGATGCTGGGCGTCATTCAAGCTTCGGAATAGCGGCACACAAAGGCGCAACGGCGCAGCAGCGGCATGTTCGGCTGCTTCAGGTGTCGGCGCGCACCCACCCGTGCGCGGCGTTGTCAGGCTCTAATCCGCGTGCGAGATAGTTCGCCTTCATCGCGCTGAGGGCATCGGCGCGGATCGTCTTCCTCGCCTGGGCTGGGTCTACGCCGTAGATCTTGGCCGCATTGAGCCCGAAGATCTGCGTTTTGTCCTGCTTGGTGAGCTTGGCGTAGCCGAACTTCTCGCAAATCTCGTCGCTGATCTGGAAGCGCTTGAAGGCTTCGATGCACCATTGCGGCGAGCCCCACCAGATACAGTCGGTGCCCCACAGCACCCTGTCGGCCCCGTAGTGCTTGATGTTCTTGCCCATCAGGTGCATGCACATCACCGGATGGGTGACTGCCAGCGTGGCGAACGCGCTGCCGATCTCGCAGTAGACGTTGCCTAGGCCCGGATTGCGTCGCTTGATGTCCATCAGGATCTCGTGCCAGGCGAAGTCCCCCGTGCTCGGGTCGAAGAATCCCGGTTCCGAAAATGCCGGTTCCGTCGGGCCGTGCTTCAGTGCAGAGTGGTAGACCACGAACGTAAAGTCCGGGTTTTGCAGCGCGGCCCGCTCCACATCCTCGGGGTTGGCCAAGTGGCCGAAGCGGCGCGATTGCGAGGCGAAGCCCTTGTGGACGCTCACGGTGGTCTGGCCCAGTTCGCGCGCGATTTCGTAGAAGTAGGCCGTGGCGTCGTCGTCAAGTCGAAAGCCGCGTCCGGTCCGCGCCGGGTCGAAATGGCAGTACAGCTTCCAAGACGCGTTGCCGTACTGCTGCACCTCGCGGGTCATTTGCTCCTTGAGGGCCACCCGGTCTTGCCGGTCTGTGGCGGGATTCCAATAGTGGTTTGGAGCACAGTTGCTCTGTGACAGCGCGCGCTGGCCGTCGGCCATCTGGTTTATCTCGTCGCGGCGCTGGGCCATCAGCCAACTCGGCAGGACGCCTCCGCCGCGCACGAGCAGGGGGTCGACAGGCTTCCCGCTGGCGGCGTTTGCGGCGAGCGCCGCTTGTTCCTCGGTCGGGTTCTTCTCACGGCCCGGCACGCCAGAGATGACGAGCATGTCGGTCTCGGAGTCAAGCAACATCTCCTTGAAGAAGGTGTTGAAGCTGTAGGCCTCAGCGCCATCATCGAGATCGAAGCCCATGCTGCGCATGAATTCCGACTGGCGGAAGTTCAGAGCGAAACCGTTGGTGAAGTGCGCCTGCACGTCGAATACGAAGTACTCGCCGCGCGGCCACTTCTCTGCGTGGGCGGCTAGCTCGAACATCTCTTCGGCATCGACGTCCCAATAGCGCTGGCCATACGCCTCGTTGGCAGCCCAGAAGGCGGTCGCGACACCTAGCGGGCTGCGCAGGAACGCACGGCGGTCCATCCCGGTACGCTTGGCGTTCGCAGTGGCCAACTCGCCTAGGCGGTGCTCCCAATGCGCTTGGGACCGGTTCTGTGGCCGCGGCCAGATTTCCTCGTTGGACACGACCTGAGTCGGGATTGGAGAATCCACCCCCTTGGCACGGTCGCGCTGCCACTTAGGCAACCACATAGTTCGCAGTACTGTTCGAGACGGTTCGCGCTGCCCGTGATTGCGCGGACCGCGCCCGGAAATCCCGAGTCCGGTGCAAGTATCATAGTAGGTGCGGCTGGACTTCAACAAGGTCAGCAACTGACGGCATATCCGCGCCGCACCCCTCTATGCCTGCCACGATATCCGGTGTTGGCTGCTACGTGCCGCCGAAGATCCTCAGCAACAAGGATCTCGAAGAAATTGTCGATACCACCGAGGAGTGGATCCGCACGCGGACTGGGATCGACGAGCGCCACATTGCCGAACCTGGCGTGGCTACGTCGGACCTAGCCACCAAAGCGGCTTTGGAGTTGCTAGCCAAGACCGGTGTGACGGCGACTGATATCGATGCCATCATCGTCTGCACGGTTACGCCCGACATGTTCTTCCCGGCAACGGCCTGTCTGGTGCAGGATCGGATAGGAGCCAAGGGAGCGTGGGGATTCGACCTGGTGGCGGCGTGCTCGGGTCTGTTGTACGGCCTTTCCACTGCGGCGCAACTGGTGGCCTCCGGCAGCCACCAGCGGGTGTTGGTGATTGGCGCCGACACCATGTCCCGCATCATCGATTACGAGGATCGCGCGACCTGCGTGTTGTTCGGCGATGGCGCGGGTGCCTTTCTTGTCGAGCCGGCCCGTGACGGAGAGGGTGGCCTGATTGACTTCATCAACGAGGTTGACGGCTCCGGGGGCAAGTTCTTGAGGATGCCTGCCGGTGGCAGCGCCCAACCCGCGACGCACGCAACCGTCGACGCCCGCCTGCACTTCGTGCACCAAGATGGCCGGCAGGTATACCGCTACGCGGTGGGGAAAATGTACGAGTTGTGCGTCAACGTGCTCGAGCGCAACGGCTATACCGCGGACGACGTGGATCTGCTAATCCCCCACCAAGCCAACCGCCGCATCATCACGTCCGTAGCCGACCGCATGGGATTGCCCTTGGAACGGACGCTCATCAATATTGACCGCTATGGGAATACGACCGGCGGGACGATTCCGCTGGCCACTCGCGACGCGATCGAGTCGGGCAAGCTGAGGAAGGGGGACTTGGTCTTGATGGCGGCTGTCGGGGCGGGCTTCACCGCGGGCGTGTCGCTGTGGCGCTGGACGTATTAGCGCTCGGCTTCCGAGCGGGTGTGCACGACAATTCTGTGAGACTCCTGCAGCAGTTCGGTCCCCCGGTAGTCGTCGAATCGAGTGGGGATTTGAATGCTGCAAGATAGCCTGTTTTCGGCAAGATGAGGGTCAGCCGAGAGAAATTGGAGTTCCTGCCCTGGTTGGGATCGATAGCCGAGAGAACTTTCCTGCGAATTGTCTTGGGCGGCGTGTCCGAGCAGCGCGACTGCTAGCCAGCTGTGCTGGGCTGGGAATGGCCATTCGCCCGTGCCTGAGGTACCTTGCGGAACTGCTGGCGTGACCCGAATCAGGATTGGAACTCGGCCAGAAACACCCGCTCAATCGATCAGGTCGTAGTGATCGCAGTGAGTAGTAATTGCGTCGGGCTGGCCAGGCTCCGACCGTGATAAACTTCGACCTTGATTTCTCCTATCCTCTTTTCTGTGAGTTATTCGGGGTCTTGGGGGCAGGCCCGGCTTTCGGTCGAGCAGTTCGTCGATAAAGCTGCTGAACTTGGGTATCAAGGTGTCATGCTTGGTGGCAAGCGCCCACACCTGAGTCCGCTTGACTGGGACGACGCTGCTCGCACGGCCCTCCGGCGGCGCATCGACGCGGCGGGTCTTGAGCACGTCGTCGTGGCGGGCTACAACAACTTTACGGCGGATCTCGAGCACGCCGAAGTTCCGATGAGGGAAATTCAGGTTGCCTATGTGAAAGAACTGTCGCGGCTGGCTCTAGAGATTGGCGGCGACAAGGTGCGGATTTTCACCGGCTACGAGCATGCGTCGGCGGGATATCTGCCTCAATGGAACCTCGTGGTCGATTGCCTCAAGGAATGTGCTCAGAACGCCAAGGAGTTTGGGATCACGCTGGCTGTGCAGAACCACCACGACCTCGGGGCTGACTTCCGTTCGCACAAAGACCTGCTCGAAGCGGTGGGAGAGCCGAACTGCCGTGCTGGATTTGATGCATGGTCGCCGGCCCTGCACGGCGTAGACTTGGCAGAGGCCGCAAGCGCGATGGCTTCTCTGACTGTTCACACTACCGTGGCCGACTATCAGCGCCGACCGCGCTTCGTGTACGAGCCGGACGCAGTCAACTACCGGTCCGTAACGCCGTACTCTCAGGCCGTTCCGATGGGCGAAGGTTTCTTGGACTACGATGGATTCTTCACGGCGTTGCAGGCTGGTGGCTTCAATGGGACGGTGGCGTACGAGATGTGCTCGCCGCTCTTGGGAGGCGGATCGGAGGAGAATCTCGACCGGCATGCGACGAGGTTCTTGGAATACCTGAAGGCATTGCCCGCGATCTGAGCCGGGCGGGTCTGTCACCAGGGCATGGATGCCGTGTTGGGCACCTTGCCCGTAACTCGTCAGTCATACAACCGCATCCCAAGACACAAGAATCGTTAGAAGGGATATACCTTGCCTATGCCCACGTCCGACGATTGGGCCGCGCACACTTCGGGGCGACAGCGGGTTCACGAATCAAGGTCCCGGTGGCCCGTCGCGATGTGCCATGCTGAGATACCGTGATTGACCTCCTCATCCTTGCCGGATTCGTGGTGCTGATTCTCGGTAGCGGCGTGGTGGCAACCAATATCTACTGCCAGTTGGCCTATAACCGCTGCTCGGACTGCGGGGCCATGAACGCGAAGCGGCGCAGCGAGTGCCGCAAATGTTCGGCCGAGATCGCCTGATGCCGGTGCGCGAGCGGGTCTTGGCCAGAATCCCTAGTAGAATAGTAGGGATTCACGATGGACGTTTCCGTCAAAGGCGAATACGCCCTACGGGCGGTGTTCGAATTGTCTTGCCAAGGGCGGCCAGAACCGGTGAAGATCGCCAAGATCGCGGAACGGCAGAAGATCCCGCAGAAGTTCTTGGAAATGATCCTTGCCCAGCTCAAGCAAGGCGGCTACCTCGGGTCGCGCCGCGGTGTTGACGGAGGCTACTTCTTGGCACGCCCTCCCGATCAGATCACGGTTGGCGACATCCTGCGCCAGATCGATGGCCCGTTTCAGCCCGCCAAGCGTCCCTTCGCGGATGAGCCGACGGATTCCCCGTTCCCGGAAATGTGGGATCGCGTCGAGCGGGCGTTGTCGTGCGTGGTTGACCGGACGACGTTTGCGGACTTGGTAGAGCGCTGGCGGCAACGGCGTGCCAAGGGCGTTCCCAATTGGCAGATATAGGGATGGCTCGCGTTTACTCTGACAATTCCTTGGCCATCGGCGGCACTCCGCTGGTCCGCCTGCGACGCGTGGTTGGTCAGGCTAAGGCCACGGTCTTGGCCAAGATCGAGGGACGCAACCCGGCCTACTCGGTAAAGTGCCGCATCGGTGCGTCAATGATCTGGGATGCCGAGCGACGCGGTGCGCTCAAGCCAGGGATGGAGTTGGTCGAGGCCACCAGCGGCAACACGGGCATTGCCTTAGCATTCGTAGCGGCGGCGCGTGGCTATAAGCTGATGATCGCCATGCCGTCCAACTACAGCGCCGAGCGGCGCAGAGTGCTCAAGCTGCTCGGTGCCGGCTTGGAACTCACTGCGGAAGAGGATGGCATGTATGGAGCGGTCGAGCACGCGCGCGCACTGGTGCGCGATAACCCCGGGCGCTACTTGATGCTGGAGCAGTTCGAGAATCCGGCCAATCCGCGCATCCACTACGAAACGACCGGCCCCGAGATTTGGGATGACACCGATGGCGACGTTGATGTGCTCGTGGCTGGGGTCGGCACCGGCGGCACGATCAGCGGGATCTCGCGTTACTTCAAGCAGACGCGGAAGCGACCGATCCTGAGTGTGGGTGTGGAGCCCGAGTGCAGTCAGGTCATCCGGCAACACCTCTCCGACGAGCCTCTCGATCCGGGCATCACCGCCATCCAAGGAATTGGCGCAGGGTTCATTCCTAACACTCTGGATCTGGATCTGCTGGATCGCGTCGAGGCCGTGTCCGACGACGAGGCTGTCGAGTATGCACAGCGCCTTGCACGGGAGGAGGGACTGCTCAGCGGCATCTCGTGCGGGGCGGCGGTGGCTGTTGCGTGTCGTTTGGCGAGCCAGCCGGAATTTGAGGGCAAGACGATCGTGACGATTCTGCCGGATGCGGGCGAGCGCTATCTCAGCAGCGCTCTCTTCAGCGGTATTTTGTGACCTTGCAGTTGTCGTCAAGCGGGGCTTGCAGTGGATCTGATCCAGATCGAGCCTGAGCCAGTGCGCGGCCGCGCCGGACGCTTGCCGCCTTGGTTGCGCAAGCCGGCGACGGACTTTGCCGCGGTCCACGATCTGAAGGTTGAGCTCCGCCGACGCGGGCTGCACACGGTCTGCGAATCCGCGCGCTGCCCCAACATGCACGAGTGCTTCTCGCGCGGGGCAGCAACCTTCATGATCTTGGGCAACACCTGCACGCGTACCTGTGGCTTTTGTGCGGTGCCGCAAGGTATTCCGGGAGCGTTGGATCCGCGCGAGCCCGAACAGGTTGCTGAGATGGCAAGGGCCATGGACTTGCGCCAAGTCGTCATTACAAGCGTCAACCGAGACGACCTACAGGACGGTGGCTCGGCCCAGTTCGCCGACACCGTACGGGCAGTCAAGCGCGCGCTGCCCAAGGCCCGCGTCGAAGTGCTCGTGCCGGATTTCCTCGGTGATTTCGATGCCGTAGCGCGGGTCTTGGAATCGGGTTGCGACGTATTCAACCACAATATGGAGACGGTGGCCCGCCTGTACCGGCGCGTGCGTCCTCAGGCCGACTACGGCCGCTCGCTGGAAGTGCTGCGGTTTGCGCGGTCGCGCGCGCCCGCGATCCTGACAAAGTCCGGACTCATGCTTGGTCTTGGGGAATCTGAGTCAGAGGTCAGGGGCTTGCTGGGCGATTTGCGCTCAGCCGACACTGACGTGGCTACCATCGGGCAGTACCTGCAGCCGAGGCGCCGACGGCTGCCTGTCGCTGACTACATTCGTCCCGAAGTGTTTGACCGGTATCGGGATTTTGGCATGTCCATTGGATTCCGCGCTGTGTTCAGCGGACCCTTCGTCCGGAGTTCCTACATGGCCGAATCGGTGGACGCGGAGGTCACGGCGCGGCAATGAGCCGTTCCGATTGGCCGTCTCGCAATCTCTCGCTCGCGCTCGGCGCTGCAGCGTTTTCCGGCCTGCTTCAGGTACTCCTCTTTCCACGCTTTTCGTGGGATTGGCTTGCTCCCGTGTGCTTGGTGCCGCTGCTGGTGGTGCTGAAGGGGCTGTCCCTGCGGGAGAGGCTTGCCGCCGGCCTGCTCTCAGGTGCCATCTTTTGGGCCGGCACCTGCTACTGGGTCTATGCAGTCATGCGGGACTATGCGAGTATCACGCCCTCGGTCGCCGGACTGTTGTACATCGCAGCCTTTCTCGTGATGGCGGTTCAATCCGGTGCCTTCGGCGCGCTGGCCGGTGAACTCTTGCGACGGCCCTGGCCCTGGGCTGTCCCCACAGTGGCCGCGCTGTGGGTCGCGCTCGAAGGTACGTATCAGTACTTGTTCTTCACTTGGACGCAATTGGGGAACGTCGCGGTCGACTTTCCGCTACCCCAGATCCTGCGTCTTGCGCCTTGGACCGGCATCTACGGTCCCTCGCTGGTCTTCGCCTTGGCGAATGCGGCGATTGCGGTCGCGATCTTGCATCGCTCGGCTCGACCGCTGTTGGCACTTGCGCCACTGGCCGGACTGTTCCTGCTGCCGCCCCTAGCCGAACCAAGCCCGCAACGGGAAACGGTCCGGCTGGTCCAACCGAACGTCCACCCCGACCTGCTCAAGACGGGCTGGCTGGCGGAGAGCGGTACTGCTCACCTTGCCAGGATGCTTGAGATGTCCAAGGCCGCCGCCGCGGGAGAGCGGCCCTCCCTGCTGGTATGGCCCGAGTATCCGGTATCGGCGTACTACTTCGACGACGAGGCCTCGCGCGCGTTTCTGGAGCGAGTAGCACGCGAGTCTAAGGCCGCGTTCATCTTCAACACGATCTCGTTCGAGGACGGCGACCGCGCGCGGCCCCAGAACTCCAGCGTCACGCTGGGTCGGAATGGCGAGCGATTGTCCTCGTACTCCAAGATCCACTTGGTCCCCTTCGGCGAATTCGTGCCATGGCCCTTCCACCTATTCGTGGAAAAGATCACCATGCAGGCGGGTATGTTCCGGCCGGGCCAGAACATCTCTGTCGCGGTTGTGGACGGTCACGGGATCGGCACGTTCATCTGCTACGAGTCGGTCTTTGCGAACGCGATTCGCAAGTTCACGCGAGACGGTGCTGAGTTGCTCGTGAACATCTCGAACGATAGCTGGTACGGCCGCAGTGCCGCTCGCGAGCAGCACCTGTTGGTGGCACGCATGCGGGCCGTTGAGAATGGGCGTTGGATACTGCGTGCCACCAATGACGGGATTACCTCGGCCATCGATCCTTCAGGTCGCGTTGTTGCCGCTCTGCCTTCCTATGTGCAAGACACGCTTGATGTTCGATTCGCCTATCGGTCGGAGTTGACCGCCTTTGTGCGGTATGGCGAGTGGCTGTGGTGGCTCTGCCTGGTGGGCACGGCGATCAAGCTCGCACGGGACTACTCCATAGCCCGCCGGAACGGTTTGCAATAATGAAGACAACCCCTTTAGAACTATGATCCTAGACGAGCTACAGCGTGAGTTTGAAGCGGTGCGTGCCCGCGTGCAGGTAGTCCGGGGGTATCTTTGACGCCGCCGATGGTCGGCGCGAGCTGACCGAGATCGAGAAGCGGATCGCCGATCCGGCCTTCTGGACCGACACTGCCACTAGCCAGCGGGTGCTCCGCGAGCGCAAGCGCGTCGCCCGCGTGGTTGAGACCGACGAGGAGATCGCGACTGCGGTCGAAGACTTGGAGGCCTTCTTGGAGTTAGCCCAAGAGGGAGAGCCGGTCGAGGACGAATGCGAGGCAGACCTGAAAGCCCTAGCCGAGCGACTAAACAATATCGAGACCGAATCGTTGCTCAGCGGAGAGCACGATGGTTCGAACGCAATCCTCACTCTGAACGCCGGCGCCGGTGGCACAGAGGCGCAAGACTGGGCGCAGATGCTGCAGCGCATGTATTTGCGCTGGGCTGAACGCAAGCGGTTCAAGTGCGAGATCACCTATGAACAGGCTGGAGAGGAAGCCGGCATCAAGTCGGCTTCGCTAGTCATCAAGGGGGAGAACGCCTACGGATTGATCCGGTCAGAAGTGGGCGTGCATCGCTTGGTGCGGATCTCGCCGTTCGATTCCAACGCCCGGCGGCACACTTCCTTCGCATCGGTCTCGGCCTATCCGGAGATCGACGACACGATTGAGATCGAGATTCGGCCAGATGACCTGCGCATCGACACCTACCGGGCGAGCGGAGCCGGCGGCCAGCACGTGAACATGACTGACTCCGCCGTGCGCATCACGCACCTGCCGACAAACATCGTCGTCCAGTGCCAGAACGAACGTTCGCAGCACAAGAACAAGGCGACCGCCATGAAGCAGCTTCGTTCCAGGCTGTACGACCTAGAGTTGCGGAAGAAGCGTTCGGAAGCGCAGAAAATCGAAGCGGCCAAGCTGGACATCGACTTCGGCAGCCAGATTCGCAACTATGTGCTGGCACCCTATCGCTTGGTCAAGGATCTGCGCAGCCAGATGGAGATGGGCAATGTTGACCGGGTGTTGGACGGCGACTTGGATCGCTTCATGCACGCCTATCTGGTGTATGCCAAGACGGGCAGGACTGTGAACCGCGAAGCTGCCGTGCCGGCATAGCGTATCGCTCGTCGCGCCGCTTGAGGCGGTCGGGCCTCGGTCGCAATGGCCGGCGCCTAGTTCATAGGCTGGCGCTTCCAGCAAGACCATCTCGCCCAGAGGTTGCGCTCATGGACCGCAATGCGGCCAGCGGCGTTGCGAGCAGGCTGCAAGCGGTCCGAACGCGACGCATGCGCGGCCCCGCCCCGTGGCGGGGGTTGCAGTCTGGGACTTACCGACTTGTAATGTACGTATGTACCGCTCCATCTGCATAGCTCTTTTCGGCACGCTTCTCTTGGGTACGCTTCACGCGCGAGTGGTGAGCGTGGAGATCGCTAGCCGAGAATCTGTGCTGGGTGGCCAGCCGTTCGGCCTGGCCGGGCCATACGAGCGCATCACTGGCACGATCCGGTTCGCAGCCGACCCGGACAACACCGCAAACAAGATCATCACGGACATCGCACTCGCGCCCCGCAATGCCGATGGCGAAGTCGAGTACTCTTCCGAATTTTTCCTGCTGCGGCCGCAAGATCCGAGCCGTGGCAACGGCGCGCTGCTCTACGAAGTCTCAAATCGCGGTCGCAAGGGCATGGTGGGCTTCTTCAATGGAGCGGCTGGCAGCCTCGATCCCAGCGAGAAGCGGCACTTCGGCGATGGGTTCTTGCTGCAACAGGGGTTCACGCTGCTGTGGCTCGGCTGGCAGTTCGACCCGCCTAGGTCGCCCGGCCTGATACGGCTCACTACGCCGGTGGCCACACGCGACGGAGCGGCCATTCGGGGCTTGGTGCGCAGCGACTTCGTGGTCAAGGACCGACTGTTCGCGCACTCGCTCGCCGACCGCAACCACATCCCGTATAGGGTGGCTGACCCGCAGGCTGCCGAGAATCGCATGACGGTGCGTGACGCCGCCAACGGCCAACGCCAGCCGATTCCGCGCGAACGGTGGCGCTTTGCGCGCATGGAGGAGGGCAAGCCCGTGCCAGACGGCGGCTCGGTCTATCTCGAGGGCGGGTTCGAACCGGGACGCATCTATGAGGTGGTCTATGTGTCGGAAAACGCACCCCTCGTCGGCTTGGGCCCAGCCGCCGTGCGTGACGCCGTCTCGCAGCTGAAGTACGAAGGCGAGCCTTCGCTCGGGATCGCTGTGGATGCCATCGACCGCGCGATAGCCTTCGGGATCTCGCAAAGCGGGCGCTTCCTGAGGACGTTCCTGTACTACGGCTTCAACCAAGACGAGAACGGGCGCATCGCCTTTGACGGGATCATGTCTCATGTCGCCGGCGGGGGGCGGGGAAGCTTCAACCACCGCTTTGCCCAGCCATCCCGCGATGCACATCCCTATCTGAATTTCGTCTATCCGACAGACATCTATCCGTTCACCGATGTCGCGCAGCGCGATCCGGAGACCGGGCGAGAGGATGGCATCCTGACGCACGCACTTGACCGGAAGTTCTGGCCCAAGATCTTCTACACCAACTCCTCCTACGAGTACTGGGGCCGGGCAGCGTCCCTGATCCACACCGATCTCGAGGGGGCCAAGGACATCGGCCTGCTTGACAACGTTCGCGTGTTCCTCTTCGCCGGCACGCAGCACGGACCGGCTGGCTTTCCGCCAAGTGTCTCGATCGGTCAACAAAAGGCCAATCCATTGACGTTCCGGTGGCCGATGCGGGCTCTGCTGCTAGCTATGAGTGAGTGGTCTGCGGGCCGCGGTTCGCCTCCAGCCAGCCGCTACCCCTTGCTCGCAGACAAGAGCTTGGTTGCGGCCGGCGACCTCGGCTTTCCGAGCATTCCCGGCGTGAAGACCTCGGATCGCGTGCATAAGGCTTACCGAGCCGACTACGGCCCAGACTTTGTCGAACAAGGCGTGGTGACGCAGGAGCCGCCGCTGATCGGCAAAGCGTTTCCGACGCTGGTACCGGCGGTCGATGCCGATGGCAACGAGATTCCGGGAGTGCGCGTGCCAGAGCTGCAAGCCCCGCTGGCCACCTATACCGGCTGGAACCTGTTCAACGCCAAGTCCGGGCCAACCCATGAGATTTCCAGCATGGTCGGGTCGTACATCCCGTTTCCGCGCACGCTCGCCGAGCGGAAGGCGCGGAACGATCCGCGGCCGGCGATCATGGAACGATACACGGGGCGGGACGAGTATCTCGGCCTAGTGGCGCAAGCCGGCTTGGGCCTGATCGAGGATGGCTTGATGCTGCCGCGGGACTTGCCCTCTGTCATCGCCAACGCTGCCCGGCATTGGGACTATCTCATGAAGGATATCGACGCAGGTTCGGCCAGTCGCTGATCGCACGGCCTAGACCGCTACGGCGATACGGGGTCGGCCACGGTGTCAGGAGCCTGTCGGTCGGAAGCGTCAAAATCGCAGCGTGGATCGGAGCGAAATTGCGGAGAGTCCGCGGCGAGTAACTCGTAGGCGGATAGGTTAGCCTGCAACAGCCCTCGCTCGCAGTGGTGTGGCTGCTGGGTGAGGAAGTGTGCCGCCTCGTGTGCAGCTATCCGGGCCACCGCCCGTCCTAGCGCCTCCGCACTGTTCGGTTCGCCAAGGTAACGCATCAGCGATCCGTAGAAGACTTGCAACTGGGGTTCGATGCGCCCGTGCTTGCGGCGAGCCAAGCCCAATACGCCCTCCAAGCCGTTGGGCGGCTCGTCCTTGATGAGGAGCTGCATCCTGGGCTTGCCCGTGGAGCACTTGTCGAACGCCAGCCCGGCCCCTTGACTACCCATCAGGGAGCGGAACTCTCGGGTAACCGCGCCTCGAACCGGGGGAGTCAGCACTGCAGCCGTGTCGGTTACGCAGACTGTCCACGAGCTGCCGAAGGCCCACGGGGCCATCAGCAGAGCGATCAGGATGCGACCGTGCTTAACCATTCCTTAATTTTCTTAATGATACTGCAACACTCCTTTGCGAATGTCAAGCGGTCTGGAAAGTTGTTCTGGGAATGGAGCCGTCAGCAAGGGCCGTCCGCTGTATGCGGCCCGCATTTGTCGGCCACTTGTGCGTGTGTTGCTGGTTCGCGAGGGCGTGCCTGTTTGCCAGAGAGGCAGGGCCCGCGAATCCGGCGACCGTTCGGCCGCTGGGGTTGGCCACCGGCACAGGCACTGAGCGCGACCGGCTTGGCCGCCTCGGTCGAGTCTACTCCTGACGGGGTGGCTGCGCGCCGTTCAGACCGAACCCTATTCGCTGGCGAACCGGTTTCTGCGTTTCCAGACCAGCCAAATCACGCCTGTCGCAATTGCCAGCGGCGGCACCGCCAGCACGCCGATCCCGCGCTGAAGTGCCGTCAAGGCTCGATCCTTCTGCATGGCCGCGGTTTCCCGGCACATCGAGCAACCCTGCGCCGAGGCTCTCGGGGGCAATGCCACCAGCAAGACGACCGCCAAGATCACGCACGCAGGGAGTGCTAGGCGCCGCACGTTGGAGGCGGAAGATGCGGTCACGGTCTAAGGTCGACAAGCCGGAAACTGTCCGGGAAGAAGTAGCCGCACATGATCAAGATGCAGCCCACCGCCGGAATGACCACGATCAGCGCCAGCAGCTTGTTGTCAAATTGCAGATGCATGAAGGTCGACATGATCATGCCCGCCTTGACCAGTGACAGTACCAGCAGGATCCCGAGCATGATTAGCAGCCCCGCGATTTGCACGTAGGCCAGCACAACTTCGATCGCCGTGAGCACGAGCAGGCCGATCCAGATCTTGTTGAAGAGCGGCAAGTGCGCGTCTGTGTAAGGCGGGTCCTCGGGCAAGGCAAAGGCCGGTGCGGCGGTGCCGCTGGTTGCGAGTGCCGGATAGAACCTCCAAGCGAGGTAGCCGAAACAGGTCACGCCCATCAGGGCTGCAAACAGAGCCAAGAACAGGTTGTCCAAGGTCGCCGTGATAGCGCCGGAGGCGAGGAGCTGGCCGGTCGTGACAAAGCCCCAAGCGCCCAAGGCCAGGCAGAAGAGGTAGCCGATCAGGGATAGCAGCATGTCAATCTCGCTCGCTTTAGTCGACGCTCGTGGAGAGCAGGTAGATCAAGGGGAAGACAAACATCCAGACCAAGTCCACGAAGTGCCAGTAGAGCCCGGCCACCTCGACGTCCTCAGGCAGCCACTTTCCGCGGCGGTAGCCGAGCGCGACGATGCCCAGGTACGCCACGCCAGTGATGACGTGGAACATGTGCAGGCCGGTGATCAGGAAGAACGTCCCGCCGAATAGCGGAGTGCCGTATTCGTTGGCCCACGGGTACATGCCTTCGTCATGCATCAGGTGCAGCCATTCGTACCCGTGGAGCACTACGAACATCGCGCCGAAAAAGGCCGTCGCCCAGATCCACTTCACGGCCTTGCGCCGGGCGCCGTGGTGGGCGGCCGAGACCGCGTAGACCATGGTCAGGCTGCTGGTGAGCAGCACCAAGGTCATGATCGTGGAGAAGACGATCGACGGGAAGAAGTGGAACGGCGTCGGCCAGTCGTTGGCGACGCGCACGTAACTGTAGGTCAGCAACAGGGCCGAGAATGTCAACGAGTCCGAGACGATAAAAAGCCACATCCCGAGCTTCTTGTGACCGACTGCTAGCGGCGTACCACCGCCTTGCCATGTCGGTGCCGTCATAGTGGCCGCGTGTCCTTCCGACATCCGCTTACCTCCAAAACATCAGCAGTCCTAGGATGTAAATCCACAGGACATCGAGAAAATGCCAATACAGCGCAGTCGCTTCCACGACGGCGAGGCGCGTCGGCCAAGGCCGGCTGGCCCGGATTCGCACCCAGACGTAACCCATTACCGCGATGCCGCCGAGCAAGTGCAGTCCGTGGCCTGCGGTGAGCAGGTAGTAGAACGAGTTAGCCGGATTGGACGCTAGGTAAAGGCCCCGTTCAGCCAAGTCCTGCCAGCCCATTAGCTGGCCCCCCAGAAACGCTAAGCCGACACCCGCCGAGCAGTTCATCCAACGTCGCAGCCCTTCGGTGTTTCCCGCGACGGCGTCGCGGCGAGCGCGCTCGACGGTGAAGCTCGATACCAACAGGATGAGCGTGCTGACGTACAGCACCGGCGGCAGAGAAACGGGCTCCCAGTCACCCGACAGGCCCTGCCGCACGATCATCGCGCTGGTCAGGGCAGCGAAGAACATCAGGATGCCGCACATACCGATCCACACGCCGAGCTTGTAGCGCTGGACCACTCGGTCGCCGCCGGGATTGTGCCAGCCGCCTTCCTGCGACGGGGGCAGCGTGACGAAATCCCCGCCACCTGTTGTGGTGACGGGCGGCGCGTCGCTTGGACTGAGAGTCGCGGGCATCATTGTGGTTGATCAGTCGCCGGACGTCTGTGGCGAGGGCTCTCCGAACACCGCCTTGTCGTCGTTGCACTGCATTGCGAAGTCGCGTTTGGCGCCCCTCAGGCTGAAGTCGTAAGCCCCGCGGTAGACATGCGGCACCTTCCCGCCGAAGTTATCGTGCGGCGGCGGGGAGGGAATCGCCCATTCCAGCGTCGTGGCTTCCCACGGATTCTCCTCGCGGCACTCCTTGCCGGAGAAAATGCTCTTGACGAAGTTGTACAAGAACAGGAATTGTGCCAGCACGGTTAGCACTGCCGCAACGGTAATGAACATGTGCAATTCCGCGGCACCGGTAGCTCCGAGATAGTCCACGCTGGTGATCTCGGCATAGCGGCGCGGGTGCGGCAGCATTCCGAGATAGTGCATCGGGCCGAAGATCGCATAGACGCCGACAAACGTGAGCCAGAAGTGGATCTTGTTCAGCGGCTCGTTCATCATTCGGCCGAAAATCTTCGGGAACCAGAATGTGATCCCGGCGAACATGCCGAAGATCGCCGCCACGCCCATGATTAGGTGGAAATGCGCCACCACGAAGTAGGTGTCGTGGAAGTACAGGTCAATGGTCGGCTGGCCGAGAAAGATGCCGGATATCCCACCCGAGACGAACAGCGAGACGAACCCGATCGAGAACAGCATCGGCGAGGCGAAGCGGATCTTGCCGCCCCACATCGTGCCGATCCAGTTGAAGGTCTTGATGGCGGACGGCACCCCGATGCACATGGTCAGCACGGAGAACACGAATGCCGAGTAGGGGCTCATGCCGCTAACGAACATGTGGTGGCCCCAGACCACGAAGCCCAATCCGCCGATGGCGGCGATAGCGTAGACCATCGCCTTGTAGCCGAAGACCGTCTTGCGGGCGAATGTCGACAGCACGTGGGATGTGACGCCCATGCCCGGCAGGATGGCAATGTAGACCTCGGGGTGGCCGAAGAACCAGAACAGGTGCTGCCACAGGATCGGAGAGCCGCCCGAGTGGTCGATCACCTTGTCACTCACGACAAGCCCGGCCGGCACGAAGAAGCTCGTGCCCACGTTGCGGTCCATCAGCAGCAGGACGCCCGCGGCCAGCAGGACGCCGAATGCCAGCAGGCCGAGGATGGCCGTTACGAACCAAGTCCAGCACGTCAGCGGAAGCCGCATCATGGTCAGCCCCTTGGCGCGCAGGTCCAGCGTGGTCACGATAAAGTTGAGCGCTCCCAGCAGCGAGGCGATGCAAAAGACCGCGATCGACGCCAGCCACAGGTCTTGGCCTATGCCTTGGACCGTCGCTTCCGGGAGCGCGCTTAGCGGCGGGTAGGCTGTCCAGCCGCTCATCGGCGCTCCGCCTTCGACCACGAACGCCGCCATCAGCAGCAAGAACGACACGAAGGTCGTCCAGAACGAGAGCATGTTCAGGCGCGGGAAGGCCATGTCTGCGGCACCGATCTGGATCGGCAGGAAGTAATTCCCGAAGCCGCCTTGCGGTGCCGTCGTCAGCACCATGAACACCATCACAGTGCCGTGCATCGTCAGCATGGCTAGGTAGAACTCCGGCGTCATCACGCCCTCGGGCGCACCAACCGGGAAGAACTGGCCGAGCAGCGGATAGGAGCACTCCGGGCAGACTAGGCGCAGCCGCACCAGCAGGCTCAGGGCCATGCCCACGAAGACCGCTACGACCGCCAGTAGCAAGTACTGGATGCCGATCACCTTGTGATCGACCGAGAAGATGTACTTCCAGAGGAAGCTCTTCGGCTCCGGGTGCCGATGCACTTCGGTGTATTCGGCAACTTCCTTGGATGGCTGAACTTCGGTCATGACTGGCTCAAATCCTCAACGCCGCGGTTTCGGGGCTGTCAGAACAGGTACGAAGCCTGCTCGGCAATCCACGCGTCGTACTCCTCCTGGGTGACCACGTGCAGGAAACTGCGCATCTTGTAGTGTCCCAAGCCGCATAGCTCCGAGCACACGATCTCGTACTTGCCTTGCTTGGTTGCCGTGAAGCGGAGCTTGCCGACCAAGCCGGGGACGGTGTCAAGCTTGATGCGCAGTTCCGGAACGAAGAAGTTGTGCAGCACGTCCTTGGACTTGAGCACGACTTCGACTTCTTGGTTCACCGGCACCTGCATTTCGGGCACCATGATGTCGTCGGCTCCGCCGGGTGCACTTCGGTCCAAGCCAACCGGGTTGCCAGCGGCGTCGTCGATCAGCGCGATGTCGGTCGGTCCGAACTGGTTGTCCTCGCCGGCGTAGCGCATGTTCCAGACGAACTGCTGGCCGGTCACCTCCACGATGAGCCGGTCTGCGGACGGTCCCATCGACTTCTGCTCGATGAAGCGCGTCTCGGCCCAGACCGAGTAGCCGAAGAACGTGAGGCCGACGAAGATGAGCGCTGCGGCAATGGTCCAGAGAAACTCCAGCTTGTTGTTTCCGTGCGAGTCGGAGGCGGGCTTGTCGCTGGGGCGGCCGAACTGCCAGACCGTGTAGCCCAAGGCCGCCTGAGCCAGCAGGAAGATGATCCCGGTGCCGATCAGAGTAACGTTGAATGCATTATCGATCTGGTTGCCCAGCTCGGTGATCGATTCGGGCATCCACCAGGTCTGGGTGACGAATGGAAGGGCCATCGCGAAGGTAATGGCCCAGACAACGATTGCGATCAGAAGACCCATAGAAGGTTCAATCCTCGTGGTTCTTGGTGCAGGGGTACATGCGGATTCGCAGAGCGTGCATCGGGGATTGCTGCGAACCCCACTAGAAGTCCGTATTGTACCAAGCCCATTCCGGCGTGACAATCTCGGAAACTTGGCCAATCATGGGACGGCTTCCGTGCCCAGAGCGGAGGGGTGTCGAAGGCCGAAGTCGCGAGGAATGCGGAGTCTTGCGATCCGAAACCTTGACGCCTGACGCCGTCACGGCCCACCCAAGGAGGGCCTGTCCATCGGCCCGCCCAGCCCTCCAACGGTCGATCAGTGCGTTGGCCGCGCGCCCGCGGCATTGCCTTGTCAGTTCTCCCGGGCACCGCCGACGGATTGGTCGAACTTGCGCAATTCCTCGGCGATTGCCTCCGCTCCTCGCTCGCGGTACATCTGGCTCAGTCGCTGTTCCTCTGCTGAGACGGGTACGGCCTCAGCGAGCCGCGAAACTTCGAGCGCTTCGCGGCTTGGCACCCAGACCGTCCCGTCCTCCAATTGGGCGCTGCGCAAGTAGGCCAGCATCGCGCCAATGCCCGGCCCGCTCTCGTCGGCCGAGGGGCGGATCAGGTACCGACCCTCACCGGTAGTTTCTTGAGCCTGCTGGCCGACCACCCCGGTCTGCCTTGCGACGGGTGCAGACCCTACCGAATAGAGCGACCCATCGCTGCCGCGCACCAACCACCCGATGTCAAAATGGCGCACCGCCCGCCCTGCGCGACTACGCAGCAGAAACCGTGGCGCATCGGAAACCAGTCCGCTCACGCGAGCGGAGCCGGACTCGAGGACCAGCGGCGCGTCGGGCTGGTTCACGAATGCGATTTCCATCTCGCGGATTGGCGGGGCGGCCGCTACCGTGGTCGGCCCCTGGCCTGCCAGACGAACCTCGAGCCGGGGCCGAGCCGCTTGGCGGCGCAGGCTGGCCTGCATCGCCGCGGTCAAGGCTGTCTTGCCCCCGCGCCGCCACTGGGCTAGGAAGTAGGCCCGGTCGCGCCGCGCCTCCATCTCGAGCACCGTCAGCTTGCGAATCGAATCGAGCCGGTTGGGCCCGGCAGCGGCCAGCGAGGCGAACAGCACCGCATCAGGCTCGATGCGAACCGCAGGCCCTTGGCCCAGCGGCAGAGGGCGCACCAGGCGCAGGTTCAGCGGCACTTCGAAGTGCTCGTCCCGGGCCGCGTGCAAGCTCGGGACTGTCACCGTGGCGCGGCCGCCAAGTGTCTCCCGGCCGGCGGCAACGCGCAGGGCGATGGCGCGCACCGGATCCGTGCCTTGGTGGCGGAAGCGGACCGACCCGGCAAGGTGGATCACGATTGCTCCTCCGCGCATCTCGAACTCGCTAGCCGAGAAGTCGCGCGCGGCGACTTGGAGGGGCACGCCCTCCGGGATGTCAACCGCGACCTGCGGAGCCTGTGCCGGTATGGATTGGATCGTGCATGCCACCGCCATGGCTGCAAACACGAATGTGCGGTGGATTCTCAGGGGTCTCATGGCGCGTAATAGTCCGTGATCGTCAGAGTGCCTGAGCCGGAGTGAAAGGCTTGCACTCGCAAGCTGCCGGCGCTCGTCAACTGCACATCCAAGTCAGCCAGCGGACCTAGTTCCGCAGGCCCGGCCGGGCCGGGAGTGGCGGCCAGTGTGGGATCGGACTTGGAATCATTGGAATTCGGCAGCAGCAACAGAGTTGCAAGCGCAGCCACGGCCACGCCCGCCCCGAGTCCCGCTGCGGCTCTCCAGTGCCAGCGTGTCTGTCCGTCAGGAGCCGGGCGGGATTGGGCTGCGGCTACGCGTACCTTATTGCCCAGAGCGCCGAAGTCAACCTGCGGCACCGGGCGCGCCTGTGCAAGCGTGCCGCGCAACCCTGCGTATTCGTGCAGCGCAGCTTGGCAGGCCGGACAGCGGGCGAGATGCCGATTGGCCAGCCAGCGCCTCAAGCGCGACAGATCACCGCCCGCGTGCAAGGCGATGGTGCGCTCGTCGATATGGCGTCGGAAATCGCTCATTGCCCAGTTTCCTCCCGGTAGCGCTTGAACTTGACCCGTGCGTTGGCGATATGCGAACGAACCGTGGCCGTGGAGCAACCCATCACTTGCGCAACCTCGGCGGCTGGCATCTGTTCGACGTCCCGCAGCAGAAGCGCTGTGCGCTCACGCTCAGACAATTGCTTCAGCCCGCCTTCGATCCACATGCGAGTCTCGGCTCGCAACGCCTCTTGCTCGGGACTGGCCGCAGTGCCCGGCGGCGCGGCTTCGATCTCTTCAAAGACAACACGACTGCGCTTCCGCACGAAGTCTAGCGCCGTGTTCACGGCGATCCGGTTCAGCCACTGGACGGCCTTGCGATCGTCCTTGAGCTGCTCTCTTCGGCCGAGTGCCTTCAGCAGCGCGTCTTGGGTGAGGTCTTGCGCATCGGGCACGTTGCCGACAATCCGGTAGATCAACCGGAACATCCGCCGCATGTGGGCTTCAAGGGCGTCGCCGCCGGGCGCCGCCTCCGTGCCCAGTCCCGCGTCGAGGCGCTCCTGCCGTTCAACGGCCATCAGCCCCGGCCCGAAGCATGGCATGGCTGGTGTGTCCATGCGTTTGCTGGCCTCTCAACATAGGACGCTATACCCCGCCGATCCGTGCAGTGCTGCTTTGTCGGCTGCGGCGCTGCCGAAAGCGGCTGGAGAGACCCTTCAGCATGGCACCAATCACGCCGCGCTGTTCGCGACCGCAAGCGTTCGGGGACGGGTCGGTTGATGCGAGCTTCGATCTCTTCCCGGATCGGGTGCCTCGTTGGTCGACGTTCGGGCCCGAGATTCAACCGCACGGACAATGGCGGTGCCAAACAACTTCTGCACTGCAGAATCAGCACTCGGCTTTGGCGGTATGGCTACTTGGCCCGCCCTGACCTGCCCGCCAGTCCCTCGCCGATACCGGTTTACTACAGTCCCGAGATCTGTCGGGATCTAGGGCGAGCGGCGCCGAACCAAGCGGAATCGGAACCGCTTGTCTGGGCCGGCGAATGGGGATTGGACGATGTTGATGTTGTAGCTTGGAGGATCGAGTTCCAGAACGGTTCCGTGCGTCCCACCGGCAAAGTAGACGTATCCATAGGGGGATTGAGGAACTCGGCCACTTGGCCCCGCACCGGCTCGCCAGGGCTGGTTGGTTGCTTGCTTTGTTGATGCGGTTGGATGTGAATTCGACCTGAATGGACACGGGTGAGCTTTGCGGGAACACTTCAAGCACCCGGTCAGATCGAGAGGTTGAAACAAGAACTACAGAAAATGTTGCCAAAGTTTCTCTTAGGGGCCAGAATTCTACGTGCGGAGCCCTCGGACTGGTCAAAAATCCCGTTGCTTGCGACGGGTTAGCGGCTCATCGGCCCCCGTTAGGTTCCGATTAGCGATCAGGCCATCACAGGTGAATCGCGAGTCTCGCTCCGGTAATCCCGAGATGGCGATCGGTCGACCAGCACACCCTTGTCTTTCGCGTGTCCATTGCATGCAGGCCGACCGCATCGACAAGGGTTAGGTCTTGATCTGAGAATCGACGCATCAGTTTGGTCGCTGCTTCGATGTCGCGTTGGTCTATTGGGATCAGACGTAGGGCGCTGATGGATTCAACCATCGCAAGGAACTGCAGTGCCTTCGTGCGGTCATAGCGCTTCAGGAACCAGCCGTGTCCTTCTGCGATGACAAGCGGACTCGTGATCAGCCGGGGCGGGTCCGAGAACAGTCGGCAGAAGAGCGCGTGCCAAGTGTCTGATCGATCAGCAAATGCGATCAGGCCAGACGTATCCACGTACGCTTCAAGGCTTTGTGGCATAAACGATTTCGTCAACCCGCTGGCTCGAATCGGGATCTCCTGTCTCGACCATACCGGCGTAGCGCATCCACGGCTTCGAGTCGTCCGGCGGGATCATTGCGCGGAGCGAGCGACGCAGCAGCTCGGCAAACGAAATGCCTAGTCGGGCGGCTTCCTGCTTAGCTACGTTGTACTCCTCTTCGGTAAGACTGATTTGCGTCCGAATCATGATAACATTCTACAACAAAACGTTATCATCGGCGGCATCCCGTTCACCTCGTCGCGGCGCTTGAGATCGCCGCGCCCCCTGGTGTTCGGAGAGCGGGCGCCAGCCCTCGTCGTGACAGCCCTCAAGCTGTTGGTGCTCCTCAGTCGCATCCGGATCGAGAACCAAGCGCTGATTGAGGTCCACGGGGCTGGGGAGTCTGCGGTTCAAGCAAGCGCGAACGCGTGCCTTCGAGGGCAGCAGCAACCATGCGGCGACCTCGGTGGCCGGACGACGCACCGGCCGATCGAAATCCAGCTACCCGCTCTCGTTGCTTGCAGGTAGTCTAGTTGGGGCGAATGAAACCCTGTCTCCCTGGGCCGCTCCGGTTGCCTTGCCTCGACTCCCTCGACTTCAGCTTCTAGATTCAGGCTGCGTCGCAGGGCAGGATGTCCGAAAGGCAGCGCCCGGCTAAACGGGTAGGGGTCAAGTGTCGGCCGTGATGAGCATCGGGCGGGTTGCTCCCGGACACCAATGACCGCCTTGCTACACTCGGCGTTTTGGTCATGCAGATAGCGAAACGAATCGGACGCATGCGCGGCGAGGGCGCATTCGAGGTCTTGGTCCAGGCCCGGGCATTGGAGGCCACCGGCATGGACGTCGTCCACATGGAGATTGGCGAGCCCGACTTTCCGACACCTCCGAACATAGTCGCTGCCGGTCAGAAAGCCTTGGCCGACGGATACACGAAGTATGGTCCAACGCAGGGCGACCCAGAACTGCGACAGGCCATTGCCGACTACATCGCTTCGACCCGCGGCATCCCGGTGTCTGAATCGCAAGTCGTCGTCACGCCGGGGGCCAAGCCGATCCTGTTCTTCTCGATGCTGGCGCTGCTCGAGCCCGGCGACGAGGCGATGTACCCGAATCCGGGATTCCCCATGTATGAGTCTGTGATCGGTGCCAGCGGTGCCAAGCCCGTGCCATTGCCGCTCTTGGAGAGTCGCGGGTTCTCCATCGACCTGGACCGGTTCTCGAGCCTGCTCTCGGACCGCACCCGCTTGGTCATTCTCAACTCGCCCCAGAACCCGACGGGCGGCACCATCCCCCCTGAGGATCTGCAAGCCATCGCCGATATGGTCCGCGACCGCGACCTGCTCGTCCTGTCGGACGAGATCTACAACCTGATTGCGTTCGACGAGCGGCCCACGTCGATTGCTTCGCTGGACGGAATGGCGGAAAAGACGATCATCCTAGACGGATTCTCGAAGGCGTACTCGATGACTGGCTGGCGCATCGGCTACGGCGTCTTCCCTCAATGGATGGTGGACGCGGTCTGCATGCTGCAGGTCAATTCGGCTTCGCACACTGCCAGCTTCACCCAGCGCGCTGCGATCGAAGCGCTGCGCGGGCCGCAAGACAGCGTGGGGGTGATGGTGCGCGAGTTCATGCGGCGGCGCGACGTTATCGTCGCAGGCCTCAATGCGATCCCCGGGGTTCGTTGCGCGAAGCCAGGCGGGGCATTCTATGCCTTTCCGAACATCTCCGAGACGGGGATAGACGCGACCGAACTGGCGGGACGGATCCTGCAGGAAGCCGGCGTGGCCTGCTTGGCTGGCAACTCTTTCGGGTCCTATGGCGAGGGCTACTTGCGATTCAGCTATGCGGCGGCGCTTGACCGCATTGAAGTCGCGTTGGAACGCATCCGGGATCTGTTGCGCCGATCCTAGCTCAAAGAGGGTCGATCTCAGCGGCAGCGGCCTGTCATATCTGCTCTTGTGAGCGGCTGAGGGGATTGCTCCGACGCTTCGTGCGGGCTGCTACGATGTTTGCCGGCGATGGCTCGGGCCGCGGTACTCATCACCGTGACGGCGTTTGCGCTGCTAGCCTCATTTCTGGGGGCTTCTGCTCAGCCTGCGGAGGATCGCTGGGAACTGATGCGTAGGCGCATGGTACGGCAGCAGATCGAAGCCCGCGGCATACAGTCGGCGGCGGTGCTGGACGCGCTCCGCAGGGTGCCCCGCGAGCGCTTCGTTCCTTCCGATGTGCGCGAGTTCGCAACGGACGACACAGCCTTGCCCATTGGCTACGACCAGACCATCTCGCAGCCGTACATCGTAGCGTTCATGACCGAGCTGCTTGAACTCGAGCGGCACCACAAAGTGCTCGAAATCGGCACAGGTTCGGGCTACCAGACTGCGGTCTTGGCGAGCCTGTCCGATTCTGTTCACAGCATCGAGATCGTGCCGGAACTCGCAGCCCGGGCCGCCCGCGACCTAGCAGAACTTGGATATTTGCATGCCAGTGTCCAGCAGGGCGATGGTTACCAAGGCTGGCCCGAGCTCGCCCCGTTCGACCGGATTATCGTGACGGCGGCACCTCGGAAAATCCCAACAGCCCTGATCGAGCAGCTGGCGGCGGACGGACGGATGGTTGTGCCGGTCGGCCCAACCTACGGCACGCAATCCTTGACCTTGATGACCAAGGATGCGCGAGGCAAGTTGCGTCGACAGCGGCGGCTTGCAGTGCGATTCGTGCCGATGGTTCGTGCCACAGACAGGAACTGACTGCCAAGCCACTCTCAGGCGGTGCCGCCAAAGCCGGGCGGCGGACTCGGCGGCGGGGGCTTGTGCGTGCGAGCCTTACGCGCGGCCAAGCCTATGCCCAGCAAGACTGCGCAGAAGCCCGCCACCAGCCGGGCGGGCAGCGGCTCGCCGAAATAGGCCGAGCTGAGGGCCACCCCGCTGATCGGAGTGATGAACGAGAACGCGATCACCGTGCCGGGAGTGTGCCTGCGGATCAGGTAGACCCAGACGAGCTGGCCGGCTCCTCCGACAACTAGCCCTTGGAAGAGCAGAGCCGCCCAAGTCCGCCAGTCGTGGTCTGCCCGCGGCATGTAGTCGGGAATGGCCTGCCAACCCAGCAAGAAGATTGGCAGTGCTCCCACCAACGGCCAGAAAACCGCCTTTACGTAGTCGATACGCAGCACAAGCTGGCGGGTGTAGACCATGCGGACCGCCAGCAGCGTCGCTGCTGTCAGCACGAGCGCGTTGCCGAGCAGGGGATGGGGGGCTAGAGGGCTCTCGGTGCGCGCCGTCAGTACCCATGCCACTCCGCAGAACGCTATCGCGAGTCCGCTCGCGCGGCGGAGGCTGAGGCGGTCCTCGGGCACCACCAAGGCCGAGATCAGGTTTGTAGTGATGGGGTAGGTGTTGAACAGGATCGCCAGCAGCACGGGAGAGGTGAAGTCCGCTCCGGTTTGGTTGGCGCTGATCTGTACTGCGAAGATCACGCTGAGCAGTGCGAGTGGGATTAACTCTCCCCGCCGCGGCTTGAGGCTAATCCCTTGGATTGCCGCAAAGCCCCCAATGCCCGCGCTGGCGATGGCGACACGCAGGAATGCCCCCAGCAACGGGGGCATCGAGAAGAGCACGACCTTGATCGCGACTGGGTTCAAGCCTCGAATCGTGGCGATCGATATGCAGGCGAAGATGGAGGCCAGCCCCAGTGGCTGCGAGCTCTTGAAATGCTTGGCTGCCATTTCGCGCCGGTTCGACCGGCGATCGACAATTCCGTCTGCTGCCGCCCCGCCGGTAACGCGTCAGCGGCCCGGCAGACTGCCTACGTGCGTCCCCAAAGGTCGCGCAGGAAACTTGTGCCGTCGATGGCGATGTCGTCCATCGAAGCGGCCAGATCGCGCCAGATCGCCGTCGCAGCTGACAACTCGGGGATGTGTGCGTTGAACGACTCGATGGTCAGCCAGCGGTCGTAGCCGAGTTCCTTGATCGCCTGCAGGACGCCGGGCCAGTCAACATGTCCCGATCCGGGCGTGCCGCGGTCATTCTCGCAAGTGTGGACGTGCATTAGATGCTTACCGCAGGTGCGGTAGGCGTCGCCCAGATCCTTGTCCTCGATGTTCTGGTGGAACGTATCCAGCAGGATGCCGATGCGCTCGCAATTGATCTCGTCGACGAAGCGGTAGGCGTCGGCCGCTGTGTTGAGGAAATACGTCTCGAAGCGATTCAGCGGCTCGACCGCCATAGTCACGTTCGCGTCGGCGAGGTCCTCGGCCAAGGCTTGGTGGAACTCCACGCCCCACTTCCACTCGTCCTCGGTACGGCGGCGCCCGGGCAAGTAGCCCACCGGCGAATGAGTCGGTCCCGCGACTTGGTCCGCGCCCGCTTCGGCCGCGGTGCGGATCACGGCTTTCCAATGCTCGACAGTATTGGCGCGCACCGTCGCGTCGTCGCTGATCGGGTTCATGCCCTCCGGGTTGACCGAGCAAAAGTGGACGTTGAGGCCGTGTTCCGAGCAGGTCTTGCGTACGGCCGCGGTGTCGAGTTCGGAGGGCACGAAGACCGGAATCTCGATCCCGTCGACCCCGACCTCCTTCAGCGCGTCAATGGGGTACTTGTCGGGCTCGAACGAGCCGGACCAGATGAGCGTGTTGACTCCGAATTTCATGGCTGGGCAATACTCCTACCGGCGTGAGCCGCCATTATCTCAGACTGTGGCTGCCATCCTTGGGTGCCCAGCTGCGGGAAGACACCACGCCGCCGTTGAGGCCCAGAGCCGACAGCCCGCCAAAGAAGCGCGCGTGTTCGACCTTCATGCACTGGTCCATGACGACTTCAAGGCCCGCTTCGCGGGCACGCTGTGCCGCTTCCTCGTGCACGATGTCGAACTGCATCCAGATGACCTTGGCCCCGATCTGGATCGCTTCATCCACGATGGCAGGGACGAATCGTGGCGGACGGAAGATGTCCACCACATCTACCGGTCGCGGGATCGCGCTCAGGCTGGGGAAGCACCCCCTTCCCAGCACGGTCTTGGCACGCGGGTTGACGGGCACGATGTCATAGCCGCGGTTAGCGAGATAGACCGCCACGAAATGACTTGGCCGCAAGGGGTTGGCCGAGACGCCGACCAAGGCGACACGGCGATAGCGGCGCAGGATTGCGAGGCGTTGTTGCGGCCCTGCCGAGAAGGCGTTCCAAGAGCGGCCTTCTTTCGCCCCCACGCTGCCGCCTGCCAGACTGCACACGAGGTTCGACATGCGATCATCCCGCGCATCGGTCGCGGTGCAGCAATCGTAGCACCTGCGGACCGTGGCAAGCTCCGGCCTCAGAGCACGCGGCGCTTGTTCCCGTCGCGCAGCGTCACCTTCTGCTTGTCGAAGTGCTCCAGCAATGGAATGGCGTACTTGCGGCTGATGTTGGCGAGGGCCTTGAACTCACCGACATCTACGAGTTGGCCCCGCAGCGGAGCCAGCCGAGCCAGCAATCCATTGACCGCATCGCTGTGGAACACCAGTTCCGCGTTGATTCGCACCAAGACGCCTTCCCGCAACAGCGCCGCTAGAATACGCCGAGCGCGGCCGCTGTCGATCGGGAGCGTAGGCAGCAGGTCCTTCAGCAGTGGGACCTGCAGTCCGGCCTGCTCAAAGACGGCTAGGAGTTGCTGCTTGGCTTCGCGCTCGTCACCGCCCAAACGGATCTCGTGATCTGCCGCCTTGACCAGATCGCCGTCCAGCTCCACCATTTGGGCCGCTTCGAGACGTTGCAAGATGTGATCCGCGAAGAACTCCGGCGCATCTCCGAACTGTTTACTGCGCAGCGCCTCAACCGGGATGCCCGATTCCAGCGGGTTGGCCGTGTGAAACTCCGTCAGCGCGATTAGCAGGCGGTCGGCGGCTGCCTGCGCGTGTTTTTCTGCACAGACCCACAGCGGCTTGTCGCGGAGAACTCGGACCTCCTTGTTGGCGAGTGCGACGGAGCGCCAAGCCGATTCCCGACGGCCCGTGATCGCGGTCAGGTCTGCACCGGACATGCCGAATCCCCGCTCCGCGCACAGCGCTTCCAAGATCGCGGCCGGATTCTCGTCGCGAAGGGCCTCCAGCGCTGGGCGCCAAGCTTGCTTCCTGCGGTGTCGGACGGCTTGCGGTTGCAACACCGTGCCGCCCGCGATCGTGGTCAGGGGGGAGAATTGCCTCAGGATGAATCGGTCGCCCGAGACCGCCACCAGCGGATGGTCCAAGCGAAGTTGGACGAAGGCCGACTCACCCGGCTTAAGGCTGGATCGGCGACCGGCGGCATCGAGCAGGTAGGCGCGTCCCACGGTCTCGGCGGTACCGAGATGCACGTGGACTGGAGCTGCGTGCTTGAGCGGCTTGGCCGAGGGCAGCAGTTCGATGCGGGCGTCGAACTGCACAGTAGGCGCGAAGGCGTTAGGTTCGGCGAGGCACATGCCGCGCTCCAAGTCGGCCTTGGCGATGCCACCTAGATTGATCGCGGTTCGCTGCCCCGCCCGTGCCAGGTCGACGGACTCGCCATGCACCTCTAAGTTGCGGACACGGGCCTGGTGCCTGCCCGGCAAGATCTCGACTGGAGCTTCGACCCGGAGCTGGCCGCTGGCTAGCGTTCCGGTTACCACCGTGCCAAAGCCCTTCATGGTGAAGACGCGATCCACGGGCAGGCGGAGCAGCTCGCTGTCGTCGCGCTCCTCGACGTCGCGGGCCACTCCGCGCAGGGCTTGGCACAACTCCGCTGTGCCCGCGCCGGTTACGCTGCTAACCGGGATCATGGGCGCGCCATCGAGGAACGAGCCCGACACGAACTCCTCGACTTCCAACTTGACGAGTTCGAGAATTTCCTCGTCTACCGCATCGGCCTTTGTTAGGGCGATCAGGCCGTGCGGGATCCCTAGCAGGCGGCAGATCTCGAAGTGCTCGCGGGTCTGTGGCATCACAGACTCGTCTGCGGCCACCACCAACAGGACGATGTCGATCCCGCCAACCCCTGCCAGCATATTCTTGACGAAGCGCTCATGGCCTGGCACGTCCACGAATCCGATGCGCAGATCGTCGCCCAGATCCAGGCTGGCGAAGCCGAGATCAATGGTGATGCCGCGCCGCTTCTCTTCTTCCCAGCGGTCGGTGTCCGTTCCGGTCAGGGCACGGACCAGCGAGGTCTTGCCGTGGTCGATGTGACCGCTGGTTCCGACGATGACGTTTTGCCTGACGCTAGCCATTGAGGCGCTTGCTCCAATGTACCGTGCAGATCTGCTCGCCTACCCTTGCACCGCTGGTTGGGTCAGAATGAATGCAGCCCGCGTCCCATGCTCGTGCGCGTCATATGTTCGTCCCTGCTTGTCGCGGCAGCCGCCGCGCAGCCGTTGGAGATTGTGAACCTCCACGGCGGGATCAGCGTGGAGGTCGTCCTCGGAAGCGGAGTCCAGATGTGGCGCTCCGGGTCTGCATCGCGTGAAGGGCAGGGCATTGCCGTCAGCCGGTCTCCGGTCCGGGTGTTGGCGGAGGCCTTGGCCCCTGAAGGGGAGAGCCCGGATATCGAAGTGCGCCTGCCCTTGGGACTGCCGTTCACGGTCAGGACCGATGCAGGGGACATCAGCTTGGTGGGGATGGTCAAGCGCGCCGCCGTGCAGTCGGCGCGGGGCTCGCTCTCGCTGACCGTCCCGCTGGAGGTGACGATCCTGAACCTGGAGTCCAGCCAGCGTCCGGGAGTGGTTGACACCCCACCAGATCGCATGTTGCCGGTGCTCTCCTTTCCCATCGGGCCGAACCTGCGGGTCTGGAAACTGCTCAAGAAGGGTCGCTCGCAAGACCTGTCCTATGGCAGCGTCGATGCACAACTCCATGCGCCCACGGTCTTGCGCGTGCGCGATTGGGTGATTCCCAAAGGCTGGCCGCTCAGGCCGCACACCACATCGAAGGCGGTGGTGGACCGATTGGAGGCCCAGTCCCGGCGCCGCCAAGGGGGCCGGCCAGCGGCAACTAGGGCCAGGCGGTCCGTTCCCTCAAGTTCCGGCCAATTCGGTGGGCAAAGCGGTGAATCTCTCTTCCGCTCCGAGGTTCGCATGGTCAGCATGAGCGTCGCTGTCAGCGACAGTGGCGGGCGTCCCATGCTGGACTTGGGCAAAGATGACTTCATCGTCGAAGAGAGGGGGCGGAGACAGGAAATCCGGGTGGCCGACCCGGAAGAGTCGCCCTTCAACCTAGCCGTGCTGCTGGACCTTAGCGGCAGCACGGCGACGGACTTGGACCATATGCGTCAGGCGACGCGGCGTCTGATCGAGTTGGCCCGGCCGAACGACAGGGTGGCTCTATACGCGATGACGGAGGGCATGTTCAATCGGCTCACCCCCCTGACTTCGGATCGAGGTGCGCTCACCCAGCGTCTCAGGAGGCTGCCGTATCCGATTGGCGGATCTCCCTTGTGGGACACGATCGTGCTGGCTTACGACGACGAACTGGCCGCGCTGTCTGGAGAGCGAAACGCTCTGGTTGTGATCAGCGACGGCATCGACAATCGCATCAGCGGCCATAACGCTCCGTCCATGATGCCGGCTTCGCGCCTGATCAAGGCGGCGGGCGAGATGGACACTCGGATCTATCCGATTTTCTTGCTATCGGGCGAGCGCTTCGGACGGAATTGGTCCACCAAGGCGCGCAAGCGCATGGAATCCCTGGCGCAAGAAACCGGCGGCAGACTGTTCACGGCTCGCTCCGTGGCGGACATCGAGCCAGTCCTGCCCCACTTGGCCCGCGAGCTGCGCAGCGTGTACGAGATTGCCTACTATCCGGCGGACCAAGAGTTCGACGGAAGCTGGCGGCGCGTGACGATCAAAGTCGACGCGCCGGGTGCGCAAGTCCGAGCGCGGCCGGGGTACTTTGCCGAATAGGGCTGGGACAGAGCGACAGGGCTCGCGCTCGGCTATGCAGGCCAATGCTGTACGGAAACACCGGATTTAGTAGTACGGGCACCCTATACCTGAGGATCCGAACCGGCTGAGTGCGGGCCGCAGGATCAGTCGAAATGCGGATGAGGTCAGTCAATCGGTTCACCCCGCCTGTGTGACGGCCGACGCCGGAGGACTCCGGGCGGCATGGTGTGTAGTAAACGCAGCTGCCTTGGATCTGAAGTTGCAGGCAGGAACTCGGTACAGCTCTGCCATGGAAGAGCCTCTGGAAGTAGTTTCAAGGCATGCTAATATTTGCTTGGGGATGGACCGAGCGAGCCAAGAGACCGCACGGCTGGTGTGGAACGATATGGTAGGCAATGACCGGATGAGCCGGTATTACGGCTATCTGATTGCACGCCAAAAGCGATCCAACAGAATCCTGAGGTGGATTGCTGCAGTCTTATCGTCCGGTGCGGTCGTTGCGTTCCTCTTCAAGGAGGATCTAGGTTTCTGGGTGCCGGTTGCATTCGTCGTCGCGGCTGGACTCAATATCTGGCTTGCCGAGACTAAGACGACTGACTCGATTGCATATTGTCTCGACATCTACCGGCAACTGGATCGCTTGAGTGTGGAATGGAGCGATCTGTGGGCTGATGTCTATCAGGAAAAAGATTCTGTGGTCAGGGAGCGCTGGAAGGATCTGGCAGAGCGAACCTCTTCAGCGATAGCCGAGGCACCATCGAAGGTTGGCCTCGTCGAGAAACTCGCTGCCCGTAGCCAGGAAGAGAGTTACAAGTATTGGACTGAGGTTCATGCCCAGCACGCCGAAGCCTAGTCGCAAACCGGACATCATCAAGCAAGACGTCATCCGGAAAGCGAACGAGTGGCCCACTCCGACCAAGCCGCCACCCCCGCCTCCCCCACCGCCGAAACGCGACAAGTAGGAGCGGATTGTCGCCCGCGATTATGCTGAGGAGCAATCCAAGACACCGGAGACCCCAATGAGGAGTGCCCCATCGGCACCATCCGGTCATCGCGTGAACGGTCCGCACGGAGACCTCGGCACTTTCCGCAATGCGATCCTTGCGGAGAACGGCTTCGGGCAGAGTCTCGATCTCGAAGTGCTAGCGTAGTGCGCCGCGGCACCCTGCTCCTGAGAGAGAACTTCGGGCGGCCCCCAGTTGAAGAGGTACACAACGGAAGCTCGAATCGCAAAGTGTCAGACTGGGAGCACAGAATCAGACTTCGGCACACCGTTCGATCTAAGTTGTCGTGTGAGCCTTTTGCAAAATTCCAACTGGCGTGCCACAAGCGAGTGCAGAACGTGAGGCTCATGCCGTGATTGATTAGAAGCTGCAATAGAGCGGGCAGAAACAATAAGAAATTCTCATAATTGAG
>LXNI01000597.1_pt1 | contig 40048 bp, 33 predicted proteins | sample 809091 | NCBI WGS metagenome assembly LXNI01 (sample SAMN04870527, study PRJNA318959) | sponge metagenome | biome: 01000161; feature: marine sponge reef; material: water | host: Sarcotragus foetidus | place: Greece: Milos, Mediterranean Sea | collected 2013-05-29 | depth 5-7 m
AGAGAGATGGGAGCGTCTGGATATTCCCGGTCAAAGCGCGGCGTCCGTTACTCCGGTCATCGGCGTTCATCCGGGCGGTCGTTTGGCCTTGGGAGCCCGGATATCGTTCTGAGCCCCAAGGCCCAGACCTTCCGAGCGGCGTCTACTTCTACAGGATACAGGCAGGCGATTTCCACAGTACGTACCGTATGACGCTACTCAAGTAATCGAAGAGATCCCATGACGAGAAAGCCTCCTTTTTGTCACCACCTTATTTCGTATGATCGCCGCTTGCCCGGAATAATAGTTGCTGTAGCTGTTATGCTTCTACCAACAGTTTCAGCAGGAGCTCAGGATGTGCCGGAAGAAAAAAAGAACGAACGTACTGTCCGGGTGGGGATTTATTTTTCTGGCGAAGGCGCTGAAAGGTGGCGCAAGCTATTTTTCGAGCCGCCGACCGCAAGGTGAAACCCAACCTGTCAAGTTAACCATATAATTCCCTAGCACCTTGCATCATCCTAATCTTTCTGTCTATCTCTGATGAAGATAATTCGAATTCTTTTGACCGTGCTTCCCGTAATTCTTCTCTTTACGGCCCCATTACGCGCTCAACAGACCTCTCTTCCTCCGAAAGAAGAGAAAAAAAGAGGAGAGATAGGAGCAGGGGTACATCTTTCCATTAGTAGTTTTATATACGCTTTTAAAAGCGTGTCATTTGACCCTGATCCTCTGCCTGTCCCTCAGGGCGGCGCTAACGTCCGGTACAATGGCTACCAGGGAATCGTTGAATATACACGCGATGCTAACGAGTCTCTTCTTCGCGTAACAGCCCGTTACAATTTTGAAATGAATAAACAAACCACTTTCAAAGCCAGAGAATACGTATACGGCGGAATCGACCTGTGGTATTTTAGCAGAAGCGAGAGAGAACTCTCCAGAAATGAGAATCATTATTTTAAAAGGAGCGCGGAAGAGACCTCTATCTATGAGAATAATTCTCCGATGAATCGCCCCTCCGGGCAGTCAACAACCCTGGGGTTTAATGGAGGTTTGGGGATAGAGCTGCGTTTCTGGCATCTTGGTTTATTCATTGAGGCGGGAATCGCCGTAGCTCTCTGTTCTGAAAGCTATCAGGACTTTATATGCGGCGGAGCTCATACTTCCAGAACCAAAGGTGGATTTGGCGACTATAGATTGGGACTCAACACCCACTTCTAAATCGGCATCTTGATTCTGAAAAATCAGAGTTGGTCCGTGTTGATTGGACAGATTTCGGCGGAATTTAAGGTGTAATGTTGCGACCTTGTTCCGACGCAATCAACCAGACAAAACCCATGTCAAGACGCACACGCAGAACCCATAGTCCTTCGTCCGAGGCGAAGGTAGCCCTTGCCGCCGTGAGCGGCGACAGCACGCTGGCCGAACTCGCAGAACGCTTCGAGGTGCACCCTCAAACAGGAAGAAGTCTACCGGCGTGCGTACGAGACCGCAAGCGAGGCCAGGAAGGGGATCGCCGGGCTACCTGCACTACTTCAACGAAGAGCGCCCGCACCAGGACCTTGACAATAGAACGCCTGACGACGTATTCTACAAAGGGAAACCGCTGCTCAAGGCGGCATAACCCGACGTAGCACTACACTTAAAAACGCCGGGAAAACCGCCCGGATCTTACGGCCCATTTTTCTGAACAAAACCCCGTTTATCAAATTAAATACATAACCCCTTTTATTTGCACCAGCGAAAGCCATGAAAACACTCCCAAACATAAAACGCTATGTAACCCACTCGATTATAGCAATCTCGTCCCTGATTTGTTTTCCGGCAAATTCGCAAAATAGCAATAATACGGCGCTTCACGATACCACTGCTGTTTTCCCGCAAGATCGGGCTTTCACACAAGATCAAGCTGAATTGTTGCTTCAGGCTTTTGAAGTCAAGATGCAAGCATTCGAGGCGTTTGCCCAGGCTTCGGAAACGGCTGCGTTGGCCGTGGATGCATGGGTACGGGCTGGAGGCTCTTGTGTCCAGAATTCTGAAGATTGCAACGGACACGCCATGTATTACCAGAAAACGGTAGCTGATTTCAGGAGAGATGCGCAAGCTACACGGTACTTCGTGCAAATTATGCAAAACAATCCAACCCAATTAACGGATGATTTATTTCTGTCTATATCTCCATCAATAAAAGAACAGGACGCACGCGAGCAAGCCGATAATGCCAAAATAAACGAAGAGGGTTTTAAAGACGGAGCGAACAAGGCCCGACGGGCCGCAGGAAGCGCCCAGGCCACACAATCAGGCGCAAACGCTTACAGGTGGACGGTGGCCGCCAATGCGCATGACCGCGCTTCTGAAGCTTGGGCAGAAGCCGTCGCCGTATGGACATTGTCCGCCAAAGCATGGAAACGTTTAGGGGAATCCGAGCCCCCCGCCTCGCTGGACATCGATGCTCCTGTGATTGCCCTGCCCAGCCCCCCACCACTGGCTGCCCTGCCCATCGCCCCTGTGGCTGTGCTGCCCCCTCCTCCGCAGGAGGAAGAGAACTACGCGCCCGAGATATTCGTAATTAAGGAGAAGATGCCTGAATTGATCGGGGGTATGCGTTCTATTCTAACCAAATTGGAATACCCTGCGTCCTGCCGCAGGGCCCGCGTGCAAGGACGCGTATTTATGCAATTCGTCGTCAACGAACAGGGCAACGTGCAAGATGTGGTTGTCACTCGGGGCATTGGCTCCGGATGCGACGAGGCAGCCGTCCGCGCCGTGAGCGCGGCCAGGTTCAAACCCGGCCAGCAGGGGGGAAAGCCTGTCAAGGTGCTGATGTCGCTGCCGATTTCCTTCTATCTGAAATAAACGCCGCGAGCGAGCGGCGTACGATCGACCCAAAGGCCCCCATTCTCCTATGAACCGCTTCCAGGAATTACAGGAATTGTTGAGCAGCCTCGAGAGCGATCTCGCCAAATTCTACGAGAAAGGCAACAAGACCGCAGGGATACGAGCGCGCAAGGGACTGCAGGCGCTGAGGCGTCTGGCGCAGGATATCCGCATGGATATTCTGGAACGAAAGAGCCGCAAGTAATTAGGGAGAGGCTGGCATGTCCGATGCACTGAGGAACTCGCTGGACGCTCTGAACGCACTTCCCGTTTCGGCGGACGCGGAGCGGTTTCTTGAACCGGACGAGGCGGCGGACCGGATACGACGGCTGGCGGCGCGCCACCCGGACATAGCGCAATGCGTTCGCATCGGCGAGAGCGAGGAAGGCCGTCCGATCGACGGAATCGTGCTGGGAAGAGGAAACCGGCGTGTCAGTTTGCTTGCGGGCAATCATGCCGACGAGCCGGTGGGTCCGGACTTTCTGAGGCGATTCGTAACGGTTGCGCTGAACCGTCCGGACGAATACGGCGCGCTCCTGGACGCCTTCCGATTTTTTGTGGTTCCCCACACAAATCCAGACGGAGCGTTCCGAAACCGCGCATGGCGGCAGGCCTGGGAAGATGACGCGGGGGGTATTGTCACGGAGTATTTGCGTCATGCGGTGCGGGAGCCTCCGGGGCGGGACGTGGAGTTCGGTTTTCCGGATATGCGCCCGGAGAACAGGGCGGTCGCTGCGTGGCTTCGGGAGCACGGCCCTTTCGTATTGCACGGAAGCCTGCACGGCATGGGCATCAGCGCCGGAGCGCTTCTGCTCATCGAAAAGAGTTGGGGGTATCGCGCGGCCCTCCTGCAGGAACGTTTTCGGCAGGCCGCCCGGGCCGAGGACTTGCCCCTCTATGACCGCAACCGGCAAGGGGAGAAAGGATTTTTCTACCTTGCCCCCGGTTTCTGGACGACGCCGGAAGGAAGCGCCATGCGGGCGTTTTTCGAGGCGCGGGACGACAAGGAGACGGCTGCGCTTTTTCGAAGCAGTTCCATGGAATACGTACGGAGCCTTGGCGGCGACCCCCTGTGTTACGTCACGGAACTGCCTCTTTTTCTGGTTGGGGACATGCCGCCGGGGAGCGGGTCTCAACAGGTCATTGCAAAACTTCGTCTTCGGATTGCGCAGGGGGAGGATATCGACGAGGATATAGAGCGGTTGCGCCTTCGCACGCTGCCGCTTGCGGCGGCGCTTCGGATGCACCTGCGCACGTTGTCCGCCGCGCTGGAACAGGTCGTGGCCGGGGAAGGCTGAAGGCGCTACTCACGCGCTGCCGAAGAGCCACTGCACCAGATAGACCGCAAAGATCATGGCGAAAATGTCGGCGGTCAGCCCGGCGGGTACGGCGTGACGGGTTTTCTTGACATTGACGGCCCCGAAATACACGGCAATGATGTAGAACGTGGTTTCAGTGGAGCCGAACATGACGCCCGCCATCTTGACCAGAATCGAATCCTCCCCGAATACGGTGACCATCTCGGCGACCACGGCGGCGGAGCCGGAGCCGGTCAGCGGGCGGATGATCGCCATGGGTAGCATTTCAGGCGGGAAACCCAGCGCTCCAAGCACCGGCTCGAGGGTCTCCACAAGAAAATCCATCGCGCCGGAGGCCCGGAACATGCCGATGGCGAAGAGAATCGCGACCAGATAGGGGATGATCATAACCGCCACCCGGAATCCTTCCTTTGCGCCCTCCACGAATTCCTCGTATACCTTTACTCCCCGGATGAGGCCGTAGAGCGGCAGCCCCACGATCATGAGCGGCAGCACGAAGATGGCGAAATAATCGATGAAGATGCGGAACCAGCTCATTGCGGCGCCTCCCCGGTTTCGGCACTATCGCCGGGATCGGCGTTCGGGTCGCTTCGTTTCCAGAGCGGCACGCGTTCGAGGAACCAGGTGGTTCCGATAGCAACGATGAGCGAGGCTCCGGTGACGGCGATGATGGGAAAGATCAGTTCGTTCACCTGAAGCCCTATGACCGCCACAAGCAACGCCGGCGGGACCAGTTGTACGCTGGCCGTATTCATCGCAAGCAGCATGACCATGGGGTTTGTGGCCGTATTCTTGACGGGGTTCAGCGTTTGCAGTTCTTCCATGGCCTTGATGCCGAGCGGCGTGGCGGCGTTGCCGAGGCCCAGTACGTTGGCGGAAAGGTTCAGCACGATCATCGCAAAGGCCGGATGCCCTTCCGGAATACCGGGAAAGAGCGGGCGCAGGAGCGGCTCGACGATGCGGGACATCTGACGAATGAGTCCCCCTGCCTCGGCGATTTTCAGCAATCCGAGGAAAAGCGCAAGCACTCCGATAAGACCGATCGCAATCTGCACGGCGGTGTTCGCAAAATCGAAAGCGGCCTCGGCAATGTCCTGCAGGTGCGGAAAACGCACGGGTTCAAACCGGACCGCCGTGGCGGCGACGGGCGCTTCTGCAGGCGTACTCGACAGGTTTTCCTGGTCCAGCGTCCCTTGCAGCGCGTCGCCCCCGGAAAATTTCCGGATGCGGGGGAGCGGTTCCGGTAACGAGGCGTCGCCGGCGAAAAAAAGGCGGACGCCGGCTTGCGTGCGGATAACATGGCCCGCGTAGACGGAATCGGGAGTGGCCGCTACGCCGTAAAATGCGCGGTACGTTTCCGTATCGACCCGGATATGCACCGGGACGCGGCGGGCCTCGTCCTGGTACCCCTCCGGATATTCCAGAAGGATCGGGAGCGAGGCGTCGTTTCGGAACCGGTCGCTTGCGGCGTCTCGCAGGTCGGAAACGATAGCGAATGCGAGGGCGGCGATAAGCAGGCCGGCCCATATGTAGTTAAGCATGTCGCAGCGAGACGGGATGAACGGTTAATCGGCGGGCGCCGGGTAATAACTTACGCAGAGCGTTGCGAAGTTGCACCCCCTCGTTTGGCCTCGAAAAAGGCGGTAATTTTTTGCGCCGTTGCGGCTCCGACGGCTTCGCGAAGGGCCTCTTCTCCGGCGGCCTCCACGCGCTTGACGGATCCGAAGCGCCGGATCAGTTTCTGCGCGGTCTTTTCGCCGACGCCGTCTATTTCCCGCAGGGAGGTGTGCAGCGTGCGTTTCTTCCGCTGGGTGCGCTGGAAGGCGACGGCAAAGCGGTGCGCCTCGTTGCGGATGCGTTGCAGAAGCTGGAGCGAGGTGCTGGCTTTCGGAATATGCAGCGGCGCGGAATCGCCGGGAAAGAACACCTCTTCGAGCCGTTTGGCGAGGCCGATGAGGGGAAATCTGCCGTACGCTCCGATTTCCCGGAGCGCGTCGGCAGCCGCCGAAAGCTGTCCCTTGCCTCCATCGATGACCACAAGGTCGGGCCAGTCGATGTCTTCCCGGTTTCCGTACCGGCGCGCGACCACCTCGCGCATGCTCCGATAGTCGTCGGGTTTTCCGGAAACGGCGGAACGGATCTTGTAGTGGCGGTATTCGCTTTTCCGGGGGCGTCCGTCACGAAAAACCACGCAGGAAGCCACCGTGCCCGTCCCGGCAAGGTGCGAAATGTCGAAGCATTCGATGCGCCGGGGCAGCGTTTCCAGTCGCAAATCTTCCTCCAGGGACCGTACGGCATGAGGAATGCGATCCTCGCCACGCTTCATCTTGCGTATTTTCCATTCTTCGAGGAGCATGGCCGCATTCGCGCGCACCATGCGCATCAGGTTGGCCTTGGCCCCCCGGCGCGGCACGGCGAGAGGTACGTTCCTGCCGCGCTGTTGCGCCAGCAGTTCTTGCACCGGTTCCGGTTCGGCGATCTCGTCGCTCAGTAATACTTCTCCGGGAAAGAAGACGGCGTCCGCATAATAGTCCTCGACGAGTCGTTGCATCAGCGCGCTGCCGGGCAATCCTTCTATCGGGTGGATGTAGGTATGGCGCCGCCCGATGACCTTCCCTTCGCGCACCTGAAAAATAACGCCGCAGGCTACGTTTTCTCTTTCGTCAACCTCTATGGCGAAGAGGTCCCGGTCGGCTTCGTCTTCGCTCACGACCTTCTGTTTCCGGGCGTATTTTTCGAGGGCGAGGATGCGATCGCGCAACCCGGCGGCCTCCTCGAACAACATTTCTCCGGAGAGGCGCTCCATCTCGTCGCGGAGCAGGGCGATCAATTCTTTCGTGTGCCCGTTCAGCAGTTTTTCGACCTGTTCGATCGTGCGATTGTAGTCTGCTTCGGATTGTTGTCCCGTGCAGGGCGCCGCACATTTTTTGATGTGGTATTCGAGACAGGGATCGTATTTGCCGGCGGCGATGGGTTCCGGCGCAAGGTTCAGGGAGCAGGTGCGCAACTGGAAGATCGAGCGGATCGCGCGCAGCATCAGATGCATATTCTTCACGTCGGTATACGGACCGAAGTATTTCGACCCGTCCCGCACAATCCGGCGCGTGGGGAAGACGCGGGGGAACCGTTCGTTTCGAATGCAAATGAAGGGAAAGGTCTTGTCGTCGCGCAATAGGACATTGTAGCGCGGCTTGAGATGCTTGATCAGATTGTTTTCGAGAATGAGCGCTTCGGCCTCCGTATCCGTCACGATCGCTTCCACATCCTCGATTTTCCGGATCATGATGCGCATGCGCCCGTCATGCGGCTGGCTTTCCCGGAAATACGAGCGGACCCGGCTACGCAGGTCTTTGGCTTTGCCTACGTAGAGCACATTTCCCTCGGCATCCTTGTGCTGGTAGACGCCCGGAAGCCGGGGCAGGCTTTCGATTTTCTTTTCCAGCTCCGGGTTCATGGTTACGCCGGATCGGATTGCGTTGCCAAATGCTGCTCGATAAGGGCCATGCGCATACAGGGATCGGCAACCGCGGCGATTGCGACGGTGGCATGCCGGGCGCGCAGGCCGGTTGCGGCGCGGAGACCTGCTTCGTTGTCCGCCGTGATGAGGAACAGGCCCTCGGGGATATCCCGCAGGGCGGCGAATTCGTCCGGGTCCGGGTCCGTCACTACGACCGCATGGATGCGGGCATCGGTTTTGGCCGTGTGCAGAACCGTTTTCGCGGACAGACCCTGTGCAAGCAGATGCACGGATGGAGCGCCGAGTCTGTCGATAAGCGCGGCAATATCCGGGGAGGCGCCGGGTTCGATGTGCGCGGTCATGCACGCTCTGCCCGGCGCCAACCGCCGGGCAAGTCGATGCGGGTCCGGGGAAGGCGAGGACGAGCCCGTTACGTACAGGCAGGGTGTTTGCGCCGAAGATCCGGGGGACAGAAAAACACGCCGGACCCCTTCCGGCAGAGGACCTTTTACCGGGTCCGGGCAGGGTTCCGCATGGCTGCAAAACTCGATCAGGATATTCGAGGTCTGCCCGGGGTGCAAGAAAAAGATCGTTTTGCCGCCTGCGCCGGGACGCGGCGCCGGGTCGATCGGTTCGTAGCCCGCTTCCCGGGCGCGCCGGTGCATATCGTCGATATCTTCGACTTCAAAGGCGAGGTGATGCAGTCCGCCGCCCCGCTTGCGAAGGAACCGGGCAACCGGCGAGGTTTCGTCGAGCGCTTCAAGCAGTTCGAGTTCTGCGGTTCCGCCTGACACGAAGGAGACCTTTATCCCATCCCTTTCGAGCGTTTCGGACAAGTAGCATGATTCGCCCAGCAGATCGCGGAGCACTTCGAGAGCGCGGTCGGCATCTGCCGTCGCTATACCGACATGGTCGAGTCGGGGCATGATGGTTTGGGCATGGTCCGGAGGGGCAGCGAATCGTTTGCCTGCCTTGTGCGGATGGAACGGGAGGCGGCGGGTCCCGTTCCGACTATCCTCAAGGCGCTGATCGAAGCGGTTTTGATCAGCGTAACGTAAAGCGCTAATCGAAGCGGTTTTGATCAGCGTATCCTTAACATTTCGGTAACACTCCCTGACTTGCTGTTTGCTAACATATACCGGTCTGTCCGATCCCTGCGTCAGGGAGCGTTTCGAGTCTGCTCCTGCACGCTATTCTTTTCTTTCCCGACCGTTATTCCGGCAATATCGATGAAACGTTCCATACGGCGTGCTGCGCTGCTTTTTCTCCTGCCTGTTTGTCTGATAGCAGCAAGCGGTTGCGGGGGAGGCGCCGTCGAGGGCGAACTCTCCGGCGCTGTGCAAATAGACGGATCCAGCACGGTGTATCCGATTACGGAGGCCGTCGCCGAAGAATTCATGATCGCCCATAGGCAGGCCCGGGTCACGGTGGGCGTGAGCGGCACGGGCGGCGGATTCAGCAAATTTCTCCGGGGTGAGACCGATATAAACGACGCCTCCCGGGTCATCAAATCCAGCGAGCTGGAACTGGCCTCGCGCGACGGGATCGATTTTATCGAGTTGCCGGTGGCGTACGACGGTTTGGTGGTGGTCGTGCATCCCGACAACGATTGGGCCGAATGCCTGACAGTGGACGAACTGCGGGCAATCTGGGAGCCCGGCAGCCAGATCGGCAACTGGAGCGAGGTGCGTCCCGGTTTTCCCGATCGCGAGCTGGCCTTGTATGGTCCTGGCACGGACAGCGGTACGTACGATTATTTTACCGAAGCCGTGGGGGGCGAGTCGGGCGCCAGCCGGTCCGATTTTACGGCGAGCGAGGATGACAACGTGCTTGTGCAGGGTGTTTCCGGCGATCCCCATGCTCTTGGATTTTTCGGCATCGCCTATTACGAGGAAAACGCGGAGCGGCTCAAATTGCTGGCCATCGATGACGGCGATCCGGAGAATGGGGAAGGCTGCGTGTTGCCTACGCCCACGACGGTCGAAAACGGCACGTATGCGCCGCTTTCCCGTGCGCTGTTCATCTATGTGCGCCCCGTTGCCGCCGAACAAGAGACTGTCCGGGAGTTTGTCCATTTTTACCTTGCCCGTGCCGGAGGGCTCGCCCGGGAAGTGGGGTATGTCCCGCTCAGCGCCGAGGAATACGATCTCGCGCTGGAGCGCTTCGAGCGCCGTGTCACAGGCACCATGTTCGGCGAAGAAGCGCATGTGGGCGTTACTATGCATGAACTGTTGACGCGGTACATGTCTGCGGAATTGTCGTCCGGAGAACTTGACTCCGAGGCGCCCGATTCGCTTGTCTCCCAACCTGTAAGCGAATAGGGCATCCTTCACAGACGCATGGCCGCCTCACAGCACGTGTCGAAAAGATCGCTTCCGGGGGCGCCCGGTGGTGCGGACCTGTCCGTCAATATTTTCCGCAGTCCGAAAGAGCGTGTAGTCGAGTATGCATTGGGATTTTGCGCGCTGATCAGCGTGCTGACGACGCTGGGAATTGCCGGCGTCCTCATTTTTGAATCGCTGAATTTCTTTGCAGAAGTTTCCATCGTCGAGTTTCTGACCGAAACGCGATGGACTCCGCAGTTCACAGAGAAGCATTTCGGGATATGGCCCCTGTTGTCGGGGACCCTTCTCGTTACCGTCATTGCGGCCATTGTGGCGCTTCCGATCGGGCTCATGAGCGCGATTTTCATCGCCGAGTATGCCCCCTCGCGCGTACGCAAGGTACTAAAGCCGGGGCTTGAGCTGCTTGCAGGCATACCGACCGTCGTCTACGGCTATTTCGCGCTGACCTTCGTGACGCCCTTGCTGCAGACGTTTATCCCGGGTCTCAATATCTACAATGCGCTCAGCGCGGGCATTGTGGTAGGCGTCATGATCATCCCCATGGTGTCTTCCTTGAGCGAAGATGCGATTCGCGCGGTGCCCCGCTCGCTTGCCGAGGGGGCCTATGCGCTCGGCGCCACCCGGATCGAGGTGGTGCTGCGGGTCATGGTTCCGGGCGCGATCAGCGGCATCGTGGCGAGTTTTATTCTGGCGCTTAGCCGCGCTGTCGGCGAAACGATGATCGTAACGCTGGCCGCCGGGGCCATGCCCAATCTCACGGCGAATCCCATGGAATCGGTGCAGACCATGACGGCTTTCATCGTAAACGTGAGTCTGGGAGACACCCCGCAGGGGACCGTCGAGTTCTACAGCCTTTTCGCCGTCGGCCTGGTGCTGTTTCTGATGACCCTGAGCATGAATTTCCTGGCGAACCTCATCATTCGCAGATACCGCGAACAGTACTGATCCGTGACCTCCTCGCAACGATACGACGAACGCATTGAGCGCCGGCGCCGCAAGGGGCTGGTTTTCAGCGGCTTGCTGTTTGTGGCCACCGTGTCCGGACTGGTGGTGCTCATCACGCTGCTTGTGGATGTCGTCATGCAGGGAGCGCAATGGCTCGACTGGGATTTTCTGACCCGTTTTCCCTCGCGCATTCCGGAGCGGGCCGGGATCAAGTCGGCTATAGTCGGCTCCATCTGGATGATTCTGCTCACGGCGGGCATATCGGTGCCCATCGGGGTGGCCTCGGCCCTGTATCTTGAAGAGTATGCGCCCCGGGGCTGGTTTCTGAAACTGATCCAGATCAACATCAACAACCTTGCGGGCATTCCCTCGGTGGTCTACGGTATTCTGGGGCTGGCGCTCTTCGTGCGCTTCTTCGCCCTCGGGCGCAGCCTGCTTGCGGGCTCCCTGACCATGGCTTTGTTGATTTTACCCATTATCGTTATCAGCGCCCAGGAGGCGTTGCGCGCTATCCCGTCGGGCATTCGGGAGAGCGCCTTTGCGCTTGGCGCTACGCGTCGGCAGGTCGTCTGGAGTCATCTGTTGCCCATGTCGGCCCCGAGCATCATGACCGGGGTGATTCTTGCATTGAGCCGGGCTATCGGAGAAACGGCGCCCCTCATTATGATCGGCGCCCTGACCTTCATTGCGTTCCTTCCCGCCAGCGTGCTGGACCCGTTCACGGTGTTGCCTATACAGATATTCAACTGGACGGCGCGTCCGCAAGCGGACTTTCAGAGTCTGGCCGCCGCGGGCATCGTTATCCTGATGATCGTGCTCTTTCTCATGAACCTGAGCGCGATCCTGTTGCGGAATCACTTCGAGAAGTCCCGATTGCGATAAGCATACATCCTATATTCTATGGAAACGAAATATTCTACGGAAACGAACGAACTGACTGCGCCGATGACCAACGGGCAAGCCGTATTGGAGGAAGCCAAGGTGCGTGTGGAGAACCTTGACTTCTGGTACGACACGAACCATGTGCTCAAGGATGTTTCCCTGGACATCCAGCCCAACAAAGTGACCGCATTCATTGGTCCTTCCGGCTGCGGGAAGAGCACGCTTTTGCGTTGTTTGAACCGGATGAACGAGCTTATTCCGGGCACGCGCCTCGAGGGTCGGGTGCTCATTGACGGGCGGGACATTTACCGTAACGCAGACCCGGTCATGGTGCGCCGACGCATCGGGATGGTGTTCCAGAAACCCAACCCGTTTCCCAAGACGATTTCCGAAAACGTGATTTGGGGCGCACGCGTCAACGGCTACAAAGGCAGGGAAAACGATCTTGTGGAGGAATGCCTCCGGAAAGCGGCGCTATGGGACGAAGTGAAGGATCGCCTCAATGCGCATGCCTACAGCCTTAGCGGGGGACAACAGCAACGCTTGTGCATTGCCCGTACGCTGGCTGTGGCCCCGGATGTGGTGTTGATGGACGAGCCGGCGAGCGCCCTGGATCCGATCGCCACGGCCAAATTGGAGGAAACAATTCTGCAACTCAAGGAACGCTATACCATTATTATCGTTACTCATAACATGCAACAGGCCGGAAGAATCAGCGATCACACCGCATTTTTCTACATGGGTGAGCTGGTCGAGGCCGACGCCACCGACCAACTTTTTACCCGCCCGGCGCAGAAGCACACGGAAGATTATATCACCGGAAGGTTCGGTTAGGCCGGCATGCCGATCCGGTTGTTTTGCCTGACGTTTTGTCGCCTGTCCCTCAATCAATGCGGAAATTGATTCATGGCGATGCAAGCACAATCAAGTCGGCACCTCGACGACGAGTTGGCGGTTCTCCGCCAGTTGCTTTCCGACATGTCGGAGCTGGTCGAGGAGCAGGTAGCCGACGCCATTAATGCGGTGTCCGGCAACGATCTGGAATTGGCCCAGCAGGTGCGGGCGAAAGATGACGACGTGGACCGGCTTGAGCTGGAGGTGGATTATCAGTGCGAACGCATCCTTGCCCTGTTTACCCCTGTTGCGGTCGATCTGCGGTTCATTATTTCGGCGGTCAAGATCAATACGGACCTGGAGCGGATAGGCGATCACGCCAAAAATCTCGCCAAGCATGTATGTGATACCGGCCTTTCCGCGGAACTGGTGGCGGAGACGAACATGCGGGAAATTGCGGACGAGGTGCGCTGGATGTTGCGAAGCGCGCACGAGGCTTTTTTCAGGAGAGATCAATTCCTGGCGCGCAAAATCATAGCGTACGATCAGCGTGTGGACCGGCTGTACGAGGACATGATCAAGATGATCGGGCAGCTTATTCGGACCTATTCCGATCAGGCCGACGAGATCATACATCTCGTTCATATCGGCAAATCGGTGGAGCGCATGGCCGATCATGCAAAAAACATCGGGAAAATCGTCGTTTTTCTGGTGGAAGGAGTGGATATACGGCACCGGGGCGTGGAGCGCAATCCGGACCGGAGCGTACCGCAGGCGACATAGTTACGTTACGAATCCCCTGATCAACGGTAGCACTTCACCCCAGCAAGCGAGCGTTTTATGACCGCAGGCCGATTGTTTTTTTGCGCAACTCTTTTTGCAGCCCTGTGTACGGCGGTGCCTGCCGAGGGGCAGAAGGTGGTTAGCCATGGAGCGGATTTCCTTGCAACCGGCGCAGGCGGCCGGGCGCTGGGCATGGGAGGGGCCCATATCGCGCTGGCGGACGACGTGAGTGCGGGCTACTGGAATCCCGCCGGACTCAGCCGGACGGTGTTTCCCGAAGTCGAATACATGCATGCCGAGCGCTTTGCCGGGATCGTTTCGTTCGATTACGGGGCTGTTGCGTGGCCCGTCAATGCCCGTTCGACGCTGGGCGCCTCGTTCTTTCGGAGCGGGGTGAACGATATAAAAAACACGCTCGATGCATGGGATCCTGAGCGCAACCAGCCCCGACCTCATCCCGAAGAGCATATTTCCAGCTTCTCGGCGGCGGATGCGGCGTTCTTCGTAAGCTACGCCCGCCTTGTGCGTACGAACCTTGCCGCCGGCGTGACCGCAAAGATCATCCGCCGTAGCATCGGGGATTTCGCCGACGCCTGGGGATACAGTTTCGATGTGGGGGGGATGTACCGGCGCGGACCGTTCATGGCGGGGGTCAATGTGCAGGACGCCGCCGGCATGAGGCAATCCTGGAACGTAAACAGGGATCTCCTTTCGAACATCGAAGATGTTTTCGGCCAAACGATTCCCAAGGGCGGCGTGGAGACCGTGCTGCCGCTTCTGCGGCTCGGATCGGGGTATGTTCTGGACTTTGGGGCGCACCACATTACCCTGGGCCTGGATGTGGATATGGCTTTCGAGGGGCAGCAAGCCTATGCGCTGCACACAGGAGGCGTATCGTATCATCCTCGTCTGGGCGTGGAATACGGCTTTCGGAGCGTCATGGCGCTGCGTGCAGGATTTACCGACATCCTCAAATCCGAGCGAGACGGCTGGGACGCGGCCCCGACGGTAGGAGCGGGCTTGCATCTGGGCCGACTGGCCATCAATTACGGGTTCGGAAATTTTGCGGGCCTTGCTTCCGATCTCGGCTATACCCATCGCATATCGGCTCGGGTCGTACTGGCGCGCGCGGCATGGCGCCGCGCCGCCGAATGATTGCAGAGTATCCTGCCGTATATTGCGGGGTCTCAGTTCTCCCGGATATTTTGGCATGGACAACCCGGAACGCACATCGAAATCCGTACCCCGCCGTACGGTGGCGCTTGTGGCGCCTCTCTACAATGAGGAGGCGGTAGCGCCGCTCCTTATCAGGGAGATCGAGGCCTTTCGGGAAGCGCATCCGGAAGTCGTGGAAGTGATTCTCGTGGACGACGGCAGCCGGGACGGTACCGCAGAAAAGGTGCGCGCGCTCACCGCCGGCAAACCCGGCTATGTGCTGCTGCAATTTTCGCGCAATTTCGGTCACCAGATCGCCATTACGGCGGGCATGGAATTCGTGACCGCGGACGCCGCAATTATCATGGATGCGGATTTGCAGGACCCGCTTTCAGTGGCCGCGAAGATGATCGACAAATGGCGGGAAGGATACGATGTCGTGTACGGCCTCCGCGAGGAGCGGGAGGGAGAAACGATTTTCAAGCGCGCCACCGCCTGGCTGTTCTACCGCTTCTTCAACCACATGACGGATGTGCAGGCCCCGAGAGATACGGGGGATTTCCGGTTGGTGAGCCGTCCCGTGCTGGACGCCTACCGCCGTCTTGGCGAGAGCCAGCCGTTCGTGCGGGGGCTGATTGCCTGGCTGGGTTTTGAGCAGACGGGAATCCGGTACCGGCGGCCTCCTCGCGCAGCGGGCCGTCCCAAATATTCTTTCCGGAAATCGCTTCGCCTTGCCGTCGATAGCATTACGTCGTTTTCTCAGAAGCCGCTATGGTATGCCGTAGGCGTCGGAATGACTATTGCCCTCCTGTCGATGGTGGGCATCGCCTGGGCGCTGCTGCAGAAATATGCGTTCGGCGGCGTCGTTCCCGGCTGGACGTCGCTTATCTTCGCCGCGTTCTTTTTCGGGGGGGTGCAGTTGTTCTTCCTCGGCGTGACCGGAGCGTATCTGGCGCGGGTGTACGAAGAAGTGAAAGGCCGCCCTCGGTACCTGCTCCGGGACGTGTGGCGGTCTAACGGGGACTCCGGAGATGCGCCAGCATGACGTCCTGTATGTCCGTTGCGGGCAGGGGGGCGCCGGAGAGCAGTTCGGGGCGGTTGGACAGGACGAGCGGCCCGTCCAGCGGATCGTCGGGCAGCCGCCCATGCGATCCCTTGACAAGGGATGGATCCAGCGGAATCACGTCCAGCAGGTAGCGGAATCCCAGTTTCTTTTGCAATAGCCGGAATCCGGCCCGCAATCGGGCCGAGGGGAGGGCCGGATCCAGAAACAGTTCGCAGGGATCGTAGCCCGGTTTGCGATGAATGTCCACGGTCCGCGCAAAATCGGGCGCCCGGTCGTCGTCCAGCCAGTAGTAATAGGTAAACCAGGCGTCCCGGTCGGCAACGGCTACGAGATCGCCGGCCCGGGGATGGTTCAGTCCATGGGCGGCGCGCTCCTCTCCGTGGAGGACGGCAGCCACTCCGTTTGTCGCCTCGAGGAGTGCGCGCACCTCTTCCAGCACGTCCGGGTCGTTCACGTATACGTGCGCTACCTGATGGTCCGCCACAGCGAAGGCCCGGCTGGCGCCTGCATCAAGGAGTTCGCGTCCCAGTTCCTCGCGCACCCGCAGGAATCCTTCCTGCCGGAGAACGCGGTTGAGCGACACGGACCGTCGCACCGGCGTAATCCCGTATTCCGACAGGACCATGACGGCGGCCCCCTGTGCTTCGTAGTGCGTGACGAGCTCCTCGCAGATTCCGTCTATCCGGGCTACTTCTTCCGCTACGCCGGCTCCTTCCGGTCCCTCGCGCTGCAGTACGTAATCGAGATGGGGCAGATAGATAAGCGTCATGCCGGGATCGTGCCGGGCATCCACATGCAGAGCCGCCCGCGCAATCCATTCGCTCGAACGGATGGTCGTTCCGGGTCCCCAGAACTCGAATAACGGGAACAGCCCTAATTTTTGGTTCAGTTCCGATCGCAGTCCGGCCGGTTCTGTCCAGACATCCGGGATTTTGCGTCCATCGGCGGGATACATGGGGCGCGGCGTCACCGCATAGTCCGCCGACGAATACATATTGTACCACCAGAACATGTTGGCGCAGGTAAAGTCCGGGATACCGAGGCGGCGGGCCTTTTCCCATATTTTTTCGTGCTGCACGAGCCGGTTCGACTGCCGCCAGAATCGGATTTCGCCCTCGTCCCGGACATACCAGCCGTTCCCGACCGCGCCATGTTCCGAGGGCAATACGCCGGTCAGCAGGGTGGACTGCATGGAGCAGGTGACGGCGGGCAGGACGGGCTTTATTTCCGCCGTCTTCCCGCGTTGCGCCCAGGATCTCAGAAAAGGCGCGTGCGGCAGGAGGCGGGGGGTCAGTCCGACGACATTCAGTACGGCGAGTTTCGGCATGGCGGGTGCGGCGGCGGACGGCCCTATGCGGCTTGTTCGATGCAGTCCATCACCCATGCGTACTCGCGCGCGATGGAGGATACGATGTCGGTTTTGAGCGGGTCCGGAAGCACTTCCCAGGTGTAGGTTTCTATCTCGAGGTGCGGACACGAGGCGTCCCGGAGGACCTGCGCCAGGGTAGCCACAATGTCTTCCTGCGTCGAGAAGAAATGCGGAAACCGGTCGATAAAGACGGGCACATGGTAGTGGATACGCCATTCTTCCGCCTCCTCGTCCGCAAGGCAGGGCAAGGCGTCGGGCAGGTCCGGGTAGCGGCGCAGCGCACCGTCCCGGGACCGGGCGACCACCTGGTGCAGGTACGTCGACTCGGCGAAGGGTTCCAGCGCCTCGACCAATTCGTTCCGGGCCGCCTGTCGATCCGCAGCATCCGGTTTGTCCAGCGGGACGCGCAATGCGGCGCTGATCTGGATTTTGCTGAGCCGGACCCCTGCTCGCTCGAAAGCGGACAGCGCCTCGCGGGGCGATTCGAATTCCACCGCAAAATGGCACGTGTCGTAGCACAGGCGGATATGCTCGCGCAGGATATCTTCCGCCTGGGCCGGAGCCAGACCATGTTCCCGGACCAGGAGACTTGCGCCGCGCATCCAGAGCCATTCCTTAAAGAAGGACACGGTTTCGGCGGTGTTTTCGATCAGACAGTCCGGCTCCGGCTCGATGCCGATGTGGATGAGTTGTCCAGTGCGCTCGCGCTGCTTGAAAAGCCGGAAGGCGATGTCTGCGAGATGTCCGGCGCCCGCGCGCAGGGCGTCGTCCCGGGCGTTCTGACTCTCCAGCCACGGTTTGTAGGAGATGGGCGACGTCGAAATGCTCCCCTCGACGCCGTCGGGCAGGAGCCGCGCCAGAATATCCGCAAGGCGTTCCGTATAGATACGCCGCTCGGCGGTGCGCCAGTCCGGTTTGTACACCTCGTCCTTGACGCGCTGCCGGTGGAAATTGCCGTACGGAAACCCGTTGATCGTGAAGGCATACAGCCCATGCTCTTCGAACAGGCCGCGAAAACGTTCCAGTCCGGCTTCGTTTGCGGTCAGTTCCTCCGCCGCGCGGTTGGAGAGCCGCAGGCCGATTCCCATGGAAGTATCGGGCGCTACGCGCTCCTTGACGGCGGGCGCATACGCGCGGAGGTTTTCCTCCACCTCGTCGAGCGTTTCGCCGGGATGGATGTTGGCGCAGTAGGTCAGTTCCAGGCTATCGCCTTGCCGAATGCGCATGGATCGTCAGGGGGTGTTTGCGACGACGTTTTCGGCGGCGTTCCGGACAGGGCCGCCGGTGTTTCTCGCGCGCAAGAGAGCGATTGCCTCGCGGTACACGGACAGATCGACCTCGTGTACCTCTATCCCCCGACCGATGCTTGCCAGCAGCATAATGGTCAATTTACCGCCGAGGTGCTCCCGGAAGGCTTCCAGGCCCCGGAAAACGGATCGCGGATGCTCCGGATCGTCGATGTGCGCGTCGAGTTCAGGCGCGTACAGGTTGAATCCCGTTGCATCGAGGAAGTCGAGCACCCTGCTCCAGTCGCTTGCGGGCAGGAGGCCGCACAGGTGCGAATACGTGGCGTCGAGCGCAATACCGATAGCCACTGCTTCCCCGTGCCGCAGCGCATAGTCGGTGAGTTGCTCCAGTTGGTGCGCGGACCAGTGGCCGAAGTCGAGGGGGCGGGAGGTACCCGTTTCAAAGGGATCCCCGGAGGTGGCGATGTGATCGAGGTGGAGGGCGGCGCACCGGTGGATGAGCCGGGCCATTGCGTTGGCGTCCCGCCGGGGCGGCGCAAGACGCTCCGCATTCGCTTCCAGTTCGTCGAAGAACGCAGCGTCCTTGATAAGCGCAACTTTGACGGCTTCGGCGATACCGCTCCGCCAGTCGCGGTCGGATAACGAGGGCAGGAACGAAGCGTCGTTGACGACGGCGTGCGGAGGCGCGAATGTCCCAAGGAAGTTCTTGGTGCGCAATGCGTTTACGCTGTTTTTTACCCCCACGCCCGAATCGTTCTGGCCGAGCACCGTAGTCGGCATGCGAATAAGGCGGATGCCCCGGTGTGCGGTGGCGGCGGCGTACCCTGCAAGGTCCAGCACGGAGCCGCCCCCGATCGCCAGGATGTACGAGTGCCGGCATAGCCCGGCTTGTCGTATGGCGGCGTGCAGATCGCTGACGAGCGCCGGGTCGTTTTTGGCCGCTTCTCCTGCAGGCGCAAGTATGGCGGGGCGGGGGATCGACATAACGGCCCGCTGCGAAAAGTAGGCGGCCACGCGCTCGGGGAGGTCCGGATAGTGGGGCAGCAGCCCCTCGTCGATCACAGTCAGAATCTTGCGGGAGGCAAGGTCCTCTTCCGTTTCGACAATACGTCCCAGCAGGTCGTTTTCCGGATTGAACGCGTCCGTGACGAAATGTACGTCGTACTGGAAGGTTACGTGAATATCCTGCCGGATCGTTTCCATCGGCAAGGGTTTTCCTGCTATGAATGGCTGTACAAAAGGCTGCCGGTTTGTCGCGTATCCCGATTTACCCGGCTTTTGCGGTATGATACCCGTCTCGTGCCGAAAAGATCAGGAAACAACGGGGTGTTGCCTCATGTTTCGCCGGGCAGGCCACGAGTGTTGAGAAAAGGGCGGACGAACTCGTCTGTATTTTTCGACGCAAATTTTGCGTCGATTGTATGCCTCTCCGACAGAGCGATACATAATCGCCGCATTTTATGCATGGATTATTTGCATTTGCGTAGATTATAACGTATAATCACCGCATATTATGCGTAGAATATATCTCTATGAACGCCCCGACTGGCCTCGCTTCCACTGGAATCAGGAAGCCTTGACCAACCTGCTGGCTGCCGTACGGTATCGTCAGGGGCGTCTTTATGGCCGCATGGAGGCCCTGGGTTTCGACCTTCGACAGGAAGCGGTGCTCCAAACGCTTACCGAGGATGTCCTTAAGACCAGCGAGATCGAAGGAGAGAAGCTGGACATGGAGCAGGTTCGCTCCTCGCTTGCCCGTCATTTTGGGATAGATACCGGAGGCTCTGACTGTGCGGATCGTACCATGGAAGGGATCGTTCGGATCACGCTCGACGCCACCGACCGTTGTGACGCGCCCCTGACGGCCGAGCGGCTATGGGAGTGGCGCGCCTGGTTGTTCCCTGACGGGTCCAGTGCTTCGGGACGGATTGCTAAGGGGGTCTGGCGTAATGACCGTACCGGCCCCGTGCAAGTAGTTTCCGGTCCTGCCGGTCATGAGCAGGTGCATTTCGAGGCGCCGCCTGCCGGGCGGCTCCACCGGGAAATGACACGTTTTCTCGAGTGGTTCAACGAGCCCGACGAAATGGATGGGGTGCTCAAGGCCGGACTGGCCCACCTCTGGTTTGTCACGATTCACCCTTTCGACGACGGCAACGGGCGGATCGCCCGGGCCATTGCCGACATGGCGCTGGCCCGTTCCGAACAAAGTCCGCAACGCTTCTACAGCATGTCGTCGCAAATCCGGAAGGAGCGTACAGACTATTACAGAATCCTGGAAGCGACCCAGCAAGGCACGATGGACGTTTCCGTATGGATGTACTGGTTTCTGAATTGTCTGAAACGGGCCATTGACGGCGCCGAAACAACCCTTGACGCGGTGCTGGACAAGGACCGGTTTCGGGAGCGCGTGGCCGGGTTTCCTCTCAATGACCGCCAGCATAGCGTTCTTGTTCGCCTTCTCGACGGGTTCGAGGGCAAACTCACCACCTCGAAATGGGCGAAGCTTGCGAAATGCTCCCATGACACCGCGCTGCGGGATATAAAGGAACTTGTCGAAGGCGGTATCCTTCTTCGCAACCCGGGAGGCGGGCGGAGTACGAGCTACACACTCGCAGATTTTGAACCCCTGACCGATGCGGCGGCGCAGGGCGGTTCGATCACTCCCTAATACTCAATCACTCGATAATCAATCCTTTTCCCTTCACGACAGGGGCTTGCCCGCCTCGCAGCACCGAGTTGCCGCCGTACAGATCGCGCTGGTCGATCGGCGCCGGCTCCAGCCAGTCTTTTTCCGAAAATTGCCCGCTCTGCCCGTACGCCGCGAGGGCGTTGTCGTAGGTCACCGCGCGGATCAGGTTTTCCGGGATGCCTTGCTCCGCCATGAGCTGGGCCGTTTTGGGTACGGCCAGCGGATCGCTGACGCCCCAATCCGCCGCGCTGTCGATGAAAATGCGCTCGGCGCCGTATTCCCGGACGATTTCGACCATCCGCTCATTGCCCATTTTCGTGAAGGGGTAGATGGTGAAGGCCGCCCAGTAGCCGCGGTCGAGGACTTCCTGGACCGTCTCCTCGTTATTGTGATCCACAATGACCCGGTCGGGAGCGAGCCCGATATCGTCGCAGGCGTCCATGCTCCGGCTCGTCCCCTCTTTTTTGTTGCGATGCGGGGTATGAATCAGCACGAGCATGTCGAGTTCTTTCGCCAGTTCGAGTTGCAGCCGAAAGTACTTGTCTTCGGAGGGCGTCATGTCGTCGTACCCGATCTCCCCGATGGCGACGACTCCTTCCTTGGCGGCGTAGAGCGGCAGGAGTTCCATCACTTCTTCCGCAAGCGGTTCGTTATTGGCCTCTTTGGAATTGAGTCCAATGGTGCAGTAGTGCCGAACGCCGAATTGGCCTGCCCGGAATCGCTCCCAGCCCACGATCATGGAGAAATAGTCCTTGAAGGCGCCAATGGTGGTGCGCGGTTGGCCCAGCCAGAAAGCGGGCTCTATCACGGCCACGACGCCGGCGGTGCGCATGGCTTCGTAGTCGTCCGTGGTCCGGGAAATCATGTGGACATGCGGATCGATGAACAGGGAAGGGCGTGTCGGCATAACGGAATGGAGGTATAATCGGAGCCTGAAAAGCGAAAAGGGTACGGAGGAGTGTCTGATCCCTATGCGGAGTCCCGGATACGGTTCCGGCTGAACGATTCCCAGGTCAACTCGCCGGACCCGATGCCTTGTTTCAGGTCGGGAAATCCGGCAAGCAGTTCGGCGGCGGCAGGGGCCTTCGCATCCGCGAGCGCCAGCGCGGCGGCTTCCTGTTCCGCCTCTTTGCCGCTGGTCAGCGCCCGTTCGAGATCGTCGAGATACCCCTCGGTTGCAAAGGGGCCCACAGGCCGCCAGAGTTCGGGGGAAACGGTGCGTCCGGCGGCCCATCGCTCGTGGGCGTAGTCCACAAGCATCCGCGCCAGGGCCGGGTTTACGCGCGCGTCCAGCCCGACCGTCTTGTGCAGGACGCTGTCGGTAAAGAGGGCCTTCAGCACCATCTGGTTCCATGCGCTCTCGTCGAAATACTCCGAGGGATAGGGATTATGGTGCGCGACAGCCTGGAATACGGAGGTCATATTGCTGCGAATGCCCTCGGCGGCGCGCGCCCGGAAGCGTTCGGGGAAAGGGTAGAGCGGCAACATCCGGTACAGGGCCGCAGACTCGCGCACATCGGCGGTCGAAAACACCTGCTCGACCATGCCGACATAGGCGTTTTCGTCGGTTGCGGGAAAAGACAGGATCAACAGGGCGCGGGCGGCTTCGTCGATGCTCCAGGCAGCCGGATTCCAGCCCGGACGCAGGGCGTCGGCTTGCGCAAGGTCCGCCTTGTCGAGAGCCAGCGTTTCTTTGGGGATCCGGCGGGGTGCGCCGCTGAACGCCAGAAAACATTTGGAAGCGGGAGCGCCCCCGGCAATTTCCGCATGGCGTGCATGCAGCCATTGCATGGCTTCCTCGCTGGCTTGCCGGGCAATCCATGTCAGGAGCTGCTCGCGCACTCGGGGCGGATCGGCCTGATGCGGGAGGGTGTTCATGGACCGGGGTTAAGAAACATTGAGGATCCTGCGGGAACCCGAAAGTTAGGGGTTTTCCGGCTGTGGTATCAAGCATGCGCCCGTGAAAGATGAATAATCCGGCAAGCATTCTGTGCCCGACAAGCGTGCCTTTGATATACTGGATCCATCTGGAAATAAATCCGGCAGACTGCCGTGTCCCTGAGGGGATCCCGAATCCTCCTGCCGTGTTCCACATCATATCGTTTTCTTTCGTTTCCGGTATCCTTCTTTTCAAACGTTTCGGCATCGCGTTTAGCGGCGCTTTCACGCAGCGAATCGCATGAGAAAAAACGACTGGATCGGTTTGGGAGCCAGCATTGCGTTGCACGCCGGGGTGCTTCTTGGTTTCGCTTTTCTTTCGGCGTCGCAGGCGGATTCCCGGCAAATAGGCTTTGTAGAGGTGGAATTCGGTCCCTATGCGGAGAGCCGTCCTTCGGAGGCGACCGTCGCGCCGGAAGAACCGCAGGAACTCCCGGAGGAACCTGTGCCTGCGCCGGAAGAGGCCAGACAGGTGGATCTGCCGGACCAGCTGCAACCTGTTATCGAGGAAGATCAGGTGACGACGCCGGAGGTCGAGGAGGTTTCCCCCGAACGGCAGAATAGCGAGGAAGCGACGGAAGAGCCCGATCCGGAACCCGAACCGCCTCCCGTTCGCCCGCTTGGCAGCGCGGCGCCCAGCGAAGCAGGGGAAACGCAACCTGCCGAAACGGGAGAGGGGCTGGATGAATTGACCACGGCCCCCTTCGAAATAGAAGGGCTGAACCGCGATCCTATGTATGCCCCGGCTCCCGACTACCGGAGCCAGGTGAATGCGACGATCCGGGTGCGTATTACGGTCGATCCGCAAGGCCGGATCGTGCAGCGATTTCTCCTGTTGAAGGGCGATCCCGCCCTGGAGAAAACCGCGATGGATATTTTGCAGCGCTGGCGCTTCAATCCCCTCCCTCCCAACGCACCGCAGGACTTGCAGACGGGCATCGTCACATTCCGGTTCCGGCTGGAATAACGGTAGGATACTCTGATCAGGCCTGCTTCGCTCAGCACTTCACTTTCGCCAGTAAAGAGTAAAGGGGGTTATATACAAAAGTTTGCCAAAGGGACTCGTAGCCGGCCGCTGTCCGACATGGCGGCTACGTTGTTTGGAAGACGGCTTTCCATTAGCGATGGCTGCATATATACACCAAAAAAACACTGATTAACCCCTTGTCGCTATGGAATGTACACAATGATTTGCACATATTAGTTGTGCGGACTGCGCCAACCGCATGACGGAGTGAACGCGGTCAGGTAGCCAGACCGGGGACGAAGAAACAAACGGAGGCTTGGCGCCTTCTGTATGTACTTCCCGGAAGTACGGAAACCTGTCCCATCGTTCGCTGTACAGAACGACATACCCCCCGCAAATTTCTATTCATATACACCCTGTGCGCTTGGCATAGAACTTGCTACTGTTTTTACCGAGCCCGATTAAGGATACTCTAATTAAGTCCGCGCAGCCTCCCGAAGGGCGCTTCACGTTCGCACTGCCCCGAATCCGCAGTGTTCTCTGCTGATTCCAGCGATGGAATCATGATGTCGTTTACGCACGAAAGTAAAGTGCTGAGCGAAGCGGTTTTGATCAGAGTGTCCTTTAAATCATTCACCGCACAGGTAAGGGTGTTGCTTCTCTCTTTCAGAACAGGTTCATGCGCCGGGCAGCGGCTCGGCATGGGCTTCCTTCTCGCCGCGTGCCTCTGGACAGGGGGGCTCGTTGGCGTCCCGGCGCATGCGCAGGATACCGGACAGGCGCCGCTCACGCCCCGCACCGTCAATGGGTATGTAGAGGACGCTTCGAGCGGGGAGCGGCTTCCGGGCGCTACCGTAAGCATTCCGGAACTGGGCATTGGCGCGGTCACTAACCAGTATGGTTTCTACAGCCTGACGGTCCGGCTCGATTCTCTGGTGCTTGCGTTCTCCTACCTCGGTTACGAAACCGCTACGTATGCCCTGTCGCTTCCGGCGGATACGACGCTTGACGTTGCGCTTGCGCCCTATGCCATAGGCCTGGAGGAAGTCGAAGTGGTTGCGCAAGCGGATACCCCCATCGACGAGCCGCAGATGGGGCGGCACGACGTGGCGGTGGAGCAGATACAGTCGCTGCCGGCCCTGCTTGGCGAGGTGGATATCCAGAAGACGCTGCAACTGTTGCCGGGGGTGCAGTCGGGGTCCGAGGGCCGGAGCGGATTTTACGTGCGGGGCGGCGGGCCCGACCAGAATCTCATTCTGCTGGACGGCCTTCCGCTATACAATCCCAGCCACCTGTTCGGTTTTCTGAGCGTCTTCAACGCGGACGCGATGAAGCACGTCGAGCTGATCAAGGGGGGCTTTCCGGCAAGGTACGGAGGCCGCCTTTCGTCCGTGGTGAACCTCACCATGAAGGAGGGCAACCTGAAAAAGTACAGTGGAGACGTGGGGACCGGGATTATCGCGTCGCGCGTGACGCTGGAAGGGCCGATCGTAAAGGACAAGGCTTCTTTTCTCTTTACCGGCCGGCGTACGTTCGCGGATCTGCTGGCGCGTCCTTTTCTGCCGAACGATACGAAGGGGGGATATTTTTTCTACGATCTCAATTTCAAAGCGAACTATATCGCATCGGGAAAAGACCGCATTTACCTGAGCGGGTATTCGGGACGCGACCTGTTTTACGCCTCGGACGAATGGGATACCGGCGAGTCTCGCGGCGATCTCGGCTGGCGCAACCGCCTCGGCGCGCTCCGGTGGAACCGGTTGCTCGGCGCCCGCACGTTTTCCAATGTGCTGGTGGGCGTGACGAATTACAGTTTCGCTATTGGAGTCGATGAAGAGAATTCCTTTCCGGGAGGGGACGAGAAGGAAGAATCAAGGGTTTCTTACGTATCCGACATCCTTGATTTTACGGCGAAAATAGATATCGAGCACCGGCCTTCGCCCAATCATTATCTGCGTTTTGGCGCGGAAGGGATTTCGCACCGCTTCAGTCCGGGGAGACTCTGGTTTCAGGAGAAAATCGGGGCAAAAACGGAGGTGGACACTGCGCTGGTTTCGCCGGTCGGCGTGGTGCGTTCCGGGGAAGCGGCGCTATATGCAGAAGACGACATGACGTTGTTTTCCGGCCTCAGGGTGAATGCAGGGCTTCGTTTTGCATATTATTTCGTGGAGGACAAGCGGTATCCCTCGATCGAGCCGCGTCTGAGCATGAGCCGGCGCATTGGCAGACAAAATTCGGTCAAGTTGTCGTATGTGCGGATGCAGCAGCCGGTGCACTTCCTGACGGCCAGTACGGGAAATCCCTTCACGGATTTCTGGGTCTCGGCAATGGACGGCATGCCTCCGCAAAAGAGTCATCAGGCGGCGGTCGGCGCCGTGCGAAGCATGAAGGGGGGGCGTTACGAAGCGTCCCTCGAAGGCTATTACAAATGGATGGCCGACCTCATCGAATACAAGGCGGGTACGCAAACCTTCGATTCGGTGTTCAGGAACTGGCCCGATCTGATCGAAACGGGCCGCGGCGCGGCGTACGGCCTCGAACTGTTTGTGCAAAAGAAAACGGGCCGTCTGAACGGATGGCTCGGGTACTCGTGGGCGAAAGCCGTACGGGATTTCAAAGACCTGAACAACGGAGAAATCTTCCCGTACCGGTACGACCGGCGGCACGACGTATCGCTTGTGGGGCAGTACCGCCTGACCGGAAACAAGGAAATCTCGGCGACCTGGGTATTCGGCAGCGGGTATCCTGCGTGGCTGCCGGTGGGCCGTCATACGGTTACGCTGGACGACGATTATGAACATCGGCAGGGAGACGACCGCGTACTGGTGGATTACGGCCCCCGCAATGCTTCTCGCCTCAGAGCGTACCACCGTCTGGACATCGCCGTGCATTTTCGCAAGGAACGCTCCTGGGGCACGCGTACGCTTACGTTCGGTACCTATAACACCTACAACCGGAAAAATCCGTTCGTGGTATATCCCGTAGCGCGCAGAAGTCAGACGAACGACGGTGCGGACGACTCCACGTTCACTTTTCGCCAGTTGAGTCTGTTTCCGGTGCTTCCCGCTTTCGCATACCGTATCTCTTTCTGACCATGTCCGTCCCGGTCCGATCATTGTGCGTAACGTTGCTCGCAGCAGGCGCCCTGAGCGCCTGCGAGCTGGCGGTAGAGGTGGATATTCCCGAACACGCTTCGCAACTTGTGGCGCATGGATTTTTCACTCCCGACAGCGCGTGGACGATCAGCCTCCGGCGAAGCGCGGACATCGAGGGGAGCGACGACATCAGAAAATTGGCGATTGCCGACGCCACGGTGCGCGTTACGGACGAGGCGAGGAATTTTTCGGCGTCGCTTGCCCATATCGGGGAAGGAATCTATACGGCCCCTCCCGACGCGTATCCGGTTCCCGGCGTGGCGTATACGCTCCAGGCGGAGGCGCCCGGCTTGCCTGCGGTACGCGCCGTTTCCTCTATTCCGGCTGTCACGGCGGATATTGCGGAACTGGAGCGTCTCGACGATCCGGGCGATCCGGATGATCAGTTCGGTCATGAAATCTACCGGATCCGCGTACGGATCGAGGATCCCCCGGGGAAGAATTACTACAGACTTGAACTGTTTCGGTGGTCTCCCTTTGAGGAAGGGCTTGAGTTTGGTTATCGCTTCATTGTGGACGAACCGGGCCGTCCGCTTGCGTTCCTTGAGATTCCGTTCGAAAGTAACGAAACCTCGTTTCGATACAAGGACTACGCGTATTTTTTCGATTCGCCGGAAATATCCGGAGACGACACCTCTTTCTATGGTGCTCTTTTTTCGGACGAATTGTTCGACGGTGAAACGAAATCGTTCGAAATCACCGTATCGGAGCGTCCTTTCGAAACGGTGGACTCCCAATACAGGGTGGCGCTTTCGGTGCTGAGCAATGACTATTTCGTCTATCACCATACGGCTCTTTTGCAAGCCGAAACGGTGGGCGAGATAAATATAGCGGCGGCTTTACTGCAAACCCCGCCGGTCCATTTACATTCGAATATCGAGGAAGGTCTCGGCGTGTTCGCAGGCTACGCGGTCCATACGTTCGGCTTCGACGCGGAGGGGAATATGTGGACCGGGGAGGAGGGGAGGTAGGGCGTTTGTCGCCTGTCGTTGTAAACTCATTTCACGAGGATCATGCGCCCTGACTGGATAAGCATGTCCGAACCCGTCTGCGCCCGTACCTGATAGACGTATGCGCCCGAGGGCAACGAGGATGCGTTCACTTCAAGCGAATGGTCCCACCCGCCCGACAAGGACACGGGACTTGTGACGATCACGTTCTTTCCCAACATGTCAAAGACATGCACCGTCACTTCGGCTGCCGACGGCAGGTCGAAGACCACGCGCGTGGACGGATTGAACGGGTTGGGATAGTTGCCGTGCAGGCGGAAAGCCACTGGAACTTCCCCTTCGGCGTCGAACGCATGCGTTATTATCCCCGATATGTCCCACAGATTAATGAAACAATCCCAGGCTCCTGACACCAGCATGTTTCCATCGGGCGAAAAGGCGACCGAATTGACCCACCAGGCATGCCCCAGGAACGTTGCGGCGTTGGCCCCGGTAGCCACATCCCACAGCCTCACGGTTCCGTCGTCGGACGCGGACGCCACGGCGGCGCCATCGGGCGAAAAGGCGACCGAATTGACCCAGAAAATATGCCCCAGGAGCGTTGCGGTGTTGGCGCCGGTAGCCACATCCCATAGTCTCACGGTTCCGTCGTCGGACGCGGACGCTACGGTGCTGCTATCGGGCGAAAAGGCTACCGAATTGACGCGCCCGGTATGCCCCGATAGCGTTGCGGCGCCCTCTCCCGTAGCCACATCCCACAGCCTCACGGTTTTGTCGTCGGACGCGGACGCCACGATACTGCCATCGGGCGAAAAGGCTACCGAATTGACACTTCCGGTATGTCCCGAGAACGTTGCGGTGTTGGATCCCGTAGCTGCATCCCACAGCCTCACGGTATGATCGCCGGACGCGGACGCCACGGCGGCGCCATCGGGCGAAAAGGTTACCGAATTGACGCTTTCGGTATGCCCCGAGAACGTTGCGGTGTTGGATCCCGTAGCTGCATCCCAAAGCCTCACGGTTCTGTCATAGGACGCGGACGCCACGGCGGCGCCATCGGGCGAAAAGGCTACCGAATTGACGCTTCCGGCATGCCCCGAGAACGTTGCGGTGTTGGATCCCGTAACCGGATCCCAAAGCCTCACGGTATGGTCATCGGATCCCGAGGCAAGCATGCGTCCGTCCGGTGAATAAACGACCTCCAGGGGTATGATTCCGGGTCCAAACGTAGAGGCGAGACTTCCCGTAGCCACATCCCACAGCCTGACGGTTCTGTCGTCGGACGCGGACGCCACGGCGGCGCCATCGGGCAAAAAGGTTACTGCATTGACCCTCCCGGTATGCCCCGGTAGCGTGGTGATGTTGGACCCCGTCAGATTCCACAGCCTGACGGTTCCGTCGCTGGATGCGGACGCCACGGTAGCGCCATCGGGCGAAAGGGCGACCGAATTAACCCGGTCCCTGTGCCCCACGAGCGTTGCGGTGTTGGATCCCGTAGCCACATCCCACAGCCTGACGGTTGCGTCATAGGACGCGGACGCCACGGTAGCGCCATCGGGCGAAAAGGCTACCGAACTGATCGAATGCGAATGCCCCGCGAACGTTGCGGTGTTGGATCCCGTGGCTATATCCCACAGCTTGACGGTTCCGTCGCTGGACCCGGACGCCACGGTACTGCTATCGGGCGAAAAGGCCACCGAATTGACCCAGGACCCATGCCCCGACAGCGTTGCGGTGTTGGATTCCGTAGCCACATCCCACAGCCTGACGATTCCGTCGTCGGACCCGAACGCCACGATATTGCCATCGGGCGAAAAGGCTACCGAAAGGACCCCGGACGTATGTCCTATCGTTGCGATGTGGGATGCCGTAGCCACATCCCACAACCTGACGGTTCCGTCGCGGGACGCGGACGCCACGGTGCTGCTATCGGGCGAAAAGGCAACCGAATTAACCCAATCCACATGCCCCGATAGCGTTGCGGCGTGGGAGGCCGTAGCCACATCCCACAGCCTGACGGTTCCGTCGCGGGACGCGGACGCCGCGATACTTCCATCGGGCGAAAAGGCTACCGAAAGGACCCAATCCTTATGTCCGGGGCCATTGCTGCTAAGCGGCCAACTCTTTACCGGCTGAGCAAAACTCCTTCCGTGTACAAACGGCGCAACCGCCAACAAAAGCCCGACAAGCGCATGTTTGCCTATCCCGGAGGCAGGACGAACCGCATGGCGCGTACGCTGTCCGGCGCAAAGGCGCCCTGCGCGAATCGATCGGAAGCTGCAAACGCGAAATGGAGGGTACGTCATCCTTGTCCTGCCGTCTTGTGAAATGAAAAGGGGGAATGTCGCCTGCCTAAAGTTACGCTTCCTGAACGAATCCGCTGTTTTTTATATGCCGGATAGCGGTGGCGCAGAAAGAAGGGGAACCGTTTCCCGACGGTTATTGCCCTTTGCGGCATATTGCGGAACCGGGATCTGCGCATTAGTTTGCACACGTACCGCCGCAAGAGCAATTAATCGGCGTATCCTGCAGACAAGTCGTTTTCCGGCTTTCCATTCATTCGCTCGCCCTTATCCGGATGCCTGTCCCACCGAACGAATCCCCGCAAACCGGTTACAGCCCGCTGCCTTTCTTTTTGGGCTTTCTCGGTGTGGCGGGCGCTTTTTCGTTGTTGCCGAAAACCCTGAGACGTGGACTTCGCCGGCTGGTTTTCGGCGTTTTTTTTGAGATTACCGTGGTTGTGCTGGCCGGATTGCTCACCGAGAGAATGGTGCGCTACATAGCCAGTGAAAACGACGAGGAACATCTTCCCGAGCCGCCCCGGCACCGGTAAGATGCGGACAAACCGGCGTATGCGTTCCTGTTTGAAATATGTTCTGACCGAACCATGCGGTAAAACGCAATCGCATTGCCCGTATATTTCGGCATTCGAATCCAAACGTGCCTGAAGGCTCTGCAATGCCCCGCTTCCCCCCCCGCCGTTTCCTGCTTGGCGTCGCGCTGGCGCTTGGCGCCTTGATCGTTGCGTATGTCCTGATCCTGACAGGCATTTCCTCCGGGCCTCCCGATGCGGACGATCTCTGGCCCGATACGGAAGCATGGGCCGAAGAGCAACTCCGGTCCATGACGCTGGAAGAGAAGGTTTCCCAACTGTTTTCTGCGCGCGCCTATGGCCGGATGACGGATCCGGACGCCGCCGCATACCAGGACCTCGTTGATCTGGTCGAGCGATTCGGAATCGGCGGCGTCACCTTTTTTCAGGGAAATCCATCGGATCAGATCGCGCTTGTAAACGACCTGCAAGGCCGCGCGAGGCTCCCGCTACTCATTGCCCAGGACATGGAATGGGGGGCAGGGATGCGGGTGGACGAGACGACGGTCTTTCCGAGGGCCATGGCGATGGGCGCCACAAGGGATGTCGAATGGGCGCGCATGGCCGGGTATGTCACAGGCCGGGAGGCGCGGGCTATCGGAGCGCGGCACATACTCGCTCCCGTAGCCGACGTGAACAACAACCCCGACAATCCGGTCATCAACACCCGGTCGTTCGGCGAGCGGCCGGAACTGGTCGCAAGTATGGCGGCCGCCTTTGCATCCGGGCTGCAGGATGCCGGCGTGCTTGCCACGGCAAAGCATTTTCCGGGTCATGGGGATACGTCCGTCGATTCGCACCTGGCCCTTCCTGTGCTGTTCTTCGGGTCTGATCGGCTGGATTCGCTGGAACTGGTTCCGTTCCAAAAACTGGTGCAGGATGGCGTGATGAGCGTCATGGTCGCTCATCTTGCGCTTCCCCGGATCGAACCGGACACGACGCTTCCCGCCAGCCTTTCGCCGCGGGTCGTTTCCGGCCTGTTGCGCGACGAACTGGAGTTCGATGGCCTTGTCGTCACGGACGCCCTGGATATGGCGGGCGTCACAGCGCAGTTTCCGACGGAGGAGATCGCCGTTCGGTCCCTGCATGCAGGCACGGACATGTTGCTGCTTTCGGAAGATCCCTGGGCGGCGCGCGACTCCGTGATGCAAGCTATCGAAGAGGGCGTGATCCCGGAAGAACGCATAGACGCCTCTGTGATGCGGATTTTGCGCGCCAAAGCCTGGTTGGGACTGCATACGGACAGCAACGTGGCGCAGGACCGGGACAGCCTGCAAATAGACGTGCAAGAGCACAGGGCATTGAGCCTCGGTATTGCCCGGCGGTCGCTTACGCTGCTGCGGAATACAGGGAGCATACTCCCTCTTTCCGAGGACGCCCGTATTTTGTGCGTTACCCTTTCGGACGGTTCGAACCCCTCTACGGGAAGTCGTTTTCTGGTCGATTTGCTCCGCAACCGGCCCGGCGTCGAGGTGGATACGCTGCGTCTTGACGGCAGGTCCGCCCCGGAAGATTACGAGGCCGCTCTGGAGCGGAGCAGTGCGTACCCGTTTGTCGTGGCGTCTTCGTTTCTGCGCACTCGCCCCCGGGGCGCAGCAACCGGGGACGAGGAAAACGTCCCCGAAGACCCGCAAAAGGATTTTCTGGCGCGCCTTGTGGAATACGGGCCTCCGGTAGCGCTCGTTTCGTTCGGCGATCCGTACATCGTGCGGGATATGGCGCAGCCCGCTTCCTATCTGGTCGCATACAGTGCGTCGGAGGTCTCCCAGACGGCCGCCGCGGATGCGCTTACCGGACAGGCCGACATTACCGGCCGTTTGCCCGTCAGCATACCCGAGCTGTATGCGTTCGGGGACGGCATGGACCTGTTTCAGCAATCCATCCGAACCGGATACCCCGCGGAAGTCGGCCTGAACGGCATAGTAATCAGCCGTCTCGACACACTGATCCGGAACGCCATCGACAGTACGGCTTTTCCGGGGGCTGTTCTTGCGATAGGCCGCGACGGCGTGGTCGCCAAACTGGAAGCGTACGGCCACTTCACCTACGACGAGGAGCGGCCCGTCGCCACGAGCTCGTCGTTCGATCTTGCCTCGCTCACCAAGGTGGTTGCGACGACGACCGCCGCGATGCAATTGTTCGACGCCGGCCAACTGCAACTCGACACGCCGGTAGCGGATTATCTGCCCAGGTTCCGGCAATCCGGCAAGGAAAACGTGACGATCCGGCACCTGCTTACCCACACCTCCGGGCTCATCCCGTACCGGCGGTTTTACGAAACGGGCACCGTCGCGCGCGAGGCGCTCCTCGATTCGGTGTTGGCGGAATCGCTGGAATATGAACCGGGCACGGAAATGCGCTACAGCGATTTCAGCATGATCGCCCTCATGCTGGTTGTCGAGCGGATTACCGGACAACCCTTCGACGAATATGCCGAGGAGCGTATTTTCGAGCCGCTTGGGATGCGCGATACCGGATTCATGGCGTCCGGTTCGCCCAATCCGGACGTGGTTCCTACCGAACGGGACCGCACATTCCGAAGACGGCTCGTGCAGGGCGAAGTGCATGACGAAACCGCCTGGATACTTGGAGGCGTCTCCGGACATGCCGGGTTGTTTTCCACAGCCGAGGACCTGGTTAAATTCGCCCATATGCTGCTCGACGAAGGGCGCGTGGACGGCAAGCCGTTCATTTCGCCGGAAACCCTCCGTCTGTTCACGACGGTACAGGATCCGGCGCTCAGCACGCGGGCGCTCGGATGGGATACCAAGAGCCCGGAAGGGTATTCGTCCGCCGGGGCGGGTTTCGGCCCCAACAGTTTCGGGCATACCGGTTTTACCGGCACCTCGTTCTGGGTCGATCCCGACACGGGCCTGTTCGTCATTCTGCTCACGAACCGGGTGTATCCGACGCGCGAGAACCGGAAGATTATAGAGATCCGGCCGCGCGTCGCCGATCAGGCATACAATTCCATACTCGGACCGGCCACGTTCATGCTTCCGGACAGCCTGTTCGAAGTGAGATAAAGAAATCGCTATAACATTTTGTTGCACAACAGGTTACGATACATGCAGCGCCCTGGTTTGCATGTCTTTTGGAACATCTTTCCTGTATCGTCTTTCCAACTTGTTGCCACATCATGGCGATTCTTTTTCCTGCTACCGATTGCTACGAAATATGCCGACCTACGTATACCGGCGTGAAGACGGTTCGAAATTCGAAATCGACCAGCGCATTACTGCAGACGCGCTGACGGCATGCCCGGAAACAGGGCAGAAGGTGGAACGCATCATTACCGGCAGCGCCGGGCTTATCTTCAAAGGGAGCGGCTTTTACCTGACCGACTATGTGCGGGGGAACGGCGGAAACGGAGAGCGGGAAACCCAGGGCAACGGCGAAAGCAAGGAATCGGTCGCAAAGGGTTCGGAAAAAAACGGCGTCGCAGCCGGGAAATCTTCCACCTCCGGAGAAAAAGCCGCTGCAAGCAGCGAGGCAAGCAAGGGGGCTTCGGGAGGCGCTTCGGCGAAGTCGGAAGGGTGATTGCGGCCGGTTGAGGAAATGCGGGTATAGGGTGAAGTGGACCCCGGCCTTACTCCCTCACAGGTTTCCCGGCGGTACGCGTGGCAAGGATCAGCATGATCGCCGCAAAGAGTCCGGTTACGGCAAGGGAAAGGGCGAACGAAGAAGCATCGATCGGCGGGTCTTGCGGCCAGTACATGGCGGTTCGGAGTGCGTCGACCCCGTAGGAAACCGGGTTGAGCCGGATGGCCCATTGCAGCACGCTCGGCGCGCCTTCGGCGGGAAAGAAAGCGCCCGATAATACCCAGAGGGGGATCAGGCAGAGGTTCATCACGGCATGGAAACCCCGCGTGGTGCGACTCTTCCAGGCGACGACGACGCCCAACGCCGCAAAACCGAGCGCGACAAGCGCCAGAATACCGGCCATCAGGGCCAGCCCCGGGAGGCTCGGCACATAGCCGGTCAGGGGGATCAGGGCAAAAAACAACAGCCCCTGTCCCACGGCGAGTGTCGTACTTCCCAGTGCGGGGCCCAGCACGAGCGACGATCTGCGGACCGGGGTCGCCAGTGCGGCCTGCAGGAAGCCGCTCTGGCGTTCCTCTACAATGGAGATCGTCGAGAAGATGGAGGTAAAGAGCGCCACGAGCGCGATCATGCCCGGAAAAAGGAATTCCAGGTAGGGCATATCCATGCCGGCAGGGGTCGGCGGGCTGAAAGAGCCCCGGAACCCGAATCCGAGGAGCAGCCAGACAGCAAGCGGTTGCAGCACAGCGCCCGCAACCCGGTTCGCGTCCCGTACGAATTTGACCAGTTCCCGGCGCCAGAGTGCCGGCACGGCATGCATTTTCATGACACCGGCCGTCCGTTTTCGTGAAGACCGTGCCCCGTATGCACCATGAAAACGTCTTCGAGCGTGGGGCGTCGAATGGTGGCCGACCGGATAGCGTCGCCGGCCGTTTCGTAAACGGGGGATAGCAGGTCGTGGGCATTGGGCCCGGAAAGCTGTACGCGCAACCCGATCACCTGCGTCGAAACATCGAATCGCTTTGCTATGCGCTCGGCGAGGTCCTGCGGGTCGTCGCATTCGATCCACAGCGTTTCCTCTCCAATGGCCTGTTTAAGCGCGGCGGGCGTGCCGTGAGCCACTACCCGGCCCCGATCCAGAATAGCGAGCTGGTCGCACCGGTCGGCCTCCTCCATGAGATGGGTGGCCAGCACAATGGTGGTGCCTTCCTGGCGTCGGAGGCGGTCGATGGCTTCCCGGAACGTCTGCCGGGCCGCCGGATCGAGACCGATAACCGGTTCGTCGAGCAGCAGGAGCGGCGGGGCGTGCAGGAGACCCCGCACCAGATCGACGCGGCGTTTCAGGCCGCCGGAAAGGCGTCCCGTACGTTCGTGGAGCCGTTCTTCCAACCCGAAAAGTGGCAGTAACCGGGCGAGGCGCTCCCGGAATGCGCTGCGCTGCAGGCCGTACAGGGCGGCATGGGCGCGCAGATTTTCCTGTACGGTCAATTCTTCGTCCAGGGCCACGCTCTGGAAAACGATGCCGGTATGTTGACGAACGCGGGCAGGGTGCGTTCGGGGGTCGGCGCCAAAGATGCGCACCGCGCCTTCCGACGGATTCAGAAGCGTCGCAAGGATGCGAAACAGGGTGGTTTTTCCGCTGCCGTTCGGGCCGAGGAGGCCATAGAAACTTCCCTGCGGTACGGTCAGGGAGAGGTTATCCAGCGCCGTGCGCGATCCGTAGCGGTGGGTGAGACGGTCGATCTGGACGGGAGGCGCCGGCATGGACATGCTTGCAGAGGGGAGAACCGGTCAGATACGTACCGATGACCGACAATTATAAGGATGCGCTGATCGAAGTGGACTTGATCAGAGCATCCTAAAAGAGATTGCCGAATACGATGCGGTCGATGAGAAGGACGAGAATGAGCGCTGGAATGTACCGTATCGATATATTCAGCACGCGCCGGGCGTCCTGGATATCGCTGCTGCGGTGGAAGGCGATGGCGCCATGCAGGAACCATGCGCCCAGCGCAACGGCCCCGATGGCATAGCCCCATCCGGCCAGAGACAGGGCAACAGGCCAGAGGCTCAACACGAAAAGAAGAACGGTGAAGAAAAGGGCCTGCCGCGTGGTCGAGCGGCCCGACGGGTCCGCCACAGGAAGCATTACATACCCGCCCCGTTCGTAATCCTTGCGATACATCCAGGCGAGGGCGAGAAAATGCGGCATTTGCCATGCAGCGAGAATGGAGAAAGCGGCAATGCCGCCCCAGCCGATCGATCCGGTAGCCGCTGTCCATCCGCCCAGCGCGGGCAAAGCGCCCGGAAGCGTGCCCACCAGTGTATTCCAACTGGAACGGCGCTTGAGGGGGGTGTATGCGAACAGATAGAGTAAAACGGTTGCCAGCGCCAGCACGCCGGTAAGCGGATTAACAAGCGGACACAACAGGCCGATCCCTGCCGCGGCCAGAATAGTCCCGAAGTACAGCGCCGCCGATGGGGAGAGTCGGCCCGCAGGGAGGGGACGGTTCATGGTTCGGCGCATGGCGCCGTCATGATCCCGTTCTATCCAGTGATTCAGGGCGCTTGCGCCCGCACTCGTGAGCGTGACGCCGATAAGCAGAAGGACAAGACGCCCCAGATCGATAAATTCTGCAGGCGCAAGAAAAAAACCCCCGACGGAGGACAGCGCGACGAGCAGCGTGATTTCAGGTTTCGCCAGCTCGATATAGGAGCCCAGGATACCCGGCCGGGAACGGTCCGGGTGGACCGCATGGGCTGCGCCGGTTTTTGCGCCGGGCGCAAGCGCATTGCGAGGGATTTCTTCAGAAGGGCGTTGCGGCACGAGCGTCACATTGTCGAGGCCGGTTGATCGGCGAGCTTAATAAATATACCGGATTTTGCGTTAGGGAGCGTTGGTTTCGGGTGAATTTCTCAGCCGGTATGCACCGAGAACGGCCAGCACGGAGGCGGCCATCAGGAGCGCTCCAACAACCATATGAGAGGTGTTCACCACCACCTGAAGATTACTCGGTTCGAGCATGCCGACGTCGTCCAGCGTAACCACATAGGCCGTAACGCCCAGAATCACTTGCACTGCCACAAGGAGTACGAGAAAGCGCGCGGCGGGATACAGCACGCGCGCCGCTCGAAAACTTTTGGAAACGCATCTGAACAGATACGTGATCGCGATGGCCACGAAAACGGCCCCGAAAATGTGGAGAACCGCAAGGACCGGATCGATGCCCGTGCCCGGATGGCGGAGCAGGGCGCCGAGGATAATCTGGATGTACAGGAGACCGAGGGTTGCGAGCGATATCCGCCACGGGCCGGATGCGTTTTTGGAGTCGGGAATGTTTATGTTCTTTTCCAACCAGGCGTTCGACGTGAACAGGGCCATGGCGACGATAAGCCCGAGAAACAGTTGCGCCATACAGGCATGAACCACGGCAAGATCCAGGGAAAGCCACACGACCCGCAGCCCGCCGAGTACGCCTTGCAAGGACACGAGCACAACAGCGGCGATCGCAAGATTTTTCAGCCACCTGCGCGGCTCGGCAATCCAGGTCCACACGGCGAGGATCAGGGTCAGCGCTCCCGTCAACATGCCGAGGAGACGGTGGCCGTGCTCAGCCAGCACCGGAGTGAGTTTCCACCATTCCGGCCAGGGGTTGAAGGGATCGTACGAATTGAATGACGAAGGCCAGTCCGGTACGGCAAGACCCGCATTGATACTGGTCACGAAAGCGCCCCATGCCATGAGCAGGATGGTGGCGCCGCCGGTCAGGACGGTGAATCGATACCGCCACCGTATTTCGGCGCGGGGCGGATCCACAGGCATGTGCGGAAGGTTCATCATGCAAAAGCAGTTGCCGGAAAGAAGAGCTTGCCGAGGCGGTCGGGATGATCGCGATGCGGCGTGTGCTGTCTGGCGCCGTCTGTTCCTCGTAATACATTTTACGTATGTCGCCGACACTTATCGCCTCTGTTTCAGGAATTCGCGGCATTTTCGGCAACGGGCTGGACCCCGATGTACTTGTCCGCTATGCCGGCGCCTATGGCGCATGGTGTTTGCAGCGAGCCGCCTCTGCCGGACGAGAGCCGATGGTGGTGGTTGGACGCGACGCCCGGGTTACCGGGGAAGTATGCGCTTCCATCGTAATCGGTACGCTGCGAAGCGCGGGGATCGATGTGGTCGATGCCGGACTGGCCACCACGCCCACCGTCGAAATGGCTGTGACCGCACTGGGCGCTTCGGGGGGCATTGTCCTGTCGGCCTCGCACAACCCGCCCGAATGGAATGCGCTGAAGCTACTGAACGAGAAGGGCGAATTTCTCAGCCCGGAAGAGGGGAAGGAAGTACTACGCCTTGCCGAAAGCGGAAAAGCGGACGTAGCATCATGGGATTCTCTGGGCGGATACAGGCAGGAAGATTTCCTTGCCCACCATATCGACCGTATTCTTGCCCTTGAATACATCGATGTCGAGGCCATTGCCCGCAAGGACTTTTCCGTCGTGGTCGATGCCGTCAATTCTGTGGGCGGCATTGCCTTGCCGGCCCTGCTGAAGCGGTTGGGGGTCCGGGAGGAACGTATCCATCGTCTGCACTGCGAACCTACGGGCCGTTTTGCGCATCCTGCCGAACCGCTTCCGGAGCATCTCTCCGAGTTGATCGAGACCGTGGCCGCAATGGATGCGGATGCAGGGTTTGCAGTAGATCCCGATGTAGACCGTCTGGCCCTGGTGGCCGATGGCGGAACGTACATGGGCGAGGAGCTGACCCAGGTGGTTGCCGCCGAGTTCATGTGGCAGATCCGGGAGGGTGCTTTTGTTACCAACCTTTCTTCCTCGCGCGCTATCGACGATGTGGCTGCCTCGTTCGGTCAGCAGGTGTTTCGTTCGCCGGTGGGCGAGATTCATGTGGTAAAGAAGATGCAGGAGGCGGGTGCGGTGCTGGGAGGCGAGGGCAATGGCGGGGTCATTTTGCCCGATCTGCATTACGGGAGGGACGCCCTCGTGGGCGCGGCGCTTGTTCTGCAGCACATGGCGAATCGCAACGAGTCGCTTTCGGTCATGAAGGCGCGTCTTCCAAAGTACGTGTTGAGTAAAAACAAGGCGTCTGTTGGCGAGCGCGATCCGGGGATACTCCTTGCCGCGTTGGCAGAGCGCTACCGGGAGCATGACACGAACACTGTCGACGGTCTCAAGATAGACTTCGAGGACGCATGGGTGCACCTGCGCCAATCCAATACGGAACCCATTGTCCGGATTTACGCCGAGGCCCCTTCGCAGGAGCGTGCCTCAGCGCTGGCGGCCCGGTTCATTGCCGAAATAGAAACGGCGGCAAACGATAGTTCCGATTCCGGCGGTTGAGCGGTACAGTTGGCGGGCCGTGGCCTAAAAGCCCATGCCGCCGCCCATGCCACCGGGCATGCCGCCACCACCGTGGGCGTCGCCTCCGGCGCCTGCCCCGGGGTTCTTCTCCGGCTTGTCGCTGATGACCGTCTCGGTCGTCAGCAACAGGCTCGCTACGGAAGCCGCGTTCTCCAGCGCCGTGCGCGCAACCTTCGTCGGGTCGATCACGCCCTGCTCCATCAGTGCGCCGTACTCCTCCGTCTGCGCATTGAAGCCATAGTCGCCCTTGCCGTCGGCCACCGTACGCACCACGATCGAACCCTCCAGCCCCGCGTTCTCCGC
>LXNI01000598.1_pt1 | contig 39968 bp, 48 predicted proteins | sample 809091 | NCBI WGS metagenome assembly LXNI01 (sample SAMN04870527, study PRJNA318959) | sponge metagenome | biome: 01000161; feature: marine sponge reef; material: water | host: Sarcotragus foetidus | place: Greece: Milos, Mediterranean Sea | collected 2013-05-29 | depth 5-7 m
TCGGCGTCCGGAAGGCATGGCGGCGGACGAGGCCGCAATCTACGACCTGTCCACCGAACTCTATGCAACGAAGCGGGTGAGTGACGCCACCTATGACCGCGCGGTGTCGGCCATAGGCGAGAAGGGCGTCGTCGAGACCATCGGCGTCATGGGCTATTACTGCCTGGTCTCCATGGCGCTGAACGTCTCCGGCGTCGAACTCCCGGAAGGCGAGCCGGAGCCGCTCAGCCTGTAGCGGGGTTATCCCTTGCGGCCGTGGCGCCGGTGCTTCAGCAGGTCGTCGAGGGCTTTGCGCTGCTCGTCGCTCAGCGTGCCGTACCAGGCGTCGAAGGCCGGCCGGACATCGCCGAGCACGGCGGCCGCTGTCTTCGTGGCGGCCTCGGCCAGAGCGAGCTTCGCCGGCAGCGTCTTTTCGGCCCGGAGCGCTTCGGTCTTTGCGCAGGTTTCGCCGACCTTTTCACCGCCGGCCCGGACCGCGCCGGTAAGGTCGTCCCAGGCCGCGCGCTGTTCCGGCGTGAACGCCATGAAGGTCTCGGCGAAGGTGATCGCGGCTTCGATATGATCGGTGCGGGCTTCGCCGCACAGCTTGTGCGCCATGCCGCCCCGGCGTCCGTCGCGGCCCCAGCCATGGCGGTGGCCGACCAGCGTGATCGCGGCCTCGCCGGCTTTCACGCCCTGGCGCACATCGCTGGAAAGCGCATAGGCGCCAACCGCGCCCAGGCTTGCCAGTCCGAGCCCGCCGGCGATGATGATGACCTTGAGTTTCATGGATTCTGCCTCCTTCGGGTCTGCCGGCCAGCGCGGCCGGTTGCAGACCTTTATGGGATCCTTGTGTAACGCGGCCATGTCCTGCAAGCCGCCTTTCGGCAACGATGCGTTACAGACGGGCGCTTCGTTACGCTTCGTTACAAGAAAACCTCCGCAGCGGCGACGCCGGGACCTAAACTGCGGCCCATGAACGACGGCCCGCATATCCTCGTCGTCGATGACGACCGCGAGATCCGCGATCTGCTGGCGCGCTTCCTGCGCAAGCACGGCTTCCGGGTCGAGACCGCCGCCGATGGCAAGGCGATGTTCCGGGCCTTGTCGGCAGGGCGCTTCGACCTCGCAGTGCTTGACCTGATGCTGCCTGGCGAGGACGGACTGGCCCTTTGCAGGAAGGTCCGGGCGGAGTCCGACCTGCCGATCGTGATGCTGACCGCCATCGGCGAGGACACGGACCGCATTGTCGGGCTGGAAATGGGCGCGGACGACTATCTCGCCAAGCCCTTCAACCCGCGCGAACTGCTGGCCCGCATCCGCGCCGTGCTGCGCCGCGCGCCCGCCATGCCACGGGGCGGGGAGGCCGGTCCGTCCCGAAGCTTCGAGTTCCAGGGCTGGGTGCTGAACGCCGGGCGGCGCAGCCTCCACGCGCCGGACGGCGCGCTGGTGGACCTGACGGGCGGGGAATTCGACCTGTTGCTGGCCCTCGTGGCACATCCGAACCGGGTGCTGAACCGGGACCAACTCCTGGACCTCACGCGCGGGCGCGAAGCCGGTCCATTCGACCGCAGCGTGGATGTTCAGGTGAGCCGCCTGCGCCGCAAGATCGAGGAAGACGCGAAGCAGCCGGCGCTCATCAAGACTGTGCGCGGCGGCGGATATGTCTTTGCCGGCACGGTGCGGGAAGGCCCGTGACCCGCTGGCTGCGGCGCCTCTGGCCGGAGGGCATCGCGGCGAGGCTCGGCCTGCTGCTATTCGCGGGGCTGTCGGTTTTCGGCATTGTCGCGGCGCTGTTTTACCTGGATGAGCGGCGCGACCGCGCCGTCGAGCACTTCGGCAGGGTGCTGTCCGTTCGAATGCTCGCCATTGTGGAATTGCTCGAGAATGCGACGCCGGAGGAACGGCGACGGCTGTTGACGGCGTTGTCGGACCAGCGGTTGCGGATCCGCCTGCTTCACGACCGGCCCGAGGGCATCGGGTGGCAGCTGCCGGAGGAGGTGGATGAGGATGCGGGCCGCCATCTGGAGCGGCTGCGGCCCCGGCCCGTGCTCATGCGCGCTGGAGACATACCGTCCGGCGAGCGGCGGCGCGGCCGGCGCATTATGATCGCGGTCGGGCTGGAGGAGGGCGTTTGGGCGGAATTTTCTGTTCGTCCGGGCTACTGGCCGCGCGTCGGCCCGTTGATCTGGCTGGGGCTGGTGGCGCTCCTGGTGGTGTTGGGGCTGGTCTGGGGCGCGCACCGGACGACGCGCCCGCTGCGCCGGCTTGCGGATGCTGCGGACAGGCTCGGGCTGGATGCGAACCCGCCGCCCTTGGCGGAGCGGGGGCCGCGCGAACTACGCAATGCCGCCCGCGCCTTCAACCGCATGACGGCGCGAATCCGCCGCCTTGTGGACGACCGCACGCTGATGCTGGCTGCCGTCTCGCACGACCTCAAGACCATGCTGACGCGCCTGCGCTTGCGCGCCGAATTCATCGAGGACAGCGAGCAGAAGCGGAAGGCCGTGGCCGATCTCGACGAGATGCAGGCCATGCTGGCGGCGACGCTCGCCTTCGCGCGCGACGAAGCGGCGGATGAGCGCCCGGTGGCCGTCGATCTGGCGGCGCTGCTGCAAAGCCTCGCCGCCGACCTCGCCGATGCCGGCCGCGCGGCCTCCTATGACGGTCCCGCCCGTCTGGCGCTCCGGGGCCGGCCGGTGGCGTTGCGCCGCGTGTTTGCAAATCTGCTGGACAATGCGCTGCGCTATGGCGGCGAGGCCCGCGTGGCGCTGCGGCAGGCGGACGGACGGGCCGAAGCGCGGATCGAGGATCGCGGCCCCGGCATCCCGGAGGCGCTCAAGGAGCGGGTGTTCGACCCCTTCTTCCGGCTCGAGGCCTCCCGCAGCCGCGACACCGGCGGCAGCGGCCTCGGCCTTGCCGTGGTCCGCGCCATCGTCCAGCGCCATGACGGCGACATCGCGCTGGAGGACCGCCCCGGTGGCGGACTCAGCGTGCGCGTCCTGCTGCCGCTATAGCGGCGCATGGCGGCGCGCCTCGGCAGGTCAGGGCAGGGTGATTCGCTCCGGCTTCAGTCCTCAAGCGAAGTCTGCGCGCGCGCTCATCGCGATGGTCCCCTTCGGCGTCACCGCCCAGACCTCGCAGCCGTCTTCGGTCGGCTTGCCGACCAGGCGCACCGGGCCGTCGATGAACAGCGGCGCACGGGCGCGCATGTCGAAGGAGATCATGCGCTTCGGTGCCATGCAGTCGCGGGCGAAATTCATCAAATAGGACTGCGAGAGCGGCCCGTGGACGACCAGCGCCGGATAGCCCTCCATCTCTTTCGCCCAGACGGCGTCGTAATGGATGCGGTGGGCGTTGAAGGTCAGCGCCGAGAAGCGGAAGAGCGTGACCTCGTCCGGGCGCTCCTCCGCCTCCCAGGCGATGTCGGCCGGCGGCGCGGCGCGCCTCGGAGCCCTGTTGGCGGCCCCGGCGGGCGTCTCCTCGCGATAGACCGTGTCGCGCCGTTCGACCACAGCGAGGCCGCGCGGCGTGGAAATGCGGCTCTCGACCGTGGCGAAGGCGAGGCGCCCGGTGCTGCCCTCCTTGACAGCAAGATCGACAAGCTCCGTCTCCCGGCTGAGCCGGTCGCCAATGCGGATGGGTTCGTGGAAGGCGAGCTGCGTCCCCGCATACATACGGCGCGGGAAGGGCATTTCCGGGATGACGCCGGTGGAGGCAGGCGCCCCGTCCGGCCCGAGCTCCCGCTGCTCGAAGCGCGGCAGGAAGTAAAGCATGTGCCAGCCCGGCGGGATGGCGGCGCCTTCCTCCGGATCGAGGTCGCGGCGCCCGAGGGTCTTCTGGAAGAGCAGCACAGGAGCCGCCGTCGCCACATCGCTGTCGGCCTGGCTTGCGCCAATATGGCTGCGGATATCAGCAAGATCGTCGGGCATGGGTTGCGCGTCCCCCTTGTCTCATGTCTCGCCGCGACTGTAACACAGTGGCGGCAGGGCGAGGGAAGCGTCGATCCCTACGCGAACCCGACGAGCCGATAGACGGCGACCGGCGCGGCGCGGCCCTTGACCTCCATCTCGCCCATCGGCTCCACCTCGAACAGGCCGCCCAGATCGGCCACCGTTGCAGCGCTGACCGTGATGGCGGTCTCGGCGTCCGGAGACAGCTGCTTGCCGATCTGTTCCAGCCGCTGCGCGATATTCACGTCGTCGCCGATGACCGTGTAGTTGACGCGGCTGGGCGGGCCGATATTGCCCGCCGTCGCCTGCCCCGAATGGATGCCGAGGCGGAGCCGCACGGGCGGCTCGCCCCGGGCTGCGCGTTCCCGGTTGTCGGCGGCGATACCCTCCCGGATGGCGAGCGCCGCCCGGCAGGCGCGGACCGCCCGGTTCTTCTGCTTCTCCGGCGCGCCCCAGAACGCCATCACGCTGTCGCCGATGAACTTGTCCACCGTGCCTTCCTCGGCCTCGATGGCGTTCGTCAGGATGCCGAAATGGCGGTTGAGCAGGTCTGCGACCTCAGCCGCGCTCTTGCCTTCGGATATCGTCGAGTAGCCGGCGATGTCGGAGAACATCACGGTGACATTGCGCCGGTCCGACGCCAGCGATGCGAGGTCGCCTTCGCGCATGAGTTGATGGACCAGCGAGCGCGGCACATAGGCTTGGAACCATCTGAGCGCGCCTGTCATCGAGTTGAAGGCGTTCGACTGCTCGTCCAGTTCCTGCACCCGGCTGTGGGGCAGGTCGCGGATATCGTCCAGGCGCAATTCGCCGATCAGGCGGGCGACGGAGGAAAGGCGCAGCACGGGCCGCGAGAGCCGCCGGCCGATGAACAGCGCCAGCCCGATGGAAAGCGCCAGGGCGGCGAGGCCGACGATGATGGAATTGAACAGCCGGTTTATCTCGTCGCTCATGACGTCGGTGTCGAAATAGGCCCCGACGATGAGCGGCGTCGCGGTGTAGGAGTCCAGTTGGCGGTAGAGGAACAGGTACTGCACGCCTGCAAGTTCCACCAGATGGCTTTGCAGCGGCGGGCGCGGCTCGATGCCGGACCTCCGCATCCAGTGCTCGTCCCACATGCGGGCCAGCACCGGGTCTGCGAACCCGGCAAGCCCGGGCAACGGTTTCTCGAGCGACAGGCCCGGATAACCCGCCGCCATCAGCCGGTGGGCCAGCACGCTGTCCTTGCCGTAGAGAACGAAGGTGTTCGGTGCGCTGCCGGCGGAGAGATCCTCCAGGAATTCCGACAACGCCCTGACCCCGAGCGCCGCCGCCAGCATCCCCTCGAACCTGTCGTTCCTGTAGATCGGAATCTGGAGGGTCAGGACCGACGAATCGAAGTCCGGCCGGTGGATCGGCGGCACCCAGACGGGCTCCCTGTTCGCCCGGCCGTAGCGCAGCGCAGCCGCCGCCGCAGTCGCCGCCGCTTCGTCGTTCGAGAAGTCGAGGGTCCGGACCCTGGCGAGGGTCTCCGTCCTCTCGGCCAGCAACGTCTGGCCGTCGGGGCGGATAAGGACGATGGCGCCGATGGCGGGGTCGGCCGCCATGGCGCCGAAGAGGAGGGCCGCCACCTGCTCCGGATCGTCGGGATCGGCTTCGCCGGTTTCGAGGGCCCGCGCCACGAAACCCGCCTGACTGCGTGTGGACTCCAGCAATCCCTCGACCTCGCGCGTCAGGACCCCGATCCCGAGATCCGCCCGGTCGCGCAGCAGGTCCACCGTGTTGCGGGTCGCGCTATAGACGGCGAAGCCGAGCACCACGAGGATCGAGACCGCGATGAGCGAGCCGAAGCTGAGCGCCAGCAGCCAGGAGAGGGAAAGCCGCCGGCTCCGTCCGCCTTGCGCGACGGCGGGCGCGGCGGAAACCGCGCCGGCGTCACCAGGCTGTCGCATAACCCTTGAAGGCGGTGGGCAGGCGGCGGATGTCCTGGATCAGGTCGGGCGGGATGTCCGGGCGCATGTCCATCGAGAGGCTGGCATAGATGGCGTCCGCCGCCCCGCCGAAACGCTCCTCCACCGCGTCTGCAAGTTCGTCGTGGCGGCCGACGGCGGCGAACAGGCGCAGCGTGTCGTCATCCACCTCGGCGGCGATCTTGTCCCAGGCGCCGTCCTTGGTCATGCGGTTGAGCTTGCGCCCGAGATCGCCGAGATCGTGCAGGTCCAGCACCGGCCAGTAGCCCGGCGTCGAGCCGTAGAAGGCGACGCGGTAGCGTATCCACTCGACCGCCTTCTCGACTTCCTCGTCGTCCGCGCCGGTGGCTATAAAGCCGCCGCCCGTGACCTCGAAACCCTCGCGCTTGCGCCCCGTCCGCGCCATGCCCTCGGCGATGCGGGGCAGGCAGACTTCCTCCAGGTAGCGCCTCGTGCAGAAGCCGTGCAGCCGCACACCGTCCGCCACTTCGCCTGAAAGGCGGAGCGAATAGTCGCCCACCGCTGCAATGGTGACCGGCACCATGGGCTGGCCTGTCGATGCCGGGGTGAAGTTCGGCGTCATCAGGGTGAAGGTGTAGTGCTCGCCCTCGAACCGCAGCCGCTCGCCGGTCTCCCAGCTTCGCCAGATCGCCCGCAGCGCCTGCACATATTCGCGCAGCCGCGGCACCGGCGCCGTCCAGGGCACCGAGAAGCGTTTCTCGTTATGCGGACGGATCTGCGGCCCGATGCCGAGTGCGAAGCGGCCCTTCGAGGCGGTCTGCAGGTCCCAGCAGGCGTTCGCCACCACCATAGGACTGCGCGGGAAGGCGATGGCCACGGCTGTGCCGAGTGCGAGGCGCTCCGTCGCGGTGGCGGCGACGCCGAGCGCCAGGAACGGGTCGTGGCGGTTCTCCATGGTGAGCGCGCCGTCGAAGCCGGCGGCCTCGGCCGCCGCGGCGGCGGCCGGCACTTCGTTCAGGTCGTTCTGGGGCAGGGTGGTCAGGATACGCATGTGCGGTCGGGCCTTCCGGGTCGAATTGTCAGGAGCCGGCGGTCATGCCGTGGTCGATGACGAGCTCGGAGCCTGTCATGTAGGAGGCGTTGTCCGAGAGCAGGAACACGATGCCGTCCGCGATGTTTTCCGGCCCGCCGGGCTGTCCGCCCGGCACCCGGCCCGAGGCGCGCTGCACGGGGTCGGTGGAGGCGGTCGGGTCGTTGAAGGGCGAGGGGCCGCTTTCGGCCATCCGGTCCCAGATCGGCGTATCGATAATGCCGGGATGGACCGAGTTCACGCGCACGTTCCAGCCGCGCCGGGCGCTTTCCAGCGCGGCCGACTTGGTGAACAGGCAGACCGCGCCCTTGGTGGCGCTGTAGCAGGAAAGGCCGACGCTGTTGCCGCGCAGACCCGCGACCGATGACAGGTTGACGATGGACCCGCCGCCCGAATCGCGGATAACCGGCAGGATGTGCTTCACGCCGAGGAACACGCCCTCGACATTGACCGCCTGCTGCTTGCGCCAGTCTTCGAGGCTGGTCTCCAGCAGCGGGCGCACAATGGCGATGCCGGCATTGTTGACCAGCCCGTGCAGCGGTCCTGCTTCGGCGGCTACTTCCTGCCAGCGCGCCTCGTCGGTCACGTCCTGACGCATGAACCGCCCGCCCGTGCGCTCGGCGGTCTCGCGCCCGCCCGCCTCGTCGATATCGGTCGCAAGCACCGAAGCGCCGGCCTCGGCCGCCGCCAGCGCCGTCGCCCGCCCGATGCCGGAGCCCGCGCCGGTAATCAGTATCGTCCTGCCGTCAAGCACGCCCATGGGTCTCTCCCTCCCGTTCCGTCGCGGCCATTATGGCAGCAATCGAACAAGGCGGGGCAGCCTTGACGAGAGGGGCGATGGTTATGGTTGCGCGCTTGCGTCGGCAGTCGCGGTCCCGCTTTGTCCGGCCGCTCCTTCCGGAGTCGCAGATCTCCGGTGACGCCCATGCGCTCACGGGTCCCGTCCGGAAGGGGTGGACCCCTTGGAGTGTCAGCATATGTCATGCGATGTCATGTTTTGGATGCCGAGGGCGTATATCCTATAGTTGGTTTCGGCATGGGGCCGTCGTTTCGGCCAGAAACCTCGGGGTATTCCGGCATCTGTTCCTCCTTCGGGTCCGTTTCGCGGCTCCGCACCTCCAGGACCATATGGGCATGGATGCCGGGGATGTCCAGCCATTATACGAATAAATTCATTCCCAGGAACAAATGAGATGTGTACATGCGGCAGCCCTGCCGCCCAGGCGGGACGCCTTCAGAATGCGCGGTGCAGCAGCGGCTGGCCGGCGGTGAAGCGTTTCAGGTTCTCCAGCCAGAGTTCCGCCACGCGTTCGGCGTAGAGCGGGCTGAGCGCCCCGTTATGCGGCGTGATGAACAGGTTCGGCACATCCCAGAGGTCGCTGTCCGTGGGCCAGGGCTCGACCGGCAGCACGTCCAGGAAGGCGCTTGCGATGGCTCCCGATTCGAGCGCGTCCTTGAGCGCGTCGATATCGACCAGCGCGCCGCGGCCGACATTGACCAGCACGGCGGTGTCCTTCATGCGGGCGAATGCTGCGCGGTCGATCATGCCGGCCGTGTCGTCCGAAATCGGCAGCGCGAGCACGACGAAATCCGCATCCGGCAGGAAGGCCGCGAGATCGGCCATCACCCCCTGCCGGTCCACGCCCGGCACCGGCTCGGGCGAGCGCCTGATGCCGTGCACCGTCATGCCGAAGGCCCGGGCGTAATGCGCGACGCGGCTGCCGATGGCCCCCAGCCCGACAATGAGCACGGTTGTGGCGCTGAGCCCCGGCAGCATGAGCTTGTCCCAGCGGTGCGCGCGCTGGCGTTCGCGGAATTCGCCGAGCCGCTTCGCCCCCCACATCACGCCGGCGAAGGCGAGCTCTGCGACTTCCGGCGCATTGGCCCCGGGGCTGTGCGTCACCGGCACGCCCTTCGCGAGCATGCCGTCATAGAAGCGCCCGTCTATGCCCGCGTCTTCGGTATGCGCCCATTGCGGCGGCGCGATCGAGAGCATGTCGTCCACGAAACTGTCCGTATAGGCGGTGCCCGCATAGATGATCGCGTCCGCGCCTTCGGGCGCCACACTCCAGGCGCCGGTCTCGTCGGTCAGCGCCCATTCGATGTCCGGACGAATCGCCGCCGCCTCCGCCTGCACTCGCTCGTGGAAGTCGCGCGCCGCTGCAATCTTCATGGGTCCCGCCTCCCTGCCCGGACCGCCATCATGCCCCATCGGCGCGGCCGGCGCGAGCCGGCCGGAGCGGCGTTGCGGGCGGGGGCGGCGGCCCTTATCGTGGCTTGCGGGGCGCATCAGGAGGGAGCAGGCGGCCATGCCAATCGACCCGGGGGAGGGCACGCGGCTTGCCGATGTGCGCGCGGCGCACCGCTTCGACGAGGCGGCGCTGGACGCCTGGCTGAAAGACCGTCTGCCGGACACCGAAGGCCGGCTGCAGGTGCGCCAGTTCGGCTACGGCCAGTCGAACCCGACCTTCGTGCTCGCCTGGCCCAATGCGGACTATGTGCTGCGCAAGAAGCCGCCGGGGGCGCTGCTGCCCTCGGCCCATGCCGTGGACCGGGAATACCGGGTGCAGAAAGCGCTGGCCGACACGCCGGTGCCGGTCGCGAGGCAATATCTATACTCTGATGACGACAGCGTCATCGGTACGCCCTTCTATGTCATGGAGCGGATGCGGGGCCGGGTCTATACCGACAGCGCCATGCCCGGCGTCGAGCCGGAGGAGCGTCGGCAGATGTACCGCGCGCTTGCCGAGGTGCTGGCGGCGCTCCACCGCGTCGATCCGGAGGCGGTCGGGCTCGGCGATTTCGGGCGGCCGGGCAATTATTTCGAGCGCCAGTTCAACCGCTGGGCGCGCAATTACCGCGAGACGGCGACGCGCGAGATCCCGGAGATGTACCGGCTGATGGACTGGCTGCCCCCGCGCATGCCCGATGGCGACGAGACGCGGGTGGCGCATGGCGATTTCCGCGTCGGCAATATCATGTTCCACCCCAGCGAGCCGCGCATCGCCGCCGTGTTCGACTGGGAGCTGGCCACGCTCGGCCACCCGCTTTCCGATCTCGCCTATCTCTGCATCCTGTTCAACACCACATCGGGCGAATATTGGGGCGTGCGCGATCTCGACCGGCGCGCGCTCGGCATCCCGGAGCAGGAGGAATTCGTGGAAGCCTACCGCCTCGCCGCCGGGCGCGCCGACGGGCTGACGCCCGTCCACAATGTCCACGCCATGTTCCGCTTCGCCTCGATCCTCGACGGCGTGCGCGCCCGCGGCCTCGCCGGCAACGCCGCCTCCGACAATGCCGAGGAGGTTGGCCGCCTGGGCCTGCTGATGGCCGAACGCGCCTGGGAGCTGGCGGCGGCCGCGGGATAGCGGCCTGGGCCGCTACGCCTCCGCCAGCAGCGCGCAGGCTTCCATGGCGGCATAGGTGAGGATCGCGTCGGCGCCGGCGCGCTTGAAGGCCATCAGGCTCTCCAGCAGCACGAGGTCGTAATCGAGCCAGCCGCGCTCGCCCGCCGCCTTCAGCATCGAATACTCGCCCGAGACATTGTAGGCCACGGTCGGCGCGCCGAAGCGCTCCTTCACCCGGCGGATGACATCGAGATAGGGCAGGCCCGGCTTGACCATCACCATGTCGGCGCCTTCGGCAAGGTCGGCCGCGATCTCGCGCAGCGCTTCCTCCGTATTGGCCGGGTCCATCTGATAGGTCTTCTTGTCGGCCGCCCCGAGCGCGCCGGCAGAGCCGACCGCGTCCCGGAAGGGCCCGTAGAAGGCCGAGGCGTATTTGGCCGAATAGGCGAGGATCGAGGCGTCCTCATGGCCCGCCGCGTCGAGCGTGTCGCGGATGGCGCCGACCCGCCCGTCCATCATGTCGGAGGGCGCGATCACATCGCAGCCGGCCTCGACCTGCACCCGCGCCTGTTCGCAGAGCACATGGATCGTCTCGTCATTCAGGATGCGCCCGTCGCGCACAATGCCGTCTTGCCCGTGGGTGGTGAACGGGTCGAGCGCCACATCGCAGACTACGCCCATCTCCGGCAATGCCGCCTTCACCGCCCGGATCGCCCGGCAGACGATATTGCCGGGATCGAGCGCATGCTCGCCGTCATGCGTCTTGAGCGCAGGATCGACATAGGGGAAGAGCGCCACGGCCGGAATGCCGGCGTCCCGCGCTTCGCGCACGCGCTCGACCAGCAGCTCCACCGACCAGCGGCACACGCCCGGCATGGAAGGCACGGGCTGCGATACGCCCTCGCCGTCCACGACGAAGAGCGGCCAGATGAAGTCCTGCGGGCCCAGGCGGTTTTCGGCGACCAGCGCGCGCATCCAGCCAGCGCGGCGGTTGCGGCGCGCGCGCAAGCGCGGATAGGCCCCGAGCGGCCGGCCCGGCGCGGTATAGCGCGGCAGTTCGTTCCCCCGGTCCTTCGGCATGGACTCCTCCCCCATGCTGAAACCGGGCCAATACGCCATTGCGGGCGCCGCCGGTCAACGCTGCGAAAGCGCGCACCGCCGAAAACGCGCCTTGACCCGGCTCGGCCACGCGCTTCATGTTGCGGGCTCCGTCCGACAAGGGAGGCGTGTCATGTCGGGGCTTCGGACGATTCCCGCGCGGAGCGGCAAGGCGGCCTTCGCCCGCAAGGGGCAGAAGGTGAAAGTCGTCAACACCTATGGCGAGCAAGTTGTCGATACCTGGGCGTTCGCGCGGCACGACCTGCGCGAGTTCATGTCGATGGAGCACACCCGCGCGACCCTGACCAGGATGCGCCCGGAGGTCGGCGAGCCGTTTTACAGCAATCGCCGCCGGCCGATCCTCACGCTCGTCGAGGACAGCTCGCCCGGCGTCCACGACACGCTGATGGCGGCCTGCGACAATTACCGCTACGGCCTGCTTGGCTGCACGGAATATCACGACAATTGCACGGACAATCTGGCCGCCGGCCTCTATGAGCTCGGCCTGACGCCGCCGGAGACGCCTTCGCCGCTCAACCTGTTCATGAACATCCCCTGGGATGCGGAAGGCGGCCTTGTCTTCGCCGCGCCGGTGACGAAACCGGGCGACTATGTGCTGTTCGAGGCCAATCTGAATGTCGTCATGGCTTTTTCCGCCTGCCCGCAGGACATCCTGCCGATCAATGGCGAGGGCCGCGCGCCGACGGAGGCGCATTTCGAGATCCTGGACTGACCCGTCTCAGTCGAGCTGCAACACCATCGCCTTCAGATAGGCCGACTCCGGCAGCATCGGATGCACCGGATGATCGGGGGCGGCGCCGGCCATGCGCAGCACGCGGCCCCTGCGCCCGGCGAGCGCCAGGCCGCGCGCAACCTCGCCGGCGAAGGCCTCGGGCGTGACATTGTGCGAGCAGGAGGCCGCCAGCAGGAAGCCGCCCGGCGCCACCGCGCGCGCGGCGAGGCGGGCCAGCTTGCGGTAGCCGCGCAGCCCGGCGCCCAGGTCCTTGCGCGAGCGCACGAAAGCGGGCGGATCGGCGATGACGAGATCGAAGCTACCCGGCGCAGCGGTCTCCAGGAAGGCGAAGGCGTCGGCGCGCTCGGTCCGGACGCGCTCGCCGACGCCGTTCAGCGCCGCCGCGCGGGCGGCGAGCTCCAGCGCCGGGCGGGAGCGATCCACCATGACGATCTCGCGCGCGCCCGCCAGCGCCGTCCTCAGGCCGAAACCGCCGAGATAGGCGTAGAGATCCAGCACCCGCGCGCCCTCGGCCAACCCGGCCGCGAAGGCGCGATTGTCGCGCTGGTCGTGGAACCAGCCGGTCTTCTGGCCGGCGAGCGGATCGCAGAGGAAGCGGCAGCCGCCCTCGATGACATCGACGGGTCCGGAGACCGCGCCGAAGACGAGCCGGGCCTCCGCCTCCAGCCCCTCCAGGCCGCGCTGGGCGCTGTCATTGCGGAAGACCAGCGCGTCGGGCTGCAGCGCCTCGCGTAGCGCCTCGATCAGTGGCGCTTCGAGCCGGGCCATGCCGGCGCTGTTGAGCTGCGCCACCGCCACGCCGCCGAAGAGGTCCACGATCAGCCCCGGCAGGCCGTCGGCCTCGGCATGCGCGGCGCGGCACCAGGGCGCGAGACCGAGCCGCCGCCTGAGCGCCAGCGCCGCCTTCAGCCGGGCCGCGAGCCATGCGGCATCGATCTCCCGGTCGGGATCCGGGTCGAGCCAGCGGACCGCGGCGAGCGCGCGAGGGTTGAACATCGCCGCGCCCAGCGCCTGGCCGTCGGCGCTCTCCAGCCGCACGAGCGTTCCGGGCGGCAGCGCGCGCGCCTCCGCCGATAGGGCGATTTCATTGGCGTAGGCCCAAGGATGCCCCGCCCGGAGGCGCTTCTGCCGGCCGGGCAGGAGCCGGAGGACGGGTCGCGGTTCCATGATGGCGGCGAGACTCCCACATCCCCGCTTGCCGGGCCAGACGCATTGGGGGACTCTTCCCGCGCCATGTTGACCGCCCGCACCGTGCAGGACCTTCACCGCCTCGTCAGCGCGTGGCGCCGCGCCGGCTGCAGCATCGGCGTTGTGCCCACCATGGGCGCGCTCCATGCCGGGCATCTCAGCCTCGTCGCTGCAAGCCGCGGGCGCGCCGACCGCAGCATCGTCACTCTGTTCGTCAATCCGAAGCAGTTCGACGACGCGGCCGACCTCGCCCGCTATCCCCGCACCGAGGAAAGCGACCGCGAGAAGCTCGCCCCCTACGGCATCGACCTCGTGTTCGCGCCGCCGCCGGAGGTCATGTATCCGGCCGGGTTCGCGACCAACATCTCCGTTTCCGGCATCACCGACGGCCTGTGCGGCGCGGACCGGCCGGGGCATTTCGACGGCGTGGCGACCGTCGTCTCGAAGCTGCTGATCCAGACCCGGGCCGACTTCGCCTTCTTCGGCGAGAAGGATTGCCAGCAGCTCACCACCATCCGGCGCATGGTCCGCGACCTCGATCTGCCGGTCGAAATCGTCGGTTGCCCGACGGTGCGCGACCCGGACGGCTTCGCGCTCTCCTCCCGCAACGCCCTGCTCAGTCCGGAGGAACGCGCGTGCGCCCCGGCGCTCCACCGCGCGCTCAACGCCGCCGCCGGGCGCCTGCGGAAGGGCGAAGACACGGGCTGCCTGGCCGATGCCGCAGCCGGGATCGCCGCGGCCGGCTTCTCCGCCGTCGATTATGTCGAGCTTCGCGATGCGGAAGACCTCGCCCCGATGGATCGCCTCGACCGCCCCGCCCGCCTGCTCGCCGCCGCCCATCTCGGCCGCGCAAGGCTGATCGACAACATTCCCGTCGAACCCGCCATCCGGGACTCTTCGGACCGCCGAAATCATCGGGGTAATTAACAAGGTCGCTACCGGTCGCCACCATGGCGATTATGAGATCGGTCGGTATCAAGGCGCTGAACAGCCGGTTGAGCGAATATGTGCGCCTGGCGGCTTCCGGCGAGACGGTTCTGGTGACCGACCGCGACCGGGTGGTTGCGGAACTCGGCCCGCCAAGGGAGACCCGGAGCCCGATTCTCGCCGATGCATTTCTGGCCGACGCCGTGCGCAAGGGCTGGCTGACGCCGCCCCTGGGCGTCAACAGGGGGAAGCCGCCGCCGCGGCCGCCTCCCGTCATATCTCTGGCTGAACTCCTCGACGATTTGGACGCCGACAGAAGCGCGCGGTGATCTACCTCGACACGTCCGTCATACTGGCGCATCTCCTGGTTGAGGATCGCAGTCTGCCGGAATCGCTCTGGCGCGAGACACTGGTGTCCAGCCGATTAATGGAAGTCGAGACCTGGACCCGGCTGCATGCGCGAGGGCTTGCCGACACGCGCGGCGAATACGCTCGCACACTCATCGCAGAGGTCACCATGCTGGAACTTATCCAGCCGGTAATCGCACGGGCGCTGGAGCCCTTCCCCGGCCCCTGGTCCCCGCGCACGCTCGACGCACTCCATCTGGCGTCCTGCGCCTGGCTTCGCGACAGCGGCCGAGCGGTCTCGCTCGCAAGCTATGACCGCCGCATGGCCGCCACCGCCCGCGCGATGGAAATTCCCGTTTTCGATCTGGATGCCCCGTAATCGCGAAACCGGGCCTTACGCCATCTCCCGCGGCCGGATGGCCCGCAGCGCCGCCGCCCCCTTCTGCGCTGCGACCGCGAGCTCATAGCGGTCCTGGAGGTTCATCCAGCTCTGGGCGTCGGTGCCGAAATAGCGGGCGAGGCGCAGCGCCGTATCCGCCGTCAGGCCCCGGCGTCCGCGCAGGATCTCGTTTATCCGCGCCGGCGTGACGCCGATTGCCCTGGCCAGAGCCGCCGAGGACAGCGCGAAAGGCTCCATGAAGTCATGCTTCAAAACCTCGCCGGGGTGGATGGGGTCCAGTGCGGTCATAAGGCAGGCCCTCCTTCAAGCGCTCTCAGTGGTAATCGACGATTTCCGCATCGAAGGCATTGCCGTCCGCAAAGCGGAAACAAAGCCGCCACTGATTGTTGATCCGTATGCTGTAGAAGCCCGCACGGTCGCCCCGCAACGCCTCAAGCCGGTTTCCCGGCGGCACACGCAGGAAGTCGAGTGTTGCAGCGGCGTCCAGTTGAGCGAGCTTGCGCTGGGCAACCCGCTCGAAAGCGATGAAACGCCGTACCCTGTAGCCATTGGCAAGCCGCTCGGTATCCTTGCAACGAAAGCTCCGGATCATGGCCACTCTATATCGTATATCGATAAGCGATATGCAAGGAAAACAAGTGCGGGCCGCTGCCGCTTCCCCTCCCCCGCCCTGTCAAGTTAGGCTGCCTTGGGGAAACGGCCTTGGGTGGCCGACATTCTGGAGGCGAAAGGCAGGGATGAAGATAACCGGTATTCGCACGATGACGGTGGACGTGCCGCTGGAGGAACCCGTCATCACCGCGATCCACGATATCCGTTCGATCGGCTATGTGCTGGTCTTCGTGGACACCGACGCGGATGTAACGGGCGAGGGCCATCTGTTCTCGCTTCCGGCAAGGCATCTGGCGCCGCTGGAGGCGATGACCGCCGTCCTCGGCCAGTCGCTGGTCGGCGAGGATGCGCACCGGGTCGAAGGTCTCTGGCACAAGCTCTGGACGGAGGTGAATTTCGTTGGCCACAAGGGCGTGCCTCTGTTCGCGCTCTCGGCGCTCGACATGGCGCTCTGGGATGCGCGCGGCAAGGCGCTCGGCCAGCCGGTCCACCGCCTGCTCGGCTCCTGCCGCGACGCCGTGCCCGCCTATCACAGCGGCGGGCTCTGGCTCTCCCGCTCCGAGGACGAGCTGGTCGCCGAAGCGAAGAGCTTCCTGAAGCAGGGCTTCCGCGCCATGAAGATGCGCCTCGGCAAGCCGCGCTGGCAGGAGGATGTCCAGCGGGCCGAGGCGATCCGCGACGCCATCGGCCCCGATATCCGGCTGATGGCGGATGCCAATCAAAGCCTCGACGTCAGACATGCGCTCCGGCTGGGACGCGCTCTGGAGCCGGTGAATCTGGACTGGTTCGAGGAGCCGGTGCCGGCTTACGATGTCGCCGGCCATGCCGTGCTCGCCGCCGCGCTCGACACGCCCATCGCCACCGGTGAGACCGAATACACCCGCTATGGCTTCCGCCCACTGATCGAGGCGAAGGCGGCGGATGTGCTGATGCCGGACCTCGGGCGCGTCGGCGGCGTCACCGAGTTCATGCGGGTCGGGCATATGGCGCAGGCTTGGGACCTGCCGGTCTCGCCGCATCTCTATTCGGAGCCTTCCCTGCAGCTATGCGGCGCGCTCCAGAACTGCGATCTGCTGGAATACATGCCGTGGTCCGCCCGGCTGTTCAGCGAGCAGATCGAATTCGACGAGGGGCAGGCCCGGATTCCCGACCGGCCGGGCCTCGGTTTCTCCTTCGATCTCGATGCGCTGGAGCGCTACCGGACCGGGCCCGCCGCCGAGGGTGCGGCGAAACCCGCGGCCCGGCGTCCTGCCCGCCGCGCAGCGGCGAAGAAGGATGAAGCGCCCGCGCCGAAGGCGGAGGCGAAAGCGAAGCCCAAGGCAAGCGCCGCACCGAAAGCGAAGCCGGCGGCCAAGGCCCCACCCAAACCGAAGGCGGCGCCTGAACCGGCTCCGGAACCCGTCCGCCGCAGGCGGCGCGAGCCGGGCAAGACACCGTGGTATCTTCGCCGCGAGACGGAGGAGGCATGACATGCCGGATGGAATTCAGGGGTTGGCCACCATGCAGGTGAAGCCGCTTTCGGGGTCCTGCGGCGCCGAGGTGCGCGGCATCGACCTGGCCGCGCTTGACGACGAGGGCTTTGCGGCGGTGCAAGAGACCTTCCTGCGCCACAAGGTGCTGTGCTTCCGCGACCAGAAGCTGGATGAGGAAGCGCTGATGGCGTTCGGGCGGCGCTTCGGCCCGCTGATCGTGCATCCGAACCTGATCGCCGACGGCAAGCATCCCGAGGTCATCGCAATCCGCAAGGAGCCGGACGACAAGGCGGCGGTCGGCGAGAATTGGCACACCGACACGACCTGCCTGGAGCGGCCGCCGCTGGCCTCGGCGCTCTACGCCCTGGAGGTGCCGCCGGCGGGCGGCGACACGCTGTTCGCGGACCAGCAGGGCGCCTGGGAGCTGCTGTCCGACGGCATGAAGGCCACGCTTTCCCGCCTCCGCGCCGTGCATAACGACACCCGCGTCGCCGGGCCGGCCACGAACTTCAATGCGCTCCGTTCGACCAGAAACCGCGAAGACGGTGCCTGGCGGCCGACCGAATGTCTGCATCCGGTGATGCGCACCCATCCGGAAACCGGGCGCAAGGGCCTCTTCGTCAACCGCGCCTACACCATCCGCTTCGAGGGCATGACGGAGGCCGAGAGCACGCCGCTGCTCGACTATCTCTACGCCGCGGGCGAACGCGTGGAGCTCACCTGCCGCGTCTCCTGGGAGCCGGGCACGCTGACGCTCTGGGACAATCGTTGCCTCAAGCACGCCGCCATCAACGACTATGCCGGCCACCGCCGCGACATGCGCCGCATCCAGATCGAGGGCGACCGGCCGGTATAGGGCCTGCCGACATCAGTCGGGTACGCGCTCGGCTACCAGCTCGTCGAGCGCTGCGAAGCGCCTCCGGATCGCCAGGTCGAGCGCCGCCAGCACGAAGGCCGGCGTTGCGCCGGGAAGCACGGCGGAGCTTTCGAGTTCTGCCGGACCATCCGGGGCCAGCAGGTCCAGTATGACCGCCTCGCGGACATTGCCGGAGACGTCGATGCGCCACATTTCCGGGACGCCGAGGCGCCGATAGGCCTGCGGCTTGTCCTCGTCGCCGCTGCTGCGCTCCACCTCGATGACAAGGTCGGGCGGATTTTGCAGCGTAAAGGCATCCTGCGCCGTCTCGTCCAGCGGGTCGGTTTCGTCCAGGCGCCTTGCGGTCTCGCCGATATAGTAACAGGCGTCGGGTTCGGCTCCGGTATTTCTCGGGTCCTCGGGCCGGCGCCAGCGCGTCGAGCCGAGCGGCGCAACCGGGCGCCCCCTTCTGGCGACGGCATCCATCATCCGGTCCACGCCCCTCGCATGGCGTTCATGCGTCGAGGACGGGGTCATGAGGTCCACGAAGCCCGTTACCGGGTCGATGAATACCCGGCGTGCGAGCAGGTTCCAGTCGAACTTCTCCGTGAGCAGGGGCACTGCCTCGGGGTCCAGGCGGAACCGGACATATTCCGAGCCCATGCTGCCCGTCACCCGCTCCATGTCCTCCTCCCTTCGTTTGCCGAAGCCGACATCAGCATAACCGGGCCCGGCAGAGCCGTCGCGCCCTGCCTCTCACGCATTCGACACGGAATGCCCGCCATCCACGGCGAGCAATTGGCCGGTGACATAGGCCGAGGCGCCGGAGAGCAGGAAGAGCAGCGGCGCGGCGAGGTCTTCCGCCCGGCCGAGGCGGCCCATCGGCACGCGCCGCATCAGCGCCTGGCCCGGTGGCGAGGCGAAGAATTCGGCATTCAGGTCGGTCAGCACATAGCCGGGCGCGAGCGTGTTCACCCGCACATGCTCGCGGGCAAGCTCCGCCGCCATGACGCGCGTCAAATGATGCAGCCCGGCCTTGGACGCCGCATAGCCGGCGGCGCCCCGCCCGGTGCGCAGGCCCAGCAGCGAGCCGATATTGACGATGCTGCCGCCCTTGCCATGTGCGACCATCCGCCTTGCCGCTTCCTGGGCCACGAACCAGGCGCCGGTGAGGTTGGTGTCGATGACGCGGCGCCAGTCCTCCTCCTCCGTTTCCAGCAGCCGGCGGGTCACGGCGACGCCGGAATTGTTGACGACCGCGTGGACGGGCCCGAGCGCGTCCTCGGCCGCCTCGAAACCGGCCAGGACCCGGGCGCGGTCGGTCACATCCATGGCGATGACGGCGACGCCTTCAATTCCTGCCGCAACCTCCTCCAGCGCCGCCCTGTTCCGCGCCGCCAGCGCCACGCGCGCGCCCGCCGCCGCCGCGACCTCCGCGAATCCGCGCCCGAGGCCGCGTGACGCGCCGGTGACCAGTACCGTCATGCCGTCAAGCCGCAGTATTCCGTCGATCGACACGCTTTCCTCCCGTCCGGGCCGCTCCTATAGTGTCGGCCCATGCTGATCGAGATTTTCTCCGACGTCATCTGTCCTTGGTGCTTTATCGGGCGCCGGCGGCTTGCCCGCGCGCTGGCGGCGCGGCCCGGCCTGGACCCGGCGATCCGCTGGCGCGCCTTCCAGCTCAATCCGGACATGCCGCCCGAGGGCATGGACCGGCAGGACTATCTGGCGCTCAAATTCGGCGCCGAGGGGGGCGGATCGGCCTATGACCGCATCCGCGAGACGGGCCTCGGCGAAGGCATCGACTTCCGCTTCGACGCCATAGGACGCACGCCGAACACGCTGGCGGCCCACAGGCTCATCCGGGAATCAGGCGCACGGCAAACGGCGGTTGTCGATGCGCTGTTCGATGCCTATTTCCTGAACGGCGAGGATATCGGCGATGAGGGGCGGCTGGCGGACATCGCCGCGCGCGCCGGCTGGGACAGGAGTGAGGCGGAGGTGTTCCTCGCTTCGGAAGCCGCCGCCAGCGACGTCCGGCAGGAAGATGCGCAGGCGCGCGCGATGGGCATACAGGGTGTGCCCTGTTTCGTGGTGGACCGCCGCTACGCGATCTCCGGCGCCCAGGAGCCGGAATATTTCGCCCCGCTCTTCGACCTCGTGCAGAACGGCGCGGTTGCCGCGGAGTAGCCGCTTGGGGCCTTCCGCTCCGGCCGCATGCCTCTATCTCGCACCGGGCGCTTTGGCGTCATCTCGATTGTTTGAAATAATTCCTGTAAATGGCTTGACCCTGGGATATCCATAACCAGATAAGAGGCGGCGTTCATGGACCCGGCGGCGCACCATATGCTGGAATGGGCTGTGGTATATACAACATACGTATGAGGAACATGACATTTCATGACACTTTGGAGGATGTCCCTGCGGCGAGGCAGGCAGGGCCTGCGCCGGGAATTGAATTCCGGACGGCAACCGCCTAGAGCATAACCTTGCCGACGCGAAACGAAGAAGGAGCCGGCCCGATGGAACTTTGCGCTCTTGGAGAACAGCCGCCGCTCGGCGAGATACCCGAGAAAATGCACGCCTTCCTTGTGCGCCAGGACCGGTTCGGGGAACCGAAGGACGCCTGGCAGCATGAGGTCATCCCGGTTCCGGATCTCAAGCCGGACGAGGTGCTTGTCTATGTCATGGCGACCGGCATCAACTACAACAATGTCTGGGCGGCGCTCGGCTATCCGCTCGACGTCATCAAGGAACGGATGCGCAAGGGCGAGCCTGAAGATTTCCATGCCGGCGGCAGCGACTGCTCGGGCATCGTCCAGGCCGTCGGTTCGGAGGTCACCAATGTCAGGCCCGGCGACGAGGTGGTGATCCATTCCGGCTGGTGGGAGCCGGACGACCCCTGGGTGCTGGCCGGCAAGGACCCCATGCTGGCGGCCTCGACGCGTATCTGGGGCTACCAGACCAATTACGGCTCCTATTGCCAGTTCGCTAAGGCACAGGCGCATCAATGCCAACCGCGCCCCCGGCACCTGACCTGGGAGCAATCGGGCTGCTACCTGCTCTGCGCCTCGACCGCCTACCGGATGCTGATGGGCTGGCCGCCGCACACGGTCGAGCCTGGCGATGCGGTGTTGGTCTGGGGCGCTTCGGGCGGCCTGGGCGCGATGGCGCTGCAGATCACCGCGGCGCTCGGCGGGCGGCCGGTCGCCGTTGTCTCGGATGACGCCAAGCGGGACTGGTGCATGGAGATGGGGGCGGTCGGCGTCATCAACCGCAAGACCTTCGACCATTGGGGGCCGATGCCGGACACGACCGACGGCGCCGCCTATGGCGCCTGGGCGAAGGGCGCCCGGGCCTTCGGCGGCGCGATCTGGGAGGCGCTCGGCGAGCGTGCGAGCCCGAAGATCGTCTTCGAGCATCCGGGCGAAGCGACCCTGCCGACCTCGGAATTCGTCTGCGACACCGGCGGCATGATCGTCATCTGCGCCGGCACCACCGGCTATAATGTGACCCTCGACCTGCGCTATCACTGGATGCGGCAGAAGCGGTTCCAGGGCAGCCACCTCTCCAATGATGAGCAGGCGGCGGCGGTGAACCGCCTGGTCATCGATGGCAAGATCGATCCCTGCCTCTCGGAGGTATTCGACTTCGACGATCTCGGCCACGCCCACCAGCTGATGCACGAGAACCGCCACGCCGCCGGGCAGATGGCGGTGCTGGTCAATGCCACCGAGCGCGGCCAGGGCACTTCATGATCCTCGAGGCGCTGGTCGTCTTCGGCGCGCTGGCCCTGGTCGCCGGGCTCAAACTCTGGTTGACCTGGCGGCGTATCCGGTCGGCCAAACGGTTGAAGGAACTGGAGCCTGCAGCCCCGGACGGCGACGGAGAGGTTCCGGTTCAGCGCCGATAGACGAAGAACATCGCGTCGTGCTGGATGGCGGCCTGCGGCAATGCCGTGACGGGCCCCGCCGTGTCGATCCGCGTCCAGAGGCCGGCTTCGGCCAGGGCGTCGATCCGGGCCTGGAAACCGCCTTCCGCCAACGCCGCCTCCGTGCAGGAGAAGATAAGCAGGCCGCCTTTCGCCGTCGTCCGGACAAGCTCGTCCAGCGATTCCGGCGGCGCATGCCCGGGAGTAAAGACGCCTGTGCAAACCACGGCCTGGAACGCGCCGTCCTCGAAGTCGAGCGGCTCGCCCAGCATCCTCTGGCGCAGCTCGCGATAGACGCCCTTGGCTCCGGCGGCGCGCAACATGCCGTCCGAAAGGTCGATGCCGGTCAGATTCGCATAGCCGAGCCGCGCCAGCGTCGCGCCGATGATGCCGCTGCCGCAGCCTGCATCGAGCACCGGCGTCTCGCCCGGCGCCACATGGCGCCCGAACAGGCCCGCCGCCATCGGCGCATAAGCATAGCCGCCCGAGGACACATCGTCGTCGTAGCTCTCCGCCCAGTCGTCGTAGATTCGCTGGTTTTCCGCTGTGGATCCGGCGCTGTAGACCTGCTCCAGCCAGTGGTCGAGATCGCTCACTGTCTTCCCCTCTTCCGTTACTTCGCGGCCAGCATACACTGCCCCGCCGGAACAAGGACGCCGCTCGCATGACAGATACGGATATCCTCCTACAGGAAGACCGCGGCAGCGCCCGCATCCTGACCCTCAACAGGCCGCGCAGGCTGAACGCGCTGAACGGCGCGCTGGTGGAGGCGATCTGCCAGGCGATCGCGCGCGCCCACCGCGATGATGCGGTCGCCTGCATCCTGCTGCAGGGCGATGAGCGCGCCTTCTCCGCCGGCGCCGACATGAAGGAGGCGGCGGCGCATGCCGGCGACGACCTGCGCGCGGCGCGCGACCGGGCGGAAGCCGGGGCGGCGGTCTATGAGCTTGGCCGGTTGACCGACAAGCCGCTGATCGCAGCCGTGCGCGGCTATGCGCTTGGCGGCGGCTGCAATCTCGCCATCGCTTGCGACCTCGCGGTTGCGGGCGCAAGCGCCGTGTTCGGCTATCCGGAAGTCCGGCGCGGGCTGGCCGCCACCATGGTCACGCCGGGCCTGGCGCACCGCATCGGGCCGAAAGCCGCCTTCGAATTGCTGACACTCGCCGAGGACGTGTCCGCCAATCGGGCTCTGGAACTCGGAATGGTAAACCGAGTGGTGCCGGACGAGAAGGTCCTGGACGAGGCGCTCTCGATGGCGGATGCGCTCGCCGCTTTCGACCGGGAAGCGGTGCGCGCCACCAAGCGGGTATTCCTGTGCTCCCTCGACCTTCCGGTCGCCGAGGCGCTGTCCGCCGCGCGCGAAACCATGCTTTCCATGCGCCGGGCGATGGTGCCGCCGGAGTGAATTGAACACTCGACCCCACCCTTACCAAGGGTGTGCTCTACCCCTGAGCTACGGCGGCCCGCCGGGCGCGTCTATGCCACAGGGACCGCCGGGAGGGCAAGCGGCATATGGCAGCCTCCGAAGACCGGGAGACAAGGGAACAGAGGCAAAGGCGCCTGGCGGAGGCGCTCAGGCAGAACCTGCGCCGGCGCAAGGCGCGGCAGCGCGAGGATCGCGACGAGCGGCCCGAACCGCCCGACAATATTGCCGAACCGGACTGCTGAAGCTACAAGCGGGCCGCAAGATGCTGCGGCGGCCGGGAGAACGGCTGCCGATCCTGCGCAATCCGTGACGAGGGCTCGACTCGTGCTCGAAACCGGCGCCAGAGCCTACCGTATTCGCGGCGGCAGGCCGTTGAACGGCGCGATCCGCGCCCAGACGGCCAAGAACGCCGTGAGCAAGCAGCTGGTCGCGTCCCTGCTGACCGCCGAGCCTTGCCGCCTTCTGGACGTGCCTGACATTTCCGAGATCGAACTGGCGCTCGGCATGCTGGCGGAGATCGGCGCAGCCATATCGCGCGATGCCTCCGGGGCTGTGGACATCCAGACCGCCGACATCGCCTCGACCGCGGTCGGCCAGCGTTATTCCGGCGTCAACCGCCTTCCGGTCCTGCTGATCGCCCCGCTGCTGCACCGGGCGGGCGTGGCGCGCGTTCCGATTGTCGGCGGCGACCATATCGGCGAGCGGCCGATAGATTTCCATATCGCGCTGCTGGAGCAGATGGGCGCCCGGATCGACGCCGACAGGGATGGCTACACCGCTAAGGCCGACCGGCTGAAGGGCGCGGTCATTCAATTGCCCTATCCGAGCGTTGGCGCGACGGAAAACGCGATCCAGGCCGCCTGCCTCGCCGATGGCACCACGGTGATCCGCAATGCCGCCATCGAGCCGGAGATCGTCGATACGGTCCTGTTCCTGCAGAAGATGGGGGCATTGATCCAGATCGAGACCGACCGGAAAATCGTTGTCGAGGGCGTGGAGCGGCTTTCCGGCGCAACCCACCGGCCGATGGCGGACCGCATCGAGGTCGCGTCTTTCGCCATGGCGGCGGTCGCGACCGGCGGGCGCATCCGTATCGCCGGGGCCGACCAGCGCGCCATGGTGACATTCCTCAACATGCTGCGGAAGGTGGGCGGCGGCTTCGAGATCATGGACGACGCCATCACCTTCTTCCGCGCTTGCGACACGCTGCGCCCGATCCACATCGAGACCGATGTGCATCCGGGCTTCATGACCGATTGGCAACAGCCGATGGCGACGCTGCTGACTCAGGCCGAAGGCGTCTCGGTGCTGCACGAAACAGTCTATGAAAACCGCTTCGGCTATACCCGCACGCTGAACGAGATGGGCGCCAATATCGCGCTCACGACCGCCTGCCTCGGCGGCAAGCCCTGCCGTTTCCTAGAGCGCAACTTTCCTCACAGCGCGGTCGTGCAGGGCGCGACGCCGCTTGTCGGCCGCCGGATCGAAGTGCCGGATCTCAGGGCCGGCTTCGCCTATCTTCTGGCCGCGCTGATCGCCGAAGGGGAAAGCGAGGTTCTGGGCGCGCGTTTTATCGAACGGGGCTATGCGGACATTCCGGGCCGGCTGGCGAGCATCGGCGCGGATATCGACGTTGTTAGCGGCTTCGGCGGCGACCTGGCTACCCAATGAGCCAAAGGCTGAAATTGCGCGCGACGTCCGTCGAGGAATTGCCGGTGATTGCAGCATGCGTCCAGGACGCGATTGCGCCTTTGGCCGACATGACCTGGATGCGGGATCAGAACCGGTTCGTCATCCTGTTCAACCGCTTCCGATGGGAGTGCGCGGGCGAGGAGCCGCCTTTCGAGCCTGTCCACACGATGCTGTCCTTCCAGAATGTCCGGGCCGTGCGCACAAGCCAGGTGATGCAGGGACAGCCGGACCGCCTGCTCAGCTTGCTGACCCTGGCGCCCGGCGAGGACGCGGCGGTGGATCTGGCGTTTGCGGGCGGCGCGACCGTTCGGGTCGAAAGCGCGCCGCTCGATTGCGTGCTCGAGGACCTGGGCGAACCCTGGCCGACCGCCTGGCGCCCGGACCACGGCGCGGATGGCGGCGGACCATGACCAGCCCCCTTGTTCTGGCGCTGCCGAAAGGGCGAATCCTCTCGGAAGCGATACCCTTGGTCCGCGCCGCCGGCATTGAACCGGAGCCCGGCTTCGACGACCCGCGCGACCGGCGGCTGCATTTCGCCACCAACCTGCCCGGCGTTTCGATCATCCGGGTCCGGTCCTTCGATGTCGCCACATTCGTGGCCTTCGGCGCCGCCGCGATCGGGATTGCAGGCCGGGACGTGATTATGGAGTTCGGCTATGACGAGCTCTATGCGCCGCTCGACCTCGATATCGGCCATTGCCGCCTGGCGGTCGCGGAACCTGCGGCCATGGTCGCCCATGACGATCCCCGGCGCTGGAGCCAGATCCGGATTGCGACGAAATATCCCGAAATCACCAAGCGCCACTTCGCTGCGCGCGGGGTCCAGGCGCAATGCATCAAGCTCAACGGCGCCATGGAGCTCGCGCCCTCGCTCGGGCTTTGCCGGCGCATTGTGGACCTGGTGTCTTCGGGCGCGACGCTGAAAGCCAACGGCCTGGTCGAGGTCGAGCATATCGCCGACATCACATCCTGCCTGGTCGTCAACCGCACCGCGCTCAAGACCCGGACGGCGGAGCTGCAGGGCTGGATAGAGCGTTTCCGGGAGGCGTCCCTTGCCCAGGCGGCTTGATACGAGCGATGCGGATTTCGCCCGCGATTTCGACGCGCTGCTGCGGTTGGACCGGGCCGGCGCTGGCGATGTCGATGCCGCCGTGGCCGCCATCCTCGCCGATGTCCGCTCGCGCGGCGATGAGGCTGTCGCCGAATATACCGCACGCTTCGACGGGGTGACGGGCCCGCTTCGTATCCCGCTGGAAACCCTGGACCGGGCGCTGGCGGACACGCCGGCGCCGGCGCGCGACGCGCTGGAACTGGCGGCATCGCGGATCGAGGCGTTCCATCGGGCGCAAATGCCCAGGGATCTGGACTACCGCGATGCGCTGGGCGTGCGCCTCGGCCTGCGCTGGACGCCGGTGGACGCAGTCGGCCTTTACGTGCCCGGAGGTTCGGCCGCCTATCCGAGCTCGGTCCTGATGAATGCGGTTCCCGCCCGGGTGGCCGGCGTCGGGCGGGTGGCGATGACCGTGCCGACGCCGGCGGGCGCGTTCGATCCGCTGGTGTTCGCCGCCGCGCGGCTTGCCGGCATTGAGGAGGTTTACCGGATCGGCGGCGCCCAGGCGGTGGGCGCGCTCGCCTTCGGCACCGGGAGCGTGCGGCCGGTGGACAAGATCGTCGGCCCCGGAAATGTCTGGGTCGCGACCGCCAAGCGGCAGGTATTCGGGCATGTCGGCATCGACACGATCGCCGGCCCCTCGGAAGTCCTCGTGGTGGCGGACGGCCATTGCCCGGCGTCCTGGATCGCGGCCGACCTGCTGGCGCAGGCGGAGCATGACGAAGCGGCGCAAAGCATCCTCATCGCGTTGTCGCACGACTATGCCGATGCGGTTGAAACGGAAATCGGGCGCCATCTGGAAACCCTGCCGCGCGCGGTGACCGCACGGGCAAGCTGGGAGCGGCACGGCGCCGGCATCATTGTCCGCAGCCTCGATGAGGCGCCTGCGCTGGTCGATGCGATCGCGCCGGAGCATCTCCAGCTGGCCATCGCCGATCCCGAGGCCATGGCGGCGCGGGTGCGCCATGCCGGCGCCATCTTTCTCGGCGCGCTGACGCCGGAAGCCATTGGCGACTATGTCGGCGGACCGAACCATGTGTTGCCCACCTCGCGAACGGCCCGCTTCGCCTCCGGCCTCGGCGTCATGGACTTCATGAAGCGCACAACCCTGCTCGGCTGTTCCGAGAAGTCGCTGGCTGCCCTGGGCCCGGCCGCCATGGTGCTTGCCGCCGCCGAGGGGCTGGACGCCCACGGCCTGTCGGTTTCGCTTCGGCTCGATGGCTGACAAGGATGCGGAGAGCCGGTTCCGGATTGCTTCGGTCAGTCTCGACGAACGGCTTGTCCTGCGACGAACGCCGGAGATCGAGCAGGAACGCGCCGTTGCGATCTTCGATCTGGTGGAAAAGAACCGGTTCCGCCTGCTGGACGGCCCCGACGGTCCCTATGCGCTGCATCTGGCCGTTGTCGAGCGGCGGCTGTCGCTGCGGATTGCGGCTCCCGATCATTCGCCGCCGCTGGAAATCGCTATTTCGCTTGGCGGTTTCAGGCGGATTGTGAAGGACTATTTCACCATCTGCGACAGCTATTACGAGGCGATCAAGCGGCTTTCGCCCTCCCGGATCGAAGCGATCGACGTGGGCCGGCGCGCCCTTCATGACGAAGGCGCGGGCAAGCTGCAGGAGGCGCTGGCGGTCCATGCCGAGCTCGATCACGACACGGCCAGGCGGCTGTTCACGCTGCTCTGCGTCCTGCATTTCCGGGTCCGGGCCGCATGAGCAGCCGCCCCTGCAGCATACTTTTCGCATGCACGCGGAACGCGGTCCGCTCGCCCATGGCCGAGATGCTGGCCAGGCGCTGGCTGGGTCCGCGGATATTCGTCGACTCGGCAGGAGTGGAGCCCGTGGTCGTCAATCCGTTCGCGATTGCGGCCATGGATGAGGTTGGTCTCGACATCCGCGGCCACCTGGCAACGACCTTCGATGACCTTTCGGACCGCTCATTCGACCTGATCGTCGCCTTGTCCGAAAGCGCGTATGCGGCGTCGAAAAGCTATGCCGCCAGAGCGGCCGCGGCGGTGGAGCGCTGGGACATTCCGGACCCGACCCTGAACGAGGGTTCGCGCGAGCAGCGGCTCCTGGCGTTCCGGTTGGTGCGCCGTGAATTGGAGACGCGCATATGCCGGCGCTTCCCCTACGCGCCCGGACTGGGCTAACAGGGTCGCCATGGCCTCGCTCGTGCTCGCCTCGGCATCGCCCCGCCGGCTGGAACTATTGCGCCGCATCGGCATAGAGCCGGACCGCGTCGCGCCGGCCGAGATCGATGAAACGCCGCATGCCGGGGAGCTCCCGCGGGACCTCGCCGCGCGGCTTGCCGGAGAAAAATGCGCCGCCGCCTCGGAACGAGTCCCCGGCAGCTTTGTGCTTGCGGCGGACACAGTGGTGGCCTGCGGGCGCCGCGTGCTCGGCAAGGCGCAGGACATGGAGGAAGCCCGGCATTTCCTCGCCATGCTGTCCGGGCGCCGCCACCGCGTATGGGGCGGAATCGCAGTCCGGGCGCCGGACGGCCGCCACGCGGCCCGCACAGTGATGACCCATGTGGCGTTCAAGCGGCTGGAAATGCGCGAGATCGAAGGCTATCTCGCCTGCGGCGAATGGCGGGACAAGGCCGGCGCCTATGCCATCCAGGGACGGGCCGGGGCATTCGTCAAGGCGATCACGGGCTCCTACCCCAATGTCGTCGGGCTGGCGCTATACGAGGCGCGGGCGTTGCTGGTCGGCCTCGGCTACCCCGCGCCATGAACCGGGCGCTGCTGACGGAGGCGCCTTGGGGCCGGACGGCGGCCTTGCTGGCGCATGGCGCCCCGCTGGAAATGCGGCTCGCGAACCCTGCCGACGAGGTCGGCGCCATCTGGCGGGGCCGCGTGCTTCGCGTGGAGCGGGGGCTGGGCGCCTTCGTCGATCTCGGCGAAGACGGAACGGGATTGCTGACCTCCGGCAAGCCGCCCCATGAGGGCGCCGTCGTTCTGGTCCAGGCGACCCGGCCTGCGACCGGCGACAAGGGTCCAGCACTCGGCGCCGCGCCACGCCTCGCCGGGCGATATCTGGTCTATACGCCTCGTCAACCGGATGTCTCCGCATCGCGGCGCCTGCCCGATGACGGGACGCGAACGCGGCTTCAGGGTTTTGCGCGCAGGCTCCTTCAACCCGGAGAAGGCGCGGTGGTGCGCGCGGCTGCGGCTGCGGCCGGCGACGCCGCCATCGTCCGGGAACTGGACATGTTGCGGGCGCGCTGGCAGCGTATTGACTCGGCCGGGGACGAGGCGCCGTTTCGCCTGTGGCGGGAACCGGACCCGTTGGCCGCCTTTCTGCGTGACCGGCTCGCGGCCGGCGGCGCCCTGATGGCGGATCGGTCACTGCGCCGCTATGTCGAACAAGCCGGTCCGCCCGACGCGCGAGTCGAATTGCTCCAGGAGCCCGGTTGGCGGGCCTTCGGCCTCGAAGAGGCGATCCAGAGAGCTCTTGAGCCGGTTGTGATGCTCGCTGGCGGCGGCAGCCTTTCCATCGAGCAGACACGGGCGGGCATTGTCATCGATGTGGACGGCGGCGCGCGCCGGGACGTGCTGGCGCTCAATCTGGAGGCCGCCAGGGTGATTGCCCGCGAAATCCGATTGAGAGGTCTCGGAGGGCTGATACTCATAGACTTCGTCGATCTCGACCGCGCGGCCGAACGCCGCCGGGTAGAGCGCCGCCTCGCGGAAGGTTTCGCCGCCGACCCGGCGGCGCGGCGGCAATTGCCGGTCTCGCCGCTTGGCGTGATAGAAATGACCCGTCAACGCCTCGGCGCGCCGCTCGCCGAGCAATGGGCGCAATGCCGGAGGCAGCCATGGCCGATGAGCCCGTGAAGCTCCGTCCCTTCGGGTCCTGCCCGATCTGCGGCCGGCCCGCCATCGAGGCGGCGCGCCCGTTCTGCTCGCCCAATTGCCGCCATCTCGACCTCGGACGCTGGTTGAACGAGGGTTACGCCATACAGACGAGCGGCGGCCTCGGAGAAGCGCCGGCGTCAGGCCTGTCGCCCGACGAGGATGGATGAAAGCGTGCGGCAATGGCCTTGAAATGCCGCAAAATCGCGCAAAGCATGGCGCTTGCTGCCTACTTTCGTCCTATGTCCCGGTTTAGAAAGCGCGTCCCATGAACACGCCTCCCATCGGCCATAATGCTGCCATCGCCGCTTTGCGCGAGGTGTTCGGCGACCGGCTTGCGACCTCCGAAGCGGTTCGGCAGCAGCATGGCCGCGGCGAAGACTATTTCCCGCTGGCGCCGCCCGACGCTGTCGTCTTCGCGCTGACGACGGAGGAGGTGAGTGCCGCGCACCGCATCGCTGCCGAGTTCGGCCTGCCGGTCATCCCCTTCGGCACGGGCACGTCGCTTGAAGGGCATGTCAGCGCCGTGCAGGGCGGGCTCTGCATCGACCTCGGCCGCATGAACGAAGTGCTTGAGGTCAATGGGGAAGACGGCGATTGCCGCGTTCAGGCCGGCGTCACCCGCAAGCAGTTGAACGAGTATCTGCGCGATACCGGCTTCTTCTTCCCCATCGACCCCGGCGCCGACGCCTCGCTCGGCGGCATGGCGGCAACCGGGGCCTCCGGCACCAACGCCGTGCGCTACGGCACGATGAGCGAGAACATCCTCGGGCTGACCGTAGTGATGCCCGACGGCGAGATCGTCGAAACCGGCGGCCGGGCGCGGAAGTCCTCGGCCGGTTACGACCTCACCCGCCTGTTCGTCGGCTCCGAAGGCACGCTCTGCACCATCACCGAAGTGCGCCTCAAGCTTTACGGCATTCCGGAGAGCATCGCGTCGGCGGTCTGCCAGTTCGCGAGCCTTGAAGCCGCCGTTGAAACGGTGACGCTCACCATGCAGTCCGGCGTCCCGGTGGCCCGGATCGAGCTGCTTGACGACACGCAGATGGACGCCTGCATTCGCTATTCGGACCTTGAGGACTTCGGTGTCAGGCCCACCCTGTTCTTCGAATTCCACGGCTCCCCGGCCAGCACGGCGGAGCAGGCCGAGACGGTCGAAGCCATTGCCGGCGAGCTCGGCGGCAGCGCCTTCCGCTGGACACGAAACCAGGAAGAGCGCAACAGGCTCTGGCAGGCCCGCCACGATGTCTATTACGCCTGCATGGCGCTCAGGCCCGGCTGCCGGGCCTGGTCCACGGATGTCTGCGTGCCGATCTCCAGATTGGCCGAATGCCTGATCGAGACCCGCCGCGATGTGGACGAGACCGGGCTGATTGCGCCTATCGTCGGCCATGTCGGCGACGGCAATTTCCATTGCGGCATCGTCCTCGACCCCGACGACCCGGAGGAGATGGCGACCGCGCAGGCCTTCAACAAGCGCCTCGTTGCGCGGGCGCTCGCCATGGGCGGCACCTGCACCGGCGAACATGGCGTCGGCCAGGGCAAGATCGACTCCGTCGAGGCGGAGCGAGGCGAGGCCGTGGACGTGATGCGCGCCGTCAAGCTCGCGATCGACCCGGATAACAGGATGAATCCCGGCAAGGTGATACGGCTATGACACAGCTCGCCCATGCCGAAATGCGGGAGGACCTAGCCTGCGCGTTCCGCTGGGCCGTCAGGCTGAACCTGCATGAAGGCGTTGACAACCACTTCTCCGCGGCCGTGCCCAGCGAAGACGGCGCCATGCGGGGCGACCGCTTCCTTATCAATCCCTACGGGGTCCACTGGTCGGAAATGACCGCCTCCGCGCTCTGCCTCTGCAATGAGGAAGGCGAGGTGCTGGAGGGCGGCGAGAAGGTCGAGAACACGGCCTTCTACATCCACAGCCGCATCCATGTGAATGTCCCCGCGGCCAAGGTCGTGCTGCATACCCACCAGCCTTACTCCACGGCAATCACCCTGCTGGAAGGCGGGCGGCTGGAGATGTGCGAGCAGAACGCGCTGATGTTCGACGACCGCATCGCCTATGACGACGATTATGACGGCCTTGCGCTCGGCAATGACGAGGGCGACCGGCTGGCCCGCGCGATGGGCAACCGGTCCATCGCTTTCCTGGCGAGCCACGGCGTGATCGCCTCCGGCGAGACTGTCGCCGACGCCTTCACTGACCTCTTCTACCTGGAGCGCGCCGCCCAGTTCCAGATGATCGCGCGGGCGACCGGCGGCAGGCTGCGAAAGATTGCAGACGAAGTGCGCCAGTCCGTGCGCCAGCAATTCGCAGAGGAACGGCCGAAGCTGGCGGAGCGCCATTTCGCGGCGCTGAAGCGCATCCTCGATCACGAAGAACCCGAATACCGGTTGTGAGGCGCTACCATGAGGATTGAACGGGTCGACGATACCATCGACATGCTCGGCGAAGGACCGCTCTGGGATGCGGCCGAGCAGGCGCTTTACTGGGTGGACAGCCGGGGATGCACGATCCGCCGGCTCGACTGGGCGAGCGGCGAGCGTCGGGACTGGAGCGTGCCGGCGATGATCGGCTCCATGGCGCTCCGCGAGTCCGGCGGGGCGGTGGTGGCGCTGCAGACGGGCATCCACACATTCGATTTCGAGACCGGCGAGGCGCTCCTTGTCGCCGACCCGGAAGCGAACGACCCCGCCACGCGCTTCAATGACGGCAAGGTGGACCGGCAGGGCCGTTTCCTAACCGGCACCATGGCGACGCGAATCGGCGAGGAAGCGCGCGGCTCGATCTACCGCCTGGACACCGACCTCTCCCTGCACCGGCTGAAGGGCGGCGTCATCGTGGCGAACGGCCCCTGCTTCAGCCCGGATGGCAAGACATTCTATTTCGCCGACACGCGCCGGAACGCGATCTTCGCCTATGACTACGACATCGCGACCGGCGCCATTGGGCCGGAGCGCATTGCCGTGGATACGGCGCCTTACGACAGCGGCCCGGACGGCGGCACGGTGGACAGCGAAGGCTATCTCTGGAGCGCTCTGGTCCATGCAAGCCAGGTCGCTCGTTTCGCGCCGGACGGCAGGCTCGACCGGCTGATCGACATGCCCTGCACCCGCCCCGCCAGCGTCATGTTCGGCGGCCCGGACCTCGATATCCTGTTCGTGCCGTCCATCCGCGATTCCGGCAATGTGCGCGGCGACAAGGAGATCGACGGCGCGCTCTTCGCCATTCACGGCCTCGGCGTTACCGGCCTCTGCGAACCGCGCTTCGCCGGATAGCAGGTGCGGCGCCCCGGCAAGGCCGGTCCGGTCTGCGGCGCCGGTTTGACAATGGCTCCCGCGCCGCTATAACCCGCGCCATTCCTGAGAACGTGGGCGGCTGCGCCCCGTCCGGGCCTCTGCGTTCGGACCTATCGGGACAACAACAAACGCGAAAGCGAGCGGCAAAAGGCCATGGCAAAACGCGAAAGCGCGAAACACAAGATCGATCGGCGCCTCGGCGTCAATCTCTGGGGGCGGCCCAAGAGCCCCTACAACCGCCGGGAATACGGGCCGGGCCAACATGGCCAGCGTCGGCGCAAGCCCACCGATTTCGGTGTCCAGCTGCGGGCCAAGCAGCAGCTCAAGGGACATTACGGCGACATTTCCGAAAAGCAGTTCCGCCGCCTCTATCACGAGGCCGTGCGTCGGCGCGGCGACACCGGCGAGAACCTGATCGAGCTGTTGGAACGCCGACTGGACGCCGTGGTCTATCGCATGAAATTCGTGCCGACGATCTTCGCTGCGCGCCAGTTCGTGAATCACGGCCATGTCCGGGTCAACGGGCGGCGGCTCAACATCCCCTCCTATCGGGTGCGCGACGGCGACGTGATCGAGGTGAAGCAGAAATCCCGCACCATGGCGCTGGTGCTGGAGGCGATCGAATCGCCGGAGCGCGACGTGCCGGATTATCTGTCGGTCGATTTCAACGAGTTGAAGGGTTCCTTCCAGCGCGGCCCCGGCCTGGCCGATGTGCCTTTCGCCGTGCAGATGGAGCCGCATCTGGTGGTGGAGTTCTACTCCCGATAACCCGTGTCCACGCCGGCGCCCGCCTTGCCGCCGGTCCGGGCCGCGCCCCGGACCGGCGGGACATTCTGCGCCGTATCGGGCGCGACGGGCGTCGGCGCCTGCTGCAACGCTCCGACCGCAAGGGCCTCGCCCAACTCGCGGGCCATCTGACGGCGCTCGGGCTGACCGGAACGGCAATAGCGGTCGAGGCGCCCGGCTGGCCGCTGCTGCTTCTGCCGCACGGCATCCTGCTGGCCTTTTTGTTCTGCCTGCAGCACGAGGCCACGCATGGAACGCCCTTCCGCAGCGCCTGGCTGAACAGCGCGGCCACTCACGGGGTCGGGCTGCTGGTGTTCCTGCCGCCGGCCTGGTTTCGCCATTTCCACCTGGCGCATCACCGCCACACGCAGGATCCGCGGCGAGACCCCGAACTGGCCCGGCCATTGCCGCAAACGACAGCCGGTCTTGCCTGGCATGTGTCGGGCGGTTCCTACTGGGTCCGGGAAGCGCGGGTGCTGTTCGTCAATGCGGCGGGCCGGAACAGGGACGCTTTCCTGCCGCCGTCGGCGCGTCGCGCGGTGGCCCGCGAAGCCCGGCTGTTCCTGATTTTCTATGCGGCTGCGGCGGTGCTCTCGATCCAATTCGGCGCGACAGTGCTGCTCTGGCTATGGCTCATCCCGGTCCTGCTCGGGCAGCCGTTCCTGCGCCTCTATCTGCTCGCTGAACATACCGGCTGCCCGCAAGTTCCCGACATGCTGCGCAACACGCGCACCACCTTCACCAACCCGCTGGTGCGCTTCGTCGCGTGGAACATGCCTTACCATGCCGAGCACCATGCCTTGCCGGCCGTGCCGTTCCACAAGCTGCCGGCGCTCCACCGAATCCTGCGCGGCGATCTGGCGGTGACTGCGAACGGCTACCCGGCCGCCGCGCGCGCTGCGGTCGCCGCTGCCCTTGGCGGGAAGGCTTGACCCGGCGTCAGGCCGCCATGCCGGGCGTTTCCACGCCGCGTTCGTTCAGGAATTCCTGGAGCTCGCCCGCATCCCACATTTCGCGCACGATGTCGCAGCCGCCGACAAATTCGCCCTTCACATAAAGCTGCGGAACGGTCGGCCAGCCGGTGTATTCCTTGATGCCCTGGCGGACTTCCATGTCCTCCAGCACGTTCACCGACTGGTATCTCACGCCCATATGGTTCAGCACGCCGGCGACCACCGAGGAGAAACCGCATTGCGGAAAGACAGGCGTGCCCTTCATGAACAGCACGACATCGTTGCCGTTGACGGTTTCCTGGATGTTTGCGATTGCGTCGCTCATCGACGTTCTCCCGGTTTTCAAGAGGTTTCGGGGGCGGCGGTGCGCAGCGCCAGCGCGTGCAACTCGCCCCCCATCCGGCCCTGCAGGGCCCTGTAAACGATCTGGTGCTGCTGCACGCGGGACTTGCCGCGAAACGCCTCCGACACCACGCGGGCGGCATAATGGTCGCCATCGCCGGCGAGGTCGTCGATGGCGACCTCCGCATCGGGCAGCGCCTCGCGGATCAGGCGTTCAATGTCTTCCGCCTGCATGGGCATTTGTCACATTCCCTCAGCCGTCGGCGATCCAGGCAGGCATCCAATCCTCGTGCAAATCGCCCAGTTCATCGAGCGATATGGAGGAGTGCCCCTCGACTGTCAATGCGCTCCCCCCCGTTTCGCCAATCCTGAGCGCCGGAACGCCCGCTGCGGCTGCGCGCTCAAGCATCTCGCCTGCGTCTTCGACGGCCAGCAGGTAGCGCGCCTGGTCCTCCCCGAAGAGGCCCGCAAGCGCGTCGGCGAGCGGCGGGCGCAGTCGGGCCCCGATGCCGCCAGCGAGTGCCATTTCGGCCGCGGCGACCAGCAACCCGCCGTCCGAGAGGTCGTGGCAGGCGGCGATGCGGCCAGCAAGAATCCCGGAGCGAACGAAATCCCCGTTGCGCCGCTCGGCCGCGAGATCGACGGGTGGCGGCGGGCCTTCCTCGCGCCCCTCGACCGCCTCCAGCCATAATGAGCGGCCGAGATGGCCCCGCGTCTCGCCGACTAGCACCAGTGCGAAGCCTGGCCCCGGCAAGGCCATGCCGGCCCGGCGGGACAGGTCGTCCAACAGGCCGACGGCGCCGACCACCGGCGTCGGCAGCACCGCCCGGCCATTGGTCTCGTTGTAGAGCGAGACATTGCCGGAGACGACCGGGAAATTGAGTGCGCGGCAGGCCTCGCCCATGCCCTGCACGCAGCCGACGAATTGGCCCATGACCTCGGGTCGCTCCGGGTCGCCGAAATTGAGATTATCGGTGACCGCGAGCGGCTCGGCGCCGACCGCGGTCAGGTTGCGCCATGCCTCGGCGACGGCCTGCCGCCCGCCCTCGACCGGGTCCGCCAGGCAGTAGCGCGGTGTGCAGTCGCTGGTGAGCGCGAGCCCACGCGCCGTGCCGTGGATGCGGACTACCGCCGCGTCGCCGCCGGGCGCGGCCACCGTGTCGCCCATCACCGAGTGGTCGTATTGCTCCCAGATCCAGCGCCGGGAAGCCCCGGCCGAGCCGCCGAGAATGGCCCTGAGCGCCGCTATCGGATCGGCGTCCGAACGGGAGACAGAAGCTGCCGGCGCGGGCGGCGTGCGCGTCCACGGCCGGTCATATTCCGGCGCGCCGTCCGCCAGCGGCCGGATCGGCAGATCGGCGGCGCGCCGCCCGTGCTGCGAGAGCAGCATGCGCCCCGTATCGGTCAGCCGGCCGATCACGGCGAATTCCAGCCCCCATTTCCGGAACACCGCCTCGGCCGTCTCTTGCCCGCCGGGGCGCAGCACCATCAGCATGCGCTCCTGGCTTTCCGAGAGCATGATCTCATAGGCCGACATGCCGGTTTCGCGCTGCGGCACGCGGTCGAGGTCCAATTCCACGCCGAGGCCGCCCTTGGACGCCATTTCGAAGGCCGAGGAGGTGAGGCCGGCCGCGCCCATGTCCTGGATTGCGACAATGGCGTCCGTCGCCATGAGTTCGAGGCAGGCCTCGATCAGCAGCTTGCCGGTGAACGGGTCGCCCACCTGCACCGTCGGGCGCTGCTGCCCGGCCTCGTCGTCGAAGCCGGCGGACGCCATGGTGGCGCCGTGGATGCCGTCGCGCCCGGTCCGCGAGCCGACATAGACGACGGCATTGCCGACGCCTGCCGCCGCCGAACGGAACAGCCGGTCCGCCGGCGCAATGCCGACCGCCATGGCATTGACCAGGATGTTGCCGTTATAGGCGGGGTGGAAGGAGCACTCGCCGCCGACGGTCGGCACACCGACGCAATTGCCATAGCCGCCGATTCCCGCGACGACCCCGGCGGCAAGCCGCCGCGTCGCCTCATGCTCCGGCGCGCCGAAGCGCAGCGCGTTCAGGATTGCGACCGGCCGCGCGCCCATGGTGAACACGTCGCGCAGAATGCCGCCGACGCCTGTCGCCGCGCCCTGGCAGGGCTCGATGAAGGAGGGGTGGTTGTGGCTTTCCATCTTGAAGACGGCCGCCAGCCCGCCGCCGATATCGACGGCGCCCGCATTCTCGCCCGGCCCCTGCAGCACCCGGGGCCCCTCGGTCGGCAGCGTCCGCAGCCACTTCTTCGACGACTTGTAGGAGCAATGCTCGCTCCACATCGCGGCGAAAATGCCGAGTTCGACCGCATTGGGCGCGCGCCCAAGGATGTCCAGCACATGCGCATATTCATCCGGCGCGAGGCCGCCGTAATCTTCCTCTTGCGCGCTCATGCGGCAAGCGCTGCGAACAGCGCCCGGCCATCCGTGCCGCCGAGCAAGGCGTCTGCGGCGCGTTCGGGATGCGGCATCATGCCGAGCACATTGCGGCCCTCGTTCAATATGCCGGCGATATCGCCTGCGGAGCCGTTGGGGTTGTCCAGATAGCGGAAGGCGATGCGGTCTTCGCCGGCGAGCCGCGCCAGCGTTCCGGCGTCGGCGAAATAGTTGCCGTCATGGTGCGCGACCGGCATTCGCAGCACACCGCCCGCTTCGCAGCCCTTCGTGAACGGGCTGTCGGCCGTTTCGACGCGCAGAGAGACCGGCCGGCAGACGAAGCGGAGCCCCGCATTGCTGAGCAGCGCCCCCGGCAACAGGCCGCATTCGGTCAGCACCTGGAAGCCGTTGCAGATGCCGAGCACCCGCACGCCGCGCTTTGCGGCCCGGATGACCGCCTGCATGATCGGCGAACGCGCGGCCATGGCGCCGGGGCGCAGATAGTCGCCATAGGAAAAGCCGCCGGGCAACACCACCAGGTCGGCCGACGGCAGTTCCGGTTCGCCATGCCACATCATTTCAACGGGCCGCCCGGTCGCCGCTTCGAGCGCAACCTTGGCGTCGCGGTCGCAGTTCGACCCCGGAAAGACAATGACGACCGCCTTCATGCGATCTCGATCGTGTAGTCCTCGATGACCGGGTTGGCGAGCAGGCGTTCGCACATGGCGGCAAGCGCGGCCTCGGCGGCGGCCGGATCGGTTTCCGCAAGCTCCAGCTCGATCACCTTGCCCTGGCGCGCCGCCGCCACGCCCTCGAAGCCCAGCCCCGCCAGCGCCTGCGCGACCGCCTTGCCTTGCGGGTCGAGCACGCCGGCGCGGGGCATGACCAGCACCCTGGCCTTCACGCGCTCGCCTTCGGCAGCGGTTCGACATTGCCTTCCTGAAGAATGCCGAGCCGCCGCGCCACCTCCCGGTAGGCCTCCGCGACATCGCCCATGTCGCGGCGGAACCGGTCCTTGTCCAGCACCTCATTGGTCTGCAGGTCCCAGAGGCGGCAACTGTCGGGGCTGATCTCGTCGGCCAGCACGATGCGCACATCCTCCTGGGTGTAAAGCCGCCCGAACTCGACCTTGAAATCCACCAGGCGGAGCCCGGCGCCGAGGAACAGCCCGCTCAGATAGTCGTTGACCCGGAGCGCGAGGTTGAAGATGTCGTCGAGGTCCTGCGGCGAGGCCCAGCCGAAGGCGGTGATATGCTCCTCTGTGACCATCGGGTCGTCCAGCTCGTCGTTCTTGTAATAATACTCGACGATGGATCGGGGCAGCGGTGTGCCCTCGTCGATCTTGAAACGCTGAGACAGAGAGCCGGCGGCGATGTTCCGCACGACCACCTCGACCGGGATGATCTCGACCTCGCGAATCAGTTGCTCACGCATGTTCAACCGGCGCATGAAATGGGTCGGTATGCCCATCTCCTGCAGCCGGACCATGAGATATTCGGAGATCCGGTTGTTCAGCACCCCCTTGCCGGAGATCGTGGCTTTCTTGCGGTTGTTGAAGGCGGTCGCATCGTCCTTGAAATACTGGACGAGCGTTCCGGGCTCGGGGCCTTCGTAGAGAACTTTGGCCTTGCCCTCGTAGATGCGTTTGCGTCTTGCCATGGGTGTCCACCGAGTGCCGCCCAACGAAAGACCGGCAAAGCGCCGGGCCTGCGGGTCGCCGAATCCGGTATAGCAAGCTCGACGCTTCTTCTCAACGAAGCTCGACATAAGCGCCGGTATCCGGCCAGGTGCGGGCGAAACGCCAGACAGGTGCGGCATGCGCATCCGCCGGGAGGGCGAGCAGGGCACGGGAGACGGTGCCGAAGCCCCAGTCGGTGCAAACATGCATGGCGCCGTTGGGATCGAGCACGCCGGGCGCCGTCTCCTCCGACGCGAGCAGACCTTCCCAGTCGGCCCAGCCGCCGGTTGCTTCCGGGTCGGGCGCGCGCGCCGCCTCGAACCGGGGCAGGTAGAAATCCGTGCGCTCGGACACGGCGCGGTCGTTCAGGTCCCAGGCGGTCAGCATGGATATTCCCGGCTCCAGGGCATGCGCCGATACGCCGCGTCCGCCAGCATGGCGAATCCAGAAGGCCTCTTCGCGGTCGGCAATGAGCATGTTGAAGCTCCGATAGGTTCGGCCATCGAGCTGCGCCATGGCCGCCGCCGCGTCTGCCGCCGTGTCGTGGTC
>LXNI01000599.1_pt1 | contig 39918 bp, 32 predicted proteins | sample 809091 | NCBI WGS metagenome assembly LXNI01 (sample SAMN04870527, study PRJNA318959) | sponge metagenome | biome: 01000161; feature: marine sponge reef; material: water | host: Sarcotragus foetidus | place: Greece: Milos, Mediterranean Sea | collected 2013-05-29 | depth 5-7 m
GCCGATGTCATTCGAACAGGGAAACCATCTGCCTGGTCTGGGTGTCACCGTGCATGGTTATACGCAGGCCAGTGAACAACTGAAGATTGCAGGCAAGATCGTGCAGGACCTGATGCGGGAGGGGTTTTTGCACGAAGACATCATTGTGCTGACATGCAAGGGCGTGCAGCATTCGATTTTCAGCGATGCCGACCGGGTTGGTGGTCTCGACCTGTGCCGCTTTACCGGCAGCTACGACAGGAACGGGGGACAGGTCATGACGCCAGGCAAACTGGCATTTGAAAGTGTTTACCGTTTCAAGGGACAGGAGAGGCCCGCAGTGATCCTGGTGGACGTGGACCCGGAACCGGACAGGGAAAAAATCGAGCAACTCGAGTCAGTTCTGTATTGCGGCATGACCCGTGCCACGGTTCGACTGGATTTGGTTGTCAACAGTGACAATGATTACAACCGTCGGTTCATGGATGCATCAGGCCAGTGAGGATACGTATCTCTTCGCTGCTTCGTGGGGCCAAAACCGGAAAATTGTTGTTCAGCCGCCGATAATTCCGTTGTCCTTGCGGGTAATGGCCACAATACTGGAACGGGGGATACTCTGACCACCATCTGGAAAATGGGAGGGTGCTCCCTTTTCTCCTGGATGCTGAACACCGATAAACAGGGTACGGCGGTCCGGAGACCAGGTTGCACCGGTGATCTCGCAGGCGACAGGACCGACCAGAAAACGGGCAATCTCGCCGCTTTGGGTATCTGCCAGCAACATCTGGTTATTACCCATTCCGGCAAATTGCCGTTGGTTACTGTAATTGCCGTCTGTCTGAATCCATAACCGGCCTTGTTCGTCAAAGACAATGCCATCGGGTCCATTGAACATGTTGTCGGGGTGGATGTTATTGGAGCCGGCATTCAGACCCTGATGCAAGGTTGGGTTACCGGCCAACACGAACAGGTCCCAAGAAAAGGTCTTTGCGCTGTGGTCCGCCTGATCCGGTCTCCAGCGCACAATCTGTCCGTAGAGATTGCCGACTCTGGGATTGGGGCCGTTTACCGGGGTCTCGACACCCCCCCTGTTGGGCTTTTTACCCCGGTTTTTGTTGTTGGTCAGGGCGCAATACACCGCTGCCTTTTTGGGATGGGCGGCAACCCATTCAGGACGGTCCATGGTCGTGGCGTTAACCACGGTTGCCGCGCTGCGCGCAAAAACCAATACTTCCGCCTGGGATGAAAATCCGGCTTCGGCGGTCAGTCCGTTTTTACCATGACTCAATTCCACCCACTCGCCCCGACCGGACAGGTTGTCGTCCGCTTCATTGAAACGGGCCACATACAGGGTTCCCTCTGCCAGCAGTTCCCGATTGGCCGCATCGTTATCGGGCTGGTACCGGTTCTTCGATACAAAGCGGTACAGGTATTCACCCCGTTCATCATCACCTGAATAGACCACCACATGGCCGTTTGCGGCGATAACCACTTCGGCATTTTCGTGTTTGAAACGCCCCAGAGCGGTACGTTTTTTAGGGATACTGGTCGGTTCCAGGGGATCAATTTCAACGATATAACCACAGCGATTCTCCTCGTTGGGGGTCTTGCTGATATCAAATCGCGTGTCGTATTGATACCATGAATATCCCCGGTCCTCGTTACCTACCCCGTACCGTTTTTGCATGGCGGTGGGTTCATTGGTCGGGTCGGCAGACCCAAAATAGCCATTGAAGTTCTCTTCACAGGTCAGGTAGGTTCCCCATGGGGTTTGACCATTACCACAATTGTTCCATGTCCCCAGCGATGATATGCCATCCGGGTCGTTTCGGGTTTTCATCAGCGCGTGACCGCGGGCCGGACCGGTGATTTCCATTGGTGTATCTGCGGTGATGCGGCGATTCAGTCTGCCGTCGACAACCACTTTCCACTGACCGTTGATAGACTGCACCTCAAATAGGCTGACCCCATGGGCGGCCTTGAGTTTGCGGATATCATCGGCGCCTTGTATCCCGTTCGGCAGCAGCAAGTCGAGATTTGCGTATTCATTATTTACTACAAAGACACCCCGTTTGTCGCTGATGGGAAACAGTGTCATGCCATCATTGTTGTCTCCCAAAGACAATTCCTGGCTTTTCCCGGTACCTCGAGTGTCCGGGTCGAACGGCAGGCCATGAGAAAACAGGGGATCGCCCCAGGAAATCATGACATACCAGTCATATCCTTCCGGTACTGTGATCGTGTCGGCATCTGTGGCTCCGACCCCCGGGAAATTGAAAATCGGTTTTTTTGCTGTGGCAGCGGTCTGTGGTGAGGCGGTACCGAGGACAAAGGCCGAAACACCGAAAGCCACAGGGGCCTTGAGAAAACCGCGACGTGACAGGGCCCGTTTCAACAAAGTGCTGAAATCGGTTTTTTTCGAATCCGGAGATCCGGTGTGATCAACATGGTGAGAGGCGGCCATCTGTCTGGTCTCGGTTCAAGCAATCAAAGCAAAGTTCAAGGAGTGATCAAGCGTGTTGTCTACAGGGTTGTCCGATGTGATACCGTTTGCAGACAGGATAAATCCACTTTATGACAGACGTATGAAATTAACCTCATTGCGCGCGTTTTTCAATATAACGCCTTTGGGTCGGGTGCCGTGACGCTGACGCGGTATCATCGAAAGACTTTCAATGAGCCATATAGTATTATCCTCAGTATCCCATTGGTTAGCGGCATCCACCAACCGGTCGACACCACGGATTCCCCGGTTCAGGTGGACGGACAGTCCGATGCGGACAAGGTGGCGGCAGGCTGCCGCATGATTCCAAGACAGTTCAATCGTGTTGTCGGGACGGACGCCGTCGACCGGTGGATGGTTTACATGGTGCAGTGGCATCGTCACATGCTGTACAACCGGCAAGGCAGGCTAGATGATCCGACAGAATCGGATTGAATAAGCGGACCCTCGAACGGTATCGAATGAAAAACAATAACGAATACGACTATATTATTCTGGGGGCCGGTTCGGCGGGTTGTGTGCTGGCCAATGAATTGAGTCAGTCCCCCAATAACAATGTGTTGATACTGGAAGCCGGTCCGATGGACCATAAATTGATGATTCATATGCCGGCGGGGGTGCACAAAGCGTACAAGGATCCGAGTATCAACTGGAATTATCAAAGTGAGGAAGAGCCCCATTTGGAAAACAGGCACATCACGCTACCCAGAGGCAAGGTCTTGGGCGGATCTTCTTCGATTAACTCGATGGTGTATATGCGGGGGCATCCTGAAGATTATAATGGCTGGGCCAAGCACCATGATTTGCCCCAGTGGACCTATGCCCGGTGCCTGCCGTACTTCAAGCAGTGTGAATCATCGGACCGTGGTGCCAGCGACTGGCGGGGTGCCGACGGCCGACTCGGTGTGACCAAAGGGCGATTGGAAAATCCGCTCTATCATGCTTTTTTTGAAGCGGGCAGCCAGTCCGGCCAGGGAGTCAGTGATGATCTCAACGGCTATCGGCCGGAAGGGTTGGCACGACTGGACAGCACGACCAAAAATGGGCGGCGATCCAGTGCCGCAGTCGCCCATCTCAAGCCGGCCTTGTCTCGATCCAATCTGACGCTGATAACGCGGGCACTGGTACACAGAATCAGGATACAGGGCATGACGGCGACCGGGGTCGAGTTCGAAATGCACGGTGAAGTTCGAACGGCGTATGCGGCCAAGGAAGTGATTGTCTGTGCGGGGGCCATCAAATCCCCCCAGCTGCTGATGCTCTCCGGGATCGGCCCGTCGAAACATATGGAGGCATTTGATATCAGGACAATTCACCATCTGCCGGGTGTTGGACAAAATCTGCAGGATCATCTGTCGATTTCGGTGATTCACGAATGCACGCAACCGGTGACCTTCGACAATATGACCAACCCGATTCGCCAGCTGGCGGCGGGGTTGCAGTGGCTATTCACCCGTAAAGGGTTTGTGGCATCCAATATCTGGGAGGCCGGGGGATTGATCCATGGCTATTCAAAGGTCGAGTTTCCCAATCTGCAATATCATTTCGCCCCGGTACACTACGCATATCACGGTACAAAGATACGGTTGTTTCAAGGGTTTACCACTCAAATGGATCAACTCCGTCCCCGCAGCAGGGGCCAGATCAGGTTGTTGTCTGCCGACCCGAGGCATCGTCCCGCCGCCTGTTTTAATTACCTGTCCGATGCGTTTGATTCAGGTGAGTTGGTCGAGGCGGTCAAACGGATCCGGGAGTTGGTCGGACAACCCGCCTTCGATCCGTTTAGAGGAAAGGAACTGTCTCCCGGTGTGGACATCAGTAGCGATCAGGAGATTGACCGCTATGTCAGGGGGACGGCGACAACCGATTATCATCCGAGTTGCAGTTGCCGTATGGGGACGGATGAGATGGCGGTGGTGGATGAGGAGATGAGAGTGCACGGCATGGAGAAACTGCGGATTGTCGACGCCTCCGTCATGCCGGAGATTGTCAGTGGCAACCTCAATGCCCCGACCCAGATGATGGCACTGCGTGCAGCCGATTTCATTCTCGGGCGCGAACCGCTACCTGCCTTTCAGGCCCGTTTTCACTTTTCAGGCTGAACGGTGCCGGCGGCACGATGTAGCGAGCCTTCCATCCAGTCGGCGTAACTGCTTTCAACGGCCAGTTCGAATCCGTTCGTTTGTCGCGCGACGAGCACACTGACGCCAAATCCCTCGGTAAAACTGATGCCGTTATCGGGGAAAACGCACGGATGAATATCCAACGGACTGACGATCGAGAGAATCTGCGCGGCATCGGGCCCGACAATATCAAAAAAGGTCAGTGTATCGCTGACAAGATGGACATCAATTTCGAGCGGCATGGTTTCAACCGGTACGCTGTTTCGCAGTTGGTTTTCCCGCTCAATTGCTGTTCGAAGCAACCACCGTTCGGGTCCAACCCAGCAGATCATTGTGGTGTCTTGCACTGTGCGGGTATTGGGGGTGTCCGGAAAAACCAGCGGTGTGGTGTTCAGCCACTTTTCGAGTCGTTCCCGATTGCCCCTGAGCTCAATGATCGCGTTACGCTCGGCACGGTTGATCTGAATCTCATAGGACATCGCTCAACTCCGCAGTAAATGACCGTCCGCATCATGAAAACAGGCCACCGTTACCTCGGCGACAACAACATCGTCCTTCATTCGAATATGGACTCGTTGCCCCATCCGATTGTGGCCATCCTCCAGTAATGCCAGTGCAACCGGTCGGTTTTTCACCACGCTCCAGACGCAGGCGGTCACCCGGCCTTCCGAGCGCATCCGCTGACCGTGGCGGGTGATGGGCGCGTTTTCACTGACCAAACGGGTCGGGTCCTGAGGCAGCAGGCCCACCAATTCGAGTCTTGGACGTCCCGAAGTGCGACGAATCGCCAGTGCCTGTTTGCCGATAAAATCGCGCTTTTGGCGTGACAGCATCCTGCCCAGTCCCAAATCATACGGATCGGTCGTACCATCGACTTCGTGTGCCGTAGAAAGAAAGCCTTTCTCAACACGCAGCACATGATTGGCCTCCGAGCCGACCGGCGTGATCCGGAATTTTTCCCCGACATCCATGATCCGGTCCCACAGCGCCATGGCGTGGCGCGGCCAGACATTAATTTCGAAACTGAGTTCACCGGTAAAACTGACCCGGCAAATCCGGGCAGGCAACCCGGCAATGTTCCCCTCTTTGATGGCCATGAAAGGAAAGGCGGTGGGAGAACAATCGATGTCGGGCTGTAGGTCCTTGAGCATCTCCCGGGCTTTCGGGCCGCATACCGTTGCATTGCTCCATTGTGTGGTCACGGTCGTGATGCGGACTTGCCACTCGGGACGATGGAGTTGCAAAAAATATTCCATGTGCCGGTAGATTTCATTGGCGTGTCCGGTAGAGGTGAACATGAGGTAGTGATTTTCAGCCAGTTTGAAGGTCACGCCGTCATCGAGGATCATTCCATCGTCGGTCAGCATAATTCCATATCGGCCTTTCCCCTGGCCAAGCGACGAAAAATCATTGGTATACAGCATGTCGATGAACTGCCTGGCATCGGGTCCCCGGATTTCATATTTTCCCAGGGGCGAGCCGTCGTACACCCCGACCCCGGTCCTGACAGCCGCGGCTTCACGGTTGACTGCTTGTTGAAACGTTTCTCCCGGTCCCGGGTAATAGCCCGGACGACGCCAGCGTGCCCCGGCTTCGTACATGACCGCACCCGCTGCCTTGTGCCACTCGGTCATCGGCGTATGGCGATAGGGCAACAGGCCACTGTCCTCGCGTCCGCCGGCGATGGCACCGAATTCGACCGGCGCATAGGGAGGGCGAAAGGTGGTGACGCCGATTCGGGAAACCGGGGTGTCGGTGGCATTGGCGATGGCACCGGCCACATTCAGATTGCCGGTTTTACCCTGGTCGATGCCCATCCCGGCGGTGGTGTAGCGCTTGACGTGCTCCACGGCACCGAACCCTTCGCGAATGGCGAGGTGGATATCGCCCAGAGTGACATCATTTTGGACGTCAACAAAACTGTTGGCAGCCCCCTTTTTGTCGGTCGGGATGTGCCACAGGGGCTCAATATGATAATCGGTTTCATGCTCCACTGTTGGAAGATCAATGATCGGGGCCGGCAATCCCAGGGCCTCAATGGCCTGACCGGTTTTGGCGAGGCACTCTTCGAGCCCCTCACGCAGTGTGAACCGGCCGTTCGCTGCACCGACACAGTGGGTATCTTGCGCCCGTTGTGCAGGGATGATTGTCGCCAGTGTCTCATCAAAGTCGATGGTTCCCCTGGATTGGGAAAACAGGTGGAGTGTCGGATTCCAGCCGCCCGAAAGGCACAGCAGGTCGCAATGGAGCCGTTGCGTTGCCCCATTGCCCATATCCTGTATGGTCACGCCACGGATTCGTTTTGTGCCATGGGTTCGAACAACAATATGGTTGGTCAATACACGAAACGGGTGAACCGGAGGGCGGGGCGGGGTCTCGGTCGGGGCACGGCTGTCGATGAGGGCCACAACGCTTGCGCCGGCCCGGTGCAACGCATCGGCCACCCGGTAGGCACTGGTGTTGTTGGTGAACAGGATAACCTGTTTCCCGGGCAGAACGGCATATCGGTTGATATAGCGCTGGACAGCAGAAGCCAGCATGACACCGGGTCGGTCATTGTGCCTGAACACGAGAGGCCGTTCTATCGCACCACTGGCGATCACCACCTGCTTTGCCCGAACGCGCCAGGTGCGCTGGAACACAAAGGCCGGTGCAGGTGCGCGTTCGGTAATGAGGACCAGATTGTGTTCGCGGTAGGCCCATGCGGTGGCTTGTGCAAGGCGGGTGACATGAGGGTATCGGTCCAATTGTGAAACGATGTCTTGCGCCCATTGCCATCCGGGCACACCGTCAACGGTGCGGTGGTGATCGAGCAGGGAGCCGCCCGGAGTCGGACCCTCATCCGTGAGCAGGACACGGGCGCCACTGCGGGCGCCGGCCAGCGCTGCGATCAAGCCGCTCGGTCCGGCGCCGATGACAAGCAGATCGCAGTGATCATTGCGCACTTCGTAATGCGGTGATGTGGGCAACGCACGGGGCGCCTGCGCAAGACCCGCTGCCCGTCGAATGGCCGGTTCGAACAGATGCCAGTTGGGCCACATGAATGTCTTATAGTAAAAAGCGGCCGGGATCAGCCGGGCGAAAAACTGATTGATACCCATCACGTCAAAGGCGGGAGAGGGCCAGCAGTGAACCGAATGGGCAACAAGGCCAGGCCGTAATTTGACGTCGGTGATGGGTCGGTTGGCGGACTGCCCGTCTCCGGACAGTTCGACCAGTGACGAGGGTTCTTCGATGCCCGCCGACATGATTCCCCGCGGTCGGTGATATTTGAAACTTCGGGCGGTGAGCATGACCCCGTTGGCGAGCAGCGCAGAAGCCAGTGTATCGCCGGCATATCCCTGATAGGGTTTATCATTGAATCGGAACGCGATGGGCCGGTTTCGGTCAATTTGACCGCCCTCGGGGAGGCGTCGGCTATTGTTCACGGTCGGTCTCAGATGCGTCGCCAATCGCATGGGTCACGGTGTGTCGGGTGACCGTGATCCACTTTCCGCAACCATGCACATGCCACCAGCACTCGTTGACCAAGCCCACCGGATTATCGGGTACGGTCAAATAGCGGATCCATTCCGGATAGGTCCATTGATCCGGATTGTCCGGTCGGCGCGGTTTTGACGGACCCCCGTAGCGAAACTCGCTTTCGTGACGGGGGCCGCAGAAAGGACAGGTCAGGATCAGCATGGAGCAGGGTGTTATCGCGCTGTCGTGGTCCCCGATTCCAAAATGAAATCCAGTGTCGTGAACCGGTTGAGCGAAAAAGGAACGATGAGCGGATGCGGTTCATCCCTGGCAATCAAGTGGGCGAGTGTGTAACCACCGGCAGGGATGGCTTTAAAGCCGCCCCACCATCCGGCAGAGAGATACAGTCCCGGAATATCCGTTCGGCTCACGATGGGGGTGGCATCATGTGCAATATCCAGTGTGCCGCCCCACTGTCTCATGAGTTTCAGGCGTTTGAAAGAGGGAAAGAGTGACAACAGGGCACCGACTGCATTTTCAAAGACGCCCTGATGAATGGCCCGTCGGAACGACTGCCCGGGGTCCGGCGCACCACCGATGACGAGTTCCCCTTTATCCGACTGATTCAGATAAACACCGATATCCGGACAATTGACCACAACGTCAATCAACGGCTTGACCGGCTCAGAGACAAAGGCCGCGAGGTTGAAAGACTGCAGCGGCAACGCCAGCCCGACGGTGTCGGTGATCGTGGTGGTGTGACCGGAGACCACCACCGCCACTTTTTGGGCACGAAGGCGACCCCGGGTGGTGTCGACGCCTTCAATGGCGCCGGTCCGGGGATCTCGAAGCAGTTGGGTGACGGCGGTATTCTGGTGGATTTCCACGCCTCGGTCATCCGCGGCCCGGGCATAGCCCCATGCGACCGCATCATGACGACAGGTCGCGGCATCAGGATGCACCATCCCGCCAATAATCGGCAAACGGGACTGAGGTCCACCGCCGGTCAACGGCGGAATGCGACGTCGAATTTCTTCAACACTGATCGGCTCATAGGTTGAGCCATATAAATCCATGTTGAACATGCGGCGTCTGATTTCACGCAGCCGGGGATAGGTTTGCACTATATCGATCATGCTGCGCTTGGAATACATGAGATTGTAGTTCAATTCCCGGCTTAATTGATCGTACAGCGAGACGGACTTGACATAAAAGGGGATACTTTCATCACGCATGTAATTGGAACGGATGGTGACGGTATTACGGGCCACATTTCCGCCACCGAGCCAGCCCTTTTCAATGACCGCGACATTGCTGATGTGGTGATGCTTGGCGAGATAATAAGCGGTGGAGAGACCATGACCCCCGCCGCCTATCACAATGACGTCATACTGTTTTTTGAGCGGCGGACTGCGCCACGCGGCGGTCCAGTCGGCATGATAATTGACGGCATTTCGCGCCAGACTGAAGATGGAGTAGCGCTGCATTTAAATGTCCAAAATAGAATATACAGTGCAAATTTCAGTGGACTGCATCAGAATATAGTTTATAAAGTGCCCTGCGTGTTGTTTTATTTCCGGGTGCGGGATACAGCTTGTCGTGTCGGCGCTGAGCGTGGATTGGTCCCCAACTTGCAGGAAAACGTTTCATTGTCTCTGAATCGGTTTTGCGCCATGGCTGGTTTATATATTAAATCAATATCTTAATAATCACACATGAGTAATAGGGACAACTTCCCAAGATAATCCGTTTCTGATTGTACCGTGAGGGCGGTGATGAGTTTGCTTTTTTTGAAAGATTTTTAAAAAAAATCGGTCTACCCCTGATAACCAAGCCCGAAAACGGTTAGGGTTAAACCATGATGAGGGATGATGATACGAACTCTTTCCCGGTTGGCCCACCGTGTGTTCATTCCATCGGCCCACTTCCACGGTAAAGTTACCGCCTCCCGATCTGAAACACCCTACAGCACTTGTAAAATACGCTACCTATATGGGTGAGATGATCAAGGTTCGGAACCGAATATTGATTGCCACCAATTTCGACTTTTTCGGCATATCGAAACCCCGTCAATCGCATGAACCGAAAAAGCCGACAGGCTGACAAAAAGCCGACAGGCAAAAGCCGACAGGCTGTTGAATATTTAAGCTATTTATGTAGTACTAGATACTGATGGTTCACCACGGTCCCCTTGTCGCGAATACCGTGGCTTTCGCAGTGGGACACACATTCGGTATAGATATCAGCTACCCGGAACCATGTTTTCGCGATCCGTGCCAACTCCTTTCCCATATCACACTTCTTGCTGGCTCCTAAATGAAAAACGGCGACACCACCTGATTTCAGTCTTTCTCGACACTGACGCAAGATCGGATAGTAAACCTCGAAGCTGCGTTTCTGGCGTTCATCCACGAACGACAGCGGCCGTTCCTGAAAATCATTCACCTCCCAGCCGCAGAACCACAGGCGCATCCAGTTACCGAGATAGAACCGTGTGCTATCGAAGAATGGTGGCGAGGTTATTACGGCGTCCAATTCTTCGATTTGAGCGGGCCACCATTCGGTGGCGTCTTGGAAAATCGAATGGCCGTGGACGAAGTCATCCGGTATCGGTGTCGCCAGACTGCGTTCCATTTTACTGAGAACCCGCGGAATAAGCGCACGGTATTCCGTGTCTCCAGTCGGGGCAAATGGTGTGATCGGGTGTGACCGTCGGCTGAGCGCATAGGGACGATTGCCGTGAAGGACATGCAGCAGGCAGGCGAGCACGAGAGACTGCGAGGTGTTTGTGGGTGGATTGTCGAGAAAATACCTGCGGGCAAGCAGGATTTCATCAAGAGTCCTCTTGTGAAAATAAGAGGTCAGAACACCGTTGAACCGGATAGACTCCGCAGATTTGTATTCGTCCGGTCTTACCTTGTGGTTTGCCAAATGATCTTCGAGTCGCTTGACGGTCTTCTCGCATTCTGCGGCGCTGCACTTTCCAATCTTCCCAGCCGTAATGTGAACAGCAGTCGGACTGATATCGAACCCCCAGCTTTCAACGCCGTGCAACCCCGCCTCGAACGGTATCGTGCCAACGCCAGAGAATGGATCCAATATCTGGTCTCCATGCGTCGTGAAGGTCTTCACGAGATACGCCGCCAGAGATGGTTTCATCTTGCCTTGGTACGAACAGAGTGAGTGGAGCGGATGCCCCCAGTTACGTTTTGCATACTCACCCTGCTGATGTGGTAAAAAATCCTTGAAATCTGACCAAGCTGACGACCAGCCGTTAGATTGTTTTGCTGTGCACCGAGTCGTTGAGCGTCTCCCGCGTTTCGAATTGAACACAAGCAACTTTTGCGTCAGTTTCATCTGACTGCGCGAGTATCGCTGACGCAACATGCGCTCGTCGCTGAGAACGAATCCGGCGGTGTCCAGCGACTCCGCAATAAACTGATCCGTCGGGACACGCACGCCTGCATATGCCGAATCTCCGATATCGATGACAATCGTACCGTTTTTTCGGGTGTGCTTGGCCAGCGCCTGAAGAATGTTGTGCATTTCCGAAGCGAAACACGCGACCATACGCGGTATTCGCACATCATAGGCATCGGCTTCGAGAGCCTTCAAGATTGATGCGGCGCTTGGTGGCATCTTGCCGATAGGCTTGCTGACGGTCACATCGTTGATCCCCGCCGTCATCGAACCGAAGCGGAATCGAGCCAAATCTTCTCGTTCATTCAGGCAGCGCAGGAACCACAGTTCGATCTTCGTATTCCTGAAATAATTGGTGCCGTTGAGATAAGGAGGGCTTGTGATCACCGCATCAATGGACAGCACGGGGACCCGGTCAAGATTCTTCGCGTTCTCCAGCAGCAGGGTCGGTGCCTGATCAATTGATGAAAGGTCCTTGATATCGTTGGCCATTGTGGCCAACGCTTCGCTGACTTCGTCCCGCAACTCTGTGCGCCCGCGCGCCTGCTCCTTCTCGGTTTTGAACCGCAGGTCGCCCCGGCGGATTAGCCGCGAGGCTGGGATCAGGGCGCGCAGGACCGCAATGGTTAGAAACCGGGCCATGAGTGGCGCGGCGCAACCGATGTCGTCGATCAACGTCCGGCAACGCAACACCTCCGCAAACACATCGCTTTCAAAAAATTCACTGCTTCGAAATACTGCACCGTAGGTCTGCCGCAACTGGGGATCTTGCCGCGACGCATCAATCCGAGTGTCCAGCGTGTCCGCAAGCGCAATGAGCTTATCCGCGAGCTTTGCACGGTCCCGGTCGCGCAATTGCAGGGCGATAACCTTCGAAGCAGTCAGGAACTGGAGAACCGGGTTGATTTCGGTGTAATATGCCTTCTTGCCGAGACGGGACGCCGTGAGCGGCGTTGTGCCTGTGCCACCGAACGGATCGAGCACGCTTTTCGCGTTCGGGCAATAACTACCGATGACCGATTCGACGAACGCAGGTGAATAGCCTTCCAGCCAAGGATACCATTCATGTAGAGGTTCGTGACGGCCGCCGCTGAAGGTCGCCTGAACCGGATCGAAGGCAATTGGGTTATCGATCTCGAAACCCGGTATCCACACAGTCCTCGAATGTCTGTTGGTTTCGAGGTGACTGCGGAGAATCGATAGGCAAAATGCGTTTAGAGATCTGTTTTCCGCTTCGGCGTCACCCTGAAGGGTCATAAAACTCTTATAACCGAGAGCAGTACGGAGCGAGTCGCTGGAAAGATGGCGTATCGCCTTGAAAACGTCATCGTCGCTCTTGCCGAAGGCGAGAGTCAGGCTGGACCGCCCCGAAGCCGTTTCTGGGCAGTCCCTGAAATAGACGTTCTTGTATGATTGCGCCATGATCATCTAATCCAAATTGTTCGAGCAATATAACTATAGAATAAACTACCATACTATGGTAGTTAGTATCAAGTGTGAGAGTTGTCCAATGAGAAATGAGCCTAAGGATAGCGCGTATTTCCAACGAAAAATGAGCCTCAAGACGGCGATTTTGGGATCATCGGAGGATGATTTTGAAATTGCACAGCCCACGTTTACAGACGGTGGAGGAGATTCGTTCGTTCCTGGACGGCGCCACCCCCTTTGATTTTGAACCCCCGTCCCGGGAGGACGCCTACCGGTGGGTCCGCGACAGCCTGCAGCCGCTCCGGTACACGTCGCTCGGCCGGGCCGACCGGGGAGCGGTCAGGAACTATCTGCAGAAGGTGACGGGGCGATCCCGGGCCCAGGTCACTCGGTTGATCCGTCAGTTCCGGGACCACGGTCGGATCCGCGATCGCCGGGGATCGCCCGCCAAGCCGTTCACCCGGCGCTATAGCGAGGAAGACGTGATCGCGCTGGCGAAGATGGATGCGCTGCACGGCACCCTCTCGGGCCCGGCGACCCGCAAGCGGTGTCAACGGGCCTTTCATCTGTACCATGACAAGCGCTATGAACGCCTGGCGACGATTTCCAACGGGCATCTGTACAATCTGCGCAAGGCTCGCGCCTATCAGCAGCGGCGGCGCACCGTCGACAAGACGCGAACCACCCGCGTTCAGATCGGTGAACGCCGCGCCCCGGACCCCCAGGGCCGTCCGGGCTTCCTGCGGGTCGATACCGTTCACCAGGGGGACCAGGACGGGATAAAGGGCCTCTACCATATCAACGCCGTGGACCAGGTCACCCAGATGCAAGTGATTGTCTGCGTGGAGAAAATATCGGAAGGCTATCTGCTGCCCGCCCTGGAAGCCCTGCTGGATGCGTTCCCGTTTGTCATGATCGGGTTCCACAGTGACAACGGCTCGGAGTTCATCAACCGACGGGTCGCTGAACTGCTGGAGAAGCTGTACATCGAACAGACCAAGAGTCGGCCCCGACAAAGCAATGACAATGCCCTGATCGAAGGCAAGAACGGCTCGGTGGTACGCAAGCATCTGGGCCATGCCCATATCTCACAGCGCTTTGCGGGGCCGGTCAATGAACACCTGCTCAATGTGTTGACACCGTATCTCAACTTCCATCGCCCCTGCCTGTTTGCCGAGGAGCGGATCGACGCCAAAGGAAAGATCAAAAAGCGCACTCCGGATCATCTGATCATGACACCGTATGAGAAGCTGCGTTCCTTGCCCGATGCGCAACAGCACCTAAAGTCCGGAATCACTCTGGCGCAACTCGATGACATCGCGAGGCAGATCAGCGATAATGAAGCCGCCCGACGCGTCAATGACGCCCGGGACAAGTTGTTTCAGTCTTTTAACTCAACCCGAAACCACGCCGCCTGAGGTACTCATCACACCGCACCATGAACCCAACTCCGAAGCCCTTGAACACTGTTTCAGTACTTCTGAGTGACTCCTGGAAAAGCGGTTAAATAATCCATGGAAAAACAGACTCCTTCAGGCTCATTTCTGGATTGGAAAACGCTGTGTGTTGGTGAAAAACTTGCGCTCGACGAAGATCGACTGAGGCGTGAGAAACAGAAAATCTTCCATTATGCGTTTCCTTTGATAGTCCGGTGCCATACTACGCGGGCGATCTCGTAGCTGGCCGTCATGCGTTCCTTAATTTCGAGTGCTGCCACCGGATTCTGAATCATGTGCAGGCGAGGTGAAACGCTGTCCATGTGTTCTACAAGAGCTAGCACATAACTATCGCCATATTCCTGAGCGGCTTGATGCTCCATTGTCGTCAGACTAACTGTGCCAAGCACATCGAGACTACTTTTCACCTCGACCACCATTGCCCGGTTTTCCCGTCGAGCCCAGAGATCGAAACCGTAGCCGCGTCGATTGGTATAGAAGGCGACCTCCCAGCCCTGCGAGCGGAGCACTTTCGCAACAAAGCTCTCCGCATCCGCGCCGTCGTTACTCGCGGATGCCGCAGGCGGAGAGAGCAGATCTTCGACCTCTGGCGGCTCTGGTATTCTAAGTTTCGGTACGGTCGCGGCTTCCAGTAGCGTAGGTGTTACGGGAATGGCCGAAGCGCCTGGCGCAGTGGGAGATATGGCATACGCACCGACCCAGTCGGCCGTTAATAAGAGCCGTGTCCCTTCTCGCATCATGCTGGTACCGAGAGAGAACAGCGAGAAGGTGTGCAACCCGACATCGCGCCAGTTTGAATACGCCTTCGCCCCCGGTATCCGATCGCTGACCTCGGTATGTAGTGTATCCTGTTCTTCGGTTGCAAGCGCTCGATAGTCCTTGATCGCCGCTATTGTCTTCGCGGCTTCGTCACTGCGGCGTATCCGAGAGACAAAGAAGTCAAACTCGTTCCGATCGATATAACCATCGCAGTGTTGGAGTATCTCTATCATAACTTCGTACACCCGTAGGCCGAACTCCTGGTATTGTCTGACCCGGACGGACGGTGTCCAGGGTTCGACGGCGAACTGGACCGCAGACAGGGATTGCTCGAGCACCACCGCCGGGTCGCTCGAATAGGCGAGATCTCGTCCACGTTTGGTGAGGACGATCTGGTTCCATTTCCGACCGTCCACGCGTTGCAGCAATTGTAATGGCTTATCCATGACCAGCAGGTGATGACGCCGCAACTGTACTCCAGGATCATCGCTGTCGGTCCCAATGATTGTTGCTAACCTCCGATAATCGTGTCCGGTCAGGGAAATTACATTTCCAGCGCTCCCCTGGTTCTCCAGATATTCGGCGATGCCTTTCAGCCACGATACTGCAACATGGATGCGCGTGATGACGAACCAACCCCGATCACCCCGATCCCCCTCATCAAGGCGGTCCACTAGCCTACGACGGACATCTTTCAGACTCATTTAAAGCCCCTATGAACGACTATTTTCCGCTCAGGATATTGATGGCAGACCCAAGAGTCAAGAAAGATGCCACCACGACTCTCGTGTGATGGGTGGTTACGGAAATTAGTGAACTCGGATCTTTGGTATTGACAGAATATAGCACTATTTGCTATTATTCAGTTTTTTACAACGAGAAACTAACATGACCAAAACTATCACCGTATCGACAAGCGTATTCGCGGAAATCTGGGCGAACCGCAGGGATGGCGAAGAAACCGAAGACGCCATTCTTGGGCGATTGCTCGGTTGCAACGACGGAGCGGAGCGCGAACGTAACCAGACTGACGCTGCAGATGGTAGTGGTGTCTTTGACAGCCGTAACAACGTGCGTTTTCCAAAAGGCTTCGAACTGTTCCGGAACTACAAGCGCAAAGAGTACAAGGCGATTGCACACAACGGAGTCTGGGTCTGCGGAGAGACTGGCAAACGATTCCCCACCCTCCACCAGCTAAACCAGTCGATTGTTTCAGGCAACGAGAATGTCTGGAACGGGAACTGGAAGTACCGGACGCCCGATGGGGCCTTCAGATCCATTGATTCGCTTCGAGTCTAGAACAAGAAATGAAACGTGGGAGTGTTCGGATGGATGATCTGACCAAAGAAACAGACACGGCTTCGCAAGCCACCGGTAGAGAGGCTGAAGTCTTGAAAGACATCCTTGCATGGCCAAAGTCTTGTCCAGCGTGACAACACGATGTATTGCACCGCCTTTGCACCAAAGACGCGTTTGGCAGTGCCGATCTGAAGGGGATATGACTGCCCTTTGCAAGAGCAATGACAAAGACAGTGTGGCTCTAGCTGCACAACATATCCCAGATCCCGAATTCTGCCGCGATGACGGTCAATCTAGTATCACGTCATACTTTATATGTCGGATAGAGGCGTTTTAGTTTCAGTCGTGCGTCCTTGGTCGTGAACGGCCAATCCACCTTAGGTCTGGAGACGATCACATGAGTCTTACCAAGCAGCGATCTCACAGGAAAGAATATCGATGCGGTCGGTACACCGACTCAGGCATTAGCGATTCATGACATTGAGTTCGATCTCGACCACATTCAGCCAGCTATCGTGTTTCGGGGTGTAAATGAACTCGAACCGGTTCCACAGTCTTGGTCTGTACCGGCGGATAAGTCATTATACAGTGATCTGGGGCGGTGGGTATTGGGGTTGTCCATCACCAGCGTGATACGGGTGGTGTCCCGATAGCATAGCAGCGATATCGGCGAGGAGCTGTCCCCAATCGCCCCGAGTTCTGGTTCGATGCATGAGTCATTCGCTTGCCAGCTAGGGGCTCGGTAGTCATATATTGCAGATTCCACAACGCTGATACTCGTAATCGTGGTGAGCTCCCGGGGGCCCATGGAAACCGTACACGAGTCTCCCGTATACTGCCCTCGTGCATCGGGTTGTCTGGACGGCACTGATCTGACCACCGTTGAAATTCAACAACGCGATAGGCTTCGCGAGAGGAATTTGTGCCCTCGTTTGATAGGGTAAGGCCATATCAGCCAGAATTTTCTCACGGGTCCTTGCTGTGATCTCCTACTATAGATACACGTCCGGTAATGCATGAACCTTCACAAACGCTATCCCGGAGGCAAACTATTGGAACAACAAGTCCCCGTAGCCCCAGATAAATGTTCCGAGAACAATGCCCAACCAAGCAATTCCGTGAAACCATTTGTCCGAGATAGAAATCAGTGGGGCAGTCGCTGCCGGCATTCCATTGATCGAAACGGAGTTGCTTGGTTGTGGTTCCTTCAATTTCGATTGAAGAATTTCCAGTACTACGGAAAACAGGACACAAAGTGAGCCGGATCTTTGAAACCATTCTCCATTATTCAATAAAAAACTTGCCACGGTGGACAGTAGAAGCGCCAACACACTAAACAGTACTAATACGAATCTGATAAACAGTGAAATTCTATCGGACATTTTGGTTTGGCTTTTGATTTTACTAACGGTTGCCCCTATTACTTACACATCGGTGTGCGTTCCTACGTCGGAGTTGATTCGATTCTCGTTTCAAATCACTTGGACTCTCGGCATTCCGGAAAATATTTTAATTGAATAATACAATTCGTTCCATGATACTGTCTGACCTAGCGATTCTCGATTACATCGATGCCCACCCCCGGTGAACGGCGGGAAGATATCAGGTGGCAGTTCATGCCCATCTCGCCAAGCTCTACAACCGACGCAAGCCGATGAGCTACAACAAGTACTTCATTGATCGCTATCTGCTGGCAGGAACTTCTACCTTTATGACACCGACCGTCAACTTCTGCAGAATACCGGCACACCCATCAACCTGTCCCTGTAGGCGGCTACGTATGCCTGGGGTGTTCTTGAACGGCTGCTTGTCGGTCTGCCTTGTGCCTCATCACGCATGGAAGGCAATGTCTATTCGATCCTTGAAACCGAACGGCTTATCCGGTTCAGCGAAGATATCTCCGATAAAAATCGTAAGGAAATAGGTAATCTAGGCTTCAAAAAGTCCAATTTGATTCGTACCCGGATCGGCGTAACGGTTGATGATATGTGGTGGTGGATCAGAGTCGATGTCTGTCGGTATGACAGACAGGGTGGTGGAAATGCCGGAACAGGGAGTCGGGTGGTGAACGGATATGCTAGACTTAGTCTAAAGACAGAAAACACTGTTATCGAAACAGAACATGGCAGACAGCGCCATTCAATACATCCATAAAGAAGATATCCCCGTGGTGGATGTGGCTTCCCTGTTTGGTGATACGCCGGCTTATTGCCGCGTCGGCAATGCGTTGCGTATCGCTGCCGAGGAGACCGGTTTTTTCTATATCAAGAACCACTGTATCGACAAGGCGTTGATTGAGTCGGTGTTTGAGGTTTCCAGCGTGTTCTTCGGTTGTCCCGAAGCACAAAAAAGCACGGTGTTGGTCAAGGACACTCATCGTGGGCTGCTGACTTTCGGTGCTTCCAAAATGGAGCACCAGAAGCAGCCCGATCTGAAGGAAAGTTTTATCTGGGGAGCGGATCTGCCACCGGACAATCCGGAATTTGTGGCCGGCAATAAATTTTTTGCACCGAATCAGTGGCCTGATTTCGTGCCCGAAATGCCGGAGCGGCTCAATCGATATATGCGATTGGCGAACCACTGCGGCAAGCAGTTGTTAAAAGCGTTTGCGGCCGGCCTGGGCGTTGATCACCATTATTTTGTCCGACAATTCAATCGGCCCATCTCGCGCGGCACCTTGATTCACTATCCAACGCAGCAAAGTGCGTTCTGCGAGGACCAGTTCGGCGTGTCGCCGCATACTGATTTCGGTACGCTGACACTGTTGGTCCAGGATCAGACCGGTGGATTGCGTATCCAGGGACGACACGGGGAGTGGCTGACCGCCCATCCCATCGAAGATACCATTGTGGTCAATGTCGGTGATTTGCTGGCGCGCTGGACCAATGATCGCTTCCGTTCCACGGTTCATGCGGTCGTGAATCAGTCAGGGAAGGAGCGCTATTCGATCGTCGTCGCGGTTGATCCGGACTGGGATGCACAAATCAGGCCGGTCGTGTCCGAAGGTGGTCGGGCACACTATGGGCCTGTTGTCTGCGGAGAGTACATTCAAGGTCGCTTTGACCGTTCATTCCAGTACCGGTCGGGGCGATGCTGAAAAGACGGATCAGGGCAGTCTGTTTTCACCGCAGGAGGCATGGCGGTGTCTGGTCGGATTTATTCCTGCCGCAAACGCCATTGTCTTGCCGCCCCCAAGGGCATATTGGGTTGAGAAAATGACCGCCTGGATCAAAATGCTCTCTGATGAAGAGGCCACACCCCCGGTAAAAGCGTTGTTCAACCTCGTACGCACGCCCCATGGGACGGTGGACAATGTAATGCGGGTCCATAGTCTGCGACCGCATACCATGAAAGGGCATGTGACGTTGTATCGCAGTGTATTGCACAATGAGGACAACACGTTGCCATTCTGGTTTTTGGAGGTCGTGGCCTCTTACACCAGTTTTCTGAATCAATGCGACTACAGTTTCAGTCATCATTTCACGAACGCCTGTCGACTCATTGATGATGAGGAGAAGGCGAATGCCATTTATGCGGCATTTGAAGCGCGCTCGTTTGAGGCGGTATTCTGTGGAAAGGAACGGGCCTTTCTCCAGTACGCAGAAAAACTGGCGACCCGGGTGGCGGACATGGCCGAAGCGGATTATCGGAAGCTCAAGGAAGCGGGTTGCGACGACGGGGAAATTCTTGAAGTGAATCAGGTTGTCGCCTATTTCAGCTATTCGAATCGATTACTCAACGGGCTTGGAGTGACCACTGAGGGGGATACCATCGGATATTACCAGGCTGCCGACAAGGACTGACCCGACAATGGGGGATGTCCCGGGGGCCACAGGGGCCACATGTGCGCCCGTCTGTAACCGGTCCAGAAAAACCGGGTGAAAGGCGGCCTTGCGATTCGACAAGACCCTGAGGTTGCTTCCCTATTAACTGCGTTGGTCTGCCCCCATTTTTCTTTCCAGTCGACGCACTGCGGCAGAAACGATCAGGATCAATACCAGATATTCAAGAATCAGGACGGTATAGATTTCAAGGGGTCGGTATTCGGTCACCACGAGTTCATTGGCTCGGCGTGTGAGCTCCTGCATGCCGATGACTGAAACCAGCGATGACATCTTGAGCATATACACCAGTTGATTGCCCAGTGCCGGCAGAACACGACGAATGGCTTGGGGTAGAATGACATATCGCAGGGTGTCGCGATAGCTCAGGTTGATCGAATGGGCCGCTTCAGTCTGTCCTTTGTCGATCGATTGAATACCTGCCCTGAATATTTCAGCCTGAAAAGCGCTATCAGACAGGGCGAGGGCCACCACACCGGCCCAGAAGACATTGATCTGAAGACCGGCAATGACCGGCAGCCCATAATAGACCCACAGTATGAGGACCAATATGGGTACGGCCCTGACCGTTTCGACATACACGCGATTGACGGTTCGCCACGCTTTTTGGGCGGACAGACCCGGCAAAGCCACCAGCAGCCCCAGAATAATTGAGATGGCAATGGCCGTAATGGACAGCAAAACCGTGTTCCACAGCCCCCCCAGCAAAAACTGAAGATTGGTTTGCCCACTGTTGGTGAACGGAGAAACGACATACCAGCCCCAGTTGACTTCCTTGCAGCCAGAGACAAGAAAGGCCATGCCGATGACCATGCCCAGCTTGATGAGATGACCCTTTCTTTGGTTCATTATCTAGTGCTGCAGGATCTGTTGTAAAAACTGCCTGCACCGTTCACTTTCGGGGTGGGTGAAAAATTTCTCGGGCGGGGCTTTTTCAATAATCTTTCCAGTATCCATGAAGACCATCGTGTCGGCGACCTTGCGGGCGAATCCCATCTCGTGGGTGACGCAAATCATGGTCATCCCCGATTGTGCCAAACCGACCATCACGTCGAGGACCTCGGAAATCATTTCAGGGTCGAGTGCGGAGGTGGGTTCATCAAACAGCATGATCTTCGGTTCCATGCACAGCGAACGGGCAATGGCCACGCGCTGTTGCTGCCCTCCGGACAGCTGGCGCGGCAGTTTATCGGACTGTTCAGCGATATTGACTCTTTCCAGATACTGCCGTGCCCGGTGTTCTGCCTCCTTGCGGCTTAACCGTCTGACCCGAACCAGCCCCAGAGTCAGATTTTCAAGCGCAGTCAGGTGGGGAAACAGATTGAAGTGCTGAAACACCATGCCGAGGTCATTTCTTGCGGCAACAATGTTCTGCCTGTTGTCATTCAATTCATGCCCATTGACGATGATGGTCCCCTGTTGATGCACCTCAAGACGGTTAATACAACGTATGAGCGTTGATTTTCCAGAGCCGGAAGGACCACAAACGACCATTCGTTCACCCGGTTGAACGGTGAGACTGATCGCATCGAGCGCCTTGAATGTGCCAAACCACTTGCTGACATGATCCAGTTTGATGATGCTGTTGTCAGAGTCCACGTTCAAAGAGGCCGGGTCAGGTAAATGGGTCTTGCGGATGCATTTTTATTGATAACGGGAGGGGGCATTGTAATCCAGTGTTGTCGTTATTCACAGCCACAATAAGTGTGATACAGTAGAGCCGCCTAAAAAGCCACTGGATTTATCGTGGTCAATTCAACTTACCGTTGTGATGGAGGAAACATGAAATTGTTCTCGCAAATCAAATTGTTGTGCGCGGCTTTGTTGCTGATGCTGGGATTGGGTCAAGCGGCCATGGCGGCAGGGGTATTGCAGGAGATACTGGATTCAGGGACGCTCAAGGTGGGCACCACCGGTGACTGGAACCCGATGACCATGAGAGACCCGGCTTCGAACAGTTATACCGGCTATGATATCGATGTCATGAAGGAATTGGCCAGTGAGCTTGGGGTGGAGGTTGAATTCGTTCCCACGGACTGGAAAACACTGGTCAATGGCGTGGTGGCGGGCAAGTATCATCTGACCGGGAGTGCGTCCATCAAGGCCAGCCGTGCCAAGGTGGCCGGATTTTCCGACAGCTATTTTTCGCTGGCAACGGTGCCGCTGACGCTGAAAAAGAACCGCGATCGGTTCAAGGAGTGGGCGGATATGGATAAAGCGGAGGTCATTGTCGCCGCGACACTGGGAACCACGCAGGAGGATCAGGTCAAGAAATTCTTTCCGAATGCACAACACAAGATAGTGGAAGCGCCGGCGCGTGATTTTCAGGAAGTCCTGGCCGGTCGGGCCGATGCGCATATCACTTCCAATGTTGAAGCCTATAAACTGGTCGAGAAATTCCCCGAAATGATGATTGTTCCTGTTGCCGAGGCACGTGCCCGAACACCGATTGCGATGCTGCTTCCCCAGGATGACCAGGTCTGGATCAATTTTGTCAATACCTGGATTGCGCTTAAAACCGAAAGCGGCTTCTTCAGGGAGCTTGGGCGCAAGTGGAAACTGAACAATTGAGGATTGATTCGAACCGGAGTCAGTTTGATGGTCAGTCCGGCGCCTGTTTCCCTTGTGCTTTGCCCGGGGAAGCCCTGGAGACGGACTAGCTGTCGCGAGAGGGGGTGACGGGTGGATCTTCTGTTGATGACCTCGGCAGAAGTCAAAGCGTATCAGCAGCATTCTGTCGGTATTATCCTGCCAGTGGGCTCGATTGAACAGCACGGTGCGACCGGGCTGGTCGGGACCGATACGCTTTGTGCACAAGCCATCGCAAAGCGGGCCGGGGAGATGGCTACGGCCATTGTGGCACCTGCGTTGGCTTATACCCCTGCCCAGTTCAACATGGGGTTTGCCGGCACGCTCTCAGTCTCTTCCCGGGTGTTCTCGCTGTATTTTGAAGAGATCATCCGGTCATTGCATGCCCAGAAATTCCAACGTGTCTATGTGGTCAATGCGCATGGTGCAAATCTGGCTGCGCTGCAGTCGAGTGTTCACGATGTGTATGCACGGTATGATTCCGAAGGCCCGCTGATCCGCATAAAAAGCTGGTGGGAATTCGAGCAGGTAGCGGCATTGCGTCTCCGTCTGTACGGTGAACGAGAGGGGATACATGCGACACCCAGCGAAGTGGCGATCACACAGTATCTGGAACGGGTGGTGGACGTGGAGGCGCCACCGGACTATCGGAAGCTGGAAGAGGGACTGCTAAAGGCGCACCGGGGAGACCGGCATCTGCCGGCAACATCACACCGACGGCAATTTCCCGACGGCCAGATCGGGTCCGACCCGCGCCTGGCCAGACCACAGCATGGCCGCCAATTGCTGGAACTGGCGGCAACCTGCATTGCCGAAGATTATACGGCATTTGCGCAAAGTCAGCGTTGACCGGTCAATCATAATCCGGGTCGGCTGGCTGATCGGGCGGTCGAACACAGAACAGACCGTGGCGAACCTGCCCATCACAGGTCTCGGGTGATGCGAAGGCGCAAGCACAACGACGGCCTGTCATGTCCGCTGCGTCACGTCACACCTGGGGCGATGAGGCTTTATCCGCTGTCCGACAGCGTGAGGGTTGGGCGACTGCGTTGGGTAAATCGCCAGGCGAAGACATTTCCCAAGAGAGCAACCGGTACAAAACCGGCGAAAACCCAGAAAGCAACCAGTTTCATCCCTTCGCGCGATATGGTTTCGCTCAACCCGAAGCCGTTGGCAATCAGGCCGCTTAAAGCGGCTCCGAGTGCAAAGCCAAGCTGTTGCGCCGTGGGCAGCAAGGAGGCCGCCTTGTCTTTTTCCTCCTCATCGGCGGCATAGGCAATTCTGCGAATGATAAACCCCCACATCATGCCAAAACCGCCACTGCCTACCGCGGCCGAGATGACCACGGCCCATAATGGACCGTGAGGCAAAAAAAGCGCCTGACAAAGGAGCCCCGTGACAACCAGGAATCCACCGGACCGGATCAATATATGATCGCGAGAGGGATTGATTCCGGAAAAAAGAACCGCCGCCACCCCCCAGGCCAGTGTTTCCACCATGACAATAAATCCCGCGGCCAGTGGTGTCAGATCGTACAGCTGAATCAGGATCAGTGGCCCGTAGACCAGCAATGACATGATCGACAGGCAAAACGTAAATGTCATCGCGATGCCGTTGCCGATGTCGTGGTTGAAATTGGTGGTTTCCCTGGGCAGCATCCGGCTGCTGGTCGCATTCTTATCCCTGACCAGGAAAATGCCGAGTGCCAGACACCCCAGCAGGGTCAAACCGGTTGCAGGCAGTATGTCCAGTCCCGTTCCCGCCAGTGAGATGGACAAAATGGCCACTGCCAGCGCACACAGCCTGACCCAGGGAATGCGCTCCTTTTTGACCGCCAATGCCGGGGTTTCCGCCTTGAGAAGAAAGTAGATCGCAATCATCAGACACAGCGTCTGCAACGCAAAAGACCAAAAAGCCCAACGCCACAGGCCCACTGTTGCCAAGGCCCCGCCGATAAAGGGCCCGCAAAGGGCAGAAGTCATCCAAACGATGGAGATGACCGCGACGATTTTCGGAATGAAGTGATTCGGGAAAAGTCGATTCTGCGAGATATATGCCAAGGCGACCAACGCCCCGCCACCCAATCCCTGCAGTGTGCGGCCGATCAGCAGAATTTCCATCATCGGTGCGCTTGCACAGATGATGCATCCGATACCGTAGACGACTGCGGCAGACTGCATCGTGGCCTTGAGGCCGTGTTTGACGACAAACAGACTGACCGCAGCGGCGGCCATAATGGAACCCAGCAGATAAAGTGCAAACGCCCAACTGACCAAGTGCAGTCCGCCAATTTCCTCGACGGCTGACGGCAGGGTGGTTGCGGTCAACATCGAGTTTGCGGCATGCAGCCAGACCGCCATCGACAGCAGGGCGATCGTGGGGAAATATTTTCGGGATATTACTTCACGCCACTGTGCGGCACCGTCGAGTGTCGAAGTCATTCCCGGTCAATACCTGCCACAGTGGTCGTCGGTATGAGAAGGTTCACACTTTTTCTCGAGAATTTGCCACAATCCGCTTCAGGATCAAATGCATAAAAAACCGGTGGTCTTGGTGTATTGTCGTGAGGATCATACCGGCAAAAGAAGGATCGACCGGGGTTGCCCAATGCCTCTTCAATAGAAGGGTGATCATAGGGGTAACGTCGCTTTGCACGCAAGTGCTTTCGTCATCCCTGTGCTGGACCACTGCTGCGATTGAGTCCGGATGCAAGAGACGGGTCACCGGTTAAGCAAAGCCAATTGCGAATATAATGCAGCTAACTACTACGGGTCGAATAGATGACTGCCACATGGGGAAACCTGATCACTGTCCGCAATTTGTGCAAAACCTATGCCAATGGACTGACGGCATTGGACAATGTTGATCTGGACATACGACGGGGGGAAATTCTGGCCCTGCTGGGCCCAAATGGTGCTGGCAAAACAACCTTGATCAGCATTATCTGCGGTCTTGTGAACATGAGTTCCGGATCGGTCACGATCGATGGGTTTGATATCATCAGGGATTACAGGAAGACGCGTTCCCTGATCGGACTGGTTCCCCAGGAATTGTCAACGGATGCCTTTTCGAAAGTGCATGCCACCGTCTCTTTCAGCCGGGGATTGTTTGGAAAACCCCCCAATGCCCAATACATTGACCAGATGCTGAAGAATTTATCCTTGTCGGACAAGAGAGACAGCCAGGTTTTCGAGCTGTCCGGCGGGATGAAACGCCGCGTGATGATTGCAAAAGCGCTTTCTCACGGACCGCGCATTCTTTTTCTGGATGAACCGACAGCGGGTGTTGATGTCGAACTTCGCAAGGACATGTGGCGCTACATACAGCGGTTGAGAGAAGCGGGTGTCACCATCATTTTAACCACGCATTACATCGAAGAGGCGGAGGAAATCGCAGACCGGGTCGGTGTGATCAATCAGGGAAAGATGCTGCTCATCGAAGACAAGGAGGCACTGATGACAAAAATGGGCCAGAAACGACTCATCCTGGAATTGCACCGTGGCTTGTCCGATGTGCCAGAAGCGCTGTCGGGTTATGATATCGCGCTGGCCTCGGAAGGCCGGCAACTGGTATACACCTACGATACCCGGGGCGAACGGACCGGGATTACCGCCTTGCTCGGTGAGTTGAACAACCTCGGAATCAGATTCCGTGACCTGAAGACGGAACAAAGTTCTCTTGAGGAGATCTTTGTGACCCTGGTCGGTGGATCAAGATGAATATCCATGCAGTCAGGGCCATTTATAAATTCGAGATGGCCAGGGCCTGGCGGACGGTGTTTCAAAGTGTCGTCTCGCCGGTCATTTCCACTACGTTGTATTTCGTCGTGTTCGGTGCGGCCATCGGTTCACGGATCAGTGAGATCGATGGCGTCACGTATGGATCGTTTATTGTTCCGGGGCTGATCATGCTCTCGTTGCTGACACAGAGCGTGTCCAATGCCTCATTCGCGATCTTTTTCCCGAAGTTCAACGGCACCATCTACGAAATTCTGTCTGCCCCGGTATCCCACGTCGAGATCCTGATCGGTTATGTTGGGGCGGCCACCACCAAATCCATCATCGTGGGCATCATTATCTTGCTGACGGCCGGCCTGTTTGTTCCGCTGGAGATTGCCCATCCGATTTGGATGGCGACTTTTTTGGTGCTGACGGCGATCGTGTTCAGCTTATTGGGATTCATTATCGGTGTGTGGGCGGATAATTTCGAAAAACTCCAGATCGTTCCGCTGCTGGTGATTACCCCGCTGGTTTTCCTGGGAGGGAGTTTTTACTCGATCAATATGCTCCCGCCATTTTGGCAGGGAGTGACGCTGCTGAATCCGGTTGTGTACCTGATCAGTGGCTTTCGCTGGAGCTTTTTTGAGATTGCCGATGTGGACATCAGGCTGAGCCTGTGGATGATCGTGTCCTTTTTGGTCATTTGCATCGCCATTGTTTTTTGGATTTTTCGCACCGGCTATCAACTCAAGCAATAAAGTGGCCCGATTCGCGGATAAACCTGAACGGCTGCCATCCCCACCCCGGTTTAAGCTACAATCTGCGCCAGCCATGAGACGCCAGGGTTGGGGTTGAAGCTTGTTTCGCTCAGCACGTTGCGATGGTCGATCGACAGGTGTCCTGTTCGGTCCACAGACAGTGTCGTCTTTTTCAGGGATTGTGCGGTCGACTTAATGGACGCTTTGCGATGGGAAACGCCATGCATCGGGATTTGCAATCATCGCCCAGATGCCATGGCTGATCAACGGTTTTAAACTGACACCACTTTGGATGGGCTTGTGTTACGACAAAATATCAATCGGCGCCTGATTGCGAAGCTGACAGTCTTTCATATTGTTGTCATTGCTGCAGCGAACTATGGCGTTCAATTTACCCAGACGCTCTGGGGGTATACCTTCACCTGGGGCATGTTCATTTTCCCGCTGGTGGTGCTTGCCACGGATTGTACGGTTCGGTTATCCAACAAGGACAATGCGCGTGTCATTGTCAGCCTGGCCTATATTCCGGCCATACTGATCAGTGTCGGGTTGGCCGACTGGCGTATTGGACTGGCGAGCGGGACAGCGTATCTGGTCGGTCAATTCGTCGATATCACTGTTTTTCAAAGAATACGGGAGCGCATGACACAATGGTGGGTCGCCCCCCTGGTATCCACCTTTTTTGCGAACATTGTGGATACCTATGTGTTTTTCGCCGCGGCATTCCACAGGTCTGCCGACCCGTTTTTGGCTGAAAACTGGATCGAGATCGCCACTATCGATTTGATTTTCAAGATTCTGATCTCGATCATCCTGTTTTTGCCGGCGTATGGCATTTTGTTGAATTACCTTCAAAAAAGACTGATGACAAGGTAAGGTGTTCAACACAGCATTCCCCGTGTGGATCGACATGAAAAAACGATGGTTAAACAGACCGGTTGTCTATTGGGCGCTGTATGATTGGGCCAATTCTGCGTTTGCAACGACCGTCATGGCAGGATTTTTCCCCGCATTTTACGGTGTCTTAAGTGCGGAGATCAGTACGCGGGATTCCCAGTTCTGGTTCAATATCACGTTGGCGGTTTCCAGTTTGTTGATTGCCCTGGCGGCTCCGCTGCTCGGCGCTATTGCCGACAGCGGTGGCAGCAAGAAAAAGTTTCTGGCCGGATTTGCCCTGTTGGGCATACTGATGTGCGTGGGCCTTGCGTGGGTCAGTGCCGGCATGTGGTGGGTGGGTCTGGCGCTGTATGGCTTTGGGTTGATCGGGTTTTCAGGTGCGAATATTTTCTATGACTCGCTGATGATTGTCATTTCTCCAGAGGAAGAATTCGATGTGGTGTCCGGTTTCGGCTATGCCCTGGGCTATTTGGGCGGTGGCTTGTTGTTCCTGGTGAATGTGCTGATGGTTACCTATCCGGATTGGTTTGGATTGCAAGACACCGCTTCGGCTGTTTCAATCTCGTTCATCAGTGTTGCGATTTGGTGGGCGGTGTTCAGCCTGCCTTTGCTGATGGGCGTCAAGGAATCCCCGGTGGTCAAACGGGTATCGATGGTTCAAGTGGCGAGGGAGGGACTGGGTCAATTGCAACTGACCTTCAGGGAGATTCGCAAATTGAAGATGCTGATGTGGTTCCTGGCGGGCTACTGGTTTTACATTGATGGGGTGGGGACCATTATCAAGACGGCGGTCTTTTTTGCCAACCGGGTGCTGGGCCTGCCCTATGAAAGCCTGATCACGGCGTTGCTGTTGACCCAGTTCGTCGCTTTCCCCGCGGCCATCGGTTTTGGCTGGATTGGAAAAAAAACAGGTCCCCGGGCCGGTATTCTGATCGGTTTGATCGTCTACGTACTGGTGGTCTTGTATGCCTGGCTGTGGCTTGACTCGACGACGGATTTTTACCTGCTGGCGATTGCGATCGGTCTGGTTCAAGGTGGGGTGCAAAGTCTGAGCCGTTCCTTGTTTGCACGGCTGATTCCCAAAGCGAAAACGGCTGAATTTTTCGGGTTTTTCAATATGGTCGGCAAGTTTGCCAGTATCCTGGGTCCGGCATTAATGGCGGTTGTCCCCTTTGTTTTTGCCGGTGCTGCAGAAAGAGACAGCATTGTGGTCCTGATTGCCCTGTTTGTGGTCGGGGCCTTATTTCTCTGGAAAGTGGATGTCTCCGAGGGGATGCGGGTGGCCAGACAGCTCGATGATCAATGGACGTCGTCCACTCAAACGCAAAGCCGACAAGCGGTAACGTGACCCGCACGGAGGGGCACCGAGTGAAGTCGTCACGGGGTTTTACGGCAAAACGGAATCGGTCCTGACGAACCCGAGGGTTTTGTCAACCACGTTATTGAGCGTCGTGCCGCGTTGATATCGCTTCAGATTATCCAGAAACTGGTTGACCAGGACTTCCTTGAAGCCGAAGAAATCACCGGACATGTGAGCGGAAATCACCAGATTCGGGGTATTCCAAAGGGGGCTGGAGGCGGACACAGGCTCTGTGGTGAACACATCAAGCATGGCGCCGGCGAGGCGCCCCTCGGACAGGGCCTTGATCAGTGCGGCTTCGTCTTGCGTTTTTCCCCTGCCCACATTAATAAATCGCGCAGTGGGCTTCATGGCATCGAACAGCGCAGCAGAAAAATACCGTTCGGTGTCGGGGGTCGACGGGAGGACACCGATCACCCAGTCGGCGGCTGCGGCGACCTGCAACGCATCTTTTCGGGTATATATCTTGCTAAATACCGGGTCGGTGTTGCGTGGGCGACGTCCGACACCAATGACTTCGATGCCCACTGACTTCAAGACATGGCCGATTTCCCGTCCGATACTTCCCACACCATAAATGGCGGCCATTTTCCCTTCAATTTTTTCGGTCATCTGGTAATGCCATTGGTGATTCCGCTGGGCTTCGAAGGTGTCACGAAAACGCTTCGCTTCGCCAAGGATGTATCCCAATACATATTCTGCCATGGCCCGGTCAAAGACACCTCGTGCATTCGTGAGAATGACCTCACTGTCGATCAATCCATCAAACAGTGCCGCATCCACCCCGGCACCACACCAATGGATCCATCGCAAGCTGTCGGCATGCTGCCACTGGCTCTCGAGTTCTTTGCCTCTGAAACTCCAGCCCAGTATGACTTCAGCACCCGGCAGCGCTTCTCCCAGCATGGTCACATCGGCGATGGGATAAAAATCCGCCCGTGCGGCGGCACGCTGCAATCCGGGAACTTCCGACAGGTCCTGCACTCCGTTGATCAATACTTTCATTACGTCAATGCCAAGATAGAAAACGGATATGTTAACAAATACGGGCCGGGGGCGGGTCCCCGTGTGAAAGGCGCGCTTATTTGCACCATGGACTAGATCAACATGACAACGCCGACAATGGCCAGCAGTGGCAAATAGAACCAGGCGGCGGTCTTGAGCAGGTTCATTATCAGGTTTTGTGATGGCTCATGGGTGGCATAGGCAATGAACAGAATCATCGGGAGGCAGAACAGCATCAAAGCAGGGGTGCCGGCTATTTCAAAATAATTGATCAGGGCATGAAGCACATAAAATGCGACCCACATGGCCACGAGGCAGAACAAAAAAGAACAGGCGTCTTTCATGTTGATCCGGTTGGGGTCAGCCAGAATGCGGCAGACGGCATGTCATCGTTCCGTTGATAGACCGCATCGACGCCGGTTGGGTATCAAAAAGGACACACCGGTCTTTGTGAGCGATCGAATCATGGTGTATTTTGTAAGCCGAGCGTTAGATTTTACAGTACGCTATCGCGTAAACTACGTGGTTTGTGAAATTTCAGAATCGATCATACCTGATTTGTGCAGAATGTCTCATCAAGATGGAAGGCCACTCCAATCGATGTGCCCATGATCCGGCAGCGTCACTCGGGCTGAAGGGTCGTTATACCCTCACCGAAGCGGTCTGACTGATGACGACAATCAAAAACCAGTTGCCGGAATTGATCAAATTGCCTGCAACCCGGATCGTCGGCCTGTTGAAGAACAAACAGGTTTCTCCCGGCGAACTGCTTGATGTACTGGAACAGCGCATTGCCCAAGTCGAAGGGACGGTCAATGCGCTGCCGACCCTTTGTCTGGACCGGGCCCATCACGCCATTGAGCGGTGGGAGGACCATCAACTCATTCAAACACCGTTGGGGGGATTGCCGGTCACCATCAAGGATCTTAATGATGTCAAGGGCGTCAGGTGTACCCGGGGCTCTTTGCTGTATGAAAATCATGTTTCTCCGCAGTCGGATATTCTGGTGGAGCAGCTTGAAAGCAATGGCGCGATTATTTATGCAAAATCCAATACCCCGGAATTTGGTACCGGTGGCAATACCTATAATAAAGTCTTGGGGACAACCCGTAATCCATGGAATCAAAAGTGTAGTGTCGCGGGTTCCTCCGGGGGGGCTGCGGCTTCACTGGCGACAGGAACGGCCTGGTTGGCGCAGGGGTCTGACATGGGGGGGTCATTGCGCAATCCGGCGAGTTTCTGCGGTGTGGTCGGCCTCAGGCCGACCGTCGGTCGAGTGGCCGCAACCTGTAGCGGAACCGTTTTCGATACATTGTCTACCAACGGTCCGATGGCCAGAAATGTGCAGGATCTGGCTTTTTTCCTGGACGTGCTGTCGGGACATCACCCTCTGGACCCGCTTTCGCTGCCCGCGCCACCGTACTCATTCGAGGCGGCAGCGAAATCCAAAAGGCGACCGTCCAAGGTGGCCTTTTCACTGACACTGGGGGGTGTGACGCCGGTCGACCCTGAAGTGGCGGAGGTGCTTGAAAAAGCGGCACAGGCCGTCGAAAGTAGCGGCGTGATTGTGGAACAAGCGGAACCTGATTTCTCCGGGGTACACGAAATATTTGACATTTTGAGAGCGTATTCCTATGCCGCTGGGCTGGGCGACCTGCTGGCTGATCACCGTTCAATGTTGAATCAGGATGTGGTCTGGAATATCGAACGGGGGCTGGCGCTGTCCGTCAATGAGATCGCCCGGGCGCAAGCGATGCGCGTCGATCTGGTAGGTCGGGTGGCCAGGTTTTTCGACCAGTATGATCTGATCATGACACCCGCAACGGTGGTTCCCCCGTATTCTTTGGATCAAAGATATGTTGCGCACTGTAATGGGCAGCGGTTTGACAATTACTACCAATGGCTTTCCATTGCCTACGCGTTTACCACCGCGCTTTGTCCTGCGTTGTCGATGCCTTGCGGCTTGACCCGGGACCACCTGCCCGTTGGTATGCAACTGGCCGCAAGGACGGGGGATGAAGCGAACCTGTTATCCGCTGCCAACGGGTTTGAGGAGATTTTCGGGTTGGGTGATCTGACACCGATTACCCCGGTTGTGAAGGAGCCCATGACGGCAGGTTGACAGCCGAGGGTCCTGTGTGGTGAAAGAAAACGAGATGCAATCAAACGCCTTTTGCAAAATATCGTCTGTGATGAGGATTGAACCATGGTGAAAGAAACGGGTCGTATGAACACTGAGGCAAATGCCTATCAGACGATTCGCAACAAGCTCAAAGAGGATGAATGTGTCATTCTCGATGGAGCCATTGCGACCGAGTTGCAACGTCTCAGGGCACCCGATTTTGCGCTGAGTGATGATGTGTATTGGGGCTTTGACGCACTCCATCGGTCTCCAGAGACAGTGAAAGCCGTTCACGCAAGCTACCTTGATGCCGGTGCGGATATCATGACCACCAATACATATTCGATTCTGGAAGCGCCGACCTACACCGGGCAGCTGGATTTCAGGGAATCGAAGCCGGTTCACTGGATGAATCTGGCGAGAACAGCCATCGAACTCCCGCAGCAGGTGATCCATGAAGCGGGCAAGACCGGGCGGGTTGCCACTGCTTTCAGTATTGGGGGTGACATTGAAACCGAAGACCAACAAGAAACGGTCAAGCTGCTGTTGAAAGTGTTTAACGATGTGCCACCTGACCTCATCTTGTTTGAAACGGTTTCGTTGATTGAGGATAACCTGACCATTCCCACGATTGAGATGCTGATTGATCTTGGGTGGCCGGTATGGGTCAGTTTCAGGCGCTGTCGAAAAGGCGTTTGCGGGATTCACGGGCAGTTGTGGGGAGGCCCTGAAGGGGACCGGTTTGGCAGACTGGCCCAAAAACTCGAATTGATCGGTGTGGACGCGCTGCTGATCAACTGCCTGCCGAAGCACCGGGTCGAAGGGACCTTGCCCTGGCTCAGGGATTTTACCGATTTGCCGCTTGGGGTGTATCCCAATGTGGGCCGCTACTTGGAGACCGGCTGGAAATTTGATTCGAGGTTGCGTGCCGAACAATTCGGTGACATTGCCTTGCAGTGGCGAAAAGAAGGGGCGAATATCATCGGCGGATGTTGTGGTGTCGGTCCTGAAGAGGTGTCGTTGACTGCGCGAAAAGTAGCCGGGACGAACGCCGGGGATAGGGTGTTCCGAGACAAGGACAGTCGGCAAAAGCCACCGGCCCGCAGCGACAGTCAAGGAAAGCAAACGGGTCACAGCCACAAGGAACTGGACGGCTGGAAAGATAAACAGGGGCGATTGCTGTATCCGCTGCCGATACCCAAGACCTTGGTCGACAGGGGTGTGTTCGTGCCGACACAGGGCAGCTATCTGATCTGGAAATACCTGTTCAACCATGGAATTGGACAGGACAAACGATGTCTCGATATTGGTTGTGGTGCAGGGATATTGGCGATTCAGCTGGCTTTAAATGGCGCCCAATCAGTCAGTGCCATCGACATACACCAGGCCTCGGTTGACAACACCATGACCAATGCATTCAGAAACGGGGTGGCAGAGAAACTCACCGGTGCGGTGGCCGATCTGTACTCCTATGAGCCGGAATATAAGTTCGATGTCATCGTCGCCAGCCTTTATCAGATGCCGACCGACCCGAAGGGGCACTATAGCAGTCATCGGGATATTGACTATTGGGGCAGAAATTTACTGGATCACCTGATCAGGGAACTCCCGAATCTGCTGGAGAAGGAGGGTGTCGCCTATCTCATGCAGGTCTCCATGCTGGGTGCGGAGCGCACCCAGCAACTGCTGGAAAGACAGGGCTATCAAAGCCGTGTGATTGATTTCAACCTTTATCATTTCAACCCCGTCTTTGAGGACAACCTTGCCCAGATAGAAAAAGTCGAAGCGCTCTCGGATGCCTACCATTTCAGCTTCGATGGACAGGAAAATGTGATGGTCATGTATCTGCTTGAGGTGTGCAGTGCGTCACCGCCGATTTGAGACGGGGTTGAGCGGAATTCCGTTTTCAGAACGGTCATGACGTGATCGGCACCCGGTTGGCCCATGGCACCGATGGCGAACATGAATGCTCTCTGAGCAGCACGAAATCCGCGCCCTTCGCCAGCATGCGGACAATATCAAGCCTGTTTCGAATGCTGCCTGTCGCCTTGGTTGGAGATGATGATGCCATCTGCGCCCATTGCCTGGCATCGTTTCACGGATCAAATCCAGGCTTCCTGTCAATTCGTCGTGAACCGGCTCCGACGGAGTCTTTCCTTGGGGTTGCTTGCGTTGTACTTGGGGTTACGCAGAGGTATAAACCGGTGATGACAATGCAGCAGAAACAGGTGGTCCATGTCTGATTTGAAAGTGGTGAAGTTCGATTCCTGTGGTCCCGAGGATCCACACTTGCTGGAATGGGAGGCAATACCGGAAGATACCGTCACGGCAGGCACGCCGATTCAACGGGGGGACTTCTATTTCAATATTGGGGATGGCATGCTGACCGCAGGGGTGTGGGATTGCACTGCCTACGAATCGATACTGGAACCCTATGGCGTCAACGAATTCATGTGTTTGCTTGAAGGCACCGTGTCAATTGTTGATCAGAACGGCCATGAAGAAGTATTCAATGCGGGAGAGTGCTTTATCTTGGCCAAGGGTTTTTCGTGTATTTGGAAGCAGACCGAATGTGTACGTAAGTATTTCGTGATTTTTGATGACCCGTCCGGCATACCGCCAGCCCACCCCGGTGCGTTGGCGGCAATTCGAGTGGACCTCTCCTTGTCAGTGCCGCTGATAACGCAACATGATGAATCACAGTATATAGGGGCGGCACCACAGATGCATTGGCTGACGCTGTATCGTGATGTAACGGCCCAGTTTGAAGCTGGAATCTGGGAATGCGGTCCGATGCAGCGTGTCCCCACGAAACTGGTCAGAAGTGAGTTAATGCATATCGTCAAGGGATGCGGCACCATTACCAATGCCGATGGTGATGTCTTTGCATTTTCCCAGGGAGACACGTTTCTGGTGCCATTCGGGATGGGATACCAATGGACGAACCATGAAACGGTCAAAAAGATTTTCTGCAGTTTTACCCCGGACGAAGAAGCAGTCCGATAGTCACAAGAGAGCGACCTGACGCTGTGCAAAAACGGGTTTTCTTTCTTTTCCCACTAACTCCAAACCGTTCCGCTTTGTTGGGAGTATTGTCTTTTGGATTCATCGCGCAGGCGTTTTCAGGGTATTCAGCAACAAAGAAACGATCCGAATGCAATCCATGCAAAGAGCGGATTGTTCCCCCAAAACCGGTGAGGATGTTGAGTGTGCCCAAAGGTCATATCCAGCCAGCCCAAGGCCAAAATACCCGGAAAAGAACCGCATCGGGTTTGGTTCATCTGGTCCGGGAACGCAAATTGATCGAATGTCTATGGGACCGAACCGATGTTAACTGATCGATGAGGCGGGCGACCGACAACGGTACTGAGGTTGATTGATATTCGGTGCGTCGGCAAAAAACACCGGGCTGAACCCCAACCTGTCGATCAGGAACGACTGTCCTCTTTTTGTGATAGCGACCGAACGGTCATTTCGGGACCGGACGATCAATTCCTGTTCAACCAGTTTCCCGGCAATCATCGCGCCGACTGCACCTGCAACATGTGGCAATTTCTCGGTCCAGTCCACACAGCGTGGACAAAGTTGACGTCTTTTTGATCGCACTTCGTTCAGATCAACAGCGATGTCACTGTAGACCCGATGCCCACTGTTCGGGAGACGGAAGCTCTCCTGATCCAGAATCAGTGCCCCCATCATGACCAGGTTCCGAGAAATTTCCACCCCGAGTGCCCCTGCCAGATGGTCATAACAGAATCGGGCCTTTTTCAATTCTGGTTTCACATTGTGTTGGTAACCGCACTTTACCGGAACGTTGGCTGCTGTCTGTTCGATGAGCAACGCGACCGATTCACCGTTTATTTCATAGTAGTAGAATCGCCCGCATTTCCGCCTGTACAACAAGTCGGCTTTGACCAGTTCGTTGAGATGGCTGCTAGCGGTCTGGTTCGTTACACCGGCATGCCAGGCCAGTTCGCTTGCCGACAGGGCCCGCCCCCCCATCAGCGCCTGGAGCATCGCCACCCGACTTTTGTGGCCAATCGCTCTTCCGAATGTCACCAAGTCCATTCTCCCTCCCACCCAAACATTACAACCCCGCGACAGACCGGCTGATCGGTCGCACCGTAATCGATTGCTTTCATCATATGAACACTCATATCCACTTGTTTTCAATACAGTTATAAATCGTCTCCTGTCGGGCGAAAATAACGTGAATTTCATCTCCGTCATCCCGGACCCGGTACCGATTCAGGATATCACGATGAGCATCACGGTCCGACAGGTATCCCGATGCCTTGATGAGGGATATTATCCTTTCCTCGTCCATATTGACGATACCGCGCGATACATCAGATTACCCGTTTCGGCACCCATTGAAATATCCATGATGCGGTTCCTCCTCCACGGTTCGATTGTTCGGTTCTTCTTCATGCTCTTCGGACCATGCAAATATAGATCACCGCAGCGCTAAGGATCACCGTTCCACCCAATAGCACGGAACGGTTCATCGATTCCCCGAACAGCAACCAAGCCCAGATCGGTGCCAGTGGAATCTCGACCAAACCCACCAGGGCCGCAGTCAGTGCGGATACGTGCTTCACGCCGATCAAATACACGCCGAAACCCATCCCCACGTTCACGAAACCGTAAAGAAACAGCCAGCTGTAGTCAGTTGTCGTGGTCTCACCGAAATTGACAAACGGTGCGGTGACCAATGCGCCCAGGAAGGCAGAAAGCGATGTGGCCTTTGAGGTGCTGGCATCCGGAAAGTACTTCGTGGCAACGGTCAGGGAGGCCATGAAAAGTGTCATCCCGAAAGCCAACAGGATGCCGAAGAGGTCCGATGGCAGACTATTCCCGGATGTCATCACGGCCACTCCCGTGACTGACAACACACAGCATCCAAGAGAAACGGTATCCGCTCGTGTCCTCAGAAAAACCAGAGAGAGCATAAAGGTCACGAGCGGCATGGTGCCGTAGACGAAGGCCACGTTTGCGATGGTCGTGTAAAAGAATGCGGAGATGAAGCAGATCATGCCGGACGTGGAGAGTCCCGCAATGACCAGCTCTCCAAAGTTAAAGCGCAATGCAGTACGGATATCCGCTGGCCTGTGCATGATCATCGCGATTCCGAAAACGCAGAGTCCTCCGAACAACGACCGCCAGAACAGTGTCGTTGGGATATCGGTGGTGACAACACGGGTAAACAACCCGGCCGTGCTCCATGAAACGACGGCCACAAGCACGAGCGGAATACCCATTTCGTTGTTTTTTGGCATTCAGTATCTTGGGGAAAATGACTGGGAAGCAAGATGGTGGACAGTGGTCCAAAAATGTATTTCGCATGCATATTCAATTCAATGACAATCGTTTCGATGATCGTCGAAACGATGCCAGGTTTGTACGCGCCCTGGAATCCGGCATCGTTCGATATGTGTCCCTTCAGACGGCTTCAAAATCCTGGTAATCAGACCGCTGACGGCAGAGGTCGACTACCGGTGCATGAGCGAGAAGAACGTAAAAGGCGTGACCATCGCATAGGGTTTCGGCTTCACCCAGCACAAAAACCGGGGGTTGTTCGCGATCCACTCCAGTCGCTGGAACTGTTGCGCCGGCTTCCACGCATTTGCGAATCGACATCCCAACAGTGTCGCACACACCGCACGGGAACGGCCGCACCAATCAACAACTTCTCCATCCACTCAACACAAAATGGGACAATGTCAAGAAAAATTAACCTGAATCAGCGTGGGAAAGCCCTGCACATTCAAAAAACTGATCAAAAAACTGATCTTGATCGATGGTTGCGATATGATAAAGTTATAGACAATCATAATTTCACAGGGGACGTTTTTTATGAAAGCAATGATGAAAATTCTGGTCGCCTCGACACTGGTGTCTGCGGCAATGTTGGCCGTAGCTCCTGCAGTACAGGCAGATGATGTTGTCGAAAAGGCCATCAAGGCAAGACAAGGTGTTATGCAACTTTACAGCCACTATGCCGGCCCCCTTTTCGGGATGGCGAAGGGTGAACTGGGCTATGATGCTGCACTCGCGGCCTCGCTGGCAGATAGTCTGAATACGGTTGTGAATCTCAGTGGCGCGCGCATGTGGCCGCCTGATTCTCACAACGAGGTTCGTGAGGGTGAAACGCGGGCCAAGCCGGCAATCTGGGAAGCCGGGTCGGGAGTCGGTGATAAGTCCCAGGCAATGAAAGATGCGGCGCTGGAGATGTCACTGGTCGCCGGAGACGGGCTCGACGCCCTGAGAGAAGCGGTGAGGTCTGTCGGGAAATCCTGCAAGGGCTGTCACGAAGACTTCCGTGCCAAGGATTTCTAGGCAGCGCGCCATGCAACAGGGCTATGAACAGCGAAAGATATGGGATCCGTTGATCCGGATCTGGCACTGGCTGTTGCTGATCACAGTCACTGCCGGTTGGCTTTTGGGTCAATACCGTGATTTCGACACCATCGACTATCATATGTATCTGGGATATTCGACCGGGACACTGTTGCTGATCCGGATATTTTGGGGGTTTGCCGGTCCGCCGCCAGTTCGTTTCAGTGCGCTCGCGGTCACACCGACGGACCTGATTGCCTATCTTCGTGACTTGCCCCGTCGATCACCGAGTGGGATGCCTGGCCATAACCCGGTCGGCGCACTGTCAGTGATTGCCATACTTGTGGCACTGGCAACTCAGGTGATCACCGGGTTGTTCTCTGAGGACGACGGGCTGTTTTCCCAAGGACCGCTGGCTCACTGGGTGTCTGACAGCATGCGTGGAGCGATTGGGCATATCCATCATGTTTGTGCCAGAGTTATCCTGTTCCTGGTTGGGCTGCACGTGGCTGCAAGCCTGTTCTATCTGATCTGGAAACGGGAAAATCTGATCAAGCCGATGATCACCGGCTGGAAGACCGTTCGTCGGGACCGCTGAACCTCTGGCGGTTTTCTTTACTGTCGCTACTCTCTGTACTTCTGATACAACAGGTCCGTAAGAGCCAATAGGCGCGCGGCGGTGGTGACGACAGCAAAGGGGTGACGTCTCAATCATCATTTGAATGTCCCCGGTCCGAGACAATCATCAATATAGTGACCGGATGCCGGCGCTACATGGCTGCATCCGGAATCAGGCTGTATTGGATCTGTGTATCGGGAGTGATACCAGCCCGCCACCGAAAAGGAGGAACATCTTG
>LXNI01000600.1_pt1 | contig 39869 bp, 22 predicted proteins | sample 809091 | NCBI WGS metagenome assembly LXNI01 (sample SAMN04870527, study PRJNA318959) | sponge metagenome | biome: 01000161; feature: marine sponge reef; material: water | host: Sarcotragus foetidus | place: Greece: Milos, Mediterranean Sea | collected 2013-05-29 | depth 5-7 m
CATGTGCTTGTACGCCGTCGTCGAACACGAATCGGGCATTCTCAGTGAAGTAGTCAAAGAACGTGGCTGTTTCTTGAAAAAACAGAGGTAGGTAACACTCGATGCCATCTGGCGCAACTCCGTTGCTTACATCCTGGTAGTCAGGGCAATACCTGACGTCTTCGTCGAAACTCGCATGCCATGACTGCCTAAATTGCGTAACGCCGTCGTCGTCTAAACGGAACTCATGTGCGGGCAATATCGACACACTTTCAGTTCGTTCAGTCGTGAGTTGAGTGTCGATTCCAAAGTATCGGAGACTATCGACCTCGTCGTCGAACGTGTCGATGCGCAACGGCTGCGACACTCCCATGGGAAATACATCCATCAGTGATCCTCGAATCGAGAATTCACCTGGTTCGTAGACAGTATCCACGCGACGGTAGCCCGTCTGTAAGAACCTTGTCGCTTGTTCGTCTAACTTAAAACGATCCCCCACTTTCAGGACAAATGAACGAGCTCGCACGTACTCCGGCGGAACCATACGCTGCATGATCGTGCGAATTGGGACTATAAGTACACCCGCGTTCAAGTCGGGAAGTTGGTAGAGGGTCCTCAGTCGCTCTGAGATTAAGGCTAGTGGAGGCGAAAACCGGTCGTAAGGGAGTGTTTCATAGTCCGGAAACGTTCGAATCGGGAGATCGGGAGCAAAGAACGCGATCTCTGCTTCATAGCGACGCGCATTTTCCGAGTTGTTGGCGACGACCACGATCAATCCGAGTCTGTCGTTCGCCAGTTCGGCGATATTGCGACTAGCGGCACATCCGTGTACGCTCGTCCACCGTCTTACTTGGCCCGTACGCGGAAAGCCTAGGGTACTTGCGCTCTCGATCGCAGCGTTCTTAGTTTTTAACAATGAAATTGCCGAACACACTCAGCTTCTTTTGATTAGGATGACGCTAACGGAAGGCAACTGCTGCAGATGGCGCTTCTTCAAATCGAACGATCGCCAGATCAAAATGATCGCTTCAGGACCGCGCCAAGACACGGGGCGCAAATTCTAAGAACCACGGCTCCTAAGTTCCCGTCCGATCGTTGACTACTGATCGCGAGGTGTGTCAAATCGCGAGCGCTTAGTGAACCATAAGTCACATGGATTTGCCTTCGTCGAACACACTTTCAACACGCCACACGAGATATTGCGAGAGACATGCCTCCATCTGTCTATCCCGCACGAATTCACGGGGATAAATCTGTTAGAATTTTGCGTGTTGTTCGTGCGTAGTTCGTACAAAGCTGATTGAATTGACGCGATTTTTTCTGTGACGTGTCATCGACCGAACGACGATTGGTTCATGCAAACGGAGTTGCGTGATCGAACTCTCACGGATAGAGTATTCGCATATCTCACCCATCCTAACGAGCTGTCTGGCTTGGTGTACTTCAGCCTAGCTGCTGGCTACGCTTGCGAATGTACATCTCCCACCTGAGACGCTGTCTAACTCAAAACACATGAATCCGACTGATATCCGCGCGCCGGAGTACTTCCACAAAGTGGTCGACTGTCAATGGGCATGTCCGGCTCATACGCCAGTGCCCGAGTACATTCGAATGATCGCAGCAGGTCAGTACACGGAAGCGTACATGATCAACTGGGAATCCAATGTTTTTCCTGGCATTCTGGGTCGAACATGCGATCGACCTTGCGAGCCGGCTTGTCGAAGGGTTCGAACCGAAGAGAAGCCTGTCGCCATTTGCCGGTTGAAGCGTGTCGCGGCTGATCACAAGGGGGACATTGAGCACTTCCTTCCTCAGGTTCCGAAGGACAAAAACGGAAAGCGCGTCGCGTTACTAGGCGCTGGTCCTGCATCGCTTGCGGTAGCTCGCGATCTACTACCTTTTGGTTACACGGTCGACATGTTTGATCAAGATCCGGCGGGCGGTGGCATGATGCGGAGCCAAATCCCTGCATTCCGCCTGCCAGCGGACGTACTCGAGGAAGAGGTCGACTTGATCGTCAACATGGGCGTCAATGCGACTTACGGGTATGAAATCACGAGCATGAAAGAGATGCTCGATATGAATTACGATGCCTATTTCGTCGGGACAGGTGCTCCGCGGGGTCGCGACCTTGAATTACCCGGTCGCAAAGAAGTAGATGAACACATATCAATCGGTATCGATTGGCTTTCGAGCGTCGCGTTTGGCCACACAACGTCTATCAGCGGCAAGGTTATCGTGATGGGTGGCGGTAATACCGCAATGGATTGCTGTCGTACTTCTAAGCGCCTTGGCGCAGAAACCGTAACCGTCGTGGTTCGCTCAGGCTTCGAGGTGATGAAAGCCAGCGAATGGGAAAAAGAAGACGCGATGTCGGAAGGAATTCCGATCATCAACAACCGCCCGCCGAAAGAGTTCGTTCACGAGAACGGCAAACTGAAGGGGGTTATCTTTGAATGCGTCAAGCCGATTGAAGAAGCCGGTCGCCTGAAGTACGTTCCTACTGGTGAGCCCGACGTGTTCATTGAGTGCGATCACATCCTAATGGCAATTGGTCAAGAAAACCATTGCCCGTGGATCGAGCGCGATATTGGGATCGAGTTTGACAAGTGGGATTGCCCGATTCTTGACGAGATAACGCTGCAGTCAACTCATCCCAAGATTTTCTTTGGCGGTGATTCAGCCTTCGGACCTGAGAACATCATTTGGGCTTCAGCGCATGCCCACCAGGCCGCAATTTCGATTCACCTGATGTGCCAAGGCAAGGATCCGAAGTCTGATCGACCACCCGAGGGACTGAACTTAATCAGTCAGAAAATGGGGGTGCACGAGTGGGCATACGATGCGGAACATGACGCGTCGAAGCGCTACCTTGTGCCGCACGCGAATCGACGTCGTTCCCTTGAGAACATCAAAGTCGAGGTCGAACTTGGTTTTGATGAGATCCTAGGTAGTCGTGAAGCACAGCGGTGTTTGAACTGCGACGTTCAAACGGTGTTTACTGAAAAGCTCTGCATCGAATGTGATGCGTGCGTTGATATTTGTCCAATGGATTGCATCACCTTTACGTCGAACGAAGAGGAAGATCAATTACGCAAGATATTGACAGCACCAGCACCGAATCTCGAGCAGGATTTGTACGTATCGACCGAACTCGAGACTGGGCGCGTGATGGTGAAAGACGAAGACGTATGCCTTCACTGTGGTTTGTGCGCTGAACGCTGTCCGACGAACGCTTGGGATATGCAGAAATCTGTTATTCATATACCTCAACTCGGATCGTACGCGGAATGACGAGTTACAACGACTTCGTGATTCGATTTGCCAACGTCAACGGTTCAGGTTCGGCAAGTGCAAACGGTATGTTTGCCAAAGCGCTCTTTCGCATGGGCATTCCTGTTGCGTCACGCAATATATTTCCATCGAACATTCAAGGACTACCGACCTGGTTTGAAGCTCGAGTCTCAGAGCAAGAGTATTTCGGTCGTCGAAGCGAAGTTGACATCATGGTTGCGATGAATGCTGAGACATTCGAGCAAGATGTTGCCGCCTTGCGTTCTGGCGGATACTTGCTTTACGACAGCACGAAAGGTCGCGATCCGAGATTAGCACGCGACGACGTGGTCCCAGTTGGCGTGCCAATTGCTCGCTTGATTTTGTCCGAATTCACGGATCCGAAGCAGCGCCAGCTCTTCAAGAATATCGTTTATCTAGGGGTACTCACGTCTCTGCTGAATATTGATTTCAGCGTGATTACCAGCATGGTGTCGACCCAATACAAAGGGAAGGATGAACTGATACAACCGAACATCCACGCACTAGAGATTGGTCGATCGTACGCACAGAACTATTTAGATTGCCCGCTACCTATCCAAGTTCGACATTCGGAGAAGCTTGGCGATCGAATCTTCATTGATGGCAATGAAGCAGCTGCTTTAGGCGCAATTTACGGAGGCGCGACGGTTTGCGCGTGGTATCCAATCACGCCTTCAACCTCGATGGCGGAAGCGTACGAACAACACGCTGGCAGACTACGCATAGACCCGGAAACGTCGGAACGCAAGTTCGCCATCATCCAAGCCGAGGATGAATTGGCAGCGCTGGGTATTGTCATCGGTGCAGGCTGGAATGGCGCAAGAGCATTTACTGCTACGAGTGGTCCAGGGATCTCACTCATGACAGAATTCCTTGGACTGGCGTACTTTGCGGAGATTCCCGCGGTACTCTTCGATATCCAGCGAGCCGGTCCTTCCACAGGAATGCCCACTCGCACGCAACAAGCAGATCTTTTAGCAGCCGCGTATGCGTCACACGGCGACACTAAGCACCCGTTGCTGTTCCCGTCAACGCCGCGAGAGTGCTTCGACTTTGCAGCCAGTGCATTTGATTTCGCTGATCGACTCCAGACACCGATACTCGTTATGAGCGATCTGGATTTGGGTATGAATGAAATTACATCTGATGCGTTCGAGTGGGACGACAATAGAACGTACGACCGCGGTAAGGTTCTGGATGAAAACGACCTTGACCGTATGGACGTCTTCGGGCGTTACTTAGATATTGACGGCGACGGGATAGGCTACAGAACATTACCAGGCACACACCCATCGAAAGGATCGTTCTTCACACGCGGCACATCCCGAGATGAATACGCCACCTACACCGAGGATCCAGACGCTTATAGCAAGAACATGGATCGATTGTTGGCGAAGTGGGAAACCGCGAAGTCAATTCTGCCGTCGGCCGAGATCGCGAATGAAGAACGTCGCGCTGGCATTATTTACTACGGCACGAGCGCTACACCGATGTCCGAATGCTTAGCAATACTGGACGAACAAGGTATCGAACTTGACACTATGCGCATCCGGTCATTTCCGTTCGGTCCGGAGGTAGTTGAATTCATCGATAACCACGAGATCGTGTTCATGGTCGAGCAGAACCGAGATGCGCAAATGAAGATGCTGATGGTGAACGAGCTTGATCTGATGCCTTCAAGTATCGAATCGATTTTGTATTACGGTGGCATGTCGATCTCAGCGGACTTCATCGTGGACGAAGTGCTGTCGTACTATCAAGCCAACAACATACCACGCATCAAGGTGGTTTCGACGTGACTTTTGTACCCAAACCCAAAGTCCATCATCCACTTCTTCAGTTCAACGAAATTGGACTGACGAGACGCGACTACGAAGGATCGGTTTCGACGCTTTGCGCGGGTTGCGGTCATGACTCCGTAAGTGCAGCCGTCGTGATAGCGTGTAATGAATTAGCGATTCCGCCACACCGTTTCGCCAAGATTTCCGGTATCGGATGCTCTTCGAAGACGCCCAGCTATTTCCTGGGTGCGTCACATGGCTTTAACTCAGTACATGGTCGTATGCCATCGGTTGCGACGGGTGCGAATCTCGCGAACCATGAACTTCACTGCATCGGAGTGTCTGGAGACGGCGACAGTGCATCAATTGGGGTAGGGCAGTTCGCGCATATCGTTCGACGAAAGGTCAACATGCTCTACATAGTTGACAACAACGGAACCTATGGCTTGACCAAAGGTCAATTCTCTGCCACGAACGATCGAGGCTCCACCAGCAAACGCGGTGTTCCCAATCTCTATTCGCCGATTGATCTCGTATCGATGGCGCTACAGATTGGGGCGAGTTTCGTCGCTCGGAGTTTCTCAGGTGACAAGCAGCAACTCGTACCGTTGATTAAGGCCGCGATCATGCACAAAGGCTTCGCGTTTATCGACGTGATTTCTCCTTGTGTCATGTTCAATAACCACAACGGATCCACAAAGAGCTACCAGTATGTCCGGGAACATACCGCCTCCATGGTCGATGCGCAACTCGTTATGCCGCATGAAGAGATCGAAATCGAGTATGCGCCTGGTACGCACAAAGAGGTCGACATGCCAGACGGCAGTGTATTACGTTTGCGCAAGATATCGGAAACGTACGACCCGCATGACCGCGTTGGAGCTCTGAACCATGTTCAACGGGCGCAGGAACAAGGCGACGTGATCACCGGACTCCTATACGTAGATCCCATAGCCTCGGACATCCATGAAGTGCTCGAGACGACCAGCACCCCTCTAAATCAATTAGAGGAATCGGAGTTGTGTCCCGGCTCTGAAGCATTGACTGCGGTGAATGCGAGTTTCAGATAGCTCGACTTTGTTACGACTCAATCGCTCATTAAGAGCCGTTAGTCTATAGCGAAAACTGTACCGTAGTCCAGAGTTTGGTTGCATCGATACCGTACGGCGTCGGTTTCCAATCTTCGTTTGCGTGGTAGTCGGCAAACTTCAGAATCCACTTATATTTACCAAACGTACGTGTAGCGGCAATATCCACTTCTGTGCCGTAGATCGGCAGAGCTTTGAAGTTAGTATCAAATCGGTGTATTCCTACGGTCACGTTCCAGCCAAGTAAGCGTTCCTTCACGCGAATTTCTATATCGCGGAGTCCGTCCGGAGGCGTGTTTACTAGGAACTTATCTGCTGCCCCAGCATACCCGTGCAGCGTGGCGAGCGGCATCTTGAACGAATAACGACCATCTCCTTCGAGTAATGTGGCTTTGAGCTCCACACTCCCCGTCGAGTTCTCTTTTCTAAAGATCGAGAAATCGACACCAATCGACGAATGAATGTGTAGCAAGCTATCGAAATCCAATCCATCGTCTATGGAAGATTGAATCGCAATTTCTCCTTTACACGAGCCTGACCAACCAAATTTCGAAGCATCCGTAAAACACGGACCTTCCAATGCGAAGCCCATCGTTCGGCTCGATAGGAAGATGTTCTGGTCAAAATCTAAGTTGTACAAATACCCCGACAGATTACCGAACCCAGGCCACTCATACGATGCTCGGATTGCAATACCGTCAAGATCCCACTCTCTTGCGCCTCTGTTAGGGTGGTCGCGTCCGAGTACTCGGTACACTTTTTCAACCAGTGCACTTTCGAGCCTGAATTTGTCACCAATTTTTGCGTCTACACTAAGCGCGTCGTAGGTCTGATGGTTCTGTCGCCACGCGACCGTTCCTAGATAGCGTTGCGGTAGAGCACCGTGATTGATATATTGGCGACCATAGCGGACCAGTGTTGACTCACCGGCATATTCCACATACGCTTCATCCATTTCAGTACCCGAAGGATCGACCTCGGTTGCGTACTCGGTCCGACCGTTGGTCCCGCCATCGTTGTATGTATTAATGCCAAAATCGTTTACATGCTCGGCCGCGAATACTGCACGAAAGTTCCTAACCTGGGGCGTGCGCAACGTAAGCAGTAACCTACCTGTGAGCGTATTCGCATTCTTGTTGATGTTGTCATCGATCGTCCCATAGCGAATGCGAAAGTCCGCCGAATATCGGTCATCTTCGCAGGTCGATTCTTTCGGGCATTCGTCGTCAGCAAACGTGACACTAGAAGCCAGTGTCAGGCAAGCAACCGTTAAACCTAGTCTCATATAACGCATGATTCGATTGTGTCGTGTGCGGTCATATTAAACGCAGATTGCTACGGTTAGTGCCATGTTCCTTACCTCAATGTAAGCTAACGATTCGGACAGACGCATTCTTATCATTCGCAGCTACTAACGAATAGAAACTGCAGAATCCATTGGCGCTACCTAATCTTGACGACTACTTTCCAGACTGGAAGCGTCGCGAAGAAAAAGCCGAAGCGATGATCCCCATCATCGGCAAGCTCTACCGGAAGAATGTCCCTACGTACTGCTACGGTCGTGCGCTTTACAACCAAAGCGTCACGGACATCATGCGGACGCACCGATTTGTGCGTCAAGTAGCGAAAAACGAGCTATCTGAAGACGAGAGCTATCCTCTCTTGTGTGCCCTTAGCGAACTCGATCTAGGTCCGTCACATATCGACGTCGGCAAGCTCACTGTCAAATATATGGAGCTACAGGAAAACGGGCATCCTGTGCCGTCTGAACGTGAGTATGCCGAAAACGAATGTCGTGAAGTCATAGGGCGACACATTAAGCCGCTCAACAAGCCACAGGACATTGTGCTTTACGGTTTTGGCAGAATCGGGAGACTATTGGCGCGACTGTTGATCGAGAAGACTGGAGGTGGTGATCAGCTCCGCTTAAGAGCCATCGTAGTACGCCCAGGTAACGATGGAGATCTCGAGAAACGCGCGAGCCTGTTACGTCGCGATTCTGTACACGGTGCCTTCAAAGGCACGATTCGCGTTGATCAAGCGAACGAATGCATCATCGCAAACGGCAACGTTGTCAAGATGATTTATGCTGATAAACCGAGTGAAGTCGACTATACACAGTACGGTATAGAAGACGCGGTGGTAATCGACAACACCGGAGCATGGCGCGATGAATCGGGATTGCGCCAACATTTGGAAGCCAAAGGCATTGACCGTGTCATCGTAACCGCGCCTGGTAAGGACTGCGTGCCTAACATCGTATCCGGCGTGAACTCACATCTGTTGTCGCATAACGACAAAATCCTCTCAGCAGCCTCCTGTACGACAAATGCGATCGTGCCGATTCTCAAGGCCGTCAATGACGAATACGAGATTGTGCACGGTCACATGGAAACTGTGCATGCATATACGCCGGATCAGAACCTCTTAGATAACTATCACAAGAAGAATCGAAGAGGTCGCGGAGCGCCGTTGAACCTCGTGATCACGGAAACTGGGGCTTCGAATGCGGTTGCGAATCTACTACCTGAACTCGAGGGAAAGTTGACCGGCAACGCCATCCGTGTTCCGACTCCGGATGTTTCGCTTGCGATCCTAAATCTCCGTTTGGAGAAGAGTACGAGCAAGCCCGGTTTCAATGACTTCATTCGTGACGTCGCATTGAATTCAGCGCTGCAACGACAAATTGACTTCGTCGAGACACCTGAAGTCGTGTCGTCTGACTTCATAGGCAATCGACATGCATGTGTGGTTGATGGTGAAGCTACGATCGTCGACGACGGGAAGCGAGTTGTTCTCTATGTTTGGTACGACAATGAATTTGGCTATTGCTGTCAAGTTATTCGCGTGGTGCAGAAATGGGCAGGAATTAGCTACCCACTCATACCTGGAGACGTCGCCAAAACCGGTTATGGTTAATCTAACATTTAGGAGCGTTTTGCAATTTCGTTTTCATAGTATTCGGTCATCATGAACTCGTTGCTCATTCTTGGCGTCGTCGCCGTTGTCATCTTGTTTTGGGTTTTGCGAACACGATCTGCGCGGCGCAGATGGGTCGAGCAACTCGACTTGATCGGCCAGTGGGACCTCGAAGGCAAGAACACGAACAACGAACGTATCGAGTTTATTGGTGCACGCGGGGATGCGGGAAATTACATGGCGAGTACTGACGATACGCTCGAATCCGGAAATTGGCATTTGACCAGCTACTTTCTCGTCCTTGATCCTAACGATGCAGAACCGCAACGATATGAATTACGACATTTTGAACCAGGGCGCATCGGAATCAACGGACCAGGTCGCGAGAAACAAATTTACCGTAAAAAACGTGTCTCAAATATCATCAAGCTTCACGAGCATCATTCGAAGAACCCTTAAGCTGCTCGAGCGTTCTAAACCTAGACTCGGCTTCCTCGTCAGGGAATAGGTAAGCACTGCCAACGATCGCTACGCTCGCGAGCAAAAAGGCAGGGATCATTTCATATACGCTCGCAAATACGCCACCGTAGTTCGCACCAAGATTGTGCCAAACTAGCGTAGTAACCGCGCCAACGACCATACCTGCGACAATTGAATCACCGGTCGTACGTCGCCAGAATAACGCGAATAGCAGAGCAGGCCCAAAACTCGCACCCAAGCCTGCCCAAGCGTACGCAACAACATCCAAGATCACGCTGTTCTCGTTGAACGCGATAAGACCCGCGCCAATCGCCACGCCGATAACCACCAAACGACTTACAAAGAGCTTGTGCTCCTTGATGTAGAAAAGGTCGTTGACGATACTCGTTGAGGCGACGATGAGCTGTGAATCCACTGTACTCATAACCGCGGCGAGAATGGCTGCGATTAGTAGTCCGGCTAACCATGGATTGAGAAACAGCTCGGCGATCCTGATGAAGACCGTTTCTGGATCCGTCAATCCAGGAGCAGCGGCACTACCGACCACGCCAACAGCGATCGCGCCGAGCGTAGCGACGAACATCCAGCTCATGCCAATGACTTTCGCTCGGCCTAACTCTTGCGGCCGTTTAATCGCCATAAAGCGAGCTAAGACGTGAGGTTGTCCAAAGTATCCAAGCCCCCAAGCAAGCAAACTAAGCGTGCCAATCGCGCCAACGCTATTGATGCTAAGATCGAGTTTTTCAACTTCGATGGACTGCGTCGCAAGCATTGGCAGTGCGACTAATGCGATAAGCATCAATAGAGCTTGAAATGCGTCCGTCCAACTGACCGCGAGAAAACCACCTGCAACTGTGTAGACCATGATGACCGCGACACCGACCGCGACCGCCATCTGATAGTCCCAACCCATCACAGATTGGAAGAGCTTGGCGCTTGCGACGAAACCAGCTGACGTATACACCGTGAAAAACACGATCACGACGAGACTACTGACCAATCGCATTGGTACGCCGTCGTACCCCGTGCGCAGCTTGAAAAACTGCGGCAACGTCGCCGCTTCCTCTTCATATGCGCTGGCGTAACGGCGTAAACGAGGCGCGACAAAATGCCAATTCAGATAGGCGCCGATCAACAAACCAATAACAATCCACGACTCCGATACACCGGCTAGATACACAGCGCCGGGTAATCCAAGGAGCAACCACCCTGACATATCGCTAGCCCCCGCAGACAGCGCCGCGACCGGTGCAGATAGGGAGCGGCCGCCTATGTCATAGTCGAAGTCGGTCTTCGTGCGCTGATATGCAAAGAAGGTAATCAACGCGATTACCGCGTAGTAACAAGCGAAACCGAGGCTAAATTCGTTCATCCAAATGCGGTGTCGAAGGAAAAGACGTCAAACTCGAAAGTGCCTATTTGACAGATTACTTACTAGGAAGTATTAGCTAGGATATTTTGCTTGGCGCTTTCCTTCCTCTCTGCATTGTGTGTATTGACTGAAACAAGCGTTAACGAACACGTGACACCGTAGTTCGCCATCGCAGCTATCTACGCGCCGAGGAGTGTCACAACAGCCTTTCGTATCAGTTACGCACGTTACGCACGTTACGCACGCTGCGGTGCGCCGAAGAATACCGCAAACAACGAAGGGACACGCAACCGCTGCGCGAAACTAAAGCTACATCACTGCGACTTACTTCTTGACGCCACGGTGGAGCGAGTGATTTCACGCAAAACGGTAAGTTGCCATGCATTCGATGATGTCTACCATTCGCGAACATACATTAGACCAAGCTCTAGTTAGTTTCGTACAGCCAATCCCAATTAGAATTTGCTTAGGCAACGCATAATGTGTCTCACTGTACGAGCAGAATAGGATTTTTCACCCTTGAGCTTCTCACAGATTCAAAAGTCAGTCCCACGCTTATATTTTTGTATAGTCGCTGTCGCGGTAGCCGGGTTAATTTTCGTACTCACAGCTTGTTCACAAGTTTCTCGAAACGAGTGTAGCGAGGTGAACTGGCACGTGAGAGGTGTTATAGACGCCACAACGGGTAGCTCAGAAGACGCAGTGGAAAGACATTTCGAAAGCTGTGACATGGAATCGCTTGCGTTTGACCAAAGTGAGTACGCAGCAGGCTATCGTGAGGGTATCACGAAATATTGCTCGCGCTCGAATGGATTCCGTGTTGGTCTCATCGGCGATGAATATCAAGACGTATGTCCAGAAGAACTAGAGGGAGCGTTTCTCGTTGGGTACGTCGTGGGTCTAGATCTATTAGAAGCGGACCTAAATCTACGCGCAGAAAAAATAGCCTTCGCTAGTGGCGCTGCTCCTAGCGAATTTATAGGCTCGCCTCCTAGTGCGGAAGGTATCTACCACCGACTTGCGAAATTTCCTCAATCCACTGCTACCCAACGTGCTCTTACAAGTCAACTGCGATGGCAACGTTTTAAAGGTAGTAGCCAGGCAAGTCAGCGAGCTAGCAGTGGTCGTAACCTCACAAGCCGGACGAATAAATGCGAAGCCGCAAAACAAGCAGCGAAGAAACTCGGCTATGTGGTCGATGACGTCTGTTAGTCCGTTTATTCGAGTAGGTATCAATAGGACGATCTCCTTCCGATTGGCGGATGTACCTACGTTTTTTCTGAGAGCGTGACCGACTGGTAGTTTCTAGGATTCTTGATGTGTATCGAGATGTGGAAGTTAGTACTTCATCTATGATGCGCAAGTCCAAACGGCATTGAAGACTGTATCAGACCGGTGCTAATACGTTAGGCTACGCGATCGTTTCTGTGGTACCGGAGACGAACTGCTAGCTTTAACAGATTCAATTGAGAACGTTTAGCAAGCCCGTCGAATCCGAATAGCTTCACGTCATTGTCTCGATTCGACGTATCCGACTCTGGCGTTTTCGGAATATCAACAGCCATTTCTAAAATGCGTGCGTATGACCGTTTCGCAAAAGAAACACTACTCACGAATCCACAAAGCGTTAGATCGAGTTCTATCGCTCCTGCCTTCTAGGCAATCCGTGGACTGGTCGCATACGACCGCTGCATATTGGCGCACCGACCTCCTCGGTGGCAGTTTGAAGAGTATTGACGACGTACCTCAAATCGATCTAGACGACTTGCTGGAAATCGATCGACAAAAAGCAGAGCTCGTCACGAACACGCGACAGTTCTGTGCAGGTCTACCTGCAAATAACGCATTACTTTGGGGTGCGCGCGGTACGGGAAAGTCCTCCCTAATTCAGGCAATTCTCAACCGATTCGCGCCAGAAGGATTACGTGTCGTACAGGTCGAGAAGGGTGCACTAGCAGATATTGCAAACATCACAGCACAGTTGAACGACAGGAGGTTTCGATATCTAATCGTTTGTGATGATCTGTCGTTCGACGAGGATGACGATGGTTATAAGCAACTGAAGAGTGCATTAGAGGGTAGTGTGTTTGCCAGTTCAACGAACGTATTGATCTATGCGACCTCCAATCGGCGTCACCTAATCACGGAATACATGCGCGACAACTTAAGCTCGACGCAATCTCAAGGGGAACTTCACGAGTCGGAAGCAATCGAAGAAAAGATCTCGTTGTCCGATCGTTTTGGTCTCTGGCTCTCGTTTCATCAATTCAAACAAGACCAGTACTTACGCGTTGCGGAACATTGGCTGAAGAAACTCGCTCAGACTCACGGTATCAAGGTGAACTGGACGCAACAGTTGCGACAGGACTCCTTAACGTGGGCTCTAAATCGCGGTGTGAGAAGCGGACGTACGGCGAATCACTTTGCGAAACACACTATAGGAAAGTTGCTTCTTGAACATGCGGAGACCCTTTCGTAAGACAATAATCGGACTACTCTCGATTCTCTCAATCCAAAGTTTCGCATCGGCGGACACATTGGAGTTGGTCAACGGAGATCGACTCTCCGGTACGCTAATCGGAATTGCTGGAGATTTAGTTGAATTCGAGACCGAGTATGCAGGCGTGTTACGGATTCGGCAGGATCAAGTCTCATCGATTCGTACGTCAAACTCATACCTCGTCATTGATGACGATCACCAACGCGACACCGGACGGTTCGATCAAACCCGAGATGTAAAGTCAATACATATGGCGCGCCGAGACACCGATCGCCTACTCGGTACCGCATCCGCACTCACAAACCAGATTGACCTATCAGCTTCATACTCAACCGGCAGTAGCTCGACTCAGGTCTACCTATTCACCACCGAATCACAACTGACCCGACCGACTTCAGAGCATGTACTGAAATCAGCGCTCCATTTTGACGTTGCGGAAGGTGATGAGCTGAAGAACCAGATTAACGTGAATTACAAGACGCGTAATTTCTTTCGCGAGAAGTGGTTTTACGCACTGAACGCTGACGGATTTCGCGATCCGCTTAAAGCGATTGATTTGCGAGTTGCGCCAACGATTGGTCTAGGTCATCGTTTCTGGGATCACACCTACAGTACGCTTACGGCGGAAACTGGCGTGGCAGCAATCTACGAAAAGTCGGATGAATCATCAACTGAGCACCCAGCCTTAAGTTGGGAGCTAGACTACACGCGAAGGCTCTTTGGAGGTAGATTGGAAGCATTCCATGAGCATCGATTACTTGCGGCAATAAGCGATGGATTCGTACTCGACAGTTCCAACGGATTGAAATACTCGCTCGTCGAAAACGTAAGTCTGAACCTGCTCGCAACACTAAAGCACGACACCAATGTGCCAGAAGGTGTTGATAAGACGGATGTGACCTATGTTGCAGGGATTGGTTTAACGTTCTAGAGGTCGCAGCACACCTGCAAGTTTCATCCGCGACAAATTCACCGCCGCCATCGAATGTCTTTATACAATTCCCGCCGCAATATCGTGCGTCCCCTTCGTCTAGTGGCCCAGGACACTGGGTTTTCATCCCAGCAACAGGGGTTCGACTCCCCTAGGGGACGCCAATACTCATCGTAACGCTTTGATTTTCTGAGTCTTTTTTGAAGACCCTCGCTGTCCTGTCGAATACTGTTCGCTCAATCGAGTTAGAGACAAGTAAGTCAACCTCACACGACCAACTAGTTCACGTAAGTTACGAACTAAGCTAATAAACTAATCGTAGCTGTACTGGTGCGGGACGCACTTGCTGATCTCACGATTGAAACCACGTACCATACTGAGATACAGTCATGCACCAATCGGATAGGTTAGATGATTCTTGACGAAAATCTCGCCGCTGGTGAGTTGATCCTTCTAGATGGTGGAATTGGTTCAGAAATCGAACGACTCGGAGGCGATATACATGCGTACTCCTGGTGTGGCGTCGCGAATAAAACCAGTCCAGATATTGTGCGGCAGATTCACGAGTCATATTTAGGGGCGGGCTCTGACGTAATCACAGCCAATACGTTTGCGACATGTCGTCATGTACTCGAAGCTGCAGGATGTGGCGATGAAACCGTAGCCATTAATCGTCGTGCGGTCGAGCTTGCTCGCCAAGCACTTGAAAACGTAGCACCTGATCGTCCGATCGCGATCGCTGGCTCCATTTCAAATCATGTCGCCTGGTTGTCGGGCACGTACGCGTCGGATGCAACGTATCTTCCTACTCCTGATCAGGAATCAGCGAATTACCTCGAGTGGGTAGAGACGCTTGCAGAAGCTGGTTGTGACTTGCTAATTCTCGAAATGATGCAAGACATCGATCACTCGACTCGACTCTTCGAGGCAGCCAAAACCACCGGCTTACCACTTTGGGTGGGCATCAGCGCTAGTCGTGGACCGAACGATAAGTTGATTGGGTGGTACATGGCGAGCGAGGAGGCTCACAACTTACCAGACGACTTCCAGCAACCGTTGACGAAGCCTCTGGAGACGATCATCGATACTCTCATTGCATACAAACCGCAGGTTGTGGGGATCATGCATAGCTCCTTCAAGTCCACCACGCCAGCGCTCGAGATGCTTTTTGATCATTGGAACGGTCCGGTTATGGCATATCCGGAAGCCAACGGTTACGATGCGGTTGCTCGTGGTCCAATGTCGGTCCAACCGGATGATTTCGCCGACTACTGCCGTATTTGGGTTGAAAATGGCGTTCAGATAGTTGGGGGTTGCTGTGGTACAACCATCCACCATATCAGCACAATGGTTGAACGATTACCAAACCGTTCTAGTCCTCGCCCACAATAAGTGACGCGCGAACCAACAATAATTCACTAGACGGGTCGGAGTATCGGACCGTAACGTCTCGCGCACTTGAAGCTCGAAGCGGACAACGGCGGAATTCCTTCGAAAAGGTGATATTGTGTCCGAGTCTCTTAGCGCTAGCAGTAAACCAATTTATCTGGACAATCTAGGACATTGACACCGAACTCAGTTAGAGATTTACGGCGAGAATTTGCCGCCTCACGCAAATTGGCGCGATGTATTGGGTGGCTAGTGACTTGCCTGTCCGTTCTATTTGCAGGTTGTTCACAAGACTCATCGTTTGTAGCTCCCCACATCATCGAACAGAATGATCGTGGCGTCTCGAAGATGGGGCAATTTCAATACGTCGCCGCGCACGACGACTTCACGAAAGTAACTGAGGAGGCACCGCATTGGGACGTTGGATGGGTAAATCTCGCTATTGCGACACTCAATCGACAGAATCCAGATGACGAGATCAAAACCCTTGAAATACTTCAGACGGTGCTGGAGCGGAATCCCGACAACGTCAGGGCTTTGTACACGTCCGGAATCGTAAATCTCTATCTGGGACACACGATTGAGGCGATAGAGTTCCTAAAGAAGGCAGTTGCAATCGACCCAAATGATGCGTTCGCAACTTACTTCCTCGGTCAAGCACACCTACAAGCTGGAAACTACGAACTAGCGCAACGACGATTGCTCGAAACGCTTCAATTAAATCCAGCGATCCGCAGTGCATACTGGGCCGCGGCAACTGCTTCACGACGCCTGGACGACGTTGAACGGGCAACGTCACTAATTGAGAAGTATCAGGCTTTCGAACATAACCCGTTAAGTGTTTCTGCCGGATTTTCCTATAAGCAAATGGGTCCCAAGGCAGAAGCTAGGTCTGTAAGTGAAAACGTCGTTGAAAGGACCGCAAAACCGGACGGCGAGTTATTCGACCCACCGGAATTGTTGGCTCTTGAATTGAATTCCGTGAAGTCCATTTCAAGCTTCGATTTAAACGACGACGGTCGATGGGACGTGTTGATCAGCGACGGCGAGCAAACGGTCACACTCGTTGGGAGTGCTGATGGTTATTCGCTTCATGAATCCAATATTCCGCCTCACGCGGCGAGTGGCTGGGGAGACATGGACAACGATGGATCCACCGAGCTCCTGACTTGCGGCTCATACGGCGTCGCCGTACACCGCGTTGATGACTCGGAAGATCAATCAGGAATATCTATCGCGAATGCATCATGTGACACGCTTAGAGTCTTGGATGCGGATCACGACGGTGACTTAGACGTCTTGGTAGGTGGTGCTACGGGACTTCAAATCTATCACAACGATCTGAACGGCAACTACATCCCGTACGAAGCAAACGCGGACACGTTATTCGATGCTCCCGTTGTGCAGCTGCTCGCGGAAGACTTAGACCGCGACCGTGACGTTGACCTCGTTGTCATTGGCCACAACTCGCCAAGTCATGTACTCAGAAATGAGCTCACGTGGAGGTATGCGCCGCTCCCCGGATTTCAAGCGTTTCAGCGTGAATCCATCCGAGCGGTCACCGCATTGGATGTTGACCTAGACGGGAGATTGGAATTGCTGACAGCGTCTGAAGAGGGAGAGCTTGACGTCTGGCAATTCGGAGATCCAGAATGGAGTCGAGTTCGATTGGACTTTTCGGCGAATGATGTATTAGCGCTCGATGCACACGATTTTGATGGCGATGGTCAAACCGATGTGTTCATCGCACACGAAACCGGATTTTCGATTGTAGATCCCAGAACCTCCGGGATCCTTTCGCAAGTGAATCTTGAAGGTCTTGATATCGCGCTACCGATCTACAGCGATCCGAACTCTGGACCGGCGGTTGTGTCCGCGTCCTCAACTGGCATCAGCGTTCACCCATCAGGTTTAGGTCGGTTCCCGTTTCTTGCTGTTGCGCCAACAGGAAAAACCAGCGCCGATCAAATGCGCTCGAACGCTTCCGGGATTGGGACCTACCTCAAACTTCGAGCCGACACACGATGGGCGTTAACGAGTAGTTTTTCTCGCTTTTCGGGACCATCACAGAGCCTGATGCCAGTCATGCTCGGATCGGGTGGGGCGGATCAAGCAGACTACATCGAGCTCGTGTGGTCTGATGGTGTGACTCAATCAGAAATTGCGCTCGAATTCGGCAAACTGCACGAGATCGAGGAGATTCAACGACAGCTCGCAAGCTGTCCGGTCGTGTTTGTGTGGAACGGCGAGAAGTATGAGTTCGTGAGCGATGTGCTAGGTGTTGCCGCGCTCGGCTACTTTGCTTCACCTGGCGTTACGACACCGGTCAGATCTATGGAACGCCTGTTGCTTCCCGAAAGCTTAATTCAACCACGGGATGGCAAATTCGAGGTTAAGATCGGGGAACCAATGGAAGAGGTCCTGTACCTTGATTCCGCGGCGTTGCTGTATTTTGATATGCCAGATTCGTGGGATATGACATTGGACGAGCGACTCAACATCAAAAGTGCAAAACCGTCTAGCGAAGCGATCTACTTTCGAGAAGTTCACCTGCCTATTCGAGCAGAAACAAACCTTGAACAAGACGTTACTGATGCGGTCACGGATCTTGATCAAGTGGCTGTGGATCCCGGTCCTGTACATCCCCGATACATCGGACTATTGGCAAATGAACATAGTCTTACACTTGAGTTTAAGGAACCACTGCCGGAATCAGACGCTGTTTTAGTTGCCGATGGTTGGGTTGAGTTTCCCTATTCGCAAACTTCCTTCGCCGCTTACCAATCTGATATCCCTTACCAAGCGCCAACAATTGAAGCGCGCGACCGTGGCGGCGTATGGCATGTCGTTGCGAAGGAGTTCGGCTTTCCTGGTGGTATGCCTCGACAGATGGCGCTGCCCTTACCGAAACTTCCACAAGGCACGGACGCACTACGCTTTCGCTCCAATCTAGAGATCTATTGGGATAGGCTGCGAGTCGTTCGCGCAGAAAAACCTGGAATTGGCTCAGTTAATACGCTCCCATTGCGTAGAGCAGTTGTTAAGTCGACAGGATTTGCGCGTCGCACTACTGGACCACAACGCACGCCGTATTACGACTATGACCACCGTCTTCCTCACGGGGATGCGAAATTCGCAAGAGGGTATTACACGTCCATGGGAGACGCTGCTGAGCTCGTCGAAAGATCAGACAGTGCGGTCGCAATCGTAGGTAGCGGAGAAGAGGTTCATCTGGAATTTGAAGTGCCGGAGCCGCCAGAGCCTGGTCATCGACGCTACTACGCACTAGAGTTTCATGGCTGGGCAAAAGACATGGATCTATACACCAAGACTGGCGACACCGTCGAGCCGGTTCCGCATCACGAGAACATCTCATCTGATCAATTAGCCACACGGGACGATTTGCATACGCGTTACAACGTACGTCACCAAAGCGGCATGGCATCGCGTTAATCGCAGCCATGATTTACGGGGTATGCGAGTCCTGCGCCTAGTTCCCGCAATCGTCTTTCTCGTGATCTACGTCGTGGGTTGTGCTCCGATCGAATCTGACGACATCGGATCGGATTCTGATGTTCCGCTCGACGTCGATCTATCCCATGTCGATGAAGAGGTGCGGGAATTCCTAGTCCGCAAGCAAAAGGCGGTTCAAGACTCCCCGCAGAGCTCAGCCGCAATAGGCGAATTAGCAATGGCGTATGAGATGAACGGGTTCGCTGACGCGGCTCTCATCGGCTATCGCAATGCAAAGGCACTGGCACCAACAAACCCCAAGTGGCCATATTTCGAGGGTTTGCTACTAGCAAGCTTTGGCGATTACGAAGACGCACTGGTCGCGCTTGACCAAATGTTGAAAATCGACGGCGAGTATGCACCTGGCTGGGTTTGGAAAGGTAGGTGGCATCTCGAATTTCACCAATTAGAAGAAGCTACTGAAGCGTTCGAGCGGGCACGTGAATTAGGTCAATATGAAGCAGGTCAGGTCGGATTGGCTCAAGTGGCTCTTCGTAGAGACCGACCCCAAGACGTGCTCAATCTACTTGAGGACCTACATGGCGGGGGTTCACACCCACAAGTCGATGGTCTGATTCAAAATGCTCGGAGGCGGCTAGATCTAGCCGATGACACATCGCGACAGCCGAGTTCGACAAGTCCAGGTCAATTTGGGTTTGCCGATCCTCTCAGCGCAGAAAAGCGAACATATGAAGTGAGTATTAGCGCAGAACTTACAAGATTTCGTGAATTAATAGTTAATCCCGAGCGCCACAACGCTGCGATTGCGCTCGTTGATTCGCTCTATGAAGAGCATCCTCAAAACAAACGTGTTGTGATCGCCAAAGCGCACGGATTAAGGCTGAAAGGAGACTTCGTAGAGCTTCGTACGTTAATTGAACAAGCACACAAGACCTGGCCAAACGACGTCAGTTTCAAACTCGCGCTCGCGGAATTGGAAATCGGCGATCAGAACAAAGCCGCAGCGACAGGGCTCCTTGACGAAGTCCTCGATATGGAACCAACAAACGCATGGGGATTGTTGCAACGTGGCATCTTATTCGCACAAGAAGGCAAGTTCGCCGAAGCGATCACGAGTTTACAGCAGACAGTACGACAGGAGGAGTCAGCCGAAATTCACTACTACCTTGGGCACGCATATGCAGAGCTTGCCGACTGGACACGTGCGCGTTGTCACATGAGCCGAGTATTAGAACTTGATCCAGAATTCCCCGAAGCTAAGCACCAGCTCGCACGGCTTGTTGAGATAGAGCAGAACAGTTCACCCAACGAACTGACTATATCTGGCTGCAGTGAGTTCTTGGTTAAGTAGCGTGTTGTCTCTTAATCAAGTCCGGCGTTCCCTCACGTTAACGCTATGCGCCTTGATCGTGAGTTGCGGTGACAAAACTAGAGACGAGACTCCGGCGCATTGGTTTTCTAACGTTGCGATGGAATCAGGTGTTACCTTCAAACACGTTTCTGGCGCTTCCGAATCGTTTCTCCTTCCAGAGATCATGGGTGCTGGTGTAGCGCTTGTCGACGTGGATAACGATCGCGATCTCGACATATATTTTGTGCAATCTGGTGGCGCGGTGGATGCCTCCCAGCGAACTGGCAATGAGCTCTTTCTGAATGATGGCACTGGCGTGTTTAGCCTAGCTGCTTCTTCGGGATTGGAAGATACCGGCTATGGTATGGGGTCAGCAGTCGGTGACTACAACGCTGATGGATTTATTGACATCTATGTGACAAACGTAGGAGAAAACCGGCTGTTCCGAAATACGGGAGATGCCACGTTTGTCGATGAAACCCACACTGCCAATGTTGGCGTGGATGGGTTTAGCACCGCTTCAACCTTCGGCGACTTCAACGCGGACGGGTACGTTGACCTTCTTGTGGTCAACTACGTCGAGTGGAAGATCGAAACTGAACGGGACTGTTTCGATTACGGAACTGGAGCGCGGAATTACTGTGATCCGGGAAACTATGACCGACCTACCGCTGATGTCTTGTTTAGGAACAATGGTGACGGCACGTTTACTGACGTGTCGCAAACATCTGGCATAGCGACTGCGCGCGGTAATGGTCTTGGAACGGTAGCTTCAGACTTCGATGGCGACGGAGACCTAGACATATTCGTAGCTAACGACAAGTCGCCGAACCACCTATGGATTAATCATGGCGACTTCACATTCACGAATGAAGCCTTCACTCGCGGTACTGCATTCGATGACCACGGCATCGCTAAAGCTGGTATGGGGGTGGTCGCGCGCGATGCAGACCGTGACTTAGATGTCGACATCATCGTGGTCAATATTCAAGGAGAAACGGATTCGTATTACCGTAATGACGGTACTTACTTTTCGGATGCTTCCGCACAAGTCGGGCTAACCCGATTTAGTCGAAACTTCACGCGTTTTGGCATAGCGTTGTACGACTTCGATCATGACGGTCGTCTGGACTTCTATGAAGGTAACGGTCGTGTGACCCTATCACCCGAAAGCGAAACCACCGATCCCTATGCCGAGTCGAACACGCTATTTCGGGGTTGGGCGGACGCGAAGTTTCAGTTTGTGTTGTCCGATCGCATTCACGAACAGACGCTCATTCACACAAGTCGAGCCGTTGCTGCCGGCGATCTCGACAGCGACGGTTTCGTCGATCTATTGGTCACTAACCGTGACGCACCTCCTTACGTACTTCGAAACAATGCACACACACAAGGCACTTGGTTAGCCGTAGATCTCTTGACCCATTTCGGAAGCCCTGATTTAAACGCACAGCTGATTCTCGATACGGATCTTGGCTCGTATCGAGAGGAAGTACAAGTTGGTGGCAGCTATCTTGCCACCAACTCACCTCTGATTCACCTGACGTTTCCTAGCGAACCGGTGATCGTAAACGCAACCGTGCGATGGTCCGACGGCGTTAGCCAGTCAATCGAGCTGCTACCACTCAATCGTCGCACATCCATCACACGCGCGTCGCGAAAACTTGAACCGGTACGAACGGACTCAGCGATCCGAGTCAGGCATTAAATCCTCTTCTGGGACAATCACGAATTCGGGATACGCCTCGATGCCGAGTTCAGCGACGTCTTGACCGAGCTGTTCTACTTTGGCGGTGATGCGCGCTCGGAATACGAGATTGATAAGTGACCATACAGCAAATGACACGATAAAAACTGTAGCGCCAATGGCACCAATTCCTATTAGCTGCGTCAAGAAATTTGCACCTACCGTGAAGACCGCTGCGAGTGTTCCCCAAATCCCTGCGAAGAGGTGTGCCGAAATCGCACCTACTACATCATCAACTTTGAGGAAGTCGAGAAAACGCATGCCGAGCACACAAACCGCGCCGCCGATTGCACCCACGGGAATCGCCCAGATATGCTCCACGAAATTTGGCGCTGCCGTGATGGCAACGAGCCCGCCGATCGCACCATTTAAGGCGGCGAACAGATCCGTGCGACCAAGTATCGGACGCGAAATCGCAATCGCGATGACGCATCCAGCTGCTGCTGCGAGGTTAGTGTTGACCAAAATGATGCCCATTGAAATCGCATCAAAACCAGAGCCTAGAGCTAGTTGAGATCCACCGTTAAAGCCGAACCAACCTAACCAGAGAATGAACACACCCAGCGTCACGATTGGCACGTTCGAGGGTGGCGTTGCTTTCGCTGTACCGTCCTCACGGAATTTCCCAGTCCTTGCTCCTACGATCAAAGTTCCGGCGAGTGCTGCCCAACCTCCAGTTGAGTGAACGATGGTTGATCCCGCGAAATCCACGAATCCCAGCTCTGCCAACCAACCGCCACCCCACGTCCATTTGCCGATAAGCGGGTAGAGCAAACCCGTTAGGACGACTACGAATGCAAAGAATGAAATCAACCGGACCCGTTCAGCCAACGTACCTGAAATAATCGACGCAGTGGTTGCTACAAAGACCATCTGGAAGAACCACATTGACATGTTTGAATGGCTCTGTTCCGCGAGGACTGCATCGATCGTTGCGCCTTCGTCGCCGTTGAACAACGCGATCTCCGCACTCGACGAGGAAAAGCCGAAATCAAGCGTACCAAACCACGCGTTTCCATCGCCGTACATGATGTTGTAGCCGATCATGTAGTACATCAGACCAGCGATTGAGTACAGCCCGATGTTCTTCATGCAGATGACAGACGCATTCTTCGTTCGAACTGAACCAGCTTCAAGCATGGTAAAGCCGGCGCACATCCACATGACCAATGCACCCCAAAGCAGGAATGCAAAGGTGTTGAAAGTGAATGCAACTTCACCGTCAACCGCACCATAGGTAGTTAGACTTAACGAGAGCAATGCTCCTGCGGATAAGACCTTTAATAACTTCATAAACGAATCCTCTTGCAGCAGTGCGGGAATACGCCGCTTCTGAACTTCCTGTTATTTAACGCTTGAGTTCCAAACAATCAAACTCGCTCATCAACACCGAATCTGCTCCCGTTTCAGTCACATAAAGCCGAACAGAAACGAATATCTGATACCGATATCTCGCACATGATGCGGTTGTACTAAGGACCAGACCGGTGACTGACCTTGTAGTTGTTGGAGGCGGAATCGTTGGCGTATCGACATGCTATTACGCGAATCGATTTGGCGCAGATTGCACGCTGATAGAACGTGACGGCCTTGCATCTCACGCCTCTGGCTTTGCGTTCGGCGGATTACATCCGAGAGTCAATGCATCAAGCGATTCCATCATGCCGAGCTTCGCAGCCAAGAGCTTCGAAGAACATCAATTGCTTCACCGGCAGCTAGAGTCTGAACACGGTGCTCGATCAACGTGGCGTCCTAGATCAAGCATTGCGCTAGCGTGGAGTGAGACTGATGCGCATTTGTTTCAATCAGCTACATCGACACAAGCTTCACCAAATGAATGGCTCACGACAGATGCAATACGAAAACTCGAACCTCGAGTCTCGACAGAAGTCCTTGGCGGCTTGGTTCACTCAGAGAGCGCCGAGGTGGATTCGGCCGTATTGGCTGAAACGCTCCATCGAGTAGCGAGTCCTGTTACTCGTTTTGACGAGATCGTAGGTGTCGAATTCGAACACGATCGCGTTATGGCCGTGAGGACTAGCAACGGTGATTTGATTGAAGGGGACGCGTTTGTGTTTGCAATGGGACCTTGGTCTGATCTCGCACTTAGTTGGTTTGGATTGCAAGGCACAATTAGGCCTTTGAAAGGACAAATTCTTCGAATCCAGATCGATGAACCTGGATTCGAGCACTCTTTCTCAACGGACGGGAATTACATGAGTACCAAACCAGACGGATTAGTGTGGATAGGTACAACAGAGGAACATGCCGGATTCGACGAATCTCCAACGGAAGAAGGGCGACACACGATCTCAAATGTCCTCCGGCAGATGATGCCGGAGTTGGTTAACTTCGAGGTAGTTAAACAAACAGCGTGTCTTCGTCCGATTTCACTCGATGGCGATCCGGTCATCGGTCCTATATCGCGTGTGAGCAACGCATATGTTGGTACGGGTGGTGGACGAAAAGGCATCCTTTATGGTCCGTTAATGGGAAAATACCTGGCAGATTTGGCGCTTTCTCGACACCCTAAGGAAGAGTGGTCGGTGTTAGGGCTTGATCGTTCGGCTGCTTCCATTTGAATCCCTCTATGTCGTCGACCGTGTTGCAATTCCATGCACGCTGGAATAAGTCGTGCCATGACTGATAACAAGTCTCCACAGCCCGTGCCTGTAATCACACGCGGAATGCGAAGGCTCCTCGTCGCGATATTAGTAGCTATTTCATTACTAGTCGTAGATTCGGTTTATCTCGCCGTCGTGAGTTTCGTGCAGTGGATTTCCGATCAGATCATCGAGAATGCTTTCTACCAAGTGATGTTTCTGGTGCATTTGGTATTAGGCATATTGGTGATCGCACCAACATTGGTGTTCGGCGCACTACATCTTCGACGCGCGATCTCGAAACCCAATCGAACGGCGGTCCGCTTGGGGATTGGATTATTTCTGACGATCCTCATCCTGTTTGTCTCTGGAATCGCCTTGACGCGCGGACTACCGTGGTTTGAACTCAAGCATGAGACCGTACGAGCGCTGACCTACTGGCTGCATGTATTAGCGCCGGTAGCGGCTATATGGTTATTCATTTTGCATCGGCTCGTTGGCCCAAGAATTCGATGGAAATCTGGTGTTGCGGTCGGTGCGGTCAGTTTGGTGTTGGCAATCGGCGGATTAATCGCGTTGCAACTCGATTTTGAGGAGACTGCTACGGCGGCTGACTTCTCACCATCACTGGCGCAAACGACACACGGCGGTTACATTGAGGCGGAAGCACTGATGACCGACGACCAATGTCAATCGTGTCATGCCGATGTTCACGCAAGCTGGGCCGTAAGTGCACATCGATTCGCCTCGTTCAACAATCCAGCGTACGCATTCGCAGTGAATAACACTCGCGCGAAAGTACTTGAACGTGATGGGAGCGTTGATGCCTCTCGATTCTGCGCTAGCTGCCATGATCCGGTACCCCTGTTTTCCGGGTTATTCGACGATCCCACCATTGACTTCCAAACTCACCCGGCAGGTCAAGCTGGACTGACGTGTGTAAGTTGTCACGCGATTCAGGAAGTGAACGGTGTGCGTGGAAACGGAGAGTTCACCATTGGTTTACCTGAGCAATACCCGTTCGCGGCGAGCGACGATGATCTCTTGCAGTGGGTCCATGGCGTGCTGCTTAAGGGTAGGCCGAAGCTGCATAAGACTTCTTACCTAAAACCATTCCATCAAACTGCGGAATTCTGTAGCACGTGTCATAAGGTGCACCTACCTGAGGAGCTGAATAAATACAAATGGCTTCGAGGTCAGAATCATTACGACTCGTTTCTGGTGAGTGGAGTGTCCGGACACGGTGTAGGGAGTTTCTACTATCCACAAGAAGCCGCCAGTAATTGCAATGGATGCCATATGCCATTACTCGCGTCCACTGATTTCGCCGCGGCAGATTTCGACGAGTCAGGAACTTCAAAGATTCACAGTCATCAGTTCCCTGCTGCTAACACCGCGATACAAGTCATGGCTGGACTTGATCCTGCCGTTAACGAACCACAAATCGAATTACTTCAGGATTCCTTGAGGGTCGATATTTTTGGACTACGCGAAGGCGAAGACATAACGAAACCTCTTATCGCGCCATTACGACCCGCAGTGCCAATCCTCGAGCGAGGCCGGGAATATCTGATTGAAGTAGTCATCCGCACCTTGCGAGTAGGCCATCAATTTACGCAGGGAACCATTGACTCAAACGAAGTTTGGCTTGCATTGGACTCGAAATCTGATAAAGGTGAGGTAATAGGACGAAGTGGCGGCTTGGATCCTGACACAGCGGCAGTTGACCCGTGGTCGCACTTCGTGAACGCATACGTCATCGACCGCGACGGGAATCGAATCGACCGTCGTAATGCAGAAGACATCTTCGTCAAACTGTATGACCATCAAATCGGTCCCGGCAGCGCTGACGTCGTACTCTATCGATTGAGAGTGCCCGATGACGCAAATATTTCTGAGCTCAACATCGAAGTATCACTCAACTATCGCAAGTTTGACCAGCATTATTACGCTCTATTCTCGGACGAACCCGGCTTGAAGAATGACTTACCAATCGTCACGATTGCACAGGACTCAATTACGTTGCCGATTGGCGAAAGTTCACTTGCGTCAACGACTCAGACAAGTGACATCCCCGCTTGGGAACGCTGGAACGACTACGGCATAGGCATGCTGCTCAAACCTAAGCGTGTGGGTCTTCGTCAGGCCGAACTTGCGTTTCACAAAGTCATCGCACTTGGACGGGCCGAAGGTCAATTGAATTTAGCCCGTGTTCTTCTTAAAGAGGGCCGTTTAGATGAGGCTGCTAGCGCTTTAGACGACGCGTATAACGGCGGCGCATATCCGTGGTCAATTGCGTGGTTCTCAGGTCTCGTAGATAAACAACTCGGCAACTTTGAAGCGGCAATCGAGAAATTTAATCAGCTTCGCCAAACCGCGTTTACAAATGCTGTAGAGCGAGGATTCGACTTTTCACGCGACTATAACCTACTTAACGAACTCGCACTTTCGTACTTCGAGTTGTCAAAACTTGCTCGGAAAGACGACAAACGCGCCGAGTTGCTCGCGCTCGCCACTGAAACTTATCAGGCGGCACTAAGAGAAGATCCTGAAAACGTGACGTCTCATTACGGTCTTATGCAAACATTCGAACGCCTAGGAGCGACCGAAGACGCAGCGTACCATCGCGCGCAGCATCAGAAGTACCGCATTGATGACAATGCAAAGGATCGCGCGGTAAATGCCGCACGACAGAAAAACCCCGCAGCGAACCACGCAAGTGAATCCATCGTGATCTACGACTTACATCGAAAAAGTCTGCATTCCGTTGGCGCGACTTGATGGCGACGAGGGATACCGAGTCTGAGAGGCTTACAAAGGCTGTTAAGCAATCAGCAATCGCCGTAGGGGTTCTAGCCTTAATCGCAGTGACTGTACTGCTTGTAAGTCGATGTGAAGATCCTGCGGTTACTGTGGTTGAAACCCCGGTAGCGACAAGCATCGTGCCGAGTGTAGATGCCACGGTCCCTTCATTCGCTTTCACCGATATCACGCAAGCTTCCGGAATCACTTTCGTGCATGAAAACGGTGCCACTGGCGACAGACTCTTGCCCGAAACGATGGGGGGTGGAGTCGCCATATTCGACTTCGACATTGACGGCGATCTCGATCTGCTCTTCGTCAACTCACGCGAGTGGCCACAGAGTGGACCAAACGCAGGCCTAACCGCGAAGTCTGCACTGTATGCAAATGATGGGCGAGGGCAGTTCAATGACGTAACGGAATCGCACCTGGACCTTTCGGTCTATGGTATGGCGCCTGCGGTGGGAGACGTAAACGGCGATCGGTACCCCGATCTGTTCATTACCGCAGTTGGTGGGAACCAGTTCTTCATAAACGAGAATGGCGAGCGGTTCGTCAACACAACCGATGAGTATGGATTAGGTGGCGACGTTAACGCGTTTAGCTCCTGTGCGACCTTCTTCGACTACGATCGCGACGGCGACCTCGATCTGTTCGTCTGCAACTACGTTGCGTGGTCCGTCGAGATAGACGAGGCCGTGGATTTTCAGTTGACAGGTGTTGGTCGAGCATATGGACCGCCAACTGACTTCCCCGGCTCGACCTCTTGGTTGTATCGCAATGACGGGCATACATTCACCGATGTATCCGACTCCGCGGGTATCGCAGTCGTGAATGAACAAACTGGCGAACCGATCGGCAAAGCGCTTGCGGTCTCCGTAGTCGATGTCAATCATGACGGCTGGTCTGATTTGATTGTGGCAAACGACACCGTGAGAAATTTCTTATTTGTCAATCAATTAGACGGTACATTTGCCGAAAAAGGAATCGAATACGGCTTAGCATTTGATTCAGCTGGCGCTGCTACCGGCGCAATGGGCTTAGACGTTGCTCATTTCTCGAATGACGAACGACTCGGCGTCGCGATCGGAAATTTCGCGAACGAGATGTCATCGTTTTATGTCAATAACGGCGACGCGAATATCTTCAGCGACGACGCGATCGTACACGGTATAGGTTCACATACCCGAAAAGTACTTACCTTCGGCTTGTTTTTCTTCGACGCGGATAACGACGGTAGAACGGATCTCTTTGCTGTTAACGGCCACATTGAACCAGAGATCGCGATGGTCCAAGCGAGTCAGTCCTACAAGCAAGAACCTCAACTATTCTGGAATTGCGGCACAGACTGTGCGCGAACTTTCCAACCAGTAGAGACCAAAGATTCCGCGCTTGGAAACGCCATCGTAGGTCGTGGCGCGACATACGGTGACTTGGATGCCGACGGCGACCTAGACATCGTAATTACCAACGTCGGTGGCGAAGCGAGTGTGATCCGCAACGATCTCACCCTAGGTAATAACTGGCTCAATGTCCGTCTCTTGTATAAGGATTCAAATCAATACGGAATAGGATCGACTGTTCTATTAACCAGTAATGGCGTCATACAGGCGCGGCAAATTACCCGAACGCGAAGCTATCTTGCCCAATTTGGCGCTTCGGCGCATTTCGGTGTCGGTGGTTCAACTGTAATTGAGAGGCTAGAGGTCATTTGGCCAAACGAGGACGCTGAAGTGTTTACCGATGTAGCGTTGAATCGAGCTATTGTTCTCGAATACGGTGCAGGGTCGTTATCTGAATAGACTCGATCCGTGTTTTCATTTCTCTAATCGATGACATGACTCCGTTGTCCCAACTAGGCTAACAAGTTGATCTAACCATATAATGCGCGGAACCGAGCTGAGACATAAGGGATTTCTATGACTTCAGAACTTATCCGCTCAATTACGCGCTTAACCGCGTGTGTGACAATTGCGTTATCGTTCGGGCTTACACAATTTGTGCTGGCTCAAGACGAAAGCGAAGATGCTGATGCCGCAGGTGCAGCCTCAACAACGATGCCGATTGAAGAGGAACTCATCGTTGTAGGCTCCCGCGTGCGTGGACGAAGCGAAACGGATTCACCGGTTCCGGTGGACGTAATACAGGGCGAAGACTTCATTGCTCAAGGCGCTAGCGACTTGGATGCGATTGTGGCTGCTCTAGTGCCCTCATACAACGTCAATCAGGAACCCATTTCCGACGCAGCGACCATCATGCGCCCTGCTTCTCTTCGAGGCATGTCACCGGATGCAACACTCGTCCTTCTGAATGGCAAGCGGCGTCACCGTGGAGCCGTTATTGCACTACTTGGATCCGGCCTGTCTGGTGGATCGCAAGCCCCCGACCTTTCATCGATTCCTGGAATCGCTATCGATCGATTAGAAGTCCTAAGAGATGGCGCTTCTGCGCAATACGGTTCCGACGCAATCGCTGGCATTATGAATTTCGTACTAAAGCGAGATCGAAGTGGTGGTATTTTTGAGGGTAAGCTCGGAAGCACCTTTGAAGGCGATGGTCAGAGAATGGTGTACGCTGGCAATGTTGGCCTGCCATTGGGAGACAACGGTTTTGCAAATCTAAGTGCTGAGTTCAAGGCTATGGACCCAACCGACCGCGCCGTACAGCGAAGTGATGCTCAAGATCTGATCGACGCAGGTAATACTTCGGTACGGACCCCTCACGCAATGGTTTGGGGCGGTCCAGAAATTCGCGACGATATCAAACTATTTGGTAATTTCGGCATTGATCTAACGCCAGATGTCGAAGCGTACGGTTGGGTCAATCACTCAGTAAGAACCGTCGAAGGCGGTTTTTACTTCCGAAACCCCAACACACGAAATGGTGTGTTTAACGGAGCAGACGACCTTTACTTCGATCCTGTGACCCGGTTAGTGGTGGATGCGGATACTCCAGGTGCTGAGATGTGGGCTGAAAGTGTTCGAGTTGCAAATTTAGACTCGACTATGGGCGGTTGTGGACCCGATACGATTCAGGATCCGGACTCCTTAGTTTCTTACGCACAACAAAACGCTGGTGCTAACTACACCTCAATCATCGCGGGCTTACCTAGCCATTGCTTCATGTTTCAGGAAGTACAACCGGGTGGCTTTACACCACAGTTCGGTGGCGACGTCACGGACCAATCCATCGCAGCAGGTCTCCAAGGTTCATACGAGAACGGATGGTACTGGGACTTAAGCGTTGTGCAAGGTTCCAGCGAAGCGATTTACTTCATCAATAACACGGTTAACCCGCAGGTTTGGGCAAAGCTCTATGACGCGGGTCAAGATCCAGCCTCCGTACAGCTAGGCTATCATCCGGGCACTTACATTGAAACTGACACTGTCGTCAATTTTGACGTGTCAAAGCCATTTGATCTGCCTCGGTTTTACGGTCCGATGAACGTCGCAGCCGGATTGGAGAATCGGAGCGAAACATTTGAACTCGTCCAAGGCGAACCGAATTCCTGGTTTATCGATCCAAGCCCTGATGGCTTGCGCGGACAGGGGTTTGGCATCGGCTCAAACGGTTTTGCTGGATTCCCTGCTTCCGACGCTGGTGAACGAACCATTGAGGCATGGGCTGCATACGTTGACCTTGAAGGCGATGCCACCGAAGCACTGAAACTCGGTGCCGCGCTTCGATACGAGGAATACGATGCATTCGGTACGACGCTTGACTGGAAGGTAACCGGTCGAGTGCAAATGAACGACACGGTTTCATTCCGAGGTGCATATAGCACGGGTTTTCGTGTTCCCACCGCTGGCCAATCTAATCTGAGAAACGTGACCACCGAGTTCACGGATGGTAAATTGGCCGATATCGCGTCACTTCCGCCAACAAATCCAGTAGCGCAACAGAAAGGTGCCGTCGCGCTCGTTCCAGAAGAATCAACCAATACGACACTTGGCGCGGTGTGGGAATTTGATTGGGGCGACCTTACTATCGACTATTACAGCATCAAGATGCAAGGCCGAATCGCCTTTACGAGTCGATTCAATCTGAGTGATGAAGATATCGCGGCATTAGTTGCGGCAGGCGTGCCTGACGCGACGAGTTTTTCATCAGTGCGATATTTCTCGAATCAGCAGGATGCGAACGCATCTGGCATCGATCTCGTCCTAAACGTACCGTTTGAATTCCAAGGTGGAGACTCAAAACTCGTTGTTGCTGGGAACTGGAAGAGCGTCGAACTCGTAAAGTTCAACCCGAACTTCACAAGTTTGCACTTGAAGAATACGATTGAGGACGGAAGTCCCGCGAATCGTATTACTGCAACTTGGATGCACGCCTACGACGATTGGTCAGGCTTTCTCAGGGTACGAAGGTACGGTTCGCATTACGATGCGACATTGAACTCGGCTGGCGTTTCATATCGTCCTGATCCGGGACTACTGGTAGATCTGGAGATTGCAAAGGACTTCGGCGACAACTTCACGGCGGTATTTGGTGTCGAAAACGCGTTGGACCAATACCCATCTGAAAATCCCACCAGTCCTGTGGATGCACGTGGTGCGGGTGGTGCGTCTGGTCTCATCTATCCAGAGCAATCCCCGTATGGCTTTTTAGGCGGAGCCTACTACTTGCGGGTCCAATATCGGATGTAACAAGCTCGTTAATACCAAGGGAAAGGCGCGGCAAAATCCGCGCCTTTCTTTTAATCTAGCTAGTAAGGGAAACTGTCATGAACGATTCGTTAGGACAAGCGAGCAGTACGCGCCATCGAACACGAAACCTCGTCTAAGTGATTCAACTAAAACACCAAGATGCTCAGAAGAGCGAGTAAATTTATGTGGAGGTGGCCTGCGTAGCGTGTCTTGAACCAACACACGCGGTTTTGCACACTTAAAACCGGACTCAGTTCTACATTCAATCAAAACTCAATCATGAAATTGCGATTATTCGTCATCGTCAGTGCATTAATGCTTCCAGTAGTCTTGTGCTCGTCGGTTTCGGCACAGCAGCTGGAAGAAATAACGGTTACCGCACAAAAACGTAGCCAGGACGTTCAGGAAATTCCCTTTGGAATCGGCACTATCGACGACGAGAGTTTTCGAGAGTCTCTTGCGGGTGGCGCAGATGTTCTCACGCTTGCAGCTCGATTGCCTAGCCTATACGTCGAATCATCTAATGGCCGTCTTGCCCCTCGTTTTTATATTAGAGGCATCGGCAATATCGATTTTGACTTGAATGCCTCACAACCTATATCCCTTGTCCTGGACGAGGTCGTATTGGAGAACCCGACAGCTAAGAGCTTCCCAATATTCGATATCGAGCGAGTTGAAGTCCTCCGTGGTCCACAAGGCACGCTGTTTGGTCGTAACACAACTGCTGGCATCGTCAAATTCGATTCGTTCAAACCTTCTTCGCAGGAGGAATTGAGGTTCACAACGGCAGTAGGTAACAACGGTCATCGGTCTTTAGCGGGTGTCATTAATCGACCAACGCAACGAGGAGATGCTCAAATAAGGTTTTCGTTTCTCTACAACCGCTTAGGCGATTGGATCAAGAATGAGACCCCAAGCCGCATGCAAGAAGACGCGTTGGGCGGGTTCCAAGATCTAGCATTTCGTATCCAAATGGCATGGTCACCAAACCCGAATACCGATGCACTCGTGAACATACACGGTCGGCAACTTAGCGATGCAACACCAACTTTGTTTTACGGAAACGCGATCGAGGAGGGGTCCAGCAATTTAGTTGATGGATTTCGTCGAGATCGAGTCAGCCTAGATACCGAAGAGATTGAGCAATACGCATCACAACTCGGCATGGTTGTGAATCTCAGCCACTCATTGAATTCCTTCGACGTAGTTTCAATTACGGGAATCCACACCATCCTCGATAGTTTGTCACGAGGCGATATTGATGGTGGCTACGGTTCCGTGTTTGCCGATGTACAACCATCCGGACCGCCTCCTGGAATACCGTTCGACGCTCAGACAGCCGATGGCATACCGAGTCACGTACAGTTGAGCCAGGAGATTCGACTTGAAGGAACACGTTCCCAAAAAAACTGGGTGATCGGGGCATACGTATTTCGCGAAGACTTTGACATTGAGACCTTTAACTACTCAACACTCGATCCCACACAGCCATTGAACGGCTACGTACATCAGAATCAGAAAACCTCAGCTTGGGCGTTATTCGGTTCGATGGACCTCGTGAAGCGCGAGCAAGTGACGTTCTCAGCTGGCGCTAGGATGTCCTCTGACGCAAAGGAATTTGAAGCGACAAGAACGATTTCGCCTCTTTCTTTCGCCGGCGTCGGACCAATCGGACCGCTAACCGCGACGCCGAGCTCACGCGTATTTACTTGGGATCTAAGTGCTCTCTTCGATCAGTCAACGAACGTAAACTGGTATGCGCGGTTAGCTCGAAGCTATCGCGCACCCTCGATTCAAGGTCGGTTGCTGTTTCAGGACGAGATTTCAATTGGCAACGCAGAGCGCGGACTATCCGTTGAAGCCGGTTTCAAAAGCCTTCTGCTTGACCGTCGCTTGCGTTTTGACGCTTCAGTCTATCAATTCAATATCAATGACTTTCAGCTGACCAAGATCGGTGGGGCGGGTAATACCAATTCGTTGGTGAACGCTGAGAACGTTACTGGGCATGGGTTTGAGCTAAGTTTGGAGTTCTTTGCTAGTGCGGCATTACTCATCGACGTGGGATTTAGCTTCAATAAAACGGCCATTGATGACCAAGATTTATCCGTAAACGGGTGTGGATCTGCAACACTTCTATACGGTTGCACAGTAACAAATACTCGATTACCAAATGGCGAGTATTCGATTCATGGTAATTCGCTTTACAACGCACCTAAGCTAATGTGGCAGGCAGCTCTCAGTTATGAAATACCAATAAGAACTGGATCGCTGACGATTAGCACGGACTGGATCTGGCACGACGACATTCGTTTCACCCTTTACGAAAGTCTTGAATATCGCGACGCTAGCAGAATCGATGGCGGAGTTCGCATCAACTACACACCGGCATCGGAAAAACACCGTGTGGCAGCTTACGTCCGAAATCTGACTAGCGATGTGTCATTGATCGGTTCGATCGACTTTAACAATCTAACCGCTATGCTGAATGCGCACCGAAAGTGGGGGTTGGAGTGGGAACTATCCTTATAGCGTGTATCTTCACATACAAATTGAAGCGGGAACGGACGGTTGAGGACAGAAACTTGAGAAATTCAAGTGTGCCGAATGAACAACGATTTAGTTGGAATTAACCGCCGATGCAACGGGAAAAGCACACTCAGAGACGAATATTTATAATAACGCCTTCAATATTAGTGCTGCCCATTTTGTATAGCTTCCCGTATCCGGCCGCGATACGACCAAGTCAAAGGCAAATACCCGGTAGCGAGATACTAGTTGCGTAGCGGCGGCTTCGGTGGCGGCGGAGGATATTCGTCTGGTCGCTGGGGTGGCGGTGTAAGTAGTCGAATTAACCGTGAACGTTCGTCGTACAAACACTTAGGTCATCTAGCTAAGTTATTTCCATACATTCTTAAATACAAATGGATTCTGATCATTTGTATTGCAGCGATTCTCTGTCATCGCGGACTGATGGCTTACATGCCTCAGTTTATGAAGGTCGCGTTCAATGATCTAGCAAATCCGAACGTCGAACCCGAAACCTATAAGCAAGCGATTGGATTACTCGTCACGACGATCGTCAGCATTATTGTGTACGTTCCTGCTCGACGTGCACTAAGACGACTTTCGATATCAATCACCTACGATTTGCGACAGCGATTCTTCAGCCACGTTCAATACCAGGGACCAAGCTTTTTCAATAAGTTTGGTACCGGCGATCTCATGTCACGAGCCGTTAACGACATAAACATGGTACGCATGGCGGTTTCATTTGGCTGGGTCAATCTGATGGTGTTTGTGTTTACCGTGATCGCGAGTATTTCGTTCATGTTGTCCATGTCGCCCAAACTCACATTGGCGGTAGTTATTCCATTGCCATTGGTCGGACTCGTGGGTTTCCTAATGGCTCGAGGTGTCTATCCGTACTATCGCGAACGTCAGGAAGCACTGGCTGACGTGACGTCATTTACGCAAGAAAACCTGAACGGAATCCGCACCATCCAAGCGATGGCGCAAGAAGAAAACGAAATAGAACGGTTCAAGGATTCGAGTACGTCATATATTAAAAAATTCTATCGTGCGACCCGATACCAAACGTTTATGAATACTTATATCAGCGCGCTTACGATGATCGCTCCAATGATCATTCTGGTATACGGTGGCATGCTTGTCATGGACGGTGAAATTGGCATTGGCGATTTCACCGCTTTCTCCGCGTACCTAACGATGCTGGTCGGGCAAGTATCATCAATTGGATTTTCGCTCGCGATGTTTGTTGCAGCGGCTGCAGGCACTGCTCGAATATTTGAGGTCCTTGAAAGTGATCCTGAAGTTACCGACGATGCCGATACTGCGGTGCCTCAGAACATCAAAGGAAGCCTCGAATTTAGGGATCTGACTTATCGATACCCAGAAACGACGATCGATACACTCAGCGGAGTCAACATTCAGCTTGAAGCTGGGAAGACCGTGGCGCTACTCGGCCGGATCGGATCGGGTAAATCTACCGTACTTAAAGCAGCGGTACGGATGATCGATACGCCAAGGAATCATGTATTCCTTGACGGTCACGATATCTGCGACTACAGCGTCAAGCAATTACGCGAGACGATCACGCTGGTCCCTCAACATGCATTTCTCTTTTCAGCGTCAGTGAAGGCGAACATCACCTACGACAATCCGAAGCGCGATGAGAGTGAAGTCATGCACGCGGCGAATTCCGCGGGTTTAGAAGAGGCTTTACAGGATCTTGCTCAAGGACTTGACACCGTCGTGGGTGAGCGTGGCATCACACTTTCAGGTGGTCAGAAACAACGCGCGACGCTTGCGCGCGGCCTAATCCGCGAGAGTGAAATCCTTCTCCTAGATGATTGTTTTTCAAGCGTTGATACACGCACCGAAGAACTCATCATTGATGGTTTGCAGACAATGCGAGCCGGAAAGTCAACCATCCTAATCTCTCACCGAGTTTCCACCGCTCGCCACGCGGACTACATTTACGTCCTCGATGCTGGCAGCATTATTGAGGCGGGTACTCATGACGAGTTGCTAGATAAAGATGGGTATTACGCAAATCTTGAGAAAGTCCAAAGTAACCAAGAGCAAACTGCACAAGAGAAAGAGAAGCTGCTAAAGCAATTAAATCCAACATCTGATTCGAACGATGTGCAAGTTGCATCCTCTACGACATGAGTGAGGCAGTTTCAACCCAGTCGGTAGCGGAGTCGCGTGACGCGCCTGCGACGACATCGGACGACGATGTACGTACAGAGATGCGAAATTACTCCGCATTTGATCAGGAACTAACCCATCGAGCGCTAAATCTGCGCATGCTAATGCGCTTGCTTCGATGGGCTAAACCCTACAAGCTCACGTTGATCACCAGTTCTATCCTGATCACTCTGGTGTCTGCGCTCTCAGTGTTGATGCCAATTGTTCATAGTAGGGTAGTTATCGACACGATCCTGGTCCCCGTGCACGCACCCGCGCGTTTTCAGGACTTTGGTGTCGTCGACGCATATCAGTGGTTACTCGCCTTAACAGAATGGCACCCATTGACGATTGCGCTTGCTATGTCCGTTGCGATGTTTCTGATTACATCTTTGATGAGCATCGCGCAGCAACTCAGCTTGACCAGTGGCGCGCTAAAGACACTCCGCGATTTGCGCGTCGATCTTTTCACGTCACTTGAACGCAAACCGGCATCGTTTTACGACCACGTTGGCGTAGGACGGGTTATGACACGAATCACAAATGATGTCGAGAACCTGTTCAACCTCATAACAAGCTTTGTACAGCACACCGGTGACTTTGTGCCGTTCATTTTCGTAGTGGCGATTTGTTTCACGTTCGATTTCGAGCTAACACTTGTAGGCATGATGATCATTCCGCTTGCAGCTATCGCGACGGTCACGTTCCGCTGGGTCATGCGCGAGATATTTAGACGAATACGTGATTCCGTATCCCAGCTGAATCAATACATGCAGGAAGACTTGATGGGCATTGAGGTGGTCCAGCTTTCAGGTCGCGAGGAGTACAACATCAGTGAGTATCGCAAACTCAATCAGGAGAATCGACGCCAAGAATTCAGAGCAATCAACTGGGAAGTGATTTACGAGAGTTTCAACACAAGCCTTACTAGCTTCGCGAGTGCGGGAGTCTTGTGGTTTGGCGGTGGCAAAGTAGTGCAGGAAGAGATAAGTCTTGGCATGCTCTACCTCTTCATGGAGTTCCTAAATCGGATGGTTGCGCCGATCATGGGACTCGGCTACTTCTTCAATGTATTGTTCCGATCGATGGCGTCCGGAGAGCGCATCTTCCAGGCACTAGACTGGGACGAGCAAATTCACGAACCCGAAAAACCCGCAACACTACCTGAACGTCTGAACGGTGCTGTCGAATTCAGAAACCTGAACTTTGCCTATGCGGGAAGCGATCAAATCCTTAAGGACGTTTCATTCTCGATTGAGCCAGGTGAAAAACTGGCAATCGTTGGTGCGACGGGATCGGGGAAGAGCACGATTATTCGACTGCTTGCGCGCTCATACGACTTTGATGACAACATGATCTTTGTCGACGACATTGACGTCAATCAGATTCGAACCAATGATCTCCGCCGGCGTATCGGTGTGGTCATGCAGGACTTTCACATCTTTTCGGGCACGATTCTCGACAACATTGCACTATCAAATCCAAACGTTTCGAGAGAACGAGCCATCTGGGCATCGCGCTTAGTGAATGCGCATCGCTTCATCGAAGCATTACCAAATGGTTACGAGACTGAGCTCGCAGAACGCGGACACAATCTCTCCCAAGGTCAGCAACAGCTGCTCGCTTTCGCCCGGGTGCTTGCGGCCGACCCCGAGATCCTGGTATTGGACGAAGCGACTTCAAGCATCGATACAGGCACAGAACTCGTAATACAAGAGGCACTCCACAACCTCACAATTGGCCGAACGTCAATCATCATCGCCCATAGACTGCAGACGATCCAAGAATGCGACAGAGTCCTGGTACTCCACCAGGGCGAAGTTCGAGAGCTTGGTACGCACGAAGAGCTGCTCGAGAAACAAGGGATCTACTACACGCTGCACCAATTACAGTTTCAGGATAGTGCGACTGCATCACAACTTACGGGCGACCCTGATGAAATCGAAGCTGAACGGCGGAGACGTTGGGTTGAGATGAACCCTGATGCAGAGTCCGAGCCGTTCGGCAATGACTCAATGGGTGGCTCTGGATTTATCGGGAGGCCTGGCGGTTCAGGAACCCGTCCCACAGGCGTTTAATTCCGGATCAATAACTTTCTGCTATCCGGCAAGTTAGTGGTGGCAGTTTTAACCAAGAAATAAGGCGATATCTCATGCGAATCGAGGACGTAACTGTTACTGTTTGGGAGTGGCGCGACATACCACCGACGCGTTATACCAGCACTGTTGCTAGCTCTGGGAGCATGTCGACACAGATGGGTTTAGTTCGAATTGTTGCGGACGACGGTGCGGACGGCTATGCGTTTCTCGGGTCTGCGTTAGGGTCCGGTGCGGGCGATAGCGAGACGCTCGTTAAACGATTCAAACCCATGCTCGTAGGCGAAGACCCGTTGGCGCGGGAACGATTGTGGCAAACGATGATGCGACGCACGCGCGGTACATCAATGCGCATCCTAGGCGCGATAGACGTCGCATTATGGGATCTTGCAGGTCGCGCGGCCGGCGTGCCCATCCACCGACTCATGGGTTCGTATCGAGATAGCGTTCCTGCGTACGCAAGTTCTGCAGTGCTTGGATCAGTTGAGGAATACGCCGAAGAGGCCGTAAAACTACAGGAAGAGGGATGGGGCGCATACAAGATTCACCCGCCAGTTAGTCCAGAGGAAGGGATTGCGATTTGTGAAGGTGTACGACGCGCTGTCGGAGACGATCATCGGGTGATGCTCGATTCGACGTGGTCTTACGACTATCCACAGGCTCTCCGCGTCGGGCAAGCGATC
>LXNI01000601.1_pt1 | contig 39792 bp, 42 predicted proteins | sample 809091 | NCBI WGS metagenome assembly LXNI01 (sample SAMN04870527, study PRJNA318959) | sponge metagenome | biome: 01000161; feature: marine sponge reef; material: water | host: Sarcotragus foetidus | place: Greece: Milos, Mediterranean Sea | collected 2013-05-29 | depth 5-7 m
CCGAAGGCTCAAAAGCTACCGACGTGTCTTCACCCGCTACGACAAACTCGACACCATCTTCTTGGCCTTCATCACCCTCGCCCTCATCCACGACAGGCTCCGAAGTGTCAACACGCCCTAGTTCGCTGACGCATGGGATTTTCTGTCCCGCCAGGTCCAGTTTCCTGTGTCCCCGGGAAGATGGTCAGCGTCGTAGCAAGGGTCGAGCCACAGGTTGGTGTCTGGTGCGGTCACGGTCCGTTACGCCGTGCCCACTCGATCCCGCCTTCATCCTTGATGATCTCGGCTGCTTCGGCAAGGTCTGCCTCGAGGGAACCTTCGAACTGCTTATCCAGGACTTGTTCTGGCTGGTATGGCCCTCGATCAAGCCATATGTACCGGCCTTCTTCGGAGTCGTACGGGAGGCAGGCGAGTTCCGGTGGCTCGTAGTGTCTCCGGAACCAGTCGGTCATGTCTTCGATGGGAGTGAAGCGTTCCTCGGCGACCGCTAGTGCGAAAGCGGCCGGCCACTCCAGCGCTTCCGGGTCGAAGGATGGAGATGCCAGTCCGTTCATGACGTGATCGTGGATCCGGGCGAACTTGTCCAGTTTCTCTGCCTGCTGATCACTCAGCAGGCCGTCGATCGTCAGTTCACGAATCAGAAGCCGCGTAGGTGTGAGGCGCCGCCGATGCTTGTCTCTCCGGAGATCCAGTGTCCGTAAGGCCCCGGCAACAGCCGAGCCCAGCAGGGACACTCCGGCCTCGGGCGAGAGCCGGGCGACGCTCCGGGCCTCTCCGACCCGGCGAACGACATCTCCGTTGTCCAGAGGAGGTGGAACGGCTTCGGGTTCGAAGGTGACCAGATCGACCCGCCAGCCTTGCTCCGCGGAAACGATCTCAGCGAGGCGCTTCAACCGATCGCGAGTTCCGTTCCTCATGTCATTGGGACGGACCTCTACGATCACACGCTCGGCGCCCCTCCGGGCGAGGGCGTCGGCCACAAACCCCTCGAAGGGGGCAGGGAGACGCGCGTCAAGGGTGACGGTGAACCCCTCCACCTCATAGTGGGCGCGAGCTTGATGGAGTGCGCGTACGGCGGCGGGTTCGGTTTTCATGTGAACGTCAACCTCCGACTCGCATCGGCCACCCTTACGAACACGAACTCGCTCGGCGAGCCTGCCAAGGCTTCTGCCAGGCTAGCAGGGGCGTTGACGAGAGGAGGAAGTTCGAAGAGGTCTATCTTACGTGAACATACGTCGACGATTCTTACATCGTCATCGTAGAGGACATTCTGAAGGGCGTCTTGGATCGGTTTGATGATGTTGTCAACGTCCAGGTCGGTTTCACCGCGGAAGAAGAAGTCGATCCGCAAGCGCAGCGGCACGGAGAGCAACTCGGCAGAGGGTGGAACGGCGGCTCGGACCCTGGCCATCCAAGGTTGTCGCGACTTGGCGCGCTGCGACCTTGGAGTGCCCAAAACGAAGAAGTCGATCATGGCGCCTCTGGCGTGTTGCCCGGGTGATAGCCGAGCGTGGTCGGTGTCGCTCACATAGCGAACGTACCCTGACCCGTAGCCGGCTTCAAGAGGTCTGATTCTCAACCCCGGATGTCGAGGGTAAGGGTATTGCCACCCCTGTTACCTCCACGAAGCTGCGCTGCGTGGTTGCACTGATCGCTGAGGCCCCTGCGTCGTGTGCCTACCAATGTTTCCGAGATTGTGGGTGACGCGGGCAGCGAGTCGGCCATCCATGGTGTAGCACGTATGTGCTACATTGGTGCACATGAGCACCACGACTGTCCGGCTCAATGCCGACGACAACGAGATCCTCGACGGGTTGGCGGTGACGTTCGGAAGCAGATCGAACGCCATCCGCCAAGCGCTTCGATCGCTGGCGGCTGATCGGCGGCGACACCTCGCCCTCGAATCCTTCCTCGACGCCTGGAACGCCGAAGCCGGTCCGGTGGACGAGGAAGCAGTGGCAGCAATGGCGCGGCGCTACGGGCTGTGATCCTTGACGCCGGGGTGTTGATCTCGGTGGACCGCGGCGACGAATCCGCTCGCGCCTTCCTCACCGCTGTCGCTCGATCGGGTACGCCGCTCCATACGAGCCACCCGGTGGTGGCCCAGGTGTGGAGGGATGGGTCCCGGCAAGCCCGCCTAGCCGCGTTTCTGAAGACAGTCACGGTGCACTCGCTTGATGACGGGCCGTCGGTCGGTCGGCTTCTGGCACTCTCTCGTTCGCCGGATGTTGTGGACGGTCATCTCGTCCATCTGGCCCTCCGGCTTCGGGACGACATCCTGACCGGCGATCCGGAGGATCTCACCGAGCTGGTTGCCGTGCTCGGTCCGGCGGGCCCGAGGGTTCACCCCTGGCCGTAAAGGTGGCAATACCGAGACGTCGGCGTTGCTGCTCCTGATTCTGTTCGGGTGGCCTAGGTGAGATCATCCTGCCAGAGGCGGAGGGCGAAGTCGGTTGCCGGGATGATGTCGATGCCGTCGTCGGTGCGGCGAGGCCGGGGCTCGAGGCAGACCATGATCCGGCGGACGCCCGGGTGCTCCTCGGCCAGGATGCGGAGTCCCTTGAGGTGGTGGGTGCTGATCCGGGCGCTCGCCTTCGCCTCGATCGCCAGGCGCATATCGCCGATCACGAAGTCGACCTCGATGCCGCTGGGGAGCCTCCAGTAGGACAGTTCCTCGTCGAGGTCTCGGTAGGAGAGGTATGAGGAGAGCTCGTGGAAGACCCAGTTCTCGAACGCCTTGCCGTACCGGTCCGAGCCCCGTTCGAGTCGGCCACGGCGGGCAAGACGGTTCACGATGCCTACATCCTCGAAGTAGAGCTTGGGCGCCCCGGCGAGGCGGCGCTTCGCCCGCCTCCGCCAGCGCGCCAGTCGGCGGGCCAGCAACGTGTCTTCCAGAATGCCGAAGTGCGCCTTGGCCGTAGGTCCGGACACGCCGCAGTCGCGGGCGATGTTCGAGTAATTGACGGGGTCGCCGTCGCTCAGGGCTGCGGTGTCGAGGAAGTCCGAGAACGCGGGCAGGTTCCGCACCAGGCCCTCGGCAGCGATCTCCTGGCGCAGGTAGTCGCCGATGTAGGCATCGAGCAGGCGCCGGGGCCGGGCGGACTCGTACATCCTGGGCAGGTAGCCGTGGTTGAGCGCCCGGTCGAGGTCGAAGGCCTCCCCGATCTCCCCTGCGGTGAGGCCCCGCAGGTCGTAGCGCAGGGCGCGCCCGCCCAACAGGTTGGCGGCGCCGCGCCGCACCTTGCGCGCGCTGGAACCGCACAGTGCGAAGCTCAGCCCGCGGTTCTCGATCAGCCAGTGCACCTCGTCGAGCAGTGCCGGTACCTTCTGGACTTCGTCGATGACCACCTGCCTGGACGGGTCCGGGCCCGCCGCTTCGAGTTCCTGGCGCAGCAGTTCAGGACGCGCCGCATAGCGGCGGAACTCGTCGGCCTTGAGCAGGTCGACCCACAGGCCGTCGGGATAACACTGCCGGAGTAGCGTGCTCTTGCCCACCTGCCGGGAGCCCCACAGGAAGAAGGTCTCCGTCCCGGGCGCCGGTAAGGATAAGAATCGTTGAAACATTTTCTTTAGATTATCATGATAATCTAAAGCTGTAGTTTCAGGGCCAGGGTAACCAGGCGAATCGGTCGGGGTGAGCCCGATCGACGACCTTGCTTCAGGCGACTGCCAGTTGGCTCACAGGCCGCAGCGCTTCACGGATCCGTGCCGAGTCGTCGTTTCCGATTCCGTCGAGGGAGACACCTTGGCTCACGGCCAGGAACTCGTACGCGAAGACACGGCCCGAGCGGTCGAGATGGGCGATGCGGGTGTCGTCGAGGCGTTGCGCGCCGGCTTCCCCGCCGTGAGCGGCGCGTAGCAGGAGGAAGATCGCATCGGCTTCGGAGTCATAACGAACCTGCATCCGACTCTCCTTCACTGGGCGCCCCGGTAGACCGTAATGACGATACTCGGTCGAGGGCCGACGGAGAGTACGACATGTAAACGACGACTCCTCACTATGGCTTCGTACTCGCTCGCAGTGTCTCCTACGAAACACGTTCCCGGGCGTGCCAGGACGGTCTCCACCATCTCGTGAGTGAAGCCCTGCTCGCCCGGTCGGCGTGTCGGCTTCTCGAGGTGGGTCGCGTTCGGGCCGGCGTGTGCCGTAGAATGGCGTGCCGGAAGTTCCGAAGGCGTGATTGGGAATCGTGGGCAGGGCACAACAGCGCAAACAGGAGAACCGACAACGCAGGCTGGAGGAGGCTCAGGCCGCAGAACGGAAGCGGGCCGCCCGGCGCAGATACGTGATTATCGGCCTGCCCGCGCTGGCGGCGGTGGCCGTGGCGACGCTGTTCCTCATCCTGTCCCAGGATCCGGCCGACGAGGACCCGGTCTCCCTCGATAGCGTTACCACCACGTCGGCGGACGCCGTGATCGAAGACGGTGTCACCGAACCCGAGCCTGCCGAGGGCTTCGACCCTCCTGTGGAGACTCTGCCGCCTTCCGTGGAAACTTCGCCGGCCCCGGAGGGATCGGAACAAGCGGTCGCCGACGATACTACCGTCCCCTCCTCTCTGTCGTCGCCCGAAGGATGTCCTGCGACGGATGGGAGCGACGGGCCCAGGATCGACTTCGAGGGTCCCCATGCGATGTGTATCGACCCTGCCGCCCGATACACCGCGGTGTTCGACACCAGCGAAGGGGAGATGCGCTTCGAATTGACGGCGGCCGACACGCCCGGGACGGTCAACAACTTCGTGACTCTCGCCCGCTGGGGCTACTACGACGGCACGCTGCTGTTCCGCACTGACCCCTCTATCGACATCGTCCAGGGCGGTTCTCCCCACACCAACAGCCCGTCCGACCCGGGTCCGGGCTACAACATTCCCGACGAGCCTCAGTTCGCGCTGGACCCCGACACCGGTCAACCTGTCGGTCCCTACCGCTACCAACCCGGCCAACTTGTGATGGCCCGGTCTTCGGGGTTCGACTCCGGGGGAGCGCAGTTCTTCATCACGACCGGCCCTGACGCCGCCCTCTTGGACTCCCAGGGTGTCTACGTGGTGTTCGGTGTCACCGACGAAGCGGGCCTGGCGGTAGCGCGTTCCATAATGGATCTCCACATGCCCACCGGTGTCCTGGGAGGCGCCCCTTCGAGGGACGTGATCGTCCATTCCGTGACGATCGAGGAGTCGACCGGGTCTTAGTTATCGGTTGATCGCGTCCGAAATAGCCAGGCGTGTAACCGGACACGTGTCAGACTCCCGCGATACGCTGCCGATTACCCAGCACCTACACCTGCCGAAGGGTCTCGCCGATCGGATCGGCCGCCCCGGAGGACCACTCAGAGGTACTTATGTTGGTCACTATAATGCTGGTATGGTCGATTCAAGCATCCTCTCATCGGAACGTTCGGTGCCCGCCGGGGAATTCAAGGCGCATTGCCTACGCCTTATGGATGACGTGCAGGAGACGGGAGCAGCGATCGTCGTGACCAAGCACCGCCGGCCAGTTGTAAGGGTCAGCCCGTACCGTGAGGATCGTTCCCGGCTGGTCGGATCATGCGTGGGTCAGTTGCGGATCATCGCCGATATAGACGAAGACCCGGCGATTCCCCTGGACGATTGGGACATGATCAATGATCTCCAGGGATCAGGGACCGGCGATCCGGTCTGACGGCGAGGCACCTCCGTGGACTTACTGTTGGACACCAATGTCCTTCTCCGCCTTACAATCGCCAGCGACAAGATCAGCGAGTCGTTCAAGCAAGTCGTCGAGTCCGGTCTTGAACATGGCAGCATCGCCGTCTCGACCATCACGTTCGTGGAAGTCACCCGGCTGCACCATCATGGGCGGATCGATCTGGGATGTCATCCCGGGGTCTGGCGGCGTGAGCGGCTTCGATCAGGACTGCGCGAGATCCCGATCGGCGGCGAGATGGCTGTCGAGTCGGTATTGCTGATGAACACCGGATTCCACAATGACCCGGCAGATCAGTTGATCGTTGCCACGGCCATGCTCGCAGGGTTGCGTCTCGCCACGATGGACCGGAAGATCATCGGCTGGGCACGACAGAGCCGGCTCGTTCCACTGGTCGACCCGAGAGCCGTCGCTGCCGGGTGACGTCTGGGGACAGCCAGCCACCGGGACCGGAATCGCAAGGAGAGATTCGATGACAGAGATGGGTACTGATAGTCCGGCATGGTCCTACAGGGGAGCGACCGGTCCCGAGAATTGGTCTTGTCTATCCGAGTCCTTCAAGACATGTGAAGACGGCCTACGGCAGTCTCCTATCGACATCACGGGCTATGAGAGCGTTGCCGGGGAGCGTGTCGAGTTCTTCTACGACAGCGTGCCGACAGATGTAACCAACAACGGTAGAGCCATCTCTGTTTGGTATGAACCGGGGAGCTCGATCGCAGCCAACGGCGGTATGTTTCGTCTGACGACAGCTCATTGCCATGCACCTTCGGAACACCTGATTGACGGAAGAAGGTTCTCTGCGGAGATGCATCTCGTCCATGAGAACGACGAGGGCGAATTGGCCGTCGTCGCAGTGCTGTTGGAGCTAGGGAACACCAATCCGGTGATAGAAGGTCTCTTAGCAAGTGCTGACTCGGCAAAGGATCCGTACGAAGTCCATCCCTCATTACACAGTTGCTTTCTCAAACCGAGCAATAGGGGACACTTTCGCTATGTCGGATCCACGACTACACCTCCATGTTTAGAGCCCGTCGCGTGGTTCGTAATGGCAGAAACCGCCACCGTTTCCGAAGACCAGGTGGTAGCTCTACAGGCAGCCAGCCACGGACCCAACAATCGTACGGTCCAGCCGATCAACGGACGGACTGTCAGGCGTGTGAACTGAGGTCGCTAGATGGATCCCAGGAAGGCGAAGAAGATCTCCGCCCAGCGGTCGGAGGCGTCGATGGGGGCCGGATCGGACCGTCCGAAAGAGCGCATGTCGGGGGCGATGAAAAGGTACCGGCCGGGTGCGTCGCCCCACAGGTGCTCGTAGAAGCGCCCAGTCGACAGGTTCCCGTGGATCATCACCACCGGGATGCCGTCGGGCGGGCCGGACCGGTAGTAGTGGGTCCGGAGCCGGCTGGTGGTGATCGAATGGGCTTCCACACCCGGCAGCAGGTTCATCGTTCGAGCTCCTTGGTATGGGGGATGCGGGGCCGGTCGATGCTACTCAGCCTGACCCGGTTATCCGGGCGGGTTCGATGAAGACGGCCGTCCGGCGTTCGGCGGCCATCACTTGGTCATACTCGTCCCAGTCCTCGTGGGTGCCACCGGCGGATATGAACACGTTCCTGAGCAGCTGGGGTACGTCCGCCGGGTCGAAGCCGTAGAGGCGGTCGTCGGGGCCGATGACGGTGGTGGCGCCCTCCACGCCGATCCATGACCAACCCGAGCGGAACACGATGGTGGCCTTCGGGGTGTGGCGCCAGTGGCGGAGCTTCACCGTGTTGCCTCTGACCACCAGGGCCACCGATTCCACTCCGGTGACCGGATGATCCATCACGCCCGCGTTCACCAGGGACGAGTGTACCGAGCCGTCCTGCCGGGCGAAGGAGACCAAGGCCAGACCCTGGTCGGCCCGAACGAAACGGCGTACGTCTTGCATTGACAGGGTCATGCAGGCTGCTCGGTCTGGTAGAGGTCGGTCCGATCCGGGTCCTCCGTCCACGGCTTGGACGAGGGTGGAAGCACGAATCCTTCCTCCCCGTTGAGCAGAAGGAGCAGATCCCCGGTGTGGTCGGCGGCCGCAGCGTTGGGCTGCACCCAGTAACCGTCCGGGTCCTGGTGGATGAGGAATGCCTGGTCCGTCTCGGCCTCGAAGCGGTCCGGATCGATGAACAGCCGAGGCTTCACCACAGCCGGGTCGCCGATCTCAGGGCAGAACACCATGCAGTTGCCACACTCGTTGCATAGCTCGGTGAGCACCAGGTACTGCTGGAGGCCGGTGGCGTCCAGTTCATCGGGCGTGGGAATCCGGAAGAAGGCGTCGTTGGGACAGACGGTGACGCAGAAGTTGCAGGCCACGCATCCCCACATCTGGAGCTCGTTGTCCACGGCGCGGGGCAGCTTGGAGTTGCCGGCCAGCGTGTAGCGGCGGTTGGTGGACGGATTGTGGAGGGTGGCAATGTAGGCGGCCACGGGTCCTTGCTCGCCGGACTGCTCGGCCTGGTGTGCCTGCCATTCCCGGAGCGACCCGGCGCCGACCCCTTCCATGGCCTTCCAGAGGTTCTTCAGCATGGGGGCGAGGCGCCCGTACCCGCCCGGCTTGAGGAGATCCGAGCAGACGGTCATCGGCGCCAGCCCTAGTCCTGCCGCCGCGGGCAGGTTCTCCTTGGTGATCCCGGCCGAGAACGACACCTGCACCGGGCCGTCCTGCCCGTCCACCCGCAGCATTCCGGGTAACGCCCTGTGGAGTTCGCCCAGAAGGGTGGTGGAGACCACATGGAGGGGCGGTCCAGACAGGTACATGGTGTCGTCGGGCATGAATCCCTTGGTGTTCTCGACCACCAGCGTGTTGGTGAGTTTGATCCCGAACCGGCGCCCGTTTTCGGCAGCGAAGCTGTTGAGCTCGCCGATCAGTTCCAGCCCCCTGGGGAACTGTAGGTCGTTGTCGAAATCCTCCTTGCGGAGCACCGTGGTCTCGTAACCGAGGGTCTCGATGACGATCTCTTTGACCCGTTCGAAGCCCAGCAGGGTGGGGTTGAGCTTGACGATGACGTCCAGTCCGTGGCGTGTGATCAGGTGCTTGGTTATCGACTCGATCTCGTCGGGCGGGCAGCCGTGGAAGGTGGAAAGGGTGACGGTGTCGGCGATCCGGGCTGGGAAGTCCATATCACGGAACCGGGCGAACTCCCCTCCGATCTGGGGCCGCAGCCGTTCGATCTCCTCCCTGGCGTCCATCATCGAGTCGATGAACCAGGCCACCTGGTCGGTTGAGATGCCGGCTAGGTCGTAGCCCACGGAGAGGTCGAAGACGAGCGGTCCGGTGTCCGTACCGATGAGGGGAGTGACCTCGTCCCAGCGGCGCATCATCTCGATGATCATCCAGGCCTTGACATACTCCTCGAGCGACTGGGGGATCTTGAGCTCCTGGCTCCATTCGATGTTGTAACCGATGGTCTCCATGTCGATGCAAGGCCGGCCGATCTCGAGCTCGTCCATGATCTGGACGGTCTTGAGTTCGATGAGCCTGGAGCCTCCCAGCCATGAGAGGACGATGTTCTGGGCCATCTGGCTGTGTGGTCCGGCGGCGGGTCCGACCGGAGTAGCGGCGGGGCGCCCCAGGAAGTCCATCGAGATGTCGGGGCCCTTGGAGACGTTGAAGAATCGGGCCGTAGGCAGGTCGAAGATGCGGTGACGGCTCTCCCATTCGTGGCTGATCCGGGCCAGCAGGTCGGCCAGGCTGAAGGGCGTGAGGGGCTCGTGGGCTTCAGTCACCCTGCACCTCCTGTCTCCACGTGATCGAACCCGTACGTGTCACACCCCCGATATACGTTGCCGGACGCCAAGGCACCGGCGGTCGGAAAGGACGTCCCTCCGGCCGGATCGGGTTCATCAGACCGGAAGGCCACCCCGCCAGGGGCTTAGCGGGCCGCGTCCGGTCCCTCGGATAGGTGGTGGTGGGGGAGGGCCCGGCGCGGAGCGCCGGTTGGCGGGATTTTCGCGTTCTCGGCGGGGTAGGACGGCGTGGTTCGTCGTGAAATCCCGGCTTGACCAGGGGTTTCGTAGCGGTTCCTGGTCGCAGGGCGTGGGTCGCGGCGGTCATAGGCGGGCGTGCAATCGGGCCGCCTGCTCCCGCGCCTTGGCGCGTATCTCGGCGGCGTCAACCCGGGTGGGGACGCCACCCTTGAGGACAGTCTCACCTTCTACTTCAACGTCAATCGGGCGGATGCTCGGGGTGAAGGCGATGTGCCATGGGTCCATCGGGTCGTAGCTCCAGGTGACCCGGTCGTTCCTGGCTTCGGGGATCAGGTTCCATCCGTTTTCCAGCCAGCCCCAAGCCGTGTCGGGGGTGGCGGTCACATCCACCGAGCGCTGCATCACGTAGGCGAGACGGAAGGTGTCGATCATGTTGGCGCCTATCCCGTCGGTGCCCAGCGCGACCGGGTTGTCGAACCGGGCCGGGTTGGCATAGCCCACCGAGTTGTTCAGGTTGGAACGTGGTTGATGGAGGACCGTGCCGGCCAGCCCGTGGTCGTCGGGTAGGTGGACGCAATGGGCCAGCAACCAGCTGTCTTCGGTCAACCCGGACAGGCTTTGGACGCACCCCTTGTCCTCCGGGCCCTCCGCCACATGGACGTGAACACCCACGCCCAGATCCTGGGCAAGCGCCGTCGCCTCCTCCAGTGTTCCCGGCTCGCACGTGAACGCGGCGTGGATGCCCACCATCCCGCTACCGCCCTCGCTCAAGTAGCGGCGGTTCTCGTCGAGGCCTCGCCGGGCGCCATCAGGGCCGTGCCGGTCGGTTACCCCGTAGCACGCCCGCACCCGCACTCCCACCTCCCGGCAGGCCTCCTCGATCACGGAGAGGCTTCCCTCGATTGCGTTGGGAGACTCGTGATGGTCCACGATCCCGGTCGTGCCCGACTCGAGCGCTTCCAGAGCCCCCAGCATGGCCGACCAGCGGATCATCTCCAGGTCGAGGGCCGTATCGAGCCTCCACCAGATCTGCTCGAGGATCCCGAGGAAGCTCGAGGGCGTCTCGGGGGGCGCCGGCATTCCCCTCGCCAGGGTGGAGTACAGGTGGTGATGGGCGCACACCATCCCGGGCGTGGCGGTCACGTCTTCCCGGCCTGGTGGTGGATGTTCATCGGCAGGTGGTTCCTCCACTCCCCGTCGATGTCGTGGAAGGCGGCGGCCACCGCCCCGGCGGTCGGCACCAGGCCGATCTCGCCGACTCCCTTGATCCCGTATGGCGCCCTCGGCTGCGGAACCTCCACCAGGATGACCTCGACATCGGGCATGTCCTTCGGCCTGATGATGCCCAGGCTCCGTAGTGTCATGTTGGTGGGGCGGCCTTCCTCGTCGGCCGGGAACTCCTCGGACAGGGCGTAGCCGAGACCCATGTGGACCGAGCCTTCAATCTGGCCCTCACACAGGGTCGGGTTGATGGCCCGACCCACATCGTGGGCTGCTACCACCCGTTCGATCCGGCCGGTTCTGCGGTCGGCGATGACCAGCTGGGCCGCATACCCGAAGGCGGAATGGATGATCGGGTTCTCTAGCCCTTCGCTGAGGGAATTGGTCCAGTCCACCCGGTACTCGCCGTGGTAGTCGACATCCGGCAGCCTTCCTCCGGCGTCCGCGGCTCGGCAGGCCGACCTGACCGCTCCGGCGCCCATGAGGGTTCCCCGAGATCCGGTGGTCTGGCCTGCGCCGAGTTCCCGGCTGGTGTCCACGATCACCCGGATCCGCGTCGGGTCGATCCCCAGCTCCTCCGCCGCAACCTGCTGGGCCACGGTGTGGATACCCTGGCCCATCTCGGTCCAGCAGTGGCGGACCTCCACGGCGCCGCCCCTGGTGAACCGCACCACCGCCCCGGCGACCTCCTTGAAGCCGTTGCCCAGGCCGCTGTTCTTGAGCCCGAGACCGACTCCCACAGCCTTGCCGGCCGCACGAGCGGCGTCGTAATGGGGCTTGACCGCCTCCAGCGACTGGCGAGCGCCCCGGCAGCCGTCATCCATGATCTGGCCGGGACCCCAGAGCGCCCCGGGTTCCACGACGTTGCGGCTACGCATCTCCCAACCGGAGATCCCCGCCGAATGCGCCAGGCGATCCATCACGCCCTCCATGGCGAACTGGGCCTGGTTGGCGCCGAAGCCCCGGAAGGCGCCGCAGACGGGGTTGTTGGTGCGGGCGGCCACCGCCTCGACATCGATGTTGGGCACGATGTAAGGACCGCCGGCATGCCCGGCGGCCCGCTCGAGCACCTTCATCCCCACTGAGGCGTAGGGGCCGGAATCGCCGAGCATCCGGGCCTTGAGGGCGGTCAGCTTGCCGTTCTCGTCACAGCCGGCCCACATCTCGATCCGGATCGGGTGCCGCTTGGCGTGGATCCGGAGCGATTCCTCCCTCGAAAGGGTGCACTTGACAGGGCGGCCCAGCAGGTGGGCCGCGAGGGCCGTCTGCGCCTGGTTGGCCATGTCCTCCTTGCCGCCGAACGCCCCGCCGTTCGACACCAGTTCGGCCGTGACCATGGATGGATCGATACCGAGCACCGAGGCCACCTGGTCCCGGTCGTCCCATACTCCCTGGCCGCCGGAGTAGAGCATGAGGCGGCCGTTGCCGGCCGGTACCACCAGCGTCGCCTCGGGCTCCAGGAAGGCGTGCTCCACCCGCTGGGTGATGAACGTCTCGTGTACCCGGTGGGCCGAGGCCCCGTACGCGGTCTCGAAGTCGCCCCGGGCATACTTGGACGTGGAGAGGACGTTGCCATCCAGACCCCAGACCGCATCCTCCGAGGAAGCGACCGCCTCGGCCGGGTCGGTGAAGGGCTTGAGTGCCCGGTATTCCACGTCAACCGCCTCGGCGGCCTCACGGGCCGTCATCCGGTCCACGCCTACCACCACGGCGAGGACGTCCCCGTAGTAGGAGGTGCGACCGCCCTCGGGGATCAGAACCGGCCAGTCCTTGTGGATCAGGCCCACCTTCAGCTCACCGGGAACGTCGGCGGCGGTGAACACGGCTTCCACGCCGGGTATGGCCAGCGCCCGGCGGGTGTCGATCCGCACCACGTCGGCCCGGGCGTGGTCGGTCAGCCGGAGCGCGGCGTGAAGCATCCCGTCCAGGCGCATGTCGTCGATGTAGTCACGGTCGCCGAGAGCCAACTCGCAGCCCTCGTACTTGATACCGGCCTTCCCGATTCCCGAAGGGGTCTCGAGCGGGGGGATCTCGCCCTGGGCCAGCATGTCGATGGCGTCGAAGATCTTGGTGTAGCCGGTGCACCGGCACAGGTGGGCGCCGAGCCGCCCCGCCGTCACCCGCCGGGTCAGTCCCGAACCCTTCTGATCGATCAACGCCTTGGCGCGTACCACGATCCCGGGGGTGCAGAACCCGCACTGGAGGGCGCCGGTGGCGGCGAAGGCCGACGCCAGGCGGTCCCGTTCCATCGGATCGAACCCTTCCAGGGTGACCACTTCCTTGCCCTTGATCTTCTCGAGCGCCAGCACGCAGGCCACGAAGGCGCGTCCGTTGACGAGCACGGTGCAGCATCCGCACTGGCCCGACGGCGCGCACCCGTCCTTGACCGATGTGATGTCGAGTTCCTCGCGGAGGGCGGATAGCAGGTGGGGATGGTCGGCGCGGACGGAGACGGCATTGCCGTTGAGAGTGAAGTCGATGGTCCTCTCTGCGATCAGGGTCATGGTCCGCTCCTCCAACCAGAATGCCTGCTCACCGGTCTACGCAGCCGGCTCGTCTGGGACTAATTTTACATTTTGTCAAAATCCTAGCAATCCCTGAAGCAACTTCGGCAACAAATGCGACCCTGTATAACCTCGCGTCGCCCGGATCAAGGAGTGTGAGAAAGTGCTCGCCCGCGCCGAGTTCACCGTGGAGCCGTTCACCGAAGGCCGCCAGGGCCCCCACGTCCAGGCGGCCATCAATGCGCTCGCCCCGTTGTCGCCCGATATAGGTCCGTTCGGAACCGCTGTCGAGGGCGACCTCGAGGTGGTGCTGGACAGGGCGGCCGCGGGCATCAGGGCGGCGATGGAGGCCGGCGCTACCCGGGTGGCGGTGACCATGACGGTCACTCCATGAGGGACGACCATCCCCTGCTGGCGGCGGTACGGCCCTTAGTCGAGGCGATGGGAGCCGAGATCGTCGATCCCGACAGGTCCGACGGCGACTGCATACCCCTCGAATGGGAGGGAAAGCTGGTGGCAGGGGTGCGCGTGCTGACCCTCCATGACGCCCTGGTTCACCTGGTGACCCAGGTGGAAGGCGAGTTGGGCGGTAGGCTGGCCGAGTTGGGCAGGGTCCAGAAGCAGGTGGCGGTCCGGCTGCTGGATGAGCGCGGCGCCTTCCGGCTCCGCAAATCGATCAACGAGGTAGCCGACATGATGGGCGTGAGCCGCATCACCATCTACAACTACCTCAACTCGATCCGGGGAGAGTAGGCGCGGTGAAGAAGCGCATCCTCGGCGCCGGCGCCGCTGTCGTCCTGGCTCTGGTGATGGCGGCGTGCGGAGGTCCGGACCTGCCCGAGGACGCCACCGGCGCGGAGATCTACGTCCAGATGTGCGCCCGCTGCCACGGTTCGGACCTGCGGGGCGGCATCGGCGTGGCGCTGGTGGGGGAGGGAGCGACCTCGATCGACAAGCCCGAGTCCTACCTGGTCCAGTCGATCTACGCCGGGATCGGGAGTATGCCCGCCTTCCGGCGCACCCTCTCGGATGACCAGATCCTCCGGGTGGCCCGCTACATCATGCAGCAGCAGGGCAGGTGATCCGACTGCCGCATGCCACGCCGGATCGGGGCCGGTCTGCCGAAGGACGGGGTCCTGATACGCTATGGGGAACAACCGGGAGCGTTTGTCTTGGATGTCGGCGCCACTCTGCGGATCTTCCTGGATCGGCTGGAAGAAGTCGCTGCCCAGGTCGAAGGTCGGCCGGCTGACCTCAGCGATCCGCGTCTCAGCCTGTACCACGACGCGCTCGTCCAGCGGTTCGAGACATCTGTGGCGCTGACACACCAGGCTCTGGGGCGGGCCCTCGCGGATCGCGGCCATGACGTGCGGATAGGGTCGTCCTTCACGTGGGTCATCCGGCAGTCCGCCCAGGCCGGGTTGATCAGTCGGGCCGACCGTGACCGCTTGGACGAATGGGTGATCAACCGTCATGTGACCTCGCACCGGTACAGCGCCGACGCCACCAACGAGATCATCCGGATCGTGCCGGAGTTCTTGGAGTGCGGGCGCCGGATTCTCGATGTTGTGTCCGGGGACCGAAGTTGATGGATCTCCCGGCCCTTTACAAATACTCGAAGACTCCTGGCATTCCCACCTGGCCGACCCGCAGACGGGGACCATCCAAGCCGGTGGCGCTTTGGTTGTCGGTGGGCGACGCCTGGGAACGCTGGTGCCGGCGGGAGCGCATCTTCCTCGACAGGGTGGCGTGGCGCAGGCCGGTGACGATACGACCCCACGCCCGGGTCTCGGTGATGGACAACATGTCACCGGCGTTCCGATCATTCACCGAGCGGTACGCCGATCCGGCTGACGAGTTCCGCGTGCCCGTCTGGGACCGGGTGGCCTCCGACCTGGATGTGCTGATCCTCTGGCCGTGGGAATGGCCGGTCGCAGACCATTACCGTTGGGATCAGGCTTGGGACTGCCCTTCCGGGGTGGTGTTGCGGCCCGGAGTCGTCACCTTCGGGGGTCCGGAAGCTCGGCCGGCGCATCGAGCCGGGTGATGGCATCCACGGCGGCGGGATTCTCGAGGCTGGTCAGATCGCCGGGTTCCTCACCGAGAGCCCGGGCCCGCACCACCCGGCGCATGATCTTGGCCGACCGGGTCCTTGGTAGGTCGTCGACCAACTCGATCGCCAGCGGCCGGAAGGCCTTGCCCAGGTGATCCACCACCTGTCCGGAGATGGCTTCGGCCAGTTCCGTGCTGCGGTCGGTCCCGGTCGTCGGTACGGCGTACACCGCGATGGCCTCGCCCTTGACTGGATGCGGCACGCCGATCGCCGCCGCCATCACCACATCAGGATGGGCCACCACGGCCGATTCGATCTCCGCCGGGCCGATCCGCTTGCCGGCGATGCTGAGGGTGTCATCGGAACGTCCGTGCAGGTACCAGAAGCCGTCCTCGTCCACCGATGCCCAGTCGCCGTGGACCCAGATGTCCGGCCAGCGGTTCCAGTAGGTGTCGAGGTAGCGGTCGTCCGTACCCCAGAAGCCCCGGGTGATGCCGGGCCACGTCTTGGAACACACCAGTTCCCCGACTTCGCCCCTCAGGGGGTTTCCCGCCTGGTCGTACACGTCCATCGCCATGCCGAGGGATGGTCCGCCCAGAGAGGTCGGTTTGATGCCTTGCAAAATGTTGACCGATAGCAGGCAGGCGCCAACCTCGGTCCCGCCCGAGATGTTGATGATCGGGACCTGCTCGCCCCCGACGTCCCGGAATAGCCACCACCACGGGTCCGGATTCCACGGCTCGCCGGTCGATCCGATGGCCCGGAGGGTGGACAGGTCGCATTCGGCGGCGTGGTGGGCGCCGTGGGGCTGGAGGGCACGGATCAGGGTGGGGGATATGCCCAGGACCGTGATGCCTAGCGACTCGACCAGCTGCCACGTACGCCCGGGCGTCGGGTAGTCGGGGGCGCCGTCGTAGCAACCGAGGGAAGCGCCGTTACCCAGGCCGGCCACCACCATCCAAGGCCCCATGATCCAGCCCATGTCGGTCATCCACATAACCCGATCCTCGGGCGCTACCTCGAACTGGAAGGCGCCCTCGACCGCCAGCTTGACGGCCAGACCACCGTGAACATGGACCACTCCCTTGGGTTTTCCCGTGGTGCCCGAGGTGTAGGCCAGCAGTACCGGGTCCTCGCTGCCGGTGGCAACCGCCCCCATGGGCAGGGCGGTCTCGAGCGACTCCTCCCACCAGCGGTCCCGTCCGGCTGTCCAGGGTGTATCGGGTCGTCCCAGGTTCGAGACCACGATCACGCTGGGGGAGACACCCGCCGCGTCGATAGCCCGGTCGGCGGTTTCCTTCATACCGATGGGACCGCCCCGGCGGGTGTATCCGTCGGCCGTCACCATCACAGCGGGCTGCGAGGCTTCGAGCCGGGAGGCGACCGCCTCGGTGCCGAAGCCGGAGAAGATGGGCACGTAGATGGCGCCGATCCGGGCGGCCGCCAGCATCGAGACCACAGCCTCGGATGTCATCGGGAGGTAGACGGCCACCGTGTCGCCCTTGGCGGCGCCGGCCTCGGCCAGGGCGCCTGCCGCCCGCTCCACCATGTCCAGCAACTCGGCGAAGCTGTAGCTCCGCTGGGTGCCGTCCTCCCGTTCCGCCACCAGCGCGGTCCGCTCCGGATCCTGTGCCGCCCAGCGATCGACGCAGACCTCCGAGAGGTTGATCTCCCCGCCCGAGAACCACCGGGGGAACTGGATACCGTTGCTGGTGTCGACGAGGGTGTGATAGGGCTTCGAGAAGGGGATGCCCAGATAGCCGATCGCAGCATCCCAGAACCACTCCAGGTCGGCAATGGAGCGCCCGACCAGGTCCTGGTAGTTGTCGATCCCGTGGCGCGCCATGAAGTCGGCGGTCCGTGAGCGGGCTACCTCCGCATCGGAGGCCTTCCAGACGATCGGTTGCCTGTCCATCTCCGCGTGTCCTGTCCTAGTGCGCTGTCCTTGTCCGGAGGTCTACTTTATCGGTGGTACGACACGTGGCCGTATCGGGCCTCAACCGGATCAGGACTCCCGGTTAGGCTCCCGGCATGGAGAACCACGCCGGGAACCGGAGGCACGACGGGATGCCTCCGTGGATACCCCGAGTCATCGTGCTGGTGGTGCTGGCATCCCTCGGCGCCTATATGTTGGTGTGGTCGATTATCCAGCTGAGGGGTTTTCTCCTGGCTGTGCTGCTCTCGCTCTTCGCCTCCTTCGCGCTGGAGCCGGGTGTCGACTTCCTGGCCAGGCGGGGATGGCGTCGGGGACTGGCGACCAGTCTGGTGTTCGCGGTGGTTTCCGTCGCCGGGCTGGTGTTCGCCGCGGTCACCTTCCCGCCGATGGTGGTGGAGATCGCCTCCCTGATATCCAACGTCCCCGGCTGGTTGACCGACCTGAGCGCCTTCCTGAACGACAGGTTCGGTCTCAACCTGAATCTCTCGAACGTGTCGGCCGGGATGCTCGACCTCCAGGGCTCGTTCCAGACCTACGCCTCGTCCGTGGCGAGTGGCGTGCTGGGCCTGGGCGCCCAGGCGGTCAACCTGTTGCTGCAGCTGTTCACCATGGCGCTGTTCACCTTCTACCTGCTGGCGGACGGGCCCCGCTTCCGCAGGCATGTGCTGTCCCTCGTGCGTCCGGAGCGTCAGGCCGAGGTGAGCCGCATCTGGGAGATCGCTATCCGCAAGACCGGCGGCTACGTCTACTCCCGTGCCCTCCTGGCCCTGATCTCGGCGGTATCCACCTACATCTTCCTGCTGATCGTGGGAGTTCCTTACGCGGTGGCACTGGCGGTGTGGGTAGGCGTGGTCTCGCAGTTCATTCCGGCTGTCGGTACCTACCTGGCGGCGCTGCTTCCGGTGCTGGTGGCCCTGACCGTGCGGCCGATCACAGCGGTGGTCGTGATCGTCGGGTTGGTGGCTTACCAGCAGATCGAGAACATGTTCCTCTCTCCTCGCATCACCGCCCGCACAATGTCGCTCCATCCCGCAGTGGCGTTCGGATCGGTGCTGGTCGGGACTACCCTCATCGGGCCCGTCGGCGCTCTGGTGGCCCTTCCCGCAACGGCGATCATCCAGGCGTTCGTCTCCACCTACGTAGAGCAGCACCACGTGGACGAGTCACACCTCGGTGCGGATCCTGAGCCGCCCCCGGGCGAAACCGAGCCACCTGCCGGGGACGCGGAGGACAGCTGACGCCCCGGCAAGGGATCAACTTCCGATTCCCAGGTGATCCTTTAATATAGGAACTTCTTCCCTAAATAACGGAATAACGGAAATGTTGTTCCAGCCCCCTGCACTTGGCAATTCCGGAGGTTCCTGGAAGCCGACTCCAGCCGGGCGTCGTCTACCGTTCCTGGTAGCCGGACAGGAGGGGCAGTGGCACAGTTCGATATCGATGCGATGCTGGAACGGTTCCGAGACCGCGCGGAGGCCGTGCGCCGGCGTCCGCTGCCTCCAGTGGCGGGCGAAGGCCGGAGGGCGTTCATCGAGCAGGCCGAGACGGACTACACCGACTTCGCCCTGGTCGGAGGGGCAATCTGGTCGGTGGAGGAGGATCACCTGGTCCTGAGAATCCCGCTCGCGGGCGGGTAGGCGATGGACGTAGGCACCTGGATCGAATCGCTTCGCGCCGAGGGCCGGCGCATGGCCGATGTCGCCGCCGGCCTGTCCCTGGACGATGCGGTGCCCTCCTGTCCCGAGTGGAACGTACGCCAACTGTTGCGCCACACCGGATGGGTGCATCGATGGGCAGGCGCCATGGTCCGGGATGCCAGGCCGGCGCCTCCCGGCCGCGATGAAATGCTCCCTGGCGGCTGGCCCACTGAAGACGGGCTGATGGATTGGTTCCGGGACGGCCACCGCCGACTGGTGTCGGCCCTGGAATCAGCCCCTCACGATCTCGACTGCTGGACCTTCATGGAGATGCCCGATCCTCGGGCCTTCTGGGCGCGGCGCCAGGCTCACGAGACTGCCATCCATCGAGTTGACGCCGAGTTGGTCGCCGGCGCCGCTACCGGCTTCGAAACGGAACACGCCGCGGACGGGATCGACGAGCTGGCGGTGTTCTTCATCTCCCGTCCCGACCGCGGTCCGAGAGCTCCCGAGGTCAAGACCCTCAGGGTGGTTGCCGCGGACGCGGGCCGGCACTGGACCGTCACCTTCGGGCCGGACGATTCGGGTGGCCGCGCAGGGGGAGAGCGGCCGGCGGATTGCACCGTGACGGGCCGGGCCTCCGACCTGTACCTGTACCTCTGGAACCGGATCCCGCCCGATAGCCTCCGGATTGACGGCCAGGACGACGTGCTGGGCTACTGGAGCGAGACCTCGTTCTGATGGCTCGACGTGGCCCGACAGGGGGCCTAGATGATTGGTGATGTTCTAGGGCGTGTTCACACTTCGGAGGAGGTCGTGGCTGAGGGCGATGTTCATGAAGGCTAGGAACATGACGTAGAGTTTGTCGTAGCGGGTCGATAGCCCTTGAGCCGGCGGTACGAGGTGCTCCCCGGCGCGACGTGCACTCTCTCAGTAGCCTGGCGCCCCGAGCGACCGGGCCAACCTCCGGACTTCCGGATCGACATATCGTCCCTTGATCTGTATGGGTTCATCGTCGACATGTACGGTGGCTTCCAGGATCGTAAGATCCGAGTGGCATGTGTACGGCTGGGGTGGACCGAAACCTACACACAAACAGCCGAAGACTCTTTCGTCGGCCACGAGACGTCCGGTGGGTAACGGGACATTTGGGTGATATCCGTATGAGATGTGGTTGAGCCGATAGATGCCCGGATCATCAATGCGTCGGCGCCAACTCGCCAACACTTGAGCCTCGCGTCCGTCACCGGTCACTCGTGACAGTCCGTCCGAGAACTCGACGCTGATCGTGTCCTGCAATACTCCCAAGGACTCAGGTGGAAAGGCAGATCCATCAAAAACCAGGCGTCCCGCTACCGACTCCTCGATGGGGGAGACGTGAGTCTGCCCGAGAGGCATGGTGGTCGTGTCGGGGGTTGCCACACGGTCTCGAATACTCGCTCGGAAAACAGAGACGCTATCACAGCTGATCTGGAGTTGCTCCTTTCCAGTGGTGAGTTCTCCCAAGCGCTCTCCCAGTTCCGCCAGGGCCAAGCGGTCCACCTTCAGTTCGAGCAGGATGAGGTCGTCTATTGTCATCCCTGAGAGGCTGTAGAAACGGCGGGTTCCGGCCCTTCGAGCGCCATGATCCGCCGGAGTGCCCAGGATGTATATCTCGTTGATTTCGATCCACACGTCAGCGCGTCGGGCAGCTTGGGTGATCAGAGGGGGTAATGGAGATCCGGGGCGGGCCAACTTGGTCATGAAGAGTTCTACGGGGCTCGCGCCTGCTTCCCAGACGGCGCTTGCCAGCAGTGAAGACAACCCCTTCGTCTCCAGCGAGTCGTTCGTGATGAGAACGGTCTCACCTTCCTGGATTTCCAGAACCTGCTTAATCACTATGCGGGCGGCGGCAATTGCTTCGCGCTTCATCAGGTGCTCCCGACCTCGTCTCATCCGGTTCCAGAACCGCTGGGAACAAGACGCAAGTCCCTACTCCTGCCACCTTACGACCCAACGACCGACACCGGCGACGATTCCATCGATGACGACTGCAAGAATGCCGACGGAGAACACTATGGAGAGGATCTCGGCGGTAGCTGCGTACTGTGCGTATACCCGGATCACCCTGCCCGCTCCGATCTGGCCACCCAGAACCTCGGCGATCGCCTGAAATCCCCATCCGAACGCCAGAGCGACCCTCACCGCGCCCAGGACTTCGGGTATCACGGCCGGTCTTACGACCTGGAGTAGCACCCGGGTAGATCCGGCTCCCAGGCTCAGAGCGTAGTTGTCGTAGTAACTGGAGATGTTGGTGGTCGCCTGCTGGGTCACCACCGCGACCGTCACCATCGTGTAGAAGATGACCATTCCGTTCGTGGCCAGCCGCCCGGTGCCGAACCAGAGGGAGAGAAACGGGAGCAGTACCAGCACCGGCACGGTTCCAACGAAGAGCAACGGTGGTTCGAGAAGGTTGCGTATGACCCGTACCCGGCCGATCAGTAGCCCGATCGCAAATCCTGCGACAGCTCCTGCCACAACGCCTATGAGCACGTTGACAGCCGTATAGGTCAGGTTCTGGATGATCCCGCCAGTGCCGAACGAAGCGAATTCGAGAGCGCGAATCTCGAAGAGGTTCTGGCCAATCGCTTCGAATACGAGGTCGGGAGAGGGGATTCTCACGGGTTCCGTGGTTGCCGCCGCAAGGGTCCACAACACCAGCATGAGACCCACACCGAGTGCTGCCAGCATCAGTTGGCGGAAATGGCTCGACAGGTTACGCCGCCGTATTCCGACCATGGTCCTATCTCGTGCCGTCATGCTGGGTTTTCGCCGCCATCCGGCAAAATGTTAGCCATCCGGGCTCCGCTCCTTCATGGGATGTGGTAGATCCTGTAGGGATGACTCGAGAGCGGAACAGCCCCATGCTCGTGCAGTGAGTATGTATTGGCCACCGCAAGCGACATGTCGCCCTTCAGGATCGAGGGGTGCAGCGTAATGGTCGTTCCCGCTTCCAGGGGCGTGTGGTCGCCTCGCGAGATCACCGGCGGTTCCTCATCGATCCCCACGCCGTGCCCGTATCCAAACGCCGGGCGGCCGGTGGCCTTCACCAACCGGTCAAGCTCGCAGGCAAGACCGGAAGCCCGCGAACCGGCGACTATGTGACGTTCGGCCTGCCGTAGAGTGTCGACGATCTTCTCCGCCAGTGTCCACCGGTCTCCGGCAACCCTGCCGAATGCGACAAGCGCCCCAAGTTCAACCCAGTAACCGTCCGCATTGGCGACCTCCACGAACACCGTGACCACGTCACCCTGATCGAGCGATCGTTCCGTGGGCGCCTGGCTCAGATACGGTCCGGCGCTCACGTAGACGAGACAGGTAGGCGCTCCTCCCTGCCGTAGCATCGCCTCGATCATGGCCGCAGCATCGAGTTCGGTCATCCCTGCGTATGCTTGCGCGACGAATCGATCAAGCGCCTCCTCGGCCATCCTTATCGCCGATCCCATTCCCTGGAGATCGGAAGGGGTCTTGAACCTTTTGATCTGGTTCAGGAGGGGGTAAACGTCCGGAAGATTGGCAACCCCGAGAAGCTCCGTCAAACGCTGATGGTCCTTCCACGGTAGGCCGCGCCCTCCGGCGGCGGCCGCGGGAGGCCTGCAGTCCTGCTGGGCATCGATGAGTTCCGCTACGCGTTCCAAGACGGCAAGGTGGGAGGACCCGGTCGGGTATGTGATCTCCACGAGGGCGTTGCCATAGAGTTCCCACCTGAGGCGTTCATCAGGGCTTCTGGCAACGATCACGGGCGGAGCCTCGCTCCCGAACACGACGTACGTTCCCTTGGGATCCGGAAACGCTCCGGTGAGGTAATTGGCCAAGCCGTATCGCCCCAAGACTCCGGACGCGCAGACGACGACCGGACCCAGTCCCTCGTTCTTGAGCGCCTCTCTGGCCCTCTCCCAACGCTCGGCGAGCGTGTCGAGCCCGGTCATGGTGGTGTCTGGCTCCCCTGCCACGGCGGAAAGCAATCGCCTCCCTACGCCGTGAAATCCTCGTGGTGGTCGATCCACCAGTTGGCGATGTCCATGCGGCGAGCGAACCAGACCCTCCCCAAGGCCAGGCCATGCTCTATGAACTCCCTGAGTGCCGAGGTTCGACCGGCTTGGCCCACGATCCGGGGATGGAGACCCACCGACATCATCTTCGGATACCCGGCGGCGCCTTCCCGCCACAACTCGTCCAGCCCGCGCTTCAGGTATTCGAGGAAGTCGACGGGACTCAAGGTTCCCTGTAGGTCGTTGTAGGTGAGGCTGTAAGGCACCACCAGGTGTTGGCGCCCCCGCACGGTCACGAAGTACGGGAAGTCGTCGTTGTAAGCGTCGGAGTCGTAGATGAAGCCGCCATCGGCGACGACCAGATCGCGGGTGTTGACCGACGGCCCGTACCGGCAATACCAGGCACGCGGGCGCTCACCCCAAGTCCTCTTAAAGGACTCGATCGCCAGCCGCATATGTTCGGCTTCTTCATCCCGGCTCAACCGCCAGTGCTCGCTCCATCTCCAGCCATGGGACATGAGATCGTGCCCGGCCGCCTTGGATATCGTCGCCACCTCGGGATTCAGTTCGAAAGCTGCCGCACAGGCAAACATCGTGGCGTGTACGTCGTATTCGTCGAAAAGCCTCAGAAGTCTCCAGATTCCGGCCCGGCTGCCGTACTCGTAGATTGTCTCCTGAGCGAGGTTCCTCTTGTCATCCGGAAACGGATAGCTTTCCTCCCCGCCATGGTGCTCGTTACCCCCGTCTCCAGCCGGAAACGAGTACTCCGAACCTTCCTCATAGTTGACAACGATGTTCACGGCAACGTGGGCATCATTCGGCCACCTCACCTTTGGTAACCGGCTGCCGTATCCCACCAGATCTCTGGGTGGCCCCGGTGTATGGATGAGTTCGAATGCCATCTACGACCCCTTTCCTCGTGATGTGACCGGATACGTAATCATGCCGACCGTCCTACTCGCAACGGGGGTACGCGGTGCTGCAAGCCGCAGGCCGCTACTCCGCCCAACGTGTCAGCCAGGCGAGGGTCTTGTTCGCAACGAGGTAGGTGACCGCCGCAAAGAGGATCACCACAAGACCTGTGAGGGCTACGACGTCGGTTGACGCGTAGTAGAGAGCGCTCTGGAGGACATGGCCGAGTCCGACCCGTTGTCCTAGGAACTCAGCAGCGAGCGCAGCGCTCCACGAAAAGGCAACCGCGAGTAGCAAGCCACCCCTGAGCTGGGGAAACGCGGCCGGGAACACAACGCGGGCGTATGTACGCAGGGGACTGGCGCCAAGACTTCTGGCGTATTGCCAGTAGTGGAGCGGCACATTGCCGATCGCGTTGATGGTGATCGCGAAGAGCAGGATGCCGACTGCGAAGGCTATGAAGGTGAGGACGCCGAGTTGGCTGTCGCCGAACCAGAGCGCGAAGAGCGGGATCATGGCCAGCAGCGGCATCATCCGTGCTAGATGGGCAGGGAAGGTCAGCAGGCCCCTCGCGACCTTCGACCAGGCGATTAGGAAACCCAATCCGACTCCCGTGACCACGCCTATCGTGTAACCGGCGATCGTTCTGAGCATCGTTACGAACGTGTTGTGGCCCAGCCCCAGCGTGGCCCCCCAATTCGTCGGCTCGGCCCCGGTACGGGTGGACTCGGCCCCCAGGCCCCCTTGCCAGTAGCCCGCGTACTCTATGAAGGAGCGGAACACATCCTCGAAGCCGGGAACACGTTTGTAACCCACAGTCTCACCGAGAATGATCGATGCAGCCTGCCAGGCTGCGATGATCGCTACGAATGACAGAATGGCGAGCGGGTGTATCCGGCGGGCCTTCCTCCCGCTAGAGGATCCTTCGTCCTGCAGGGCGTCCCCGGAGCTATCCTGACTCGACTCCTCGGGGACGGAGTCGATGCTGTTGTCCTTGGAGCTCATGCGATCTCGAGATCCCCGAAGTGGAGTACGACGCTTCTACGGATGGCCGACGCCTCCTCGCCGGTGATCATGTAGGTTGAGCGCGGCCTCGGAAGGTCCACCCGCACACTCTCCACGATGCGGCCCTCCTTGACGACGAGGATGCGGTCGCCTAGCGCCAGCGCCTCGTCGACGTCGTGGGTGATCATGAAGACCGCTCTATGGCCACCTTCCGCCCATAGGTCCAAGAGAACCCTGTGGAGTTGTGCGCGTCGCAGGTAATCCAAGCCGACGAAGGGTTCGTCCATCAGGAAGACATCCGGTTCATTGGCGAACACAGCCGCGATCGCAACTCTCCGGCGCATCCCTCCCGAAAGCTGGCGGGGCCACGCGCCAGCGAAGTCCTCGAGGCCGACCGTCTTGAGGTAACGCTCGACTGTGGCCTTGCGTTCCTGTTTGGGTACGCCCCGGGCTTCCAACCCGAAGGAGATGTTGGCGGCCACCCTTCTCCAGAGGAATAGCGTGTCGCGCTGGAAGACCACACCGCGGTCGGGTCCGGGTCCCTCCACGGGTGCTCCGTTCACGAAGATCTCGCCGCTAGAAGGCTCTATGAACCCGGCAATCAGGTTCAGGAGGGTTGACTTGCCGTGTCCGGACGGCCCGACCACGCAAACGAACTCTCCTCTGGCAACCGTAAGGGAGGCATCCCGCACGGCTGTGAGATCCTCCCCGGATTCCAGGACGAATGTCTTGGTGACCGACCTGAGCTCGATAGCAGGCGGCGAAGGGTCCCTTGGATCTGTTGGGTGACCATCCGTCGATCGAGTTCGCCTCGCGTGCTCGCCCGAACCGCCCTGCGACATTGCGCCGGAGCCGTCAACATCCTGCATCTAACCTGTCACCTCCCCAGGCTCGGTGGATCCCGGATCGAGTCTGTCTGAGAATCTACTCCGTTCGGCATCTCCGGGGGTCCGCGATACCCGATCGTCGTCAGATCGGAGCCCGTGTGTCGTTCCCGACGCGCGACCCGGTCGGTAGTTGCCTCCCGAACGCAAGAACGGAAGATGAAGCCCGCAGGGCACGGTCTCCCATGCCCTGCGGACTCCAATCTCCCGCCTCTAGCTTCCTATGGGGTCAGCAGCCGCCTGCGACTGCGGTCTCGAGAATCCGAGCCGCGTCTAGGTAATTACGGTTTTCGTAGTGGGTGGCTGCGATGGTGGCCATCTCGGCGTACGGCCCCTCAAGGCCTCCTGCCTGCGAAACCATCGAGTCGTACTGGGCGCGCAGATCGACAAGAGTGTGGTAGATCTCCTCAGCCAGTCCGAATCCCAGGGACGGGTCGATGTCCTGGTCGGCCGGAAGGATGCCGCCTTCCTGGGCAGCCTCGATCTGGGGCCGGTACACGTTCTTGTAATGGAACGGGTTGCTCTCGTCGCCCCAGTATTCCGTCTGCTCCTCGAAGGACTTCATCGGGTCGATCGTGCCGTAGATGATCCTCAGACCGTCAACGCCGATCTCGACCGCGGCCGCTGACTCGAGTACCGGAAGGATGTTGGCCAGGGCGTCGTCCGTACCCTCGGCCACGTCCCTCTTAACGGCGTCGATCACTCGGTACATCACGCTCGCGACCCGCAGGAACGTGTCGGGGTCCTCTGCGTAGTGGCTCGCTCGAGCTCCCAAGCCAGTGTGGCCGATACCGGTTGCGCCCCGGGGGTCACCCGGCGGAAGCAGGGCGATCAGGTCGGTTGCGCCCAGGATCGGGTACCAACCATCCTGGATCAACTCGGCGTTCTGAGCGCCGCCCAGGGGCTTGACGAAGTCAGCCTGCCCGCCGCGACCTAGGAGCAGCATGCGAGCGTCGTCGACCGTTATCAACTCAGCGAAGTCATCGGGTGTGACACCGCCTGCTTCGAAGACCGCATCGACGAAGGAGCGATGCGATCCGGTGTCATCGATGGCAACACGCTTGCCGACCATCTGGCCGACGACTTGGGTGAAGGCATCTTCGTAACTCATACCGGATGCGACCAGGTCAGGAACCGTATCGAGCCCGCTGTCAGGTGGTGCAAGGAAATACAGGCCGACGTAGGCGTCGCTGAACGTTACCTGCTGCACATCCGGCGCGCGGAGCATGCTCTGAAGCTGGTTGGGTCCGTACTGGGTCGTGAAGTCGTAGTCTTCGTTGACCAGCAAGGCCACTATCTGTTCGTACGGAATGGTGGCGAACTTCTCGTTGATTTGGATCCCCACCTCCTCGAACCAACCCTCGGCCATGGCGTGCGAGTAGATGGTGTGGTCACCGAACGGCGCCATCCCGAAGTTCACGCTCACTTCCGGTATGGTGACATCGCACATCGCCATCACTTCGCCGGCTGTCATGGGCGCTGCTTCGGTCGTCGCCGGGGCTTGGGTGGTTGCCGGAGCCTGTGTAGTCGGGGCGGCCGTCGTCGGGGACGGCTCGTCCTCACCGCAACCGGCAGCCACCAGGGCCAAGGCGAGCAACGCCGCGAGAGTTGGCCACTTCTTGAACCATCTTGACACTGGGATACCTCCTGTTTGTAGTGTTACGGTCCTCCGACTCCTCCGTTTGAGTGCCGGGTTCAAACGCGTCCAACTCAATACGCCATCCAGCCCCCATCTACGAGAAGGTTGTGTCCCGAAACGAACGTGCAGTCGTCGGAGGCGAGGAAGAGTGCGGCCCCGGCGATATCGTCTGGTTTACCCAGCCGGGAGAACGGGGTACGCGAGTACGAGTAGGGGAGTTCGGGGTCGGTCATATCAGCCTCCCCGGGGTGAGTTCCTGTGATGATCCGGCCCGGCGCCACTGCGTTGACCATGATCCCGTGCTTGGCATAGTCCACGGCGAGTTGTCTTGTCATCTGAGCGATGCCCGCCTTGCTGATCGCGTAGGCGAAATACTCGGGCGGTCCGATCATGCCGTGTTGGGAGGATAGATTCACGATCCGTCCCCTTACCTCGCCGATCTCTTCCTGATCAATCATCTGCATGATTGCCCGCTTGCAGCAGAAGAACTGGCCACCGAGATTGACGGTCATCACTTCGTTCCAGTTTTCCGCGGTGGTGTCCAGGATGTTGGTGGATTCGAAGACCGCTGCGCTGTTCACCATGACATCGAGGCGCCCGTACTTCTCGACCGCGCCGCTGACCAGAGCGTCCACACTGTCCCAACTGCTCACATCTGTCTGGACGTATTCGGCCAGTCCACCTTCAGCCAGGATGGCGTCGACCGTGGGCAGGTCATCGCCTTCAGGAGCCCAGATCGGCGTCTCCCGGATGTCGCTTACGACGACAGAGGCGCCCTCTCTAGCGAAACGCCGGGCGATGGCTCGCCCGATACCCGATGCAGCTCCCGTGACAATCGCGGTGCGGTTCTCCAAACGCATTATGGCGGGCCTCCTAATATCGTGTGCCGAAGGGTGGTCTCACAGCTGCTTGAAGCCGTCGGGCAGGCCGGGAGAATGCGTCATCAGGACCCCACCCTCCTCAGTTACCAGGGCGTTGTCCGTGATCCCGAGCCAGCTGTACTTCTCGAACGTGGCGTGGTCCTTGAACTCGACCGTCGGATGGATGTTCACGACCTCCGTGTCCTTCAAGACCCGGTCGGCGCCCGGAACCCATACTCCCTTGATGGCATCGCAATCGATCCCGTGCAGGCTGAACATGGAGTGCGGGTTGGAGGCGTGGGTATAACCTAGGTGGTATTCGGAATTCTCCACCAGGTAGTTATGGACACCCTCGACGAAGGCCGAGGCCATCGCACCCGGCCTCATGGCTGCGAGCCCGGCGTTGAGCGAGTCCACCGAGAGATCCCAGAATTCTTGGGCGTCCGGGGCCGGCGGACCGAAGCTATAGCAACGCCGGTACTCCAGCCAGTAGCCCGTAGGACCGGCCGACTCGATCCATAGGGTTACGATGTCGCCCTTCTCGATCACCTTGGTGGTGCCGAAGCTGAGCGGTCCGTAAGGCGACGTCTGCATGAGAACCATCGGGTCGCGCAGGCCGAACTCACGGGACACCTTGTGGGATTCGGCGGCGAGCTCGATCTCGGTCATGCCCGGGCGGATCCTCGGTTCTAGTACTTCGTAGATGTCGTTGAAGAGTTCCGACGTGACACGCAGGTAATACAGTTCCTCTTCGCTGTTGGTATGTCGGGCGTCCTCGAACAGTTGGGTCGCGTCGTGAATCTCCAGTTCAGGGAGGGCGTCCTTGATCTGCTGCAGGTGCCAGGACGCGAACGAGGCATCCGAGAGGCCGGTGATTCCGACCGCCGCGCTGCTCAGGCCGTTCGAACTGAGCACGTCAGCAATCTCGGTGCCTGAAAGGCCGCTCACCCTGAACTCACCCGGCCAGAGAGCCTGTTCTGCTTGCTCGAGGCCGAACACCTGGCCTCCGATGAAGATGGGATCCCCCTCCGGGAGGACCACTACATGCGTGTCGGCGAGTAGTTGCCACACGTCTGATACCCAGAATGTCCGTCCCCGGAACCGGATGTCGTCTCGACCGCAAACCACCAGAGCAGCGAGGCCCTGTTGCGCCATTCCCTCCCGTAGGAGGCTGAGGCGCCGCTCCCGCTCTTCTGGCGTGCTGTGGACGAAATCGCCGCGTGGCGGTGGGGCTTTCACAGGCGTCAGTGTCACAGTGCCATCTCCTCCGTGCTCACTCGTGACAGACTCTCAGCCGATTTTCGCTGATCGTCTATTGTCGACAATACGCGCGTTCGGACTCTACCGGCAGCAACCATGAGACGCAACTGTCAGACGCGGAATCACTCACCCTGGTTCCGATCCGCCAAGGCCGTGGCGAGACACTGCATCCAGTTGTTTCAGGAGATCCTCGGCGGCCCTTTCCGGACATGGTGACGGAAGGTGTCAACACCTGCGTCAGTAGCATCGTCGAAGCCCGGGCCGTCGTGCAACCAGGTCACTCCTGCCTGGGCGAACCTCTCGATCAGCCCAGGTTCCAGGCCGCTACGGTCGACCATGCCTTCCAAGAAGATGGACACGTCGAAAGGACTGTCGCGGCCGCGGTATCTGTTCAGGTAGCTCACAACCTCGCGCACATCGGCCGGGGTCATCTGTTCGTCATCGGCTCTCATAGGAAAGGCTCCGTCCCAGCGCGCAGCTCGCCGGAACGGCGCTCGGTTCGGCCACTTCCCGGCGATCCACACGGGAACACGAGGCTCTTGGACAGGACGCGGCAAGAACGAGTACGGCTCAATCCGGTGGCACTCGCCCTCGTGCTCGTAGGGTTCGCCCCTCCACATGCCGGCGATGACCTCGAGGCCTTCGTCCAGCTTGGCCGCCCGAACTCGAGCGTCCGGATTCTCGCCGAACGCTTCGAACTCCGCATCAGCAGGGTTACCAAGGCCCGCACCGAAGATCAACCGCCCATCGCACAGGTGATCGAGCGAGGTTGTTTCCCGAGCGACCTTCCAGGGTCGCCGACGGGCGACTGGGGTCACCATGGGCCCGATCAGGATCCGTTCGGTTCGCACCGCGATCGCGGCCAGTGCTATCCAAGGATCGGCAATAGGGTTCCGGTCCCACAGAAGGATGTGGTCCCAAAGGAAGAAGCCATCCCAACCGGACCGCTCGGCAGCAACCGCCAGGTCGATCAAGGTCCTCGGATTCGAGAGAGCACCGAAATTCGGAACATTGAGGGCGAACCGCATCGCGATCAGATCCTTTGGGAATGCGAGGTGGTTGCCTGCGGGTGGATCACGGGCGTCCTACGTCCGGCGGAGAGGGTAGAGTCCCGTATCTTGTCGACAATCGACATCGGAGTAGGACATGCCGCATGCAGAACCTCGCCACCTATCTCCTCTCCTCGAGCGTGCTACCGCCGTACATGCTGCTCGTGGGGAGGGTGTTTACATCATCGATCCCGAAGGTAAGCGTTACCTCGACTTCACCTCCGGTATCGGAGTTACCAGCACCGGACACTGCCATCCGAAGGTTGTCGAGGCGATTCGGAAACAGGCCGGAACGCTGATCCATGGACAGTACACTACCGTCCTCCATCCGCTTCTTGAGGAACTCGCACTCCGCTTGACTGAGGTACTTCCAGGCGAGATCGACAGCCTGTTCTACGTCAGTGCGGGAACCGAAGCAGTCGAAGCCTCGGTCCGTCTGGCCCGCCACGCGACCGGCAAGTCGAATCTGATCGTTTTCCACGGCGGGTTCCACGGACGAACGACCGCCTCGCTATCGATGACCACCTCGAAGACCGGTTACGGAGACGGGCTCCAGCCCCTGATGGCCGGAGTGTTCGTGGCACCGTTCCCATACGCATACCGCTATGGCTGGGACATCGAGGAGGCGGTGGATTTCTGCCTAGGGGAGTTGGACTTTCTGCTAGCAACCCAGACAGCTCCGAACGATACCGCTGCCATGGTTGTGGAGCCCCTGCTGGGTGAGGGTGGTTTCGTGCCTGCGCCGCATAGTTTTCTCCGGGGACTCCGGGAGCGGTGCGACCAGCACGGAATCCTGCTCATCGTAGATGAGGTGCAGGCCGGGTTTGGGCGCACCGGGAGTTTCTGGGGTCATGACTGTTCGGGGGTGATACCTGATGTGGTCATCATGGCAAAAGGATTGGCTTCCGGCATGCCGCTGGCCGCGATGGCGGCGAACCGGCATTTGATGGAGAAGGCGTGGCCCGGATCGCAAGGAGGTACTTACGGCGGGAACGCGGTTGGGTGTGCTGCCGCGCTGGCAACTCTCGATGTCATTCAGCGCGAACGACTGGTTGAGAACGCGGCGGTAGTCGGTGCTAGGCTGCTCGAACAACTCCGGGACGTGGCGAATTTGCACGACGCCATAGGCGACGTGAGGGGAAGGGGCCTGATGATCGGGACGGAGTTTTCCCGACCTGACGGTACGCCCGACGGAGAGACTGCTACCTCGGTGCGGTACCGGTGCGAACGCCGTGGGTTATTGCTGCTCCCGTGCGGCGCGTTCGGCCAAGTGGTGCGCTGGCTGCCCCCCTTGATAGTCTCGAAAGCCCAGGTCAAGGAAGCAGCGGGGATATTCGAGGAATCGGTTGCAGAGGTCACGGCATCGCGGACCGCATGAGGGGAAGGCCCCCGTGAGCTTCGACGGAGTTGGTGTCTCGAGAAAGAAAAGACTTGATCCGGTCCGCGAGGCTCAGGCTACTTGTGTGGGGTTACCGGGAACGTATCCCAGTTTCTTGTCGACCACGTTGCGGAGGGGCTGACCATCCAGCCACCGATCGAGGTTATCGAAGAACTGGTTTGCTAGCGCTTGGAGCCAGCCGTGGAAGTCTGCAGACATATGAGGCGAGACAATCACGTTGGGCATCGCCCATAGGGGGCTGGCCGACGGCAAAGGCTCCGTTTGGAAGACGTCTAGCCCGGCGCCCGCTATCGACCCGGACCGGAGAGCGGCTATCAGTGCAGGCTCGTCGACCAGTTGGCCTCGGCCCACGTTGATCAGGCGTGCTGTTGTTTTCATGAGCGCCAGTTGCTCGGGGCCGATGATTCCCCTGGTCAGGTCGGTTAGTGGTAGCACCAGAATGACGAAGTCGGCTCGGGGCAGCAAGGAACCAAGATCCTCGGCAGAACGAACCAGCCCGAGATCCTCGTCATACCTCTCGGATGTCGCGACCCCGGTCACGTCGACTCCAAGCGCTTCCAGAGACCGCCCGATCGCCCGTCCTATCTCGCCGGCGCCCACGATCAAGGCGGTCTGGCCTGCCAGCATTTCGGTATCCCTGTGATACCAGGTCCGCTGTGCCTGGAGAGCCATGGTCGTGAGCATGTCTTTGACGAACACGAGCATCATCGCGACAACTGTCTCTGCGATGGATCGATTGAATACCCCACGTGCGTTGGTGACAACAACATCGCTGGACGCTATCTCGGCAGTCATCACAGCGTCTACCCCTGCTCCGGCGACATGCACCCACTTCAGGGCCGGGGCACGGTCGAAATGTTCCCGGAGGAGTGTCGAATCGAACTCCCACAGAAGTACTATCGACGCATCGGGGAGCACTGTCGCCAATTCTGATGCCGTACTGACGCTCTGAACTGCAACCCGATCCGCGACTGTTTCCAGCCCAGGTGGGAGGCGTCCGTTGAGTGCACCGATAACCACAAGGGCGGGACGCGATCCGGGAACGTGGACAGTCATGCGTTGCTTACCAAGCGGTTTTCGGCAATCATTCGGTCCATTGTAGAGTCGTCGACAATCGACAGTATTCGAAATACCGGCTACAGTCGTCTGCGGCAGTACTCCGGGAGTTGGGTGAAGGGCCAAGCCGAGACAATGACACCATCACCACGTCCGTCTGCTCATCATGATGGGCGAGCATCGGGCCTGGACCAGTTGGAGCCTATTGCCCGGGTGCCCACCGCCCTCATTATCTCCCGCAGGATTCGCGAGGCGATTCGTGATGGAACGCTCTCACCGGGCACGCGGATGGTGGAGACCCGTCTCGCTGAACAACTAGGAGTAAGCCGAGCTCCGGTGCGTGAGGCTTTGCAGCGCTTGATCCAGGAGGGTTTGGCTGTCAACAAGAGGCGTGGTGTGTTCATCAGGGAGTTGACGAGCGAAGACGTATTGGACGTGTATCTCGCCCGGACCGCGTGCGAGGCGGCTGCAGCCGAGGCGATCATGCAGGCATCCGATGCTGTGTGCTGGGATGTCCTAGAAGCTGCTCTGGGGTGTTTGGAGGAGGCTGCTGCAGAGTCGGACCTCCGGTCGACCCTGGAGGCCGACCGCCATTTCCACGAGCGCCTTGTCGAGGCAGCGGGCAGTCCCAGGTTGACGAGAATGTTTGCGACGTTGCTGGTGGAGACAGCCATCTGTCTCCACCGGTTGGAAGGCGCCTACACGGAGGGTACTCATCTGGTGGAAGAACATCGGAGAATCCTGACGGCCCTGCGAGCAGGTGACCGTGATGAGGTGTCTAGGGCGATAACGGCCCACATGGATGACGCGGTCCAGCACCTCACGGGTGAGAGGATGGCGGGCGGTTCGTGATGGTGGCGTCAGGTGACTGCTAGCCCCAATTTCTTCATGGATAGCGGGTGTGCTCGGTTGAATCGAGTGCGGGTCTTGCGCTCCTGAACTGGGGTTATGGGCTGTTTGGTGGCTGCGTTGTCGCCCGGCGTGACCTCCCGCGCCTGGTGGAGAAGCGGCCGGCATCGATTCATGAGTTTTGAAGTGCCCATGTACGTCGGCGTGGCCGGAAGCATGAACCGTCAGGGCTAGACGAGTGGTTCCAAGAGACGGGGGTCTGATGAACGCGTCCCGCCGGACCCTCTTCTCTGTCTCGAGACGAGGGACTGTCGACAATATGGTCCCTGCCTGGTCCTAGTCGGCGTTGAGAAAACGTACGGGCGGTGTTGACGGATGGCTGGCAGTATGCGACGGGGGTGTGACACAAACAACCCCCTACGCCCAAGAGACGCGGCGTTCGCTCGGCAGAGGAGCAGAACCAAAGAAACCAGGAGTAGAAGAGTGCAGCGCTATTTCCGTGGATCGGACCGACGATCCGATTAACTTTGGCTCGTGTTTATGACATACGGCACCGGTAGGCGATGCAGCAGTATCTGAGCCTGCTGGAAGAGGTCAGGTACGAGGGAACCCTGAAGGAGGACCGGACCGGCGTCGGCACCTACAGCCTCTTCGGACGCCAGCTCCGCTTCGACCTCGACGAGGGCTTCCCGCTGCTCACCACCAAGAAGGTACACCTGCGCTCGGTGATCCACGAGCTCCTGTGGTTCCTGGCAGGCGATTCCAACGTCCGGTATCTGCAGCAGAACGGGGTGTCCATATGGGACGCCTGGGCCGACCCTGCCACCGGCGACCTGGGTCCTGTCTACGGTGTGCAGTGGCGGAGCTGGACGGGGGCCGACGGCCGGACCATCGACCAGCTGGCCGACGTGGTGGACCGGATCCGGACCGACCCCGATTCCAGGCGGCTGGTGGTCTCGGCCTGGAATGTGTCCGACCTGCCGGAGATGGCGCTCCCGCCCTGCCACGTGATGTTCCAGTTCTACGTGACCAATGGTCGCCTGAGCCTCCAGCTCTACCAGCGCAGCGCCGACATCTTCCTCGGCGTGCCCTTCAACATCGCTTCGTACGCCCTGCTCCTGATGATGGTGGCCAGGGCGACCGGTCTCCTCCCCGGAGAGTTCGTCCATACCTTCGGCGATGTTCACCTGTACAGGAACCATCTCGAGCAGGCCGATCTGCAGCTCCGGCGGCGACCCAGGCTGCTCCCGTCGGTGGTCCTTCCCCACCGGGCGAACCTGTTCTCCTACAAGTACGAGGACATCCGGGTGACCGGATACGACCCCCATCCGGCCATCCGGGCCCCGGTAGCCGTCTGAGCGTCGGCCTGGGTCACGCGGCCTGGCCTGCTGAAGGCCGCGAGCGACGGTGACGTCTAATCTGGGCCACGGATCGGTACCGGACCACCCGGACCGCAACCAGGAGCATGAATGAAGATCGTCGTGGTAGGCCCGGGACGGGCCGGTGGATCGCTGGCGGTGGCCGCTCGAACCGCCGGTCATGAGTTGGTGGGCCTGTTCGGCCGCCATACCCGCAACCAGCAGCTGGCCGACCGGCTAGGAGTCCGGCTCCGGCTCATCGGAGAGCCGTTGCCAGAGGCCGATCTGCTGGTGGTGGCGGTCCGCGATGATGCCCTGCCCGACGTCGCCGTAACCCTGTCTCCGCTGGCGGATCGGGTACGCGGCGCCATCCATCTCTCCGGCCTCACATCGGTCCGAGCGCTGGACCCGTTAGGAGATGCCGGCGTGGCGACCGGTAGCTTTCACCCGCTGCAGACCCTGGCCGGCTGGCCGGCCGGATCGCTCGCTCTGCCGGGCGCCTACGTCGGGATAACCGCAGCCGAGGATTGGGCCACGGAGCTGGAGTTCTTCGCCAGGTCGATGGGCTGCCGACCGATCCGGGTGGCGGATGACCGCAAGCCCCTCTACCACGCGGCCGGCGGGGTGGCCGCCAACTACGTCGCGGCGGCGCTCTGCGTGGCGGAGTACATGTTCAGGGAGGCAGACGTCGACCCGGCGGCGGCCCGTCCCATGGTTGAGCAGGCGGTTGCCAACGCCTTTGACCTGGGATTCCGGGAGTCGTTGACCGGGCCGATCTCGCGAGGCGATCTCGGGACCGTCCGGCGCCAGATCGAGGCGGTGGACCGCCACGCCCCGGCCGCATCGGAAGCCTTCCGGGTCCTGACCAGGCTGACCGCCCAGCTGGCCGGGAGGGTCGAGGTGGAGGAGATCCTGCGACTGGCCGGACCCCCGCCGGGAGCACCTCCGTCGCCGGGTACGGCCACCGAGGGAGGGGGGCCGTCCTGAGGGTGGTAGCCACCATGGCGGAGGCCAGGGCGCAGGCCCGCGGCGTGGTGGGACTCGTGCCGACCATGGGCTTTTTCCACGAGGGCCACCTCTCGCTGATGGAGCGTTCTGCGGCGGAGTGCGATCTGACCATGGCCACGCTTTACGTAAACCCGTTGCAGTTCGACGACCCGGCCGATCTGGCTCGCTATCCGGCCGACCACGACCGTGACCTGGCGCTCGCCGAAGCCTGCGGGGTGGACCTGATGGTCGTTCCCGGTCCGGAGGAGATGTTTCCGAGCCCTCCCCTGACCGGGGTGACGGTGGCCGGCATCGGAGAGCGGCTGGAGGGGGAGTTCCGCCCCGGTCACATGACGGGGGTGGCCACCGTAGTGACCAGGCTGCTGGCCGCCCTGCAGCCCGATCGCGCCTACTTCGGGCGTAAGGATGCCCAGCAGATGGCCGTGGTGACCCGGCTGGTCCGGGACCTGGGTTTTCCGGTCGAGGTGGTGGGTTGCCCCCTGGTGCGGGAGGTCGATGGCTTGGCTCTGTCGTCGCGCAACGTGCTGCTGGGCGCGCGCCGGGCCGAGGCTCTGGCCCTGTCGCGCGGCCTGATGGGGGCGGCCGACCGGTTCGACCAGGGTGAGCGGAGAGCTACGGCGCTGGAGGCGGCGGTGCGGAGTGCGGTTCCGGACGACGCACTGGAATACGCGCGGCTGTGCGAGGCCTCCACGATGACCGGGGCGACCATGGCCGAGGGCGAGACGGTTCTGGTGGCGGCGGCGCGCTTCGGTCCGGTCCGGATCATCGATAACGTGTGTCTGGTCGCCGACCGGCGCGGTGCGGCGGCGGACCGCGGAGTCAGGCTAGGTCATCCCAGCCTCATTTACGGATCGGAGTGAAACATGATCGCTGGTGATCAGGGCGCGGAACCGGCGGGCGGAGAGGCCTGACTGTGTTCCTGGCGATCGACATCGGTAACACCCAGACCGTGATCGGCCTGTTCGACGGGCCTGACATAGTTGCCCGGTGGCGCGTGTCTAGCGGTCGGGAACGGACCGAGGACGAGTTCACGATCCTGTTGCGGGGCCTGCTGGGCCCGGCCGGCTACCGCGCCGGCGACTTCGAGGGGGCGGCCATGTCGTCGGTGGTTCCTCCGGTGGCCACAGCCTTGCGCTCGTCGCTGGAGAAGCTGGTCGGATCACGGGTTCTGGTGGTGGGACCGGGGGTCCGGACCGGTATGGCCATCAAGATCGACAATCCGCGAGAGGTGGGGGCCGACAGGGTGGTCAACTCTGTGGCGGCGCGGGAGCGTTACGGCGCCCCGGCGGTGGTGGTGGACTTCGGAACCGCCACGACGTTCGATGTGGTGGATGGCGGCGGCGCTTACATCGGTGGCGCCATCGCTCCCGGGCTCGAGGTCTCGATGGATGCGCTGGTGTCAGCTACGGCGGCCCTCCGGCGGGTGGACCTGGTGGAGCCCCGGTCCGTGGTGGGTAGGGGCACCGTGGAAGCGATCCAGAGTGGCCTGCTCTACGGCTATGCGGGCCTGGTCGATGGAATACTGGCCCGGATCCTCGAAGAGGTGGCGGGAGCAGGCGGCGGGAAGGTGGCGACGGTGGCCACCGGCGGGATCGCCTCGGTCATCGTCCCGATGTCGCGGTTGGTTAGCACCGTCGACCCCACCCTCACACTTGAAGGGCTCCGGCTCATATGGGAGATCAATCTCTAGTTGTTAGTTGTTAGTTGTTAGTTGTTGTTGGATGGTACTGACCGCCGACCACTGACCAGTGGCAACTTCGAACTAATCAACTTGCTGCACAGGGCTTTCTGCCGGGCGAGTAGCCTTTCCGACCGATGGCAGGTTCCGAGACACCACCCGAGAGCGAGGTTCCCGAGGGGGCCGGTCTCGCTGAGCACCCACTCACCTCCCGCCGGCTCGACAAGGTCACCCGGTTGCGTGACCAGGGCGTGGAGCCGTACCCGCTGGGATACGACCGGGACGCGGCCGCCGCAGACCTGCGCGAGCGGTACGGCAGCTTGGACCCGGACACTAGGACCGGTGTAGAGGCCCGGGTGGCCGGACGCCTCATGAACAGCAGGCGCCTCGGCCGGCTGATCTTCGGAGTGCTCCAGGACTACTCGGGACAGTTCCAGCTGTTCGCGGAGGCCGGGGGTCTCGGCGAGGACGGGCTGGCCGCCTTCGAGGACCTGGATATAGGCGACTGGATCTGGGCACGGGGGGAGGTCATGACCACCCGGCGTGGCGAGTTGAGCGTCCATCTGACCGAATTCGCATTGCTGGCCAAGAGCCTGAGGCCCCTACCGGCCAAGTGGCACGGACTCAAGGACACCGAGGTACGGTTCCGCCGTCGCGAACTGGACCTGCTGGTCAACCCTGAATCCCGGCGCATCGCCGAGGTCCGGGCCGGGGTGGTGTCCGAGTTGCGCAGGCAGTTCGAGGACCGCGGTTTCGTGGAGGTCGAGACCCCTGTGCTGCAGGTTCAGGCGGGTGGAGCGCTGGCTCGTCCGTTCGAGACCTACCACAACGCGCTCGGGCTACCGATGTACTTGCGGATCGCCACCGAGCTGCACCTCAAGCGGCTGGTTGTGGGCGGCATGGAGCGCGTGTTCGAGCTGGGTCGGGTCTTCCGGAACGAGGGAATCGACGCCAAGCACAACCCCGAGTTCACCACGCTCGAGGCCTATCAGGCGCTGGCCGACTACCACGACATCATGCGCCTGATGGAGGAGGTCATCCCCGCTGTGGCGGAGCGGGTGACCGGCACCACCCAACTCACCTACCAGGGCCGCCCGCTTGATCTGCTGCCTCCCTACCGGCGAGTACCCATGCTCGATCTGGTGTCCGAGGCGCTGGGCGCCGCCATCACCCCGTCCACTCCTGTCACCGAGCTACGAGCCCTGGCTGAGGCGGCCGGGTTACAAGCCGACCCGGGCTGGGGATTCGGAAAGCTGGTCGAGGAGGTGTTCGACCAGCGTGTGGAGCAGCAACTGTGGGCGCCCACCTTCGTGATCGACCATCCCGTCGACATATCTCCGCTGGCCCGGCAGCACCGTTCGGTCGAAGGCTTGGTGGAACGTTTCGAGCTCTACATCGCCGGCGCCGAGTGCGTGGACGCGTTCACGGAGCTCAACGACCCGCTTGACCAGCGGGCGCGGTTCGAGGCTCAGGCGGCAGCCCGCGCGGCCGGAGATCAAACCGCCCACCCGGTGGACGAAGGCTTCTTGCAGGCGCTGGAGCTGGGCATGCCCCCCACGGGAGGTCTGGGCATCGGCGTGGATCGGCTGGTCATGCTGTTGACCGGCCAGAGGAACCTTCGCGAGGTGGTCCTCTTCCCCCATTTGCGCCCGGAGGCCCCACCCGCCTAGTGGCCAGTGGCTTGTTGGTCAGTGGCCAGTAGGCGACTTGGGTGGGAGTCGAGTTCCCATTGGCCCCGCAGCTGATCGATTGTCCGAAGTCACAAGGAGTTGCCTGATGCCATCCGGAACTCTGGCGCTGCTACCTGG